>Ga0209976_10000944_pt1 | contig 17574 bp, 13 predicted proteins | sample SumtaG_FD_182806 | JGI IMG/M metagenome (GOLD analysis project Ga0209976, IMG submission 182806) | Deep subsurface microbial communities from Indian Ocean to uncover new lineages of life (NeLLi) - Sumatra_00157 metaG (SPAdes) (version 2) | ecosystem: Environmental > Aquatic > Marine > Oceanic >...
ATTCCAAGCTGTACAGTTCATTGAGAACTGCCTTGGCTCGGCAGGGGTCTGGTGGCGGGAGGGTCGGTTTTCGCCGGCTCAACAGGTGACTCATTCACTGCGGCAGGGGTATTTGGGTCGCTTTGGGCGCGCCTTGGAGGAGTTGTCCGGCCAATGGCACGCCTGCGGAACTTTCTGTGTTTGGCGATTTTTGATAGTGTTTCGGTCACCTGCCTGCAGGTTGTTCTGTTCTCGGCGGGAGTGACAATGGTGTTGACAGCGTCGCACCACCAGCAAAGATATGGTGCGTTGAAATTCTTGAACTCATCTTCGAAATTAATCCCTCTGGCCAGGGTGCTTTGAGACAACGGTGTCAGACAGACCAGCAAAGCCACAAAGCACCAAACAAGAAGTCCCGCCAAAAACCCCAACGCTCCGCTGCCGATTATGTCCAGCAGTCGGGGAAAAGAGGCACTGAACTGACTCGTAAAAAACGTATATGAAACGGCCTGGAACAGCAGAAAGAATCCTATTGCGCTCGCCAGTGTCGTCAGTGCGCAGCTATAAGCCGTATCACCGCCGATTGAGACTTTGGCAGAAATCACGGCCTGAAGGAAGATGGCCAGATATACCGAGACCAGCAGGTTGAAGAAAAACGTCCAGGACTCCAAAATCCCCCTTTTTGAAAAGTTCCATGCGAAGGCCCCGCCCACAATTATTCCTATCCATAGTAACACAGCTTCTATCCTATTACTCTGTTAAGTTCTTCCATGCTTGTCAGCCCCGCAGCGACTTTCTCGAGCCCGTTTTTTTGAAGCTTATATTTTCCCCTTGCATCGCCTTCTTTTCTCAGCAGTGCCATTGAAAGACTCTCATTGGCAATGCCCGACTTGAGCGTATCGTCCATGGGCAGGATGTCAAAAATCCCCATTCTGCCTTTGTAACCTGTGTGACGACACTGTTCGCAGCCCACTGCGCTAAACAGCTTATCGTAGTTGATATCGATGTCACTTTTTTGAAGTTTATCAATTTGTTTTTGTTTTAGCTTGGCGCGTACCTTACAGACATTGCATAATTGCCGTACCAGTCGCTGCGAAACCAGCAGGCTCAGACCCGATGACAGCAGCAATGGTGAAACGCCCAAATCCGTCAGCCTGACCAAAGCGGATGCAGGGCTGCTGCAATGAACAGTTGCCACCACAAGATGGCCCGTCTGGGCCGCCCGCAGTGCAATCGCTGCGGTCTCCTCATCGCGTATCTCGCCTATGCAGATGACATCAGGGTCCTGTCGCAGGATGCTGCGTAATGAGCTCGCAAAAGTGATGCCGGCTTTGGGGTTGACCTCGATTTGGCTGGCATTGGGCAGAACATATTCGATGGGGTCTTCAACCGTGATTACGTTGCGCGTAAACAAATCGATTCTGTTAAGCATTGCAAACAGCGTCGATGTTTTTCCGCTGCCGGTGGGGCCGCACATCAGCACCATTCCTGACGGTTTATTGACAGCCTCTTCGATAATTGCCCGCTGTTCAGCGGATAGACCCACATTATCAAGCGTAAATATGCCGACGTCCTGCCTGAGTACGCGTATGGACAACTTTTCGCCGTTAAGAGCGCCGGCGCTTGCGACTCGAAATGAAGTTGTGCCCTTGGCCGTCTTGGCGATAAAAGCGCCGTCCTGCGGCCTGCGTTTTTCGGCAATGTCCATATTGGAAACCGCCTTTATGCTATTGATAACGGCTTTGCATGTCTCCGCCTCGATATTCTCAACTTCATACAGAACACCATCGATCCGGAATCTTACAGAGTAAATGGTCTCATCCTTCGGGTCGATGAGTATGTCGCTGGACAACTCTTCCAGCGCGCCCCAGATTATCTGTTCGGTCAGGTTCAAAACGCCGGCACTTCTACGGCTTCTTTTGCCGTGGCCATAAATATCGGTAATACTTCGGCCGGACGAATCAAGCAGCTTTATAGTGTAGTGGTCTCTGAAGCTGATCAGACCGGAAAGCTTTATGCTGCCACGCAGATTTTGTATCCGTTTCTTCAAGACCTCGAATATGGTTTGCTGGCCTGCGGCTATCTGTTTGGAAATATTCAGAATAGTCACCACAATCAGCGGTATTGGCCCGCCGATTAGTGTGAAGGTGTTTATGATGGGCTTCTGTCTTTTCGGTACCGAGTTGCTGAACTGGACCCGCATTATGAAGTACATACAAAGGTATACCCAGCCGACCAGCAGCAGGAGCCTGCCGAGGCTAAAGGGCACCTCCGCCACGACTGGCTGCGGGGCTACAGAGACCTCCTGCGCCCCCGCTGTCATAGCGGCCAGATTTCCCACCAGATTTATAATGGCCGTTATTTGCATATGTTCTGCTACCGGAAATGGCAGGAGACATAATCTTAGACTATCAATATTAGCCTATTTTTTAAAAGTTATCAACTTTTTTTATTATATCGTGACACTTTTGGACTTTGGAAGAACGGCCACGTCCGAAGAGATGTTATGGCTTGAGGAATTCTCGCGGCTTCAAAGCGCGTGGCGTGAACCTAATCTTGCGAATAGCGCCTTTAAACCAGGATTTCTGGTTCATTTTTGCACCAATCGATGTTTTACCTTTGCCTAAGGCTGTCAGCCCAAGTTTCCCCTTCAGTTCCAGTGCCCCGTTGACATATTGGCCTATCCGTTGTCCGTTACATACTATCGCCACGTTGTACCAGCGGCTGAACTGATGCGTTTTTGATACGTCCCACAGGTTTGCGCTGCCGGTCTCGGTCTTGACGAACGAGTCAAAATACCAAAGGTTCTTCTTGGCTGTTCCCGTTAACAGGATTATGCGGTTTTTGGAATTATTTTCCTGCATTTGCAGGAATTTTTGCTCCGCCTCGTAGCCGTTCGGGTCCGGCCGAATAATGACCTCCAGCGTGAACTTCTGTGCCCCGGCCAGCGGCAGCGCATCGACAATGAGCGAATCATCAATCCCGTCGAACCACACCGCTTTGCCCTGTTTCGTCTCAATAACCTTTGGCGAGCCCATTACGGTTGTCTTGTGCCCTCCTATCGAATCGATGCTATTGATGTCCCACACGACTTGCGCGGCACTGTTGCTGCACGTACACATAATTAGAAACCAAATCGCAAGTGCTTTTAGCAATAAACCTTTCATGCTTTTCTGCTCCTTTTAAGATTCGAACAAAAACCGGAAAGCTCAAGGCCGCAGCCGGACCGTATTAGTCTAATGGTTCAAGCTCGTCAATCTCGCCTGATGAATCGATATCGATGTCGCCGAGTTCTTCGAGTTCAGCGAGTTCGGGCTCAGCCGAGTCGTCGGCTTCGAGCGGGCCTGAATCCGAAGCCTGCTGCTCTATTTTTTCCGCAGCAACTTCTTTTTTCTTTTTCCTGGCCGGCTCATCTGCTTCAGTCAAAGGCATCGATACATCCTCGGGCTCACCGTCTATCTGAACAGCAAACGTCAAAGGCCCTATTTTGACCCAGTCTCCCGCCTTAACGGGCGCCTCGGTGACCTTTTCGCCGTTGAGATATGTGCCGTTGCGAGAGTCGAGGTCGCGGATTTTAAGTACCCCTTCGTTGACATTCAGTTGGCAGTGTCTTCGAGAGACAGATGTAAGCGGAATCCGCAGGTCGCAATCGTGACGCCGGCCGACAACCGTTACGCTGCCGGGCAAATGCGTGTTTTTCTGCGAGCCGTCTTTCGTGAACCTAACCAGATTTATTTCCATCCTATCCCTCCTTTTTGCCCACCTGCCTCAGCCTCTGGGAGACAAGAGCTATTATATGCACGAATTCGACTTATCTCAATAAATAAAACGGGTTTACTTTGACCGGCTCTGTGGCCCATAATGCCTGGTCGAGTTGCCCATGCCCAGCCCTTACGTGAGACCGCGCTTGAACCGGTTTGTTAATAATCTATAATCTGAAGTTGTCCGGCGGAATTGCCTCTGATGGCCCGGATGGGCGGACAGCCGTCGGTGTTTTTACCGGTCAAAAGCTAATGGAATTGCGAAAACAAACCTTGCCAACTCGTTCAAATGGGCGTTTCGCGGTTGCGCTTTTTTGTGTTTTTGCTCTCGCGATTGTTATTCGCCTGGGCCATCTGGCATCGATTCGCTCGGCGCCGTTTTTTGACCTGCCGACCGGTGATGCGAAGGTTTACGACATCTGGGCCCGGCAGATAGTCGCCGGCGATTGGCTCGGCAGCAAGGTCTTTTATCATCCGCCGCTTTACGCTTATTTTCTCGCCGTCATTTATAAGCTGTTCGGTACTGCCCCGGTTGTTGTACGCCTCTGTCACAGTGTAATAGGCTCGTTTTCATGTGTCCTGCTCGCCTGTGCGGGCCGCCGCTTCTTTTCGAACAAGGTCGGTATCATTGCCGGTGTCCTGCTGGCACTTTATGCGCCCGCTGTTTTCTTTGATACGCTGCTGCACAAAACCGTGCTGGCAACCTTTTTTCTTTGTGTGTTACTGTATCTGCTGAGCATATTGACGGACAAACCGCAAAGCCGTCTGCTTTGGTTGCTGGGCGGTGTGACGCTGGCCTGCCTGGTACTGACCCGTGAAAACGCGATTATTTTTGTTTTTGGGATATTGGTTTGGCTGTTCGTACATTTTAGTCGTTTAAGGCGCAGGCTCTTTGCCCCTGCGCTTGTCTTTGTAATTGGTCTGGCGGTGGTACTGCTTCCGGTTGCCGTTCGTAACCGGGCTGTCGGTGGTGAGTTTCACCTTACTACATCGAATTTCGGCCGAAATCTTTATGTAGGCAATAACGAAAATGCCGACGGCTGTTACAAGCCGCTTGTGTTCGGCAGGGGACATCCCATGTACGAACTTGCCGACGATACAAGGCTCGCCGAACAGGCTCTTGGCAAAAAGCTTACCCCGGCAGAGGTGTCAGGATATTGGGCATCTTTGGCATTTGGCTACATAAAGTCACAACCGTTCGATTGGTTACGGCTTATGTTTCGAAAGCTCCTGCTGCTGTTGAATGCCACGGAAATTGGAGACACCGAGGATTTGTACAGTTATGCTCAATGGTCTTTGCCGCTGAGACTGGCCGGTTTTCTACTTCATTTTGGCGTCATAGCACCGCTGGCGGTTTTGGGCGTTATAATAACCTGGAACAAACGCAACAGGCTCTGGCTGTTGTATCTGCTGCCGGTTCTGTATGGCTTAAGTGTGCTGGTTTTCTATATATTCGGCCGATACCGTTACCCGCTTGTACCCTTTGCAATCCTTTTTGCAGCCGCGGTGCCGGCACAATTGCGACAATTGGTGCGTGCAAAATCACTGTCGCGGGTCGGCTGGGCAGTCGTACCGCTGTTGGCCTTGGTACTTTTCTGTAATTGGCCGACAATACCCAAAGATGCGATGCGTGCGACGACCTACAGCAACACAGCCGGCGAACTTATGCTGCTCGGCCGTACAGACCGGGCCATAGAAAGCTATCGTGCCGCCCTTGACGCCCGCCCCGATTACCCAGCGGCCCATAACAACATCGCGGCGACACTGGAATCGGTCGGCAGAGTCGATGAAGCACTCGCCCATTATCGAATGGCACTGCAGCTAAAACCCGATTTCTTCGACGCACACCTTAATCTGGCAAGGGCCTTGTCCGACCTTGGTAATTTGAGCCAGGCAGCTTCTCACTATCGCCGCGCGCTCGAGCTGGCCGGCGATGATATCCAGTTGCGCAATGACGTGGCCGCAGCCCTTGAACAGTTACGTCAAGCCGCCCAGCAGGACCCCAACAGCCCCCAAGGCCACTATAATCTGGCAAACCAGCTCAAATCACAGGGCAGGTTCGAACAGGCTATAGCCCATTACAGGATAGCGGCCCGGCTCAAACCCGACGACCCCGACATACACAACAACCTTGGAAACGCGCTGCGGCTGCAGGGCAAATTTAATGAAGCGATTGATTGCTACCGACAGGCGGTGCGGCTGGACCCGGACTATGTTACCGCCCGCATCAATCTGGCTGACACTTTAGCCAAGAGCGGCCGACCGGCCGAGGCGCTTGAGTATTTCAGCTGGGCAGCCCAACTGGCCCCGGATTCGCCGTTGCCTCTGGTGGGTATGGCTCGCCTTCTTGCCACTACCTCAGATACGCAGATTCGGGATTTGGCTCAGGCCGTCAACTTCGCTGAGCGGGCGGCCGAACTGACCGACTACAAGAATCCTTCAGTGCTGGATACGTTGGCCAGGGTCTACGCGGCGGCCGGCAGACTGGATAAAGCCGTTGCAACGGCCCAGGCGGGCTTGAAACTTGCCACAACCGCCGGCGATGAGGATATGAAGAATTATTTTCTCGACCAGATAAAACTTTTTAACAGCGACCCTCAAAGGTAACCTGGACAAGTACCGATTAAACGGTGTTGACAGGACTGTTTGACACCGTTAAACTCTGCTTTTGACTATTGAAATTTATGGAAGGAGTTATGGCGAGAGTAACACTGCCGGACGGCAGCACGATAGAAATTGCTGACGGTTCCACCGCCGAACGATTGGCGGAACAAATCGGCCCGCGACTTGCAAAAGCTGCTGTGGCCGCACGTATCAACGGGCAATTGGTTGACATGTCCACTCCCATCAACGGCGATATGTCACTTGAAATCATCACCCCGAAAGACCCCGATGGTCTCGATATAATCCGACATAGCTGCGCCCACGTTATGGCTGAGGCCATTTGCGCCATCTGGCCTGATACCAGGCTGGTCTACGGACCGACGGTTGAGGACGGCTTCTACTACGATATTGACCTTGATGAACCTATAAGGCCCACCGACTTCGAGCGAATCGAGCAGAAGATGCGCGAAATCACCGCCGCCGACAAGACCATTACCCGCAGGGAATTGACCAGGGCAGAGGCTTTGGAAAAGCTTTCAGGCGACAAATACAAGCTCGATAACATCAACCGTGCCGAAGGTGACACAATCAGTTTCTATTCCCACGGCGACGGCTTCGAGGACCTCTGCCGCGGTCCGCATGTACCCGGCACGGCAAAAGTCGGCAGCTTCAAGATAATGTCCGTCGCCGGTGCTTACTGGCACGGTGACCCCACCCAGAAGATGCTCCAAAGGGTTTACGGTACCACCTGGCCCGACAAGAAACAACTCGATGAGTACCTGTATCGGCTCTCCGAAGCCAGGAAACGCGACCACAGGGTCATCGGCAAGCAGCTTGATTTGTTCAGTTTCGACGAGGCCGGACCCGGCTTTGCGTTCATGCACGCCAAGGGGATGGTTATCTGGAGCTCTATCGTGGATTTCTGGCGCAGTGTCCACGACAAGTACGGCTATGTGGAAATCAAAACCCCCATCATCCTGAACGAGCAGCTTTGGCATCAAAGCGGCCACTGGGACAATTACAAGGAAAACATGTACTTTACCAGGTTCGACGAGACAGGCTACGCGATAAAGCCGATGAACTGCCCCGGCGGCTGTCTCGTCTACAAGGCCAGGAAGCACTCTTACCGCGAGTTTCCGATGCGGGTCGCTGAACTGGGCCTGGTCCATCGCCACGAGGCCAGCGGCGTAATGCACGGACTGTTCCGTGTCCGCCAGTTCACCCAGGATGACGCCCATATTTTTTGTATGCCCGGGCAGATAGAACCGGAAATCGTCGGCGTAATTGAGCTGACCTTCGAAATATACAAGGCGTTCGGATTCGAAGATTTTCATATTGAGCTTTCCACAAAACCCGAAAAGCACATCGGTTCCGACGAAATCTGGGAAACAGCAACTGGCGCCCTTAAGCAGGCACTCGCTCACAAGAACATCGATTACAAGATAAACGAAGGCGATGGCGCGTTCTATGGCCCGAAGATTGATTTCCATGTAAAGGACTGCCTTAAAAGGTCGTGGCAACTCGGGACCATCCAGTTGGATTTTTCGATGCCCGAGCGTTTCGGCCTGGTCTACACCGACAGGGACAATACCGAAAAGACGCCTGTGATGATTCACCGGGCCGTTTTGGGCTCGCTCGAGCGGTTCATTGGTATTTTAATTGAGCACTACGGCGGAAACTTCCCGCTTTGGCTGGCGCCTGAGCAGGTCAGGGTCCTTGCGATAAGCGAAAAAAGCAATGACTACGCAACTGCGGTCACCGGCACGCTGAAAAAAGAGGGTTTGCGTTGCGGCCTTGACATCTCGGACGAGAAAATCAATGCGAAAATTGCCAGAGCGCACGCCGAGAAACTGCCCTGTATGCTGGTGGTTGGCCCAAAAGAGGCCGCCACTGACAGCGTCAATGTCCGGATTCGCGGCTCAAAAGAAACCGTTCAAATGACAGTCGGGGCATTTGCAGAGGCAGTTAAACAAAAAATTGCTGAAAAAGTAATGCATTTGAGTTTATAAGCGTATAATTTAGTTGATGGTCCTGCCGGAGGCAGGCGAGATGTAAAAATGTTAGTATTGTTTCTTTTATGGAAAGGTAAGGTGAGGCTGTATCGCTACAAGACGTCTGAAGGTAAATGGAGGGATTAGAGCCGAGAAAGTTCGGCTCATCGACGAAGCAAACAATCAGGTGGGGATTCTGGAGAGGCATCTTGCTATCGGCAGGGCCCGGGAAGTTGGGATGGACCTTGTCGAAGTTGCACCGCAGGCCGACCCGCCCGTCTGCCGAATTATGGATTACGGCAAATGGGTCTACGAGCAAAAGCGCAGACTCAGGGAAAACCGCAAAAAAACCGTGCATCACGTCGCAACTCTAAAAGAGATAAGACTCAGGCCCGAAACAGACAAGCACGATTTGGAAATCAAAGTAAATCGCGCCCGCGGGTTTCTGCAGAAAGGGCACCGGGTCCAGTTTACGATGCTTTTCAGGGGCCGGCAGATGCTCCACAGGGACAAGGGCTACGAGGTGCTCAACAAAATCACCGAATCACTTACCGAGGTCGCAAAGACTGAGCAGATAGGCAGGATGACGGGCAGGCGTATGATTATGATGCTGGCTCCTACTAAATGACAAGGCCGGCCGATTGTCCGGTTGGGCCTTGTTCGGACACAACCCAGGGCTGACGGTGTTGTCTTACGCGGCTGGGCAAGCTTAAAGACACAGGACGGGGCGCAAAACCGTATGTGCTGATATGCCGCCGGCAGGCCGTTAGTTGCCTCAAATATTGTTTCCATGTGGCAACCAGCGGTAAAAAACTGCTTTTTTGCCGAAATTGGGCCGCTGGATGTTGACCCCCTCTGACAAATAGCGTACACTATCAGCTTTGTATCTACCTGAACTCTGGTGTGCTGTGTGTGAAGGAAACAGCTAAATGCCTAAACAGAAAAGCCATAAGGGACTATCGAAAAGGGTCAAAGTCACCGCAACCGGCAAGGTAAAACGCAAACGCAGTTGCGGCAGTCACCTTATGAGCAGCAAAAACGCAAAACGCAGAAGACGCATAAGAAACTCGGTTTTTATGTCTGCTACGGCAGCAAAGGAAGCAAAATCAAGATTAAGCAGCTAAGTGTCGAGCTTTGAAAAGCGTGCGTTTGTTGATATACCGCAACCGATATTTTGCGATTAAGGTTTGAAGAGCTTGCTTCTCGGCCTGGAGACGTAACCAAAGAGATAATCTGTCGTCGTCTCCTCAGTCAGCTGCCGCCAGCAAGCTGTGAAAAGTTGCTTCATTTTAAGGAAAGCTGATATGCCAAGAGTAAGAAAAGGTGCTGCACGGCACCAGGCCAAAAAACGAGTCCTCAAAGCGGTAAAGGGCTATCGCGGCCCGGCACGACGACAATATCGCCTTGCAAAGGAAGCCACCGTTCGTGCCGCCGTCAACGCCCGTATCGGCCGCAAATTGAGAAAGCGGGATTTCAGGGGTTTGTGGATAATACGCCTTAGCGCCGCATGCCGACAGCGCCAAATCAGGTACAGCAGTTTCATTAACGGCTGCAAAAAGGCCAACATACAGCTTAATCGTAAGATGCTCAGCGAGATTGCTGTTGCAGACCCTGCCGGTTTCGATGCCATCGTCGAAGTCGCCAATGCTGCGGTCGCATAAGTTTGAGATATGTTTTTTCCGGCCGTTGCGGCATTGAGCCGGGGCCGGGAGCTACGGGGCAAACCGGACTTACAAATTGTACTTTTTTGGCTGCCGGGATGTTTGAGCAATTCGAAAAAACAGGAAAACAGGCCCTTGAGAAATTAAGCCAGGTAACTGACCCGGCCGCTCTGGAGCAGTTCCGGATAAAATACCTCAGCCGAAAGGGGCAGATAACCCGGATGCTCAGCCGGATAGCTCAATTCCCCCCCGAGCAAAGACCGACCGCGGGCCAGGTAGCAAACAAAATAAAAAAAGAAGTCGCCGCAGCGTTTGAGCAGTTAAAGGCGACTCTGGCACCGAGCAGGCAGAAACGCGAACTTATCGATGTTACACTTCCCGGCATAGACCCGTGCATCGGCAAGACTCATATAATCACCCGGACGATAAGCGAGCTGCTTGAGATATTCGGCCGAATGGGTTTTGCTGTCGCCTATGGACCCGAAGTCGAAGATGAATGGCACAATTTCGTTGCCTTGAACATTTCCCCGGAGCACCCGGCCAGAGACCCGCTGGACAATTTCTACGTAGATGCCGACACCCTGCTCCGCAGTCAGACTTCAACCATCCAGATTCGCGTCATGGAAAACACCACCCCGCCGATTCGCCTCGTCGCGCCGGGCAGGGTCTATCGGCCGGATACCGTTGACGCAACTCATATGTTTATGTTCCATCAGCTTGAGGCATTGGTCGTCGATGAGGGCGTGACTATGGTGGATATGAAGACCACCATAGACCAGTTCATCCACGCCTTTTTCGGGCCCGACACAAGGTGGCGCTTTCGACCGAGCTTTTTCCCCTTCACCGAACCCAGCGCCGAAGTAGACCTGCTGTGGGTCGATAAGAACGGCAAGGAAGACTGGATAGAAATGGGCGGCTGTGGCATGGTCGACCCCAATGTCTTCGATGCGGTCGGAATCGACAGTGAAAAGTATACCGGCTGGGCCTTCGGGTTCGGGATTGAGCGACTTGCCATGCGAAAATACGGCATCACCGACATCAGATTGTTCTTCGAAAACGACCTGCGGTTTCTCAGTCAGTTCTGACGATTCTCGTTTTCTTACCTGGTGATGTTCAGCGATTCGAAATCAGGCCAGTTTCGCCTGATGCGTTTTATGTCCCTGATTCGCATTATTTTGTAAGGCAGTGAGAATCTGTGTGCCCTCATGGCGTCGAGGTCGGTCAGAACCGCTGCTGTATCGTTGATGATTATATTTGAGTGCTTCAGGTCCCCGTGGCTGATACGATTTTCACCGAGCCTGTTGAGTACCTGGGCAACCTGTTCGGCGGCCTCCGAACGCTGCCGGTCTGTGACTTTGGAATCTTCCAGAAACTCGTACAGCGTTTGACCCGCGACGTACTCGGTTACAAGATAGCTGTTCCAGAGAAGATTTGTGCGTAGTCTCTCAACAAACGCCAGCGGCGCCGGCGCCTCCATGTTTATCATCCTCAGCAGTTGTGCATTCAGCCAGCTGCGCCTGGCGCGAGATTTCTTTATCGTATGGCGAAGCGAATGAAAAAAATCTTTGTGATTGTATCGCTTAACGACTATGTCTTTGCCGTTCCATTTTGTCCGCGATACATAACAGGTATTTCCCTTTTTAAGAATCTGCCCACTGTCCATCAGCGAGTCTATCTGTCCGACGAACTCGGCGGGCTCAAGGCCCTGGCAGAAGTCCCGGTCGAAAACAGCCAGATACTCAGTTGTCCTGATTCTTATATGTCGTTTGCTGGTCCGCATAGTTTTCTTAAGGGCCCGTCTCTGCAGTCGTTTTCGTTGTACCTCAAGCTGTTTTTGTAAATACCTCTGGTCCCACCTGTTAAAGTGCCAGCCGCGGCCGCGGGCGTATTGCTGGCAAAGTTTTTCCAGTGGCAAACTGTCCCAACCACCAAAAGAGCATATCAGTATTGCCAATTGCGTAATGCTTTGCCTCCTGCCCAGCGGGGCTTTATAGAATTTCATCTGCCCGGCATCGAGGGCGAAGACCTTATTATTCGTCAGAACGAAGTTGCCAAGGTGCAAATCCATTTGGGCTACCGCCTTGTTATGTTCTCTTGCCAGTTCAGTGCAGACCCGCCAGAGCAGATCGGATTTTGCTTGCTGGTCTTGAGCCTCCTGGAAAACTTTCAGCGCCGTCGTGCAGTTCGCTATCCTTTCCGTCACCACCGCCCACTCGCCGGTTTCGGTCTGGCCGGTGAACAATGGTTTCGGGGCGTTTAAGCCCCTTGCCTGAAGGATGCTCAGGCCCCTCCATTCCCTCTTAAGATGCCGTCGTGCGTGTATCTTGTTTGAAAATACCTTTACAATCACGTTTCGGCCGTTCCAATTGGCGTCACAAACATAACGCTGACCCTCAATGGCCCGCAAAACCGTCTTTACCGCCAAAGTTTCTCTCTCTCGCGCAAGCGGACGCTTGATAACTATCTCAGACGGTGGTTCCGTTATCCTTCTGTTTTCCTGCGTAAGCTTTCTCAGCATTTCTCATCCTTTTGGCCGCTGTATCCGACAACAGCGATGCCCAGCTCGTCGGCCAGTTTAAGTGTTTCGGTTTTGTCTATGATTATGGTTTTTCCCGCTTCGACAACAAGGCATGTGGCGCCGTTGGCAGCCAAACTCGTTATCGTATCCGGCCCGACGCAGGGCACATCGAAGCGCATGTCCTGTTTTGCTTTTGCGGCCTTGACCAGCGTCCAGCCGCCCGATTTACACAGTTGGCCGGCCCGTTCAATCATCCTTGCTGTCCCCTCGAGCGCTTCGACCGCGATTACTTCCCTCTCTCTGACCGCAATTGCCTGGCCTATGTCCATTTCAACCAGCTTTTTTAACAGTTCCCAGCCGAAATCTATGTCCGATTTGGCCTGCCCGCCGGGACCCGTTTTTGTCATGGGCCCTTCGGTTGAAAGATGCTCCTGGCAGTACGTCGTGGAGTTGGCCAGTTTTACCCCGCCGCTGGCCAGCTCGTCTGCCAAAGCGCTCAAAAGCGTATCGTTGAGCTTGTTTTTTCCACGCAGACGCCAGTACCATATTCTAATCGCCCGCCAGTCCGGCAGGTATCTTAGAATTCGCCACGGAGTGAATATCCGTCGCTTTGCTACTCGCCCGACCATAATCGCATCTGTTACTCCGTGTCTTTTCAGCTTTCGAATCCAGTTGCCGACCCTGGCGATAGGGACGCTGTAGTATACGTCCACCTCGTCGGCCAGTGCCGGCTCTGCGTTGTCGGCCAGACCCACACAGATTATCTTGCGCCCCGCCTGCCTTGCACCGGAGGCAACCAAAAAAGGCAATCGGCCTTGACCGGCGATAAGCCCGAGTTTATCGGGTTGCTCCGGGTTGGGAAACTGTCTGCGGCTCAAGGTAAATTCCTTTGCTTTTCTTTGTCTGCACAATTGCCGCCGGCCCTCACACCTTTCACGCCCCAGTTGTTGTAATCTATGCTTGTCGCTTATTGTTATCCGGCCTCACTGCTGCCCTCGGGGTCCTCTGCTGCACCTGGCTCGACGTCTTTGTCCGAGGTTGTCGGTTGCGTCGCTTCTGAAATATGATTTTCCAATTTTCGAATGGCCTGTCGCATCTCAGGCAGGTATTGAATCAGGCTATAGGCCCTCTTGGCCTTGCGTGCGTCGATTGCAGGTGCGCCGAATACATTTTTGCCGTCAGGCACATCATTGGTTACTCCCGCCTGGGCTCCAATCATCACGTTGTTTCCAATGTTTATGTGTCCGACCAGGCCTGCCTGACCACCTATTATACAGTGATTTCCGACCGTCGTTGAACCCGCTACGCCCACTTGAGGTACCAGCAGACACTGCTCACCTATCCTGGTACCGTGGCCGATAGCGACAAGGTCACCCAACTTGCTGCCCTGACCTATAATAGTATCGCCCAGTGTGCCTCTTTCAATACAGCAGCAAGCGCCAATCTCCACGTCGTCCTCGATTATAACGGCGCCGACCTGTGGTATCTTGTGATGGATGCCCTTGTGCGTTGCGAAGCCGAAGCCGTCTTCTCCTACGGCTGCATTTGCGTGAATGATAACGCGATTGCCGATTTGACAGCCGTCATAAATGGTCGCGTTGGGGTAAATTATACAGTCGTTACCAACCTGGGTGTCGCCGCCGATATATGCGCCCGGATATATTACGCAGCCGTTGCCCACCCTTGCCTTGTCGGCAATCGTCGCGAAGTCGTGAATGTGACAGTCGGTCCCGATTTTCGCGCTGTCGGAGATGTTGGCCTTGGGGCTTATGCCCACCTTCTTGTGCTTGCGATGGCCGTGTAAAAGAACTACCACTTGCATAAAACTGTAATAAGGCTCGTCCGCTATCACAAGCGTAGCTGAGGTATTTGTTGTCTCTTTTCCCGTAATTACCGCACTTGCCTTGGTGGTGCGAAGCAGTTTCTCATATTTGGCATTTGCCAGAAAGCTTACATCGCCTTTGCCTGCCTGGGCCAGCGTCGCCGCCGACTTTATTACGATGTTACGGTCGCCGATAACGCGTCCCCCGATATATTCGGCCAATTCGCCCAATGTTTTGGCCATATGTGGTCCTCTGTCCCGGATTTAGCTTAATTTGGTACCGGTCGGTGATTATATCATAACCTGTCGGCCGGTCAAGTTTTCCGTGCCCGCAGGTAGATGAACAGGCATTTTCTAATCGAAGGCCCTTTCTATCCAGCCGCCGCCCACCAGCCGTCTGCCGAGTTCGTCATCGACGTAAAAAGCCGCTAACTGGCCCGGCGTTATCGCCGAAACGCTATCATCAAACTCGACGCTTGCCGTATCCTGGCCGCAGCTTACCGTAGCAGGGACGCCGGCGGAGTTGTACCGTATCATCACGCTTGCCCGAAACGCCGGTGCCTCTTGCGCGACCAGCCAGTTCACCCTGTTTGCGGTCAGCTTATTGTGCATGACCTCTTTTTTGGGCCCGAGTGTTACCGTATTTGTCTCGGCGTTGATTTTTGTAACGTAGTAAGGTTTGCCCATCGCGATTCTCAACCCCCTGCGCTGGCCGATGGTGAATCTGTGGCTGCCGCGGTGAGTACCCAGATTTTCTCCGCTGCCGTCGACGATGTTTCCTTCGCGCACAAGTTCAGGATGTCTGTCTTCCAGCACCGCGATATAATCGTCGTCTGGTATGAAGCATATTTCCTGCGACTCGGCCTTTTTCTCCGTGCCTAATCCGAACTTCGCCGCCATTTTCCGGGTTTGGTCTTTCGTATACCTGCCCATGGGAAGTATAAGACGGCCGAGCACCTCTTTTCTTATCATCGCAAGGGCATAAGATTGGTCTTTGCTCGAATTGGTTGCGGCATAAAGACCGAAACCGGCGCCGGTGTCGAGAACTTGTGCGTAATGGCCCGTTGCAAAATACTCGGCGCCGTTGGCTCGCGCAAAGTCCAGCACCTTGCCGAATTTCATATGCCTGTTACAGAAAACGCATGGATTGGGCGTTCGGCCCTGTGCGTACTCGCCGCAGAAGTAGTCAAGCACTTGCTCGAAATCGCTGCGAAGGTCCATCACATAAAGTTTTATGCCAAGCTTTGCTGCGATTTTTTCCGCATCCGCCTGCGCAGCTTGAGCCTGATTGTTCGTAATCATAAAAACCGCTGAGCAGTCGTAACCCGCTTCAAGCAAAAGGGCGGTGGCAGTGGAGCTGTCCACACCGCCGCTAAGTGCGACGAAAACTTTTGCTTTTGAATGAGTCATCTGTCTCGCGCCGGACTTGAGAAAGTTGCCCCGGTCAGTCTTGCGGATAAACGATTATACGGTCGTGTATGAGGGTAACCAAATCGTTTTTGTCGTCGGCCGTAACGTCCGCGATGGTCATCTGACGCGGTTCAACCGCGGATTTATCTTTTCTTTTCGCGTTGCGGTAACTTTTTTCTTCAAATATCTTGAAACGCATCGCCGGCACAGGCTTGTTTTCACCGTCCAGAGCAAGTATCTCGATGTGATTGTGCCTGTAATCGGCCATTATTACCTCGGCCCAGCCGTCCGAATTTATGTCGCCCGCGGCGAGATTGCCGTACTCGCCGTCCTTTATCTTTGTCTCGTAACTGAACTGCTGTTCCAGATGCTGCACGCCTCCGTCGTCACTCGGGCCTGTGATAAGTGCGAACTTTTCACTGTCGAAAACCAGAATACTTTTCGCATCACCACCGGTAAGCGGTGCGTATAACAATTTCAGATTCCTTGCCATATTCCAACTGCCGACATCAAGTTGTTTTTCAAAACGATACGTCTTGTCTTCACCGGCGGTGAGTATCTGCAACTGTCCCTTTTGACCGTCGAGCAATAATATCGCCGGCCTGGCGCCGGGTTCGGCCTGCTCAATCGCAAAAGCAGCCACCGCGGATATGTTGTTCTCGGTGCTCTTTGCATTGTACTGGTCGATGACGGTCCAGGTTTTGCCGCCCGCAAAGACCAGGCTTCTGGCGAAGTTTCTTTGCCCGATGAGCAATTCTTTTCCGGCCCGGCCGTCCACATCCGCCGTTGCTATCGAGTGCAATGTGGCCTCTTTAATAAGGCTGGCCTGGGCCGCCGGAGATTCGACCACTTCGAATTTGCCTGTCTGCGTTTGACGTACAAGTATCGGTTGTTCGTAAGGCACGAATATCAGCACATCCTTCAGCCCGTCCTGGTCAACGTCCAGCACCTTCATCCCGTCGGGGTTCGTGTTGAGTTTATCAAGCACCAAGGTGGGTTTCCTGACCGTTTCATTCCCGCCTGTTCTGTCCGGCTTCGGCGGCATTGGGATGTTTTGCACAGGGCCGACTTCTACACTGCTTGCCGCCAGATTGTACGCCACCGTTAATATCCTGCTGTCATTGCTGTCCTTCGAGATATACAGACAATCGAGCCAGCCGTCGTTATCAACGTCATCAACCGCCATTGCCACAGGCTCACCGATTGTTTCGATTGGTCTGGGAAAACTGAGCCGCTCCTGGTAAAACCGGCTTATCCCTATTATCTTTTCCTTGACGCTCAGCATACAAAGTTCCGCCCGCCCGTCGCCGTCGATATCGGCCGCGGACATACTTTCGATCTCGGCAAAGGCGCCGAATCTGACCGGCTCGGTCAGCCCCACATTTGCCTTTTGCATATAAACGATAATTTCGGCTGACTCCGGCTCACTTATCACGACCTCCGCAAGCCCGTCGCCGTTCAGGTCCGCAACTACAAGGTCGCGTCTGTTACTGCTCGCTGCTCCCGACGGCAGAGGATAATACAGAATCGGCCAGTCAACATCCTTATCCTCGCGGGCAACTAACTTATAGCAAATCAACCTGCCGCTGACACTGTCAACCATCAGCATTTCGTCGCCGGCAAGCTCGTCGATATTGTGAAGTTTGAGCCAATAAGGTTTTTCCACGAAAAACTTCATTTGCGGGCCGAGCTGACCTGTGGCCAGGCCGAACCGCACGTGGATTCGCTTTTCCTTATCGTTCGTAATCGAAATCAGGTCGTTTATCTCGTCGCCGTTCAAGTCAGCCGCTCTGATTCCCAGCGTCTGGGCGGTTGTTGCGTACTTTAC
>Ga0209976_10000945_pt1 | contig 17563 bp, 15 predicted proteins | sample SumtaG_FD_182806 | JGI IMG/M metagenome (GOLD analysis project Ga0209976, IMG submission 182806) | Deep subsurface microbial communities from Indian Ocean to uncover new lineages of life (NeLLi) - Sumatra_00157 metaG (SPAdes) (version 2) | ecosystem: Environmental > Aquatic > Marine > Oceanic >...
GGGTGGCTGACGGGTATTGAACCCGCGACCTCCTACTCCACAGGTAGGCGCTCTACCACTGAGCTACAGCCACCTCGTCACTTCGTTCCTCGGTGTAAACACACTAAGTGAAACGAAGTACCCCAGAGAGGATTCGAACCTCTGGCCTACTGCTTAGAAGGCAGTTGCTCTATCCACTGAGCTACTGGGGCCTGTTTACACTGAGTACGTCGTAGTGAGCGGGTGAGGAGAATCGAACTCCTATCTTCTCCTTGGAAGGGAGACATACTACCACTGTACTACACCCGCTTGTCAATATTTACATTGTCGGGGTGCCCAGACTCGAACTGGGGACCTCTCGCTCCCAAAGCGAGCGCGCTACCAACTGCGCCACACCCCGCACGCCTCCCTAAACTCAGCGTGTGCCTACACTGAGCGAAGCGAAGTGCCGAGGGCGGGACTCGAACCCACACGAGGTTGCCCTCACGAGATTTTAAGTCTCGCGCGTCTACCAATTCCGCCACCTCGGCTAAAACTAAGTATATTTTATCAGACTCATGCCACCTCTGGAAACTACAAAACCTCAAGTTCTAACATTAAAAATAATTAAAAATCCTATTTTTCATTTTTTCCGTTACTCTCATAACCCCCAAACCCTTATTTGGCACACCATAAACAACTGCTGACTCCAAAGGTAACAATAACACTAAAACTGGCGCCGCCAAGTCCTCTTCCCCCTTCACCTTAATACATCTTGATCCGGTTTTTACAGCGTTTTTCAACACCTCAACCAATTCCATTGTAATCATCCCATTAGGATTTTTGACCTCTTCAGTTGAATAAGGCAATTTACTTTTTTCAAATAATACTCTCTTTTTCCTTTTTACTTTATAATCAAAAACTCCAATATCAAACTTAATATCGTTTTTTAAAAAATAATCCAAAGCTACATCACCAACCAACACAACACTCGCAAACTCTTTTAAAAACTTTTCAACATCATTTTTCACTACGTCTTCAAATATCTTGCCATGTGGGTGTTGCAAAAAATTTCTGAATTTACCCAAAACTCGAGTATCATTCGCTAACTTATTTAGATACACTTTTCCATCACGATTCACTTCACCTTTTCTAATCCTAGTCGAAGACAAATACTCACCATCTTCACTTTCAATTAAGGAACAAATCTCAATCGGCAAAGCATCAAGTCCTGCCCCTAACCTCAACTTATTTACTTTTTCTGCACCAGACTTTGTTATCTGGGTTGCTACAATCGTCTCTATCGACTTATCAGCCAATAAAGGCCCTGCTTCATCCACTAACTCAATTATCTCCACTCTCCCATCCAATTTTTCTCTGTTAATAAATTTTTTTAATTCCTCTAACCTTTGAGAGTAGGGAAGTATCAACTCACTTAATTCCTTCTCTTCACTCATCCCTTTCTTTGTCACTCCAATTACTGCCTCTTCAGCCACTTTTATCCCATGTTTTAAGAAAACCTCATGTCCTTTATGTAATCGATCAAACGTACCCCCTAAAGCTGCTTTTTTATACTGCATAACCTAAATTTTACAAGATAAACCAAAAAGACTCAGCACTAATTATTGTTGCTCTAATCTGTCCGATACATTACAATTTTTCCATGAAGCCAAAATCAACACTTGATTCTCAAATCTTAAAAAAATTCCAAAATCTACAATACGACAAACAAAAACTTGAATCATTAGCTCTTGACCCTGACATTGTCAACGCTTCTCTTTATTCCATCAAGCATCCAGGTGAACAAAAAGATAAAGCCTTAACAATTAAGGCCAAAACCCTCAATAAACCTATTCTCTACGTTTTTCGCCATGGCGAATCTTATGACAACAAAAATCACGTATTTTCTGGCTGGCGCGATTCAGACCTAACACCCAAAGGCATTAAGCAAGCTCAAGTACTAGCTGAAAAACTAAAAAGTGAACATCTCGATATTGCCTACACCTCCAAACTAATAAGAGCCAAAAAAACTCTAGACATTATCTTAAAAACCCATCCTGACACCAAAATTATCATTGACCAGCGTATTACTGAAAGAGATTATGGTGACATTGCTGGATTAAATAAAGACAACCTTTATCAATTTAATACCAAACTTGCTACCGCTTTTAGAAGAAGTTATGACTTTCCACCACCAAATGGGGAGTCTTTAAAAGATGTGGAAATTAGAGTCATCGACTTTATTAAAGATTTAATTCCTAAAATGAAACAAGAAAACATCAACGTTGCCATTTCTTGCCACGGCAACTCAATGCGCGTTATCCGCCGCTACTTTGAAAAACTATCTATCAAACAAATGCTTTTATTGGAAAACCCACTCGGCATCGATTATTGCTCTTACTCAATTAACTAAGTCTTTTCTTCACTGCCTCAAGCTTTATTGACTCACTCAATATAATCATCATTGGCAAAAAGCGCGTTAAATCTCTAAATCTTATTCCTTTAATTGGCCCCCAAACCGCCTCGTCAGTCACATTTACCCAACTAGTTGTATCTAAAATTAATATATACATTGCCAAAACTACAAACAGCATTTGTTTTTTTAGCGACCTAAAAGGAAACAAGGTAATTAAAGGCACGTACCAGATGTGAAACGGACTAGAAAATGTTTTACCAGTCAAAAACATTGTTAAAACATAAACTAAACTGATTTTTAAAGCCGTCACAAATCTCCACCAATTATCCCGTTTGCCTTTATACTTCTTAATTAAAATCGCTGCGTAAACCAAAACAGACACTATTGCCAGCCAAAACAAAATTCCAAACAGCTTTAATACAATATCTGAAACCGGACCTGCCATAGCAAAATCAGGAGGATGAGCCAGCAATTTCTCAGTACCAGTAAAATCATTAATTACATTTACAATAAAAGTACCCAGCGATCCATACTTTAGTCTTCTTCCCCAATGAAACACAAATGGTACGGTCAAAGATGATCTAAATATCAACGCCGGAACACCCCACACCAACCCAAAAGTGATAATCACGGGCATTGCTTTTTGCCACCAATTTTTAATCAATTTTTTCTCCCACAGCAAATAAAGCGGCACCAATAGTGGACCTGTCATAAACTTAATGCTTGTCGATACCCAAAACAGCAACCAAAAAAAATATTTTTTCAATTGCTTACGCTTCTTCAATAACGCCAAAAGCCCAAGTGTATAAGTACCAATAAAAATTAAATCTAAACCCTCATACCAATAATTCTTAGCCACCACCCCTACACTTATGTAAAACAACATTGCCAGCCACCTAGCCCGCCAAGAAGTAGCATACCTTGCCACCACCATTAGCATTAAAACAAACAAAACCGTTTCAAAAATCATGATTTGAACTCTGTAGTTAAGGTAGTAATAGCCAAGCCCACTTTGATCCACCTCAAGCGGCAGATACATTATTGGAATCGCAGCCGGCGGATACTCAAACAAATGCTTAAAATAAGGCCCAGTTCCATAACGCCACATATTGACATATCGCTCATAATCATGCTTTACATCCGAATATCCCCAGCATTTTTTCGGATCATTCGGATCACACCCTTTATAGGGCGGATTACTCAAAACATAAAACCGAGAAACAAAAAACAAGACTAGCAAAATTGTCAGAAAAACTTTTTTCTTCACTCTTTTAGTCTACCCCAAACCCATATGTTGATAAAGCTTGCCATCAACAAATCCCAGCTTGCGATAATAAATTCTGGTTCCCACAGCAGAGATCACTGCCAAATCTTTAAACCCTTCTTTTTCAGCCCTCTTCTTTGCTTCTTCAATTAATCTTTTGCCCAAACCAATATGCTGAGGCTTACCTTTCCTGATTTTGCCAATTGCCACAGCCTTACCATAAACATGTACTTCGCGAATCATGGCACTTTTATCAATCTCTTTGATAAAAGATTTCACATTAGGCAAAGACAGACGCAAAAACCCTACTATCTTATTACTCTTGGTAACAAATTGTAAAAACACTTCTATTCCAACTTGAGTTTTATAAGTTAAATCCTTAAGCTTTAAATCACCAAAACTAACCCGCTCATCTTTAATTTCCCGAAAGCGTATATCTTTTAACTTCTTGCCTTCCTTTTTTAACTTAGTTTCCACAATTTGTCTAAAATTAGTCTTTTTGTTTCCAGCCACAATATCATCTGAAGAAAAATCTCGAATCACTCTCGTTACTCGGCAATACTCAGGCACCTCCAACATTCCTTTACTTATCACTTCTAGCAATTCTGCCTTAGAGTACGGTTTCCATTTTCCGCTTTTGTAACAAACCACCAACTCCGCACTTTCAATCAAACTAGTTGGATAAATCTTTAACTCATCCGGCCTAAAATGCTTATCACTAAAAATCTTTTTAAAGTCGGCCACATCTCTTTTTGGGCTTGAGCCAAGCAAGTTTGCCATCCAATGCGCATGAATTTTAAACCCAGCTTGTCTTAGCAACTTCATTGCTCTTTTCGTCGCTCTCACATCATGACCTCTTTTATTTGCCTTTAATACACTATCCTTCAAGCTTTGATATCCAATCTGCACCTTTGTTCCCCCCAATTTCCTAATTCTTATCACTTCTTCCTTACTTATATAATCCGGTCTGGTTTCTACCACCAACCCCACACACCTAGACTTAGCCTTCTCGTTTCTTTTCTGTTCTTTAAATAAACTCTCCCAATCTGCTTTTGCTAACTTTTCACTTTTCACTTTGGATTTTGGAGTTTTTTTAAAATTATTTTTATCCGTCGTAGCTTCAGCGAAGTCTGACATTGCCTCAAAACATCTTTTCGCAAACCAAATCTGATATTCTTCCGGATAAAAAGACCAAGTCCCACCCAAAATAATCAACTCTACTTTGCTCGTATTATGCCCGATATCAGCAAAAGCCTTAAGCCTGTTATACGTTTGCAAATACGGATCAAACTTATTTCGCAAAGCCCTCTGCGCCCCTGGTTCTGCAAACAAATAACTTTTGGGCATTTTTACATCAGTTGGGCAAAAAATGCACTTTCCTGGACAAGAATATGGCTTTGTCAACACTGTTACCGGAGTCACTCCACTTAATGTTCTTATCGGCTTCATTCTAATCAGTTCAACGATCTTTTCACCAAATGGCTTTAACCCATACTTACCAGCAAACTTGCGATACCCCGCAATTACCTCACTTTTAGAAAAAAATCCACTTTCTTCCTTAGGATACATCTTCAAAATTTGCGCCCATTTCTTAGCACTAAGCCTCTTTTTTCCCTCTACTTGGCGTATAATAGCCACTAACTTTAACTTATATTTGCTTGGTCTAAACACCTTTAATTTCTTTATCATGCGCCAATTTTACCAGATATGAATGCCGCAACCATCAAAGCCCTAAATAAAATCAACACTCACTTTTACAATCAAATTGCAGAGGAATTCGATTCTACGCGACAAAATCCTTGGCCAGGCTGGCAAAAACTCTTACCTCGTCTACCAGCAAAGCCCTCCATAGCAGTTTTAGACATTGGTTGCGGCAATGGCCGTTTCGCCTCTTTTCTTACTAAAAACAAAATCAAAATAGATTATTTAGGCACAGACAACAACTCAAAATTAATCAACTTAGCCAAAAACAAATTGTCTAAACACCCTACTATTAAATTCAATCAGATTGATCTACTCAACCAGCAATTAAAAATAGCAAAAAAATACGACCTGATTGTCTGTTTTGGATTTTTACACCACATACCTTCTTTTAAGCTCCGCCTTAACTTTCTCAAACAACTACCCAACCTGCTTGCCATAAACGGCATATTAGCTCTATCCACTTGGAAATTCTACGAACAAAGCCGGTTTAGAAAGAAAATCGTCTCTTGGGACAAAGTTAATACCATTAATCCAGCTCAATTAGAAAAACACGACTACCTCCTAAACTGGGGCAGGGGAGTACAAAATCTTCGTTACTGCCACTTTATTGACAAAGTGGAAGAAAAAAAACTTATACAAAACATAAATTTAAATACGATCAACTCTTACCGCTCAGATGGTAAGTCAAAAAACCTAAATCAGTACTACATTCTCACACCTTAGTTTGTTACTATCAAAATACTACCACCCAAACCAAAAAGGAGATCAATCCCAATGAGTACCCCAAAATATCTAGATGAAGCCTTTGAGCAAATTTGCAAAGAAATGAAGCAAATTTTTATTGACAAACACAAAGACTACGGCAAAGGCAACATCATGTCTATCAAAGAAATGGGTATTTCCCTTCGCCTCACTGAAAAAATTGAGAGACTAAAACACTTGCTTGCGTCTAGCAAAGAGCCTAAAAATGAGTCTCTGGATGAAACTTGGATCGATATTGGAGTTTATGGCATTATTGGTTTACTTTACCGCAAAGGCTGGTTTAAAAAACTAAAGCTATCTACTCAGGCTTTAAAAGATGACGACTAAACAAGTTCAATTTTACGGCGCCACTCTAGCCTTTTTGTCTCTTAAAAAACTCCACTTGCTGTAGTCTTTTCACTGCTTGCTTCCTGCTCTTATACGGCCCGCCCAAATTTCGCCTCGTCTTTTCAGACAAGACATAATAACCTTTTTTCCGCTTTACTATCATCTTGCCTTGCTATTAATAACGTCAATTAAAATATCCAAACCTCGATCTAGCTCTTTCCTTTGAATAGTCAAAGGCGGCATAATTTGAATATTTCTCTCCTCACCTTTGACTAAAAGCAAGCCCTTTTGCCTGGCTCCCTTAACTACCATGTCCACCAAAGACCCTTCAGAAAATTCTAATCCTATTTCCATCCCAATTCCTCGAACATCAGTAATATTTTTATACTTTCCTAATTTTTTTCTCAAAACACTCATTAAATACTCTCCATCGCGCTTAGCTTTTTTCCACATTTTTTCTCTTTTGTGTATCTGCAAAGTTTTCAAGGCCGCAGCACAAGCTATTGGAGTCCATCCAAAAGTAGACGTTAAATTCGATTTGTCATATGTCTTATCAGCAATCTTTTTTGTCGTCACCATTGCTCCGATTGCCGCCACACCATTTGATAACCCTTTAGCAAAAGTCGCTATATCTGGCGTAACTTTCTCAATCTCCATTCCATACAACTTGCCACATCTAGAAAAACCTGTTCCCACCTCATCCAAAATCAGTAAAGTTCCATATTTTTTTGTTAATCGTCTTACCAACGAAATATAGCCTCTGGGCGCAACAAAAGTAGTTCCCCAACCAGTAATAATATTTGCTTCAGTAACAATTGCTGCCACATCTTTTTTTGCTAATATTTTCTCCAACTTTTTAGCAAACTTGTTCAAAGTTACACCTGGCTTTTCATTATCTCTAACTTTTGGAAAATCCATTTGCATATAACCACCAACCATTGGTGAAATATCTTTTACATAATCAGGCAAATGTCCCAAAGACATTGTTCCAAACGACTGCCCATGGTAAGTGTCTTTAAAGCCAATAATTTTCTTCCGTCCCGTGTAAGCCCTAGCGGTTTTAATTGCCTCTTCATTTGCTTCAGTCCCACCCGTAGCTCTACCCACTGCGACCAAACTTTTTGGCAACGAATCAGTCAAAGCTTTTGCAAACCTATTCTGAACCTCATCCGCTGTCCACATCGGAGCATAAGTGCTTTTTTTGGCTTGCTTGATAACAGCGTTGCTTATCTCAGGATTATTCCAACCCAAATTCGTCACATTCCAACCAGAGGTAAAATCAATAAGTTTGTTGCCTTTTTTATTCCAAATAAACGAACCCTTCGCTTTTAAAACATCAAAAGTCCAATCTGAAAATTCGTTATATATTATTCGTTTTTTTAACATATCTGATTAACTGCTAACAACAGAAATATTCATACACATCCTTCAATCGTATTTTAACCCCATTTCATGTTTCCTGCGAATTGTGGATAAAGCCAGAACCTATCTTACATTAAATTGCACGAACCCAACTAGATGTTGCCATTGCTATAATCAATATATGGAAGTTACACTAGCTGACACTTGGGAGCCTTTGGCTATACCCAACAAACATTGTGATTATATCAATGACCATACTTTGTACTTTGACAAAAGTGGCAACCTAAGACTGCTCGGAACTTGTGGTAGGAATCCATATATATTCTATAAGGAAACTGCGTTTGTTGAGTTTACGGGAACAAATACCCTCAATAAAATGAGAGAGAAGAGATGTTTATTTAGAAATAACCCAACACGCCTTCCTAAGTACGCACCCTTTGTTTTTTTTGATAAAAAGTATCATCTATTTTTTAGTTCAATTGGGAAAATATACCATTTTGTTTCCGATAACGGAGTTCGTTGGAAATTTGCAGGTACACCCATTAATAGCTATTTACCTTTCTTGAGAGATCCGTTCATTTTAGAGTTTAATAGAAAATACTATATGTTTTTGACCGAGTTTGGAAATAAAATTGTGGTTTATGAATCAGAAAACCTGGGTGATTTTCAATTCAAAAGTGCAGCACTTCAGCTTGGAAAAGGCGTCCCTCGTTCTTTATTCAACTCTTCCTGTGAATCCCCTTTTGTTTTAAAAGTAGGAAATCAGTTTCTGCTTTTTACGACAATCGTTCCATCGCCTACTGGTCGAGTAGAAAATTACAACAAAACCCATGTCTTTTGTTCCCAAAACCCGTTTGATTTTGGGAGCTTCAAAAAATGTAAAGGTAATACTGCAAACTTAATTTGCATTTTGGACACCCACGCACCAGAAATACTTACTATTAAAAATGATCATTATATTACTACTTGTGGATGGCCGGGATACCCAAAACCAAAAGGTATCTCTAAGTCGGAAAATGGTGTGTTTATAAGAAAACTGTGTATTAATAATTAAGAATTCTACTTTGACCGCTACAGGATTCCACTATAACGTGTAATCCTCTTCCTCAAACACTTCAAGCACTTTTTCAAAAGCATCAATTGTATGCTGCACATTATCAACTCGAACAGTATTATCGTAAACTCTGGTTCTGATTCCGCCCTCAACCTTCGCAAAATGTTTTAAGTAATACATATTTTCTTTTTTAAATTGTAAGTTCGTCAAATTTGTCAGTCCATAAATAATCGCTTTTCGGTAATTCCCAGCCCGCTCAACATCACCATCACCTCTCGCAATTTCAAAAGCATAAATCAAACCTTCAATAAAAACAGCCGTACTTGCTGAGTTAGAAGGATAAGACCAATCTCGAGCCTTAAAATGGCCCAAATAATCTGCAAAAGGCGCACCACTTTGGTTTTGAATTACCACTAACCGATCATTTAGTTTATATATTCCCTCCACATATTTCCTCTCCTCAGTTTCGTTATATAAGTGATACAACCCAAATGTTTGCCAAGGCACTAAAGAAGGATCAAAATTGCTTCCAATTTTTTCCACGTATTCTTTTAAGTAAAATTCTTGCGACTTTTTTGCTACATCCAAAACTTGCCTTTCACTCGTTTTCCCATAAAACTCCATCAAGGCCAAAATCGCCTCGCCACTATAAAACTTTAAAGCTTGGCTATTTTTTGAATCCTTCTCTTTCAAATATGCCCGAAAAGCACCATCATCAAACTGCATTCCCACAATCCCATCTACCACCTTTTGAGCTTTCTCTTTATTTTTTTCAAACAATGGACTATACACCAATGTCCTCAAAAACATCGCGTTTGCTCCCAAAGAGCTCTGACCTAAATATTTAACATGCGCTCCAGCATCACTTTCTTCATACCAACTATCAAAAATATAATCTAAATTCTTTTCATGAATCGGCATCCATTCATCTTCATTTTTTGCCAAAGCCCCTACGTAGCGAGAAGACAACAACTGTCTTATGTCAGAATTGCCTACAGCATAACTATCGCTCGATGGATAATATTCATACGCCAACAACCCATCAGGTTCAACGTTATTCATTAACCACTTTTTTGCCAGGCCCAACGATTCCTCAACCTTTAGCCTACTAAACGACTTTCCATCGTCAACCAAATTGCTCCGATAATAAGTGACCACTCTATCAGAAAACCATGAATTCCCAAACTGCAGAGTAGGGAAGTAGTATTTTTTTACCTTCGGATCGTCAAAACAATTTCTTTCTAAACCAGCTTTTAGACATAAAGATGTTTTCAAGTGTTCGTCGTCCCAGTTATTTTCAATTGCAACCGAATTATAAAAAAATGCTCCTTTGTCTTCTTTCTCCACCCTCAATCCATAAATTCCCGGTTCATAATTATCATCTAACTCTTTAAAATCACCGATAATATAAACCATCACTCGCAAGTCTTCTGCCTCTTCCTTAGTCAACGATCCGTCAAATCGAATATCACTTAGTGTCCTTCTCGTCGCACTATAAATCGCCTCAGCTAAATTTCCCTTTTTATCTGACCACGAACCTTTACGCGTACCTTTTACCCAAAAGCCTACAAAAGCTTGTCTCTCAATCCCATCATATTCTGCTTTCCACTCACTTGGCGTCTCACTTTCGTCAAAATAATCATCTACCGCTTTGTATGCTACTGAAACCAAATACTCCTTTTCTTCTTGGCTCAAAGATAAAAACTCTAATTCAACCGGTAAAACATCAGTCTTCGCCCCTAAAGTTTGCTCTCTAGTTTTAAACCAAAAAGTAGTCACCAAAACCACTGCTACTACAAAAACTGGAAGCGTAACAAATAGAACTAATTTCTTCAGCATAAATACTGGCTCTGATGCCTGCCCGCCCCTGCCTGCCCGCCTTTGGAGGGCCTGCCGGCTTACCTGCCTTTGGCATGGCACGCAGGATTAGAGGGAACGAAGTGGGAACTAGTTTTACATCACTTAAGGTAGATCTTTTACTTCCCACTCTCTTAAAAACTGTTTGACAAATTTCTGGGCAAACTTGATTCTATTTCTTCCGATTTGTTTACCTGTTTTTGTATTAAGAAGCTTGGGGAGTAAAAATATTTTGTCATAATAGTGTTCAATAATGGTACGGGAATAACCTGTTTTAATATATTTTTTGGTATTGGCATGAATTTTCCCGTCATGAAAGGGTTTTTTATAATGGCCAGCAAAAGCAAAAAGCCGAGCAACTCCGAGAGCTCCCATAACGTCAAGCTTATCTGCATCACGAAGAACCTTGTCTTCCAGTGTTTCTGTTTTACCTGTTGTGAAGCGGTGATTTTTAATACATTTAACTACCCTTTTAATTAATTCTGGATTTGTTTTAAGCTTATTTAATATTTTTTCTGCTTGTATTGAGCTTCTGATTTCGTGGTTTTTTCTACCTTTTTTTACAGCAATATCATGCAACCAACCAGCAAGCTCTAATACCTTGAGGTCCGCATTTTCTTTTCTACCTATTTTCAGGGCTAATTTAACTACTCTGAAACAATGCCAATGATTATGGCCTGTGGATTCGCCTTCAAGTTTCTTTTTTACCTCTTTTTTGATTTCTTTTACGATATCTATTTGCTTCATAACCGTAGTTTACCAAATTAAAACAAATCTGAAATAATACAATGAAAAGGATTGATATACGGGAATTTGCTGCGAACCGTAGACAGAGTTCGAACCTATTTCATCAAAAACAGCATTTTTTATTCAACCTCAATAGTTGTAAACACATCACATGACAACTGTCTTTTTCTACTATCTTCATAAACTTCAAGTAAGACGCCATTATCATAAAAATACTTGAGAGCCCAATCGGGTGGAACTTGGTTATCAGGTAAATTTAAATTCACAACTTCTATTTTATTTTCCTTTGCTTTGGTACAAACCTCGTTTAAATTAGATACTTGATAATCATCTGTAGTTGCAATTCCATTATATGTAAATCCTCGACAGCTGACCTGGAGAGCAGGCTGTCCTACTTCATTTCGTAACCTTATTATTTCTTCTAAACCAATATTCTCATACAGCCAATGACCTTCCCTTCCATTTTTTTGATAGTCAAACTCTCTAACAAATGCGTGCAGCATGCAGTTACTGGACCCTAAGCTCAGTGCCAATTCCGCTACTTTTGGCACTGCCCCTTTATCTTTACAATCCAGTTTTGTAAAAACTCTATAGCTTATAATAGCCCACATCGCTTCTTCTAAAGAAACATTAGGAGGAGGAAAAACTAAACCCCTGTTTTCATAAAATTGCCAATGATGTCCAATATAATATCTATCATCTTCAGTTGAACTAATATCCAACTCCATTGTTTGGACTAATCCAGCCGTTAGCATTCTTAAAAGTCGTTCGTCTACTACCCGAGTATGTAGTACCAAAATTTCTGCTAAATTAGGTCTTCCTTGTTGTTCTGCTATTCGTTCAATTAGTGCTTCTTTTGGCATAAAACCATGGTAAAGTTTAGCACGGAGCTTTGATTGAATTGTTCATAAGTAATCTTACCAAATTCAATAAAGAAAAGAGCTATACATAGATTCTTTACTTGATATAGCTGCCGGGCTTGGACTCGAACCAAGGATAACGGCTTCAAAGGCCGCTGTGATACCACTTCACCACCCGGCAGTATCAAAAATATTTTTTTCATCCACTTTCTACCAGCAGATGACTTAAAGTATTTTTCTCTTTTTCTTGCAGTTATTTTATCAGGTAGCTCTTCTTTATATATTATTTTCCAAGGAACATATCTTTTTGTATAAGTTTGTTTTCCAGAATTATGCTCTTTCAATCTTCTTGTTAAATCATCAGTTATTCCAACATAGGTTTTCTTACCACTATGACTTAACAATATATAACTGCATTCCTACATTTCACCACCAGCCTCGACTAGGCATCGAGTCTAGGCGGGCCCGGCAGTGTTTATTTATCAGGAATTATTAAACAAAGAACTATATATGCAATTATACCAGGAAAAAGCCCGGTAAATGCAGTTGCAAGCACATAAATTGCTCTTAAAATTACCGCATCAACATCCAAATATTCACCAAATCCACTAATCACCCCACACAATATTTTGTTTCCTTTAGACTTGTATATTCGTTTTTTCTTTTTTGCCATTTTTCCTTCAAAAATATGAGCGGGAAACGGGGGTCGAACCTGCCTGCCGGCAGGCAGGCCCGCGACTACCTTAGAAAATAAAGAAACTCCCTACCTACTCCAGATTTTAGAAATTTCTCTATTTCCCGAGCTACCGCTCTATTATTAACAATAGTTAGAAAAATCACTTTGTAAGGTACAAAAGCTCTAGTTGTTTTCTCGTAACCACTATTATGTCTCTCAAATCTATCGTCAATATCTTTTGTCAATCCAATGTATTTGTATCGCTTATTAACACTTGATATAACGTACACATAATACATTGTGAGCGGGAAACGGGGGTCGAACCCGCGACCTTCTCGTTGGCAACGAGACGCTCTACCAACTGAGCTATTCCCGCATCTAACCTAATTCTATCAAATTTGTGTTTACACTGAGCTTGTCGAATGTGCCAGGGGCAGGAGTCGAACCTGCATCCCATGTTTTTCAGACACGTGTCTTGACCACCTTGACTACCCTGGCAAACTTTTTAAGAGTTTATTACTCGAGAAACCAATTAGCTCTCGCCTTTCTATCTATGGCGAAATTATAACACCTCAAGCCGTTTGAAACCACAAAAAAAGAGCAATCCTTTACCTTTTACTCCACAGGTAGGCGCTACCACTGAGCTACAGATTTCTGAAACTATCTATTTATTCTAGTATTTTTCAAATATTAGAATACTACGACAATGCAGATTAATAACAAATATTAAGGAAGAATGCCTTTACTATCATAGACAGTCTCAATTCCTCCATCTTCTAATAAGTTTATAGCCGTTGCGACACAGTAAAGCGCTCTTGCTCCCATTACTCTTGCAGTATTTCCTTGCCCAACTTGCTCGGCTAAACTTTTAAATTCATGAGTATTTGGAGAATCATGAACAAAAATAGCATTTTCAGGAAGAGCTTCATCAACTCGTTGATCTATATGAGCTAAAACCCTCTCCATTTGCTTTAGAGGTAAAGGCAATTTTTTTCTTTCAGTCCATCCTTCAATATCTTTTTGATGAATAATAACTTCTTTTATAGTCATAAAGATAATTTTACTATTGTTTTATTTAGCCTATCACATCAACCTAATCTTGGTGACCGCTGTAGGGCTCGAACCTACGACCTTTTGGATGTAAACCAAACGCTCTACCAGCTGAGCTAAGCGGTCTGGTGTTCACACTGAGCTTGTCGAATGTGCCGAGGGCGAGACTTGAACTCGCACGTCTTAAAAGACACTACGTCCTCAACGTAGCCTGTCTACCAATTCCAGCACCTCGGCTTATTTTGCCACTTGTGCCACGGGGGAGAGTCGAACTCCCACGCCCATAATGGACACTAGATTCTGAGTCTAGCCTGTCTACCAATTCCAGCACCGTGGCAAACTACGTAATTTTATCAAGAAAACGATGATTTTTCGAGCTTAAAACTTAGGAAACTTTTGTTTAAAAGCACAAATTATAATATCTCGTGCTTCCTCAAGACTCATAAATTCAGTATTTAAGACAAAATCATAATAGTCAGGATTGGTAATATTTTTACTAAAATACTGGCTTACAAAATCTTTTCTATCTTTATCCACTCTCTTGATTATCTCTTTTGCTCTGTCTCTGCTTACTTCTTCATATTGAATTGATCTTTGCACCCTGACGTCATAAGGTGCAGTTATTCTTATATGTAAACCTCGAGTTCCAGGAGTGATAAAATTTCCACCCCTTCCTAAAATTACCGCTTTACCTTTATAAGCCAGACTCAAAATTACTCTACACAAATGATTCATGTAAGTTAAATCATCAACGTATTCGGGATTAAAAATATTATGAACAAAATCAGACATTGCTCCTCTCCCTTTTTCATCCACTGCCATCACCACCTCTTTCCTTTTCTTGGCAGATCGGGCAATTTCTCGCAGAAGTTTTTTATTGTAAAATTCAAAACCAAGCTTTCTAGATACCATTTTGGCAATTGGCCTACCGCCACTCCCAGGATCGCGAGAAACAGTTATATGAGGCTTAAACATTACCTCTACTTTTTTCTTATCCCCTCGCCTCATACCAAAAGCCTTCTGCCCCAGACTAAACTGACTCATGGCCCGGCCTACAATCCGATCATAAACACTCATAGTATTCCACAGACTACATCAACTAATACCACTCGTCAATGAAGAAGAAGTATGTCTAAAAAGTGAACCCAGACTTAACAATTTCGAATCAATTTTACTCGAATAGGATATGTTTTCAAAAATATATCAGTTTATTTCCAATCCTCTATGAAAAAGGGAATTCTTTATTGCTAAACTATCGCAACATCACCACCAACACCAACTTCTCCTATATCATTATCTGAAAAATAACCTAATACAGTCATTCCAATCTTATGCATTTCAACATTCCGAGCACATATCCTTTCCCTTACTTCTCTCAATTGATCTAATAACTCTTCTTCTTTTAAAACACATTCGGGTGAATTAGCCCAATAAAGCACTACATTAAGAACATCAAAATCATCATCATTTCTTTCATTTAGAATTCCTAAAATATGAACGCCTGCACGGCTTACAAATTCTGCTTCAATACCTTGACCGTCAACTGGCTCGATTTCATTTAAAGTCATCGTATGAAATCATATCAGACAATAATGAAATTCTCACTATTCTATCTCTTTATATTTCAAATTAGCCTATCACATCAAGCTAAATCATTTGTGAACCCAGATTATAATTATTCGAACACAATTATATCTGACTTTGTTGAAGCGATTCAAATATTGAAGAAGATTTTACCTAAAACTTAACTTGGGAAAACGGCAGATGTCATCCTCTTTGCATGGACTAATCGATAAATGATTTTAAAGTTTAGTAACAGCAACATAATTATCATTGTGAAAAACACTTGATTGGTAATTGCTCCTAAAGAAAAAATTAATAGCCTGGTGTCTCTTTTTACATTTAGTATAGGCCATTTTATTTTTTTCCTTGTTGCTACGTTTATCTCTCGAGATGTAAAGATATCCATGATCAGAGAACTGACAACAAAAAAACCAATAGTCCAAATAATTTCTTGGTGAGTAGTTAACCAGTAACCATAGATCATTCCAAAAATTATTACTATATCAATATATCTATCAATAACAGTATCAAAAAATGCTCCCCACTTAGTTTTTAAAAATTTTAAGCGGGCCACTTCTCCATCGCATCCATCAACAATAGACATGAACTGAATAAGTAATCCACCAATAAAAATCCAAGGGTAAGTTGCTGTTGCTAAAAGAAAAAAGGTAGGAATAATTAAAATAGGAATTATTTGAGAGATTATATTTGGAGTAATAGGCGTATTGATTAAAAAAGTTTTTGTGATAAAACCAGATATTTTTCTATTAAAGTGCCTCGACACAACGCCATCCTCAGATTTAGTCAGGCTTTTCATAAGTTTTTTTTCAGCAAATTTAATATCTTCATAAGTATCGCAATCCGCCCAAAAATTTTCACGGATATCAAAAGCCCTCAGCTTTCCTTCTTTAATCAAAATTCTCATCCCATCACTAAGCGAGTTCTTACTGTTCTTGATAGATTTCGCTAATGCCTTAAAAACATATGGGGAACAAACGAACATGCCAGTATCAAAAGCGTCGTAGTCAGTTAGGTTTTTATTAAGAGATGCGATACGATTTTTCTTTACCACTACTTTTGTAGTATCACTCACATCATTAGTTGAGTTAAGATTTTTATCGACTGCCAAAGCAGATTCCTCTGTCTTAAGCCGTAGGCGCTGAATTCGCCTGAGTGAATCAATATTAAAAATATGATCAGACATTAACAATACAAAATGTTTAACAAAAAACTTCTGTGCCCTGAGTGCAGAAATTCCATTCGCCTTCTCCCACTTCTTATTTTCAACATAAGTTATTGACACACCATATCTCTCTCCGTCCTTAAGAAGATTCCTGATACTTTTACCTTCATACCCAGTCACAATCACGAAATCTATAATTCCGGTTTCCTTGGCAGATAGGATAATTCTCTCAATTATCCTTAATCCCAACAAAGGTATTAGGCACTTATGGTTCCCATTTGTATGGGATCGCAATCTACTGCCATTACCGGCAGCAATAATTAGTGCTTTCATAGTAAAAAAAGTTGTTTCCTTACCTCCCTTATTCTATTTAAATTCCAACTAATACCTGTTCTCGCGTACAACGGAACAGTTTAGGTTAGTCACCTTAAAAAGGTTTACACAAAACTTAAGAAGTCAGTTTATTCGGTTTCAAGCAGAACTTTCTTCTTTTCAAAGCTATCACACAAAACATCTTCGAGAAAGACTTTCGAATTCGTACCAATTACATTATACAAAAAAATTACATCAAGGTGAAGTTTGACATATTTTGATATATTTTAGTGTAACTGAAGGGATTCAGATAGAGCCAATTATTTCAGCTATTTCAAAATTGCTACCCATCGAGTCTATTTTTATATTCATCGTACTCCAATATTATCATATTCAAAAAGAGCCCTATATAGGCTCTTTTATGTTTTGTGAGCCCAGATTGATAGAATTCGAACCAATTTTACTTGA
>Ga0209976_10000946_pt1 | contig 17556 bp, 15 predicted proteins | sample SumtaG_FD_182806 | JGI IMG/M metagenome (GOLD analysis project Ga0209976, IMG submission 182806) | Deep subsurface microbial communities from Indian Ocean to uncover new lineages of life (NeLLi) - Sumatra_00157 metaG (SPAdes) (version 2) | ecosystem: Environmental > Aquatic > Marine > Oceanic >...
TGTATACGTTAGCATTGGGGCAGGCCCAGAAATGCTGGGCCGCTCTTACCGCAATTTTATCCAAAAGGGATCTTGGCGGCCTTTTGATGGTGAAATCGGCCAGGGCTATAACCCCTTTCGGCATGAGGACCCGGAATGCCTCTCGAAAAAAATCTTCTCTGGTGTTGAAATGCTGGGAGCCCTCTAGAGCCAGCACGTGGGTGAAGCTGTTCTGCTTGAAGGGAAGCCTGGTAGCTGTACCGTGATGTATCCTGACCTTCCCTTCCATGCCCGACTGCCTCACTCTTGCCAGTGCCACCTGCACCTGGTTCCATAAGATCTCTACGGCATCTATTTCAGCGCCGAAATGGCGGTGCAGATATACATCCTGAGCCCCCATTCCGCAGGCAACGTCCAAAAGCCTGCTTTGGTCGTTTAATCCCAGTATTTCAGCCATTTTGTGGACCAATGCCTCGGCCGCCTCGATATAGGTACCGGCCTCTTCCCACCAACCGAAGTTCAGGTAGCCGCCATGGTATTCACCGAATTTCTCTGAGCCGATTCCATAGATACGCTTAACCCCATATACGTGATCAATTTTTACCCAATCCCTATGATCCATATTCATTCTCTCTATTTACTTCTTAACAATGTATCTAAAGAAAACTCTGGTTTGCTGTTGTCTCCATTCGGTCTAAAATCCGGCTCTTTTTATTCTTTCATACAAAAGGTACTCTATAGCGATTAGATAAATTTAAATCCAAAATCAGATGCTGTCAATAAGAATATCATTATAGTAAAATGCCCCCGCTTCCCGGCGTGTATCCGAATAATTGGGGAAGGACATTATGATTCTCTGCAGTTTCATGCAGGGTGCTGCGGGAATGGTGAACGGCGGCTTTCATCCGACCCCTATGCCTGTTATATAGGCGGTTAGTGCCCTTTTCCCCGTTTCAGGGTTTCCTGGACCCCGAAAGCCATGAAACAGGCCGCGGCGAATCCCAATGCCCCGGGAATAAGGGGTGCCAGGCTAAGGGATGCTGCCTGGGCGATCAGGCCGATCAGCAGGGGACCGGAAGCCGTTCCCAGATCCCCGATCAGACGCCACAATCCCAGGAACTCCCCTATGGAATCATCGGGGGCCAGATCGGTGCCCAGGATCATTACCAACCCACTTCCCAGCCCGTTGCCTAATCCGGTCAGCAGGGCTATCAGGAGCAGTGCTTTGAATTCTTGTGCCAGCGGCACCAGTAATAAGCTCAGAGAAAGCAGTGCCAGGCAGGGGATCGCCGCCCATTTACGGCCCCAGCGGTCCATGAGAGATCCCGCCGGGTAGAAGAGGATCAAATCGGCTGCAGACGAGATCCCTAAAATGAAGCCAATGGCAGCCACATCCAATCCTATGAAACTTCCCCATAGGGGAAACAGTATCCACTTTCCGGAGCGCAGCAGCTGGAGTACCATAACTACCGAACCTGTGGTAAGCAAGTTCCGCCGATGAGCAACCAGGGTATGGCTCAGTTGCTGCAACTTTGGTTTGAGGTTACGCGGAGCCACCGGGGGAGGAAGCGGCTGCCCGGAGAACAGCGCCAGGAGAAAAGCAGCTGATGTGACCAGCGCCTGGGCAAAGTAGGAAAAGTGCAGACCTAAATCTCTGCCTATTAAGCCGCCGGCGATAGGGCCGAGAAAGACAGCTGTACGGAAGACCCCGCCCACCAAAGAGAGGCCCCTGCCGCGCCGGTTCTGGGGAATTGCCCTGCGCAGGTAGGACATGACTGAAAGCATCCACAGGGCATGAACAGCGCCCAGGGCCATGGTAAACAAGGCCAGAAGAAGGATGCTGCGGCTGAAGCCGGTAGCCGTAGCTATCAGGAGGGCGCATGCTGAAGCAGCCAGCATGGTTTTTTTTTCGCCAATACGCGAAACCAGGTTGCCGGCCGGTAGATCGAAGACCAGGTTGCCGATACCGCGCATGGCTAATACCAGCCCGCTTAGGGCCGGTGCGGCTCCCAGTTCCCTGGCGTACAGGGGAATTACGGGCAAGATCATACCGTAGCCAACCATAATCAGAAAGGTCGGGATATAGAGCGATCCGATAAAGGAGCGCAGTGGAATAGTGATTTCGCCGGCTCTATCAATCTGGGGCGGGTTATTCATGCAGCTAACAGCAGATACTATCCTATAAAGTTGAGAGAATGCAAGCCTGGCTTTTTCTTAAAATCCTTCCGCGAAAGCTGTTGGATTTATAGGGATTTAGCCGGTGCAGGATTGCAGAAAATTAATCGATCATAGCTCTTAACCCCTGAATATGATACAGGGTAAGGATCTTTATCAATTCATTAATTGTTGGTCTATATTCATATTCATTAAGGACATTCAAGCCGGATAAATGGGTTATTTCCAGCCCACTGGAATATTCTGACAATATTAGTTATAATCTCATATCGCAATCTTCGATCGCAACTGAATGGAACATGCAGCGAAGCTTCAAGCAAGATTACGATGTACTTATTTTTGGATGGAAAATCTTGTTAAAAAAACAGGATTTTTAGTTGTTATAGTATAAAAAGCTTTAAATAAATTTGAAAAAGTGATATAGCAGCTATATAATCTAGAGTAATTAAAGTAAAACTGAAGTGGAAATCGAGTGAAGAATTTTTAATCAACAAGGGGGAGTACTCTATGAAAGTCTTGCGAGGCATTTTGCTGATTCTTTGTCTGGTGCTGTTAACTTTACCGCTCTTCGGCCAGGTGGTTTCCAAGAAGCAGGAGATCGCAGTATTTTCCCTGGGTTACTATAAGTCTAAAATTCCAGCTGACGTAGTGGGGAATATTGATGAAGAGATCAAGGGTGTATTCATCAACATAGGCCGTTTTGATGTTCTTGGCATGACCCAGCGTCTGGAAAGTGAAGATGTGAATGTTTTTATTGATAATATAAAAGCATTTAAAGAGGAAAATGTAGAAATTCCCGAAGAAGTGCAGATGGGTAAGGAATTTTTTACCGCTGCCGACCTCAATCGTCTGATCGGCTCCTTTATTGTAGTCATTCCCAGTGTAACCAACTATTCCAGCGAGAAGTTGGATAATGGCGAGTACCGGGCTGCAGTTAAAACAACCTTTACCTTCTTGAATGTGGGAACTGCAAAGGCTTTTGCCCATGCTACAGTGGAAACTGAAGCCCAGGATGAAAGCCTGTCCAAGGCAGTAGGCAGTGCAATAAATCGTATTCCCCTTCAGCTTACCTATGAGATCAGAAAGATTGCTGAGTTTCAATTGAGAACCGGTATCCTGGAGGTAAGCGGCAGCGAGATCATTATGGAGCTGGGCAGGGATCTGGGTATCAAGAAGGGTGATGAGTTTGTAATTGTCACCTCAAGAGTGCTGGATTCAGGAAAAACGCTGACTCAGGAAAAAGGCCTGATAATTATCAAGGAAATAAGTGAAGAAGTTTCTATAGGAAAAATTATCTATGCTCAGGGGGGAGCCCAGGTTGGCGAGCAGCTGAACGAAGTTCCCAGGCTGGGTTTTGAAACTGCGCCCTATGTGCATGTTGTGCGTGATAAGGAACTTAGGTCTGAACCGATAGTCTTAATCGGACTGCGCCAGACTGTTCTAAGAGGTTTCTATGATTTCCGGCCGATTATTGGATTGGAGGTACCCTTAATTGCTAATATTATGTGGGGTATTCCCTTTAACCTCTATGTCGGCGGTGAATGGAATAACTACCTGGGCAGATGGCAGATTACACCCATGGCCGCCCTGGGTATGGGCGCGGCCTACCTGTGGTACCTGCCCAAGGATGCTAAAGATTATGCCTTTATCTTCACTCATCTCGGGGGAAAGGCTCAGTTGACCATCTCCTACCTGGTTAATAAGAGTATTAAGTTTGTTTTTGAGGGGGGGTACCTGCACTGGTTTTCCATGGATCCGACGGTCTTGTTTTTTGATGAACCCCTGCTGTTCAATACCTATAAAGGATTATTCGCCGGCGGCGGCATAAGTATAAAATACTAACAGGAGGCGGCTTAAATGAAAAAGTTTCTCATTATTACATTGTTAACGGTTTTACTCATGCCCCTGCTTGTTTCCTGTGTTTCCACACCGGCGGCAGCACCGGCCCCTCCGGCCGGCACGGAAAAAGGAACGGATAAACCGGTTGAGTATGAAGGTTCAGGTAAAAACTCTTCCATGCTCACCGCCATGAATCAGGCTAAAATGGATGCGGTTCGTAAGGCCGTGATCGATATGATCGGTGTGGCCAATGAACAGGCCAACCAGGGTAAGCTCGATGAAGTGCTCTACTCAACGAAGAATCCCAATGCCTATATCTTAGCCGACACCTATGAGACCACCAGGAAGGAAAAGGTCGGTGATGATTACCTTTTTGAGTGCCGGGTGGCTGTAAACCTGAAAGCTGTGGAGAGCACGCTGAAGGCTCACGGTCTCTATGGTGAAGCAGTCAGTACTACACAGGAAACGGCCAAGGCGGCCTCTGATTCGAAGGAGCAGACTGAATCAGCGGCATCGGTTATTGATGAGATATCATCCCCCGGTGATGTAGAGCTAAGCGCGGAAGAGAAGAAATTCATAGGCCGTTATGTAAGCAATATGACCTACATGGTCTATTTTAATGAAGAGACCGCTGAGGATCCCTTCTCCATGAAAGCGGCAATAGGCATGGCCAATGAATACCTGCTCTCCAATGCCATGGAAACAATTGACCTGGCACAGGTGGAGAAATTGAAAAAGGACCAGATCATGGTCTATGAAGAGGAGACCGGAGAGTCAATATCCATGCTCCAGTGGATAGCCCAGAAATTGAATGCCGATGTTTATATTGAGATCGACGGCATTACCTCCGGTGAAACCGTGGGCAGTAAGTATTACGGCCAGGCTAATATCACCCTGAAGGCTTACGAGGCCTCCACCGGGCGACTACTGGGTTCACAACCCTGGAATAGCCCCAAAACCATCAGCACTGCGTCTGAAGAAGCGGCCCGTATAAATGCACTGCAGACCAGCGTTTATAAGGCAATGCCCATTGTAATTTCTCAATCCAAAGCCTTTATGGCCAAGGCGCTGGGAAACGGCATTAAATATGAAGTGATTATCCAGAATACCTCCGATTCCCGCTTAATGAGTTCCTTCAGGAGAAAGCTGAAGAGAAGGGTTAAAGATGTAGAAACGGTTAATCAGTCACCTGAGGAGACTAAGTATTACATCTATATTCTGGGACGTATTGAGGATCTGATAGATGAGATTTACGATGTATCGGAAACAATTCCCGGGCTGGAAGGTATGGATCAGCTGTTTTTACGGGGAAAGAGTGTTACATTTGATAGTGGCCTTTAAATTAAAAGGCATGAGATAACGAGGCGTTGCCTCTTTAGAAAAGACAAAATAGAAGGAGTCTTTAAATGAAAAGATTATCATTATTAATTGTGGTTTTGGTAGTTATTGCTTTTGCCGGTCTTAGCCTGGCCGGCTGCGGCAGCAAGCCTGCGGCGCCGGAACCGGTTGAACCAAAGGGTGAGATCGTGGTAGAGACCAAGGTTTATCCTCCCAAGAACATTGAACACAAGAAATCCGCTCTGGGCGGCGAGGTGCCGAACTGGGTATTTGAGGATCAGATGGATCTCGAGGCTTCGGACAAGTACAAAGATTATTATGTATTCAAATTTGATGAGCGCGGCGAGAGCCTTGATGGCGTTAAAGCCTGGACACGCAGTTTTGTCGCTGCCACCGAGGTTTCCAGAATGGTATCCACCCGGGTAATGAACAAGTTTGCCGGGGCCCAGGTGGGCGATAAGGATATGGTTGAAACCTATATGGAAGAAGTGGCCAAGATTCTTTCAGAGGCTCAATACGCCGGCGCCCGCAAGGTGGATGATTTCTGGGTCTACCAGCAGCACTATAAGGATGACGGCAAACCGGACAAAAAAATATATATGTATCTTTTCCTCTATACAGTGCCCCGGGAACAGATCGATGCGGCTATTGCCCGCGCTTTAGAAGATCAGTCTGGTAAGGCTAAACCCAAGACTGAAGAGGAAAAAGTTGCCCGTGACCGGGTAAAAGAACTCTTCGACGAGGGTATGTAGCTGTCCATAAAGAAGGCTTTTTAGTATAATTAAATAAAAGGAATTCCGGGGGAATTTCCCCCGGGGTTCTTAAATATTTCAGGAGTATGGGATGAGAAGGTTGATTCTGCAGGTATCGATTCTGGCGGCAGGGCTTCTGCTTTTATTTGCCGGTTGTGCATCAGCGCCGGCCAAAGGTGCAGCAGGCGGGAAAGAGGAAATACCTGAGTGGGTATTAAACCCGCCGGCCAGTGATGATCAGTATATGTACTTCTCCGGTTCCGGGACCGGCGCTAAGGGCGATCTTGCCCAGGCTGAAGAAACGGCACGGGGAGCGGTGATCGATGAGATTATGAGATATATGGGGGTACGTATTACTTCGGAAACAACAGCCACGGCCAAAGCATCTTTAAATTCTTATCAGACCGACATGACCCAGACCCTGAAATCGAAGTCCGGGGGGCGGATTACCGGTCTGGAAATACGGGATAAATGGACGGCGGAAAGGAGTGACGGCCTGACCATGTATGTCCTGGCCCGTTATAACAAGGAAGAGCTGCTGAAGGAGAAGGCACGCCTGGAAGCGGTGTTTCAGGAAATGATTGAGGCTGTTTCCGGCCCTGAAAGGGAAGGGAATGCTTTTTTTGAGCAGGCCAATTATTATCAGGCTGCTCTCAAATATATTGAAGCCGCCGGCGCGGCTTTTAAGTCCGAAATTGAAAATGCTGAGATCAAATTCGAAAGAAACATAAATCAGGCAAAAGATGCTCTGCGGGGAATCAGTATAATCAAATTAACCGATAATATCGAGGTTTTCCTCGGTGAAGATTTTGCCCAAGCCCTGGCCGTTAAGGTTGTGGCAGGAATCGGAGAACGTGATCTCCCTCTGGCTGACGTAGCCTTAAGGGTCAGCTATCCGGTTATCAAAGCCACGGGCAGGAAATCTATTCGCTCAGTACAGATTAAGAGCGGGGCTAAGGGCATTGCGGATTTCACCCCTCCCCGGCCTGAATTTGTGGGTAAGGAAAAGATAACTATCGCTCTGGATCTGGGTGATTCTTTGGAGACCCTGGAGATGGTACCCAAGAATCTGATTGGCCAGGTCGATGCTTTAGAACAGATCGTTCTGAAAAAGAAGGTTATTGTCAGCTTTGAGTCTATCTCCAAGGCCGGAGCAATTGAGATGGGGATTACCATATTTGATCTTGATGCTTCAGGCAATGCTATTGCTTTGACCGAAACCTCTTCCGGTATCCTGGAAGAGTTAACCAGGGCGAATTTCAAAGTACGCTCCCTGCCGGTAGCCGTAACCAGCATCAATGGCAGGACGGATGCCCAGGTAGCAGCTTTTCTGAAGAGCAATTTCGGCGGCGAATTGAAACGAGCCGTGTATGGAACTGCCAGGATATCAGATCACCAGCAGGATGGCGATTTTGTTATTATCAAAGTAACCGGGTCCATCAAGGTTGTAGAGTTAGAGAGCGGTAAAATTTTGTTAAGCGTGACAAAGAGTAAAAGGGCACAGGGTAACAATACCTCAACTGCTTTATCTTCAGCCTTCAAGAAGCTGGGTGAGGATATCGCCATTTACATCCTGAACAATCTGAGATAATTTAGAAAATTGATCGGCTTAAGGGCAGCACGTTTTTGAAACGGCTGCCTTTATTTTTGCAATTTCTAAACTTAAGAAGGGAAAAAGCCGTATGGTTGGGGAGTTTATCCGGGCTGCGGAGAAGGCTATAGAAAAAATCTACTCCTGGCCGCGGAAGAGGGTCTCTATATATCACCACAACGATGCCGACGGACTCTGTTCCGGCGCCATACTGGCCAGCGCTTTTCAACGCAAGGGGTATGGCGTAAAAAGAGCCTGCCTGGAGAAACCCTATCCGGCAATCCTTGAGAAAATATACCGGAAGCAGGGAGAGATCCTCATTTTCGCCGATTTTGCCGGTAGGATTGCGCCGCTTCTATCCCGGTTGAATCAGGGCCGGAACCTGACCATAATCCTTGATCACCATGTTGCCGAAGAGGCCACTGATCAAATGGTCTATAATCTTGATCCTGATCTTTTCGGTTTAAAGGGAGATAGAGATATTTCCGCCTCAACAACCTGCTATATTTTCGCCCGAACCATGGATGAGTATAATATAGACCTGGCCCATATTGGCACTCTTGGCGCGGTGGGGGATGGTTTTTTTGTGCAGGGCCGGCTGGTAAGTGAAAACCGGCAGGCGGCTTTGGCAGCAGCCGGTCAGGGGCGGCTGGAAATTGTTGCGGGTGCTGATGGTGAAGAATACATGCTGGAAACGGCTCAGGGCAAGATCTCCTGTGCAGAGCTCGGTGAATACCTTGATATTTTAGGGGGCGCCGGCTACAACAGCGATGGCCCTGATGCAGGCATAGAGGTCTGTCTTAAGGGGCCGGACGCCGATTCGGACAGAGTGGTAGAGCACCTGAAAAGGATAAAAGAAGATGCCTTTACCCTCGAAATAGAAAAACTGAAGCGAGGTTCTTTAATACAGTCTCCTAACATTCAGTGGTTTAACCTGGAGAGGCGCTTTTATCCCATGGGAGTTAAAATGGTGGGAGTCTTCTGTGAAACTCTAAAAGAACAGCAATTTATTGACCCGCATAAATATATTGCCGGTTTTCAGATAATTCCTGATGAGATTCCCGGTTTTGGTCCTGTTGATATGAGCCAGGTGAAAATATCAATGAGAGTGGCTGAGTATCTAGAGCGGCAGATCAGGGACCGCAGCGCTATGGGTCTGGATGTTCTTCTGCCCCAGGCTACAGCTGAGCTGGGCGGTTTCTCTGATGCCTGCCACTCTCTGACTGCGGCAACCACCTTGGCCATAGGTCTGGAAGAGAAGCTTATAGGCGAGATGGAAAAATTGATCACCACATTCGGTAAATAGGTAGATTATTATATTTAAGTAGGAGAGAACATTTATGGGTAAAGGGAGCGGTTACGGGAAGACAATCCTTATTGGCGATCAGTTTGTGCTTTATGGTGTGCCGGCTATAGTTTCGGCAATTTCCTATCAGACTGAGGCTGTGGTGGAAAGAAATGAGGGCCGGGGCTGGGTTTTGACGGATAACCGGAATGAGGTCCCGGGATATAAAAAGAGCAAAGCGGACCAGCAGGTAGAATCTATCAACCGGGTTCTGAAGGTGATGAAGGTTGATACTGATAAGAATCCGATTAAGATTACGCTTGGCGGGAGTCTGCTCGCCGGCAGCGGTGTAGGCGCGAGCGCGGCAAGCTGCGTCTCTCTGGCCAGGGCGCTGAATGACGAGTTTAATATGGGCTATAATATTGAAGAGATCAACCAGGTGGCCTGGGAAGGGGAGTTTGCCTATCACGGTACTCCTAGCGGGGTGGACAACACCGCATCCTGCTACGGGGGGTTGATCCTTTTCCAACTGCAGGGAGATAGAAAAATAGTCGATCAGATTGCAGTCAGGGAGCCCATCAGGGTGGTGCTTGGCAACAGCGGCGTATCAGCCAATACTGCAGCTTTGGATGGACTGGTGGCAGAGCTGAATAAAAAGGATCCGGCGCTGCACGCTTCCCGGCTTAAGCATATCAGTGAACAGGTCTTTGAGGTAAAAGCCGCGCTTCTGGCCAATGACCTGGAAAAGGTGGGTAGCATAATTACCGAGAACCACAAGGTGCTTATCGACATGGGGCTTTCCCATGAAAAGTTGATCTATCTCTGTGATCTGGCCCGGAAAGAGGGAGCCCTGGGCACAAAGCTAACCGGCGGCGGCATGGGGGGGTTCATGCTGGCCCTGACACCGGATGCGGAACTGCAGAACAGGGTGGCTGCTGCTATTGAGAGTAAGGGCTCTTATGTTATCAAGGCGCAGATCGGCGGTTAGCTGGTTTATTACCTTGAAGTATCTCCGTCCTTCAATTATTGGCGGCGCTGCGGTGGCTTTCCTGATGTCCTTTGAGAATTTCAATACCACAATGTTCCTGGTGGGCGCTCAATCCACACTGCCCATCAATCTCTACCTGCAGGTAAGGGACGGATCTACTCCTGTAATTAATGCGATATCTTTTCTCCTGATCGTCTCAACATCGATTATAGCAGTTTCCAATTTATATTTTGGCAATAAGCATAAAGATACCTGATTATCGTGGTAAATGATTCCTGCATGATGTCGGAGTGGCAAAGATCTATGCCTCGCTTCAGTCTGAGTTTATTAAGAAGGGAAATGCCCGTCCTATATTTGATCTTCTTAAGAGTCTGCTTATTGAACAGTGAATGGAACCTTCTTACCCGAAAAAACTGATTGGAAAAATTAAAATCATCTGTTCGTGGACACTCCGCTCATATTATTTGTTTTATATTACCGGGAAGCTGCTTAATCATGTGCGGATAAGATTCGATAATTCTAAAAATATCGGCAAGATCTTTTTGACGTTTGCTTTTCCTTCTTAAATTATCCGAATACGCCCAAACCTTACCCTGTAACACATCTTCAATTGATGCAACACACATGTCGTAGCCCAACATCTTTCTCTTTGATGCACGGCTGATAAAATCATTATATCTTTCGTCTGTTTGAATCTGAATTCTTAAATTAGAGCCGGTACTATAGAAAATTATGCTATGCTCAAATTCCTTGATTTTAAAAGTTAATGCTGCAATTTTTTTTTAATCTTTCCAGCTCACCTGCAGCTACAACGATATCTAGATCAAGACTTACTACAGGATCTACGTAAGCATTTACAGCCAGCCCTCCGATAACACAATAATCAATTTCGCCCTGGCTCAATATATCAAGCAATTTCTGAATAATATCTATGCTGTCATTTGCTAGACTATTTAGAAATACTTTCTCTGTCATAGTTTGCCTCGCTTTATCACCATATCCAATTTCTTAGCCCTAATCTAAGTTGTTTCCTGTCAAGTTCCCATAGCCGCGGGTAAAGGCAGAGGTAGTTTATCACTTTAAAATCCCTGTTACCAGTATTGGTTCGAAGTCTGATCCATCCTTGTTGCCTGAAATAGTATTACAATGAATTGATCCGTGAACTCCCGCCCGCAAAGAGATTTTATTCTGGTTTACTTCTTGCTGCGAAATATTATAGATTAGGATGATGAGGTTCCTGTAATGCAGACTACCCAGGTTGCAAACTCCGGCGGTCTGATCGATTTATCCATCGGTCATCCCAGCCTTTCACTGTTGCCGTTGGAAATAATGCAGACAGCAGCCGAACATCGTCTCAATCAGGGCGATCCAGCCCTGCTCCAGTACGGTTTTGAGCAGGGCTGTGGCTATTTCCGCGAGACTCTTGCCCTTTTTCTTAAGGGTAAGTACGGTATATCTGTAGATCCCGATCATCTGTTTGTTTCAAACGGGGTGTCCCAGGCCCTTGACATTATCTGTACCCTCTATACCAGGCCCGGCGAGCTTATTTTTGTTGAAGAGCCGACTTATTTTCTTGCTTTGCGTATTTTTGCAGACCACCACCTCAGGGTGGTAAGCCTGCCCATGGATGAAGAGGGCCTGGTGGTTGAAGCGCTGGAAGAACGGCTTGCTAAACAGCGCCCTGCTTTCCTCTACACAATCCCGACGCATCAGAATCCGACCGGAGCTACCCTGCCTGAGAATCGCCGGCGCCGCCTGGTGGAGCTGAGCAAAGAGTTTGGTTTTCTGATTTTAGCCGATGAGGTTTACCACCTGTTGAGTTACTTAACAGAGCCGCCCCCGCCTCTTGGGAGCTTCATCTCTGAGGGGAGTGTGTTCTCACTCGGTTCATTTTCTAAGATTTTGGCCCCCGGGCTGCGCCTGGGTTGGATCCATGCTTCCCCTGAACTGCTGCGCCCACTTGCATTGTGCGGAATGCTCGACAGCGGCGGCGGCTTGAATCCCTTTACCTCCGCCCTGGTTCGCAGTACACTCGAATCCGGGCTGCAGGCTGAGCACCTGGAGCGATTACGGGCTGTTTACCGGGAGCGTCTGGTGGCCATGAGATCTGTCTTACGCCGCGAGCTTCCCGGGTTGTTGCGTTTCAACGAGCCGCGGGGTGGGTTTTTTTTCTGGATCGCCCTTCCGGAAGGAGTGCATGCCCCTGATCTGCTGCCCAAAGCACAGGAGTGCAAGGTAAGTTTCATGCCCGGCATTCGCTTTTCCAGCTGCGGGGGAATGGGTAATTACCTGCGGCTGAGCTTCTCTTACTACGATCCGGAGGAGCTGCAGGAAGGGGTAAGGCGCCTGGCTCAAGTTTTGCGGACCGGGCTTCAGTAATAAGCTTTAATCAAATGGCAGGTCTATCCCAACTCAATTCTGGAACCTAGATTGAGGCTTTCAGCTTTTTTCAATACAGCCGAAGCTGCGGCAACATCTTGCACAGCGATTCCTACGGATTTGAACAGGGTTATTTCCTCCCCAGAGGTGCGGCCGGGTTTCATCCCTGCAGCAATCTCACCGAGCTCTGCATAAATATGTTCCCCTGCAATGACTCCCGCCTTTATTGGAACCAGCAGATCCCCGGCTTCTTCCATACATGCTTGCCTGCTGTCGACAACGATCCTCGCCCTTTTGACGGTATCCGCGGGGACCTCCTGCATATGGGGTTTGTAAACGCCTACGGCATTTATGTGTGTGCCGGGCCGGACATCACGGTCATCAAAAACCGGGTACGCAGAGTTAGTAGCGGTGCAGATGATGTCAACATTGGCGATCGCCTCCGACGGATTTCGGGCCACGTGGACGCTTACCGCGGTTCTTTGGGCCATCTCCCCGGCAAACGCTTGAGAGGCTTCCCTGTTGATATCGAAAATCCAGGCCTGCCTGACCGGGCGAACAGCGCACAACGCTTCAAGCTGCGAGCGCCCCTGCGGCCCGGCTCCGAAGATAGCGGCGCTTGAGGCATCTTCTCGGGCAAGGAAATCTGTTGCCGCGCCGGCCGTAGCGCCGGTCCTGATTGCAGTCAGGTAAGTTCCGTCAAGGATTGCATGTGCGATACCTGTCTCTGCATCTATTATCACAACGATGGCGTTTATTGCAGGAAGATTTTTTTCAGGATTATCAGCGAACACCGAGACAATCTTTACAGCCATATTTTTATCTTCATCCAGGTATCCCGGCATAAAGAGGGTCGTGCCGTTATGTTCCGGAACATCGATATGTATCCTGGCAGGCACCGTTGCCTTGCCCATGTAGAGCTGTTTGAAGGCTTCTTTCATAGCCTCAACAGCATCCCTCATTGGCAGTGCTGTTTGGATGTCCTGTTTGCTTAAAATCAACATTACTTCCCCCATGTGATCTTCATAGATCAGGTGATCTATAGTATTCAAGAGTGAGTATATTTCCCGGGTCATTTGAGATAATGCCGCGCGCCCCTGCTTTGAGAAGTTTCTCTGCAATTTGGGGGTCATTCACTATCCAGGGCAACACTTCCACCTTAAATATCTTTTTCTGCACCGGTATGGTCCAGGAGCGGATTATTTTATAATTGGGTTTTAAGAACCTGGCTTTGGTGATAAAACGGGCTTCTCCATGCCTCAAAAAAAAGGGAAGCTTTTTACTGGCTGAATAGATAATAGCCGTCGGAATTTCCGGGGCCAGGCGGTTCACCCGCCGCACACACCAGGGATTAAAAGAGGAGAGCAGCGAGAGGTTCTCAATGTTGTGGGCTCGTATGCGGGAGAGGACTTCTTCTTCCAGGCCATTCCCTGCCCTGCCTCTGCGCTTCAGTTCTATATCGTAATATACATTTTTGCCCAGAAGCTCGAGCACCTCATCTAAAAGAGGTATCTTTTCTCCTTTAAACTCATGCGAGAACCAGCCGCCGGCATCTAGCGAGCGTATTAGGGAAAAGTCCGTCTCTGCGACCCGGCCTTTAAATCCGGTGACTCTCTCCAGGTTGTCATCGTGGGTCACCACCAGCTCGCCACTTTTGCAGCGGTGTACATCAAGCTCTGTGCCGGGGATCTGCTTCTCAAGCAGGATGCGGAATGCAGAGAGAGTATTTTCCGGGGCCAGACTGGAATAGCCGCGGTGGCCGAAGAGCAGAATCTGTCCATTGCTCAGGAAGTGATTTTCCATTCTATCTGTTTTCTTCCTTTAAACGCTTTTTTAATTCTTTCAGGGCCTGCTGCGCTTCAAGATCTTCAATTGCCTCAAAGGTTTTATCTTCTTCGCCGACCAGCATCTTCAGCTTCTGCAGCAGCTCATCAGTGTTTACCACAGCTGCAGGTTGATTCCTGATGATTTTCAGTTTTTCTTTGAGAAGAGAGACCTTGAGCCTTAAGTTTTTTTGCTCGAGCTCTAATTGTGAGCTCTTTTCCTGGAGGTCACTGATCTTTTTTCCGGCAATCAGCACAAGCTGCGCTTCCTGGTTTTTCTCAGCCAGGCGGGCACGGCCGCGCCATAATTCCAGCTCCCGATTAAGGTTTTTAAGCTCACCTTCAATACCTTTCAGGGTGGTAATAAAAGAGAGCACAAATTGCTCTACGTCTTTGTAGGGGAGGCGGTCAATATCAAGATCATTGCTCATAGTTAAGGCTAAGATAGCCTTTTATTGAAGTGTTATGCAATACAATTACGGCGGCCTGGCAGTAGAGCCCTGATTAATCTGAGCGCTTCCTTAACTATCAATTGAGCTTTCAGCGGCGATTATTTCCTTAGCTATCGAAGGGTAGGGGCTGACTTTATGCGGGGTTCATTCTCACGGGGCCGGTCTATTGCCAGATTAAAGCTGCCGGTGTATAAATCTAATCAGTAGGGGTTGGGATAGGAAAGAGTTATGAACAGGAGATTACTGGCTTTAGATCTTGACGGCACCATACTGGTTGATCCCTATAAACTGGATGAGGAACTCTCTGAAATACTTAAACTCCTTGCGCTGAAGGGAGATATAATCCTTTTTAATACGGGCAGAACATTTGCCTACTCAAGACATATCTTTAAAAGCCTTGATTTTGCTTTTTACAGTGGTTTTACCAATGGTGTTGCTTTGGCGAGTTTTCCGGGCCGGGAAATAATTTATGAGGCCTCACTCCCTGCTGAACTTCTGTTTGAGACCAGAAGGCTGTTTATAAAGCACCACATTGACCCGATCTTTCAGGGAGGAATGCGCAACAATGATATTACCATATTTGAACCTTTACAATATCCATCTAAAGAACTTTTAGAGATATTCAGTGAGGATTCTCATCGGCGCAGAGAGGTTGAATCCCTGGATAAAGATAATACCCAGGATTTTGTTTCTGTTTTTGGCTGTTCAAATAATGGAAGAGGAGTTATGGAGCTTAGTGAAGAGCTCAATACAATTGACGGGCTATATTCGGTTGCTTTTCTTCATTCTTACTATGAAGATAGTTACTGGATTACTGTAAGTTCAGAATCTATAAATAAGGGAGTACCGGTTCGTAAGATTTCTGCCAGGTATGGGCTGGAAAAAAGCCGGATATATGCTTTCGGCAATGATAGAAATGATGTGCCCATGCTCAGGGAAGCGGGACATCCGGTATCGGTAGCCGATGCTCCCGAAGAAGTAAAATCTATTGCAGAGGAGATTGTGGAAACCCCGGATAAACGGGGTGTTTTGAACTACCTGAAAGCCTTAATATAGCGTGTCCGCTTTAATTGAGATATTATTCCCAGAACCAACATTCAGATTGATTTTTATTATCATGTATAGTATAGATATAAGTGTTAGCTATTATATCATTAAATGAAGTAAGTTAAAAATGGAGAAACCTTTCAGAATAGCGTGTTCCTTCCTGGTTTTTTTCAGCCTGACCGCAATATTAACCATATCCGGCTGTTCCAACCCAAGGGCCAGTAATAGCGGTGGTGTCAAATCTCCTGTTATATTAAACGGGGATGGTGTGCCCGGAAGCTCAACCTGGACAATAATGGTATACCTGGATGGTGATAATAATCTGGAAGAAGCTGCCCTGACTGATATGAATGAAATGGAGCTGGTGAATCTGGCTGGTGAGGGGGTAAAGGTAATCGTATTGATCGATCGCTGTGATGGTTGGACAATGGCTGATGGTGATTGGACAGGCACCAGGTTGTATGAGATTAAAGCAGATAATGATCTGAATGCCATAAAATCGACCCGCCTTACGGCGGTTGCGAGTTATTTCGGTACTGCACTAACTGATACGGGAGACAATGAAGAGTTAAATATGGGCAATCCGGTCACAGTGACCGGGTTTATAGATTATTGTCAAGACAATTATTCAGCGGATCATTATGCCTTAATATTCTGGAACCATGGCGGCGGCTGGCGGGATAAGATAATTAAAAAAGGCGGGGATTTCAGCTTTACACCAAGATACCTGGGATCAAGTAAGGAGAAAATACCAAAAGAACCCATCAACAAGGCGGTGTGCTGGGACGAAACCAGCAGCAATGATTGTCTCTATATGAGCGAGGTGGGATTAGCTGTTGCAGGAAAGGGTATTGATCTCATCGGCTTTGATGCCTGCCTTATGGGTATGGTTGAGGTTGCCTACCAGCTCTTGGGGGAGACAGATTATGTAGTGGCCTCGGAAGAGACAGAGCCTGCTTGTGGTTGGGCCTATCAGTATTTCCTGTATTATCTTATTATGCAGGCTGAGAACACGCCTGCCAATTTTGGAAAAACAATTGTGGATTCATATATCGACCACACTCCATACAGCGGCATAACCCTTTCAGTAATAGATATGGACAATATGGGCGGGCTGGTAACGGCAATCAATAATTTTGCCGATACCCAACGAGCGGCCAGTGCCGATGAGGCCTGTAAGGCGCGGTACGATACTCAATGCTTTTTTGTGCCCCATTATATCGATCTGTACCATTTTGCCGAGAACCTTTCTGGAAATATAAACGCCGCTGATCTGTTGACAGCAATCGGTAATACCGTTTCTTATCACCGGCACCAGGGTTTTCCCGATTCTCACGGCCTGTCCATCTATTATCCGGTAGCTGCTTCGGTAGATAGTGAATACACCAGCTATAATGGTACTGTTATTGATTTCCCGGGGGCATCGACCTGGGATGAATTTTTAACTGATTATTATACTGCTGCCACTGAATACACAATCGAGACCTTTGCAAATGGAGGCAGTGGCAACGCTGACACCTACCTGGTGCTCTTTACGGAAGACGGCAGCTATATCTATGAAGACGATGACAGTGGCGGACCTTCTCTTTATTCAAAGCTGACCCTGCCCCTGGCAAGCGGCGCTACCTATTATATTCTCAATATCGAGCTATATAATGATCCGGGATACTATTCGATATTGGTCAATGACGTCGGGGGCGGTTTTTCAAACGAGACTCCTGATCAAGATGCTTATGAGACGAATAATATAATGAGTGCTGCAACTCTTCTGCCATACGATATAGTGCAGGATCATTATCTATCGCCATCTGACCAGGATTGGCTGAAAGTAACCATTCCTTGAGGAACGAGATATGAAGCGGTCAAATAGAAAGCTACTTAACGGAATTGCCCCTATGCTGTTTTTCC
>Ga0209976_10000947_pt1 | contig 17555 bp, 14 predicted proteins | sample SumtaG_FD_182806 | JGI IMG/M metagenome (GOLD analysis project Ga0209976, IMG submission 182806) | Deep subsurface microbial communities from Indian Ocean to uncover new lineages of life (NeLLi) - Sumatra_00157 metaG (SPAdes) (version 2) | ecosystem: Environmental > Aquatic > Marine > Oceanic >...
GCTCGAGCAGGCGAACTTTCGGCTAAAGTGTCAACTTCCTGCAATTTTTCACCTCGACGGGGTGTTGTCACATTAAGTCAGACTGAGCGGAATTTGCCGACAATCGCCAATGTTGACGCAAGGGATTTCAGCGACTTAGCCTGTTGGTTGATGGTCCAAATTGGGCCAGTTTCACTTAATGTGACAACGCCCTGCAAGGAGAGATTGTGAGCCTTGCCGAGAAGCATGGGGCTAAAGCTCCCTTGAACCGGCGGGTGATGCAGCTCATCAAGGCGGCGGAACAGGCGGGCCGAGGCTCGCCTCATCTTGAGCCCGGTGCGGTAGCCGCCCCTCTCACACCGTAAACGGGCCTTCATAGCGCATTGTGTTTGCGGCTTTGCGGGGCTATAAGCCCTTCGATTTGATCCTGGCGGCGTCCTGCTGCGGTTGATCTTGGGGCCTTCCGGCCCCCTCATTATTTAAGAGGTTTGGAGGCTAGCGATGGCTGAGGCGATCGAACTCAAGGCTCGGGCGAGAGGCTGCTCGGGCAAGGGCGGTGCGCGCGCGGAACGCCGCGAAGGGCGCATTCCGGGCATTGTCTACGGCGACAAGCAAGAGCCGCAGTCGATCTCGGTGGACTATCGCACCATCAACCGTCAGCTCCACACCGGCCATTTCCAGAGCACGGTCTTCGTGCTCGACATCGAGGGCAAGAAGACACAGGTGATCCCCCGCGAGGTACAGCTCGACCCGGTACGCGACTTTCCGATCCATGTCGATTTCCTGCGGCTCGGCAAGGATGCGCTGGTGACCGTCGACGTGCCGGTGCGATTCCTTAACGAGGGGGCGTCGCCAGGCCTGAAACGCGGCGGCGTGCTCAACGTCGTTCGTCACGAGATTACGGTACGCTGCCAGGCCGACGTCATCCCCGATCATTTTGCTGTCGACCTCACCGGGCTTGAGATCGGCGACTCCGTCCATATTTCGGCGGTTAAGCTGCCCGAGGGTGTACGTCCGACCATCACCGACCGCGACTTTACAGTGGCGACGATCGTTGGGCGGTCGGCTGAGGAGCCTGCGCCTGGCGCAGCTGAGGCCGAGGCGGCGGAGCCGGGTGCCGAGGGCGCCGAGGCTGCTGCGGCCCCGGAAGCCGAGGACGGGGATAAGGACAAGGATAAGGATAAGGATAAGCCGAAGGAACGCGAGAAGAAGAAGGAGAAGGAGTAGCGCCTTCTTTCGGCCCGGCGGGTTTTGCACGTCGCGCGCGCCTGACATTCAACCTGGATGGCTTGGATGAAGCTCTTTGTCGGCCTCGGCAATCCGGGGCAGAACTACGCCTTCAACCGTCACAATGTCGGCTTCATGGCTGCCGATGCCATTGCCGCAACGCACGGCTTCTCCGACTGGCGCAAGCGCTTCAATGGCCTCGTCGCCGAAGGCAGGCTGGGGGCGGAGCAGGTGCTGCTATTGAAGCCTCTGACCTTTATGAACGCCTCGGGCCGCGCCGCCGGCGAAGCGATGCGCTTCTATAAACTCGATCCCGGCGACGTTGTAGTCTTTCACGATGAGCTTGATCTTGTCCCCGGCAAGATACGGGTGAAGACCGGCGGCGGCGTGGCCGGACATAACGGGCTTCGATCCATGACCGCCCACGTCGGCAACGACTATGTGCGCGTGCGCATCGGCATCGGCCGCCCCGGCCAGAGCGGCCGCGTCACGCACCATGTTCTGCGCAATTTCGCCAAGAGCGATCATGCGTGGCTCGAGCCACTGCTTGCCGCGATCGCCGCCGAGGCCCGTTATCTCGCTGAAGGGGAATTCGACAAGTTTCAATCGCGCGTGGCGCATGCCATGCAAACCGTTGCGATGCCCCAGGATCCTTCATCACAGCCCAGATCTGGTCGCGCGGAGACGCTCGGCGCGAGGCTGCGCCGCTGGTTCGGCTCGTGAGGGCCCCCTAGCCATGGGTTTCAAATGCGGCATCGTCGGACTGCCAAATGTCGGCAAGTCCACCCTGTTCAACGCGCTGACCGCGAGCGCGGCGGCCCAAGCCGCCAATTATCCGTTCTGCACCATCGAGCCGAATATCGGCGAAGTCCCCGTCCCCGACCCGCGTCTTGACCGGCTTGCGGCAATCGCCAAGTCAAGCCAGGTGGTACCGACACGGCTCACCTTCGTCGATATCGCAGGTCTCGTGCGTGGCGCCTCGAAGGGAGAAGGTCTGGGCAATCAGTTTCTCGCCCATATCCGCGAGGTCGATGCGATCGCCTATGTGCTTCGCTGTTTCGAGGATACCGACGTCGTGCATGTCGAGGGCCGCATCGACCCAATCGCGGATGCCGACACGATCGAAACCGAGCTGATGCTCGCCGATCTCGACAGTCTTGAGCGGCGCCTGCCGATCTTGGATAAGAAGCTTCGCGGCCAGGACAAGGACGCCGAGAAGACGCTCGAACTGATCGGGCGCGGCTTGCCGCTCTTGCGCGAGGGCAAGCCCGCCCGCCTCGTCGCCGTGGCCGACGACGAACGGGCCGCATTCAAAGCGCTCGGCCTTCTCACCGCGAAACCCGTCCTCTATGTCGCCAATGTCGATGAGGCCTCGGCGGCGTCGGGCAACCAATATTCCACCCTAGTGGCCGAGCGTGCCGCCAAGGAAGACGCAGGCTGCGTCGTGATCTCCGCCAAGATCGAGGCCGAGCTTGCCGATCTCTCGGCGCCGGAGCGGGACGTCTATCTCACCCATCTTGGTCTCTCGGAGCCCGGCCTCAGCCGGCTCATCCGCGAAGGCTATAAGCTGCTCGGCCTCATCACCTACTTCACAGCCACTCCCAAAGAGGCGCGCGCCTGGACCGTGCCGCAAGGAACACGGGCACCGCAGGCGGCCGGCGTCATCCATACCGATTTCGAGAGGGGCTTCATCCGCGCCGAGACGATTGCCTATGACGACTATGTGGCGCTCGCGGGAGAAGCGGGCGCGCGCGACGCCGGCAAGCTTAGGCTCGAAGGCAAGGATTACGTCGTCAAGGATGGCGACGTGCTATATTTCCGTTTTGCCAGTTGAGCAGAAATTTACCGAGCGGCGGCGATGCCGCGCCGTGAAGCGCCTTCAGGATGACGAGGCCTTCTTTTTCGGCGCGGCGAGCGCTGGCTTCGCCGACGCCATCGAGATTGGGGGCGTTATCCCCATCGACACATAGACGTTCATCAACCGCTCGACACCGCCTTCGGCGGGCTTGACCCACTCAGACGGCACATAGATAAGAGCCCCGCCGAAGGGGACCGGCGCCGATGGCACGAGCAGGCCAAGATAGCTGCGCTCGCCAATCATGACCGGCTCGGGCGACGGCATAAGGCCAAGCACCGCGGCGCTTCCCTCCCCTCCGAAGAAGCACCACACCGGGCGCATGCTCTTGAGCCTGTCCTCACCGCCGCCGCGATCGACGATGGCGACAAAGCGCTTCGCCAGATCGTAGACCGTGGACACGAGCGGAATGCGCGTCATCAGCCAATCGAGGCTGTTTACGACGAACGACCGGAGTCCCGACTCGACGAGCAGGCCGAGCAAGAAGATGGCGCCGAGAATGAAGGCGAGCCCAAGAAGATAGGCGACGGTTGAGCTTGGCGCGATATAGAGGCCGAGCGTGTTCCCAAGCCAGGTAATGACATTTCCGACGAGACTTCCGGGGCCGGCGTAACTGGCGAGAAGCGAAGCCGCCCACCCGACCACGAAAAGGGTGACGGCGATCGGCAGAAGGGCGAGAACACCCGCAAGAAAGATGCGTAAGAAACGGCCCAACTTGGCCCTCCCGCAATGGATCGGCACGCGATGGAGCCGGAGCTTCGCCCGCGCAGAGGATCGCCGTCAACCCAGCTCGGACGGGATTGACGTTAAGCGCGAGCCAAGGCGCTCGGGCTGGCCGGCGCGCCTAGCGCAGCGCCGCCGCGATATTGCCTCCGACAACCATCATGATATGGCCGGTGGTCTTGCGTGCCTTGGCCAGAGCCACAAAGGCGTTGGCCACGTCGGCGGCGGTAACCTCAGCTCGCAGCAGATTGCCGCTCATATACTCAGCCTCAGACACGCCGCGGGCGCCGGCCCGGTCCTTGATCATGGCGTCGGTCAGAAGCCCGCTTCTGACGCGGTCGGCGTTCACGCCATTCGAGCGGATGCCTTCCGCGCCGTAATCGAGAGCGTATTGGCGCATGAGAAGCATGGTCGCGGCCTTGGGCAGCCCGTAGGGACCGAAATTCGCACCCGGGTTGACCGCCTGCTTTGAGAGATTGAACGAAAGCACGCCGCCCGTGCCCTGTTTCAGCATGATGCGAACCGCTTCTTGCGCCACCGTCTGATGGGCGAAGAAGTTGAGCTCGAAGCTCTTGCGCAAGATCTCGTCCGAAACCTCGCCGATCCGCCCCTGCCACGCCGCGCCTGCATTCGACACGAGAATATCAACGCCCCCGAAACGTTCGCAGAGCGCTGCGAAGGCCGATCTTACCTGATCGGGCTTGGTCACATCGCATTGCAGCCCAAGACCCTTGACGAGATCTGCCGCGCTCCTCGCCGCATCGCCGTCGATATCGAGAATTCCAACCGCCGCCCCCTCTGCCGCAAGCGCCTTCGCCGTAGCTGCACCGATCGCGCCCGCGCCCGTTACAAGAGCGACTTGCCCGGTGAGCGGCTTTGCCACCGCACCTTTGAGCTTTGCCTGTTCGAGGCTCCAATATTCGAGCGCGAAGAGATCGCTCTCCGGCAGCGGCTCATAACGGCCGATCGCCTCGGCATCGGTCACGACGCGGATCGTGTTCTCGGCGAGGTCGGCAGCGATGCTGGCGTCCTTGGCGGTGCGGCCAAGCCCGAACAGGCCGACGCCGGGCACCAGCACGACGCGCGGGGCGGAATCGAGTTTGGTTTTGGTGCCGCCGACGGCGGCGTTCTCGCGGGCGAAATAGGCATCGTAATCGGCGGCGAACTTGGCCACGGCCTCGCGGGCCGCGCTGGAAAATGCCTCGAGCTTGCCAGCTTCAGGCGGCGGCAGCACGAGCGGCTTGTTCTTCGTGCGGATGATATGGTCTGGCGTCACCACGCCGCGCTGGCTGTAGGAGGAAAGCTCGGCGCCGTTCACGTAGGTCAAGATCTCCGGCGCCGTGCGGAACGCGGCGATAAAGCGGATGGGCTCGGCGTCCTCCGTCGCGACGGCAACCGAGCCGCGGATGATAGGCGCGATCTCCGCCGCGCTGGCAAAGGGAGCAGCGAACGGCCGCGATGGAAAAACCACAGGGCGGCCTTGGCGCAAACGGCTCTCGGCCAGCGACACCATCTCAATCATGCGCTCATAGGCCTCTCGCGCGCTCTCGCCGAAGGTGAAGATGCCGTGCTTGTGAAGAATGAGGCCAGCGACGTCAGGCTTCTCCTCGAACGCTTGCGCGGCAGCCTTGGCCAGCCCGAACCCCGGCGCGATATAGGGCACGATCCCCATACGGCCGTCATAGACCTCACGCGCGAGCGCTTCCCCGTCAGGTTGATCGACGAGCGACAACACCGCCGCGGCATGGGTGTGGTCGACGAATTTGTGCGGAAGGAAGGCATGCAGAAGCGTCTCGACCGAAGGATTGGGCGCCGCCGAATCGAGCAGGTTGAGCCGCTGCACGTTGACCATGGACTCGTCGGAAAGCGCATCCAGCGTGCGAAGACGCCTGAGTGGCGCAAGCTTCACCGCAGGCAGGCCCCACGGCTCGATATCGGCCATGTCGGCGCCGGAGCCCTTGACGGCGATAACCTCGTGTTCCTCGCCGAGATCGTCGCTCGCCCGCGTCTTGACCGAGGTGTTTCCGCCGCCATGCAGTACAAGCAAAGGGTCGCCGCCGAGCAGGCGCGTGGTGTAGACGCGGAGCGCGATGTCGGAGCCGACACAATCGGCGGCGCAAGCCTCCACCACCTTACGCGCGGCCGTATCGTTCCATTGGCTTTTCATCGCGGGCGTTGTTGCAAGTTTCGCCCGCTCCGGCAAGGGCTCCTCACGGCGCCCCGGCACGTGGCATCGCTTGGCGAAGCGCCGCCTCCGCCGGGTCGAGCGCGCGCTCGAATTGGGTGAACACCCAATAATGGCCGCAAGCCTCAACGACGTCGAGCCGGCAATTGGGCAAGATCTCGGCGAGATCGTATGCCGCCTGAGGCGGCACGATGGTATCGTCGCTGCCCTGCCAAAGCACCGCCGGCACGTCGACCTCGTCAAGCGCGAGCCCCCAAGGGGCGCAGTACAGCCGCAGGTCTTGGAGCGCGCCCTTTATGCCCGGCCGAAGCCCTTCCCTTAGGGCCGCCTGAAGATTGGCTCTGACCTCCTCACGGGCGAGCACGATTCGGTCTGAGGGAGGGACCCGTTGCATCAGCGCCCGATAGGCGAGGCCCGGTGCAAACTGTACCAAAGCCCGCAGCGACCCGAAGAAGGCGGCGCAAGCGGCGGTTGAGCGGGCGAGCCGGGTGAAGATGAGGCGATGGAGCTTGGACATGCGAATGCGGTGCTGAGACTCGGCGACAGGGCCAACCGGATTGATCAGCGCAAGCAGAACGACGCGGTCCGGCATGGCGCAAGCGGCGGCGACCGCATAGGGTCCGCCCCCGGAAATGCCGATGAGAGCAAACCGGCTGAGCTTCAATTCGTCGGCAAGCGACTTTAGGTCTCCGGCCCCCTCGGCCAGGCTCTCTTCCCGGCGAAAATCTGAGAGCCCATAGCCCGGGCGTTCGGGCGCAATGATCCGCAATCCCCTCTGCCGCGCCGCCTTGTCGGTGAGGGCGAACATGAAGCGCGAACCCGGCGTGCCGTGAATGGCAAGGACCGGCAGGCCTTGCGGGTCGCCATATTCGGCAAAGCCGATCTGCCGGCCACCGGCAAGATGCAAGATTTGCGAGGTTCGGCCGGATTTGCCAGGACATTCGTTGGCGCCATCACTCCCGGTCGCCGCCGGACGTATGGCGCCACACCTGCGCTCCATCGCCATCCTGCTCAGCATCTTTGCGCGATAGACTTCGCCAGCTTGCGCCGCCCGGTCCCGGCCCCGCAGAGCTAAAGGGTGGCGCTGATCGCGGGCGAGCCTGCGTTCGACGTCGCGGGGCTGTGACGTCTAGCGCGAGTAGAACTCGATGACGAGGTTCGGCTCCATGATCGTGGCATAAGGCACGTCGGAGAGCGTCGGAACCCGCGCCAGTTTGGCCGTCATCTTGTTGTGGTCGACTTCGAGATAGTCGGGCACATCGCGCTCGGGGCTTTGAGCCGATTCGAGCACCATGCCGACGTCCTTGGCCCGATCTCTGACTTCGATCAGATCGCCTTCGCGGCAGCGGTAGCTTGGGATATTCACGCGCCGGCCGTTGACCTGCACATGACCGTGGCTCACGAATTGCCGCGCTGCGAACACGGTCGGCACAAATTTGGCGCGATACACGATGGCGTCGAGCCGGCGTTCCAACAGGCCGATCAGCTTCTCCGACGTGTCGCCCTTGAGTCTCGACGCTTCGTGATAGATCGCCTTGAACTGCTTTTCGGTAATGTTGCCGTAAACACCCTTCAGCTTTTGCTTGGCGCGGAGCTGCTGGCCGTAATCGGAAAGCTTGCCGCGCCGGCGCTGCCCGTGCTCGCCGGGGCCATATTCACGCTTATTGAAGGGGCTCTTCGGCCGGCCCCAAATATTCTCGCCGAGCCTCCGGTCAATCTTGTGCTTGGCGCGAATGCGTTTCGTCATGCTTCTCAACACTCCAAATCAAATCAATCGCTGTCGCGGGCTAAGATCCCCCGCGCCGGCTCAAGAACCTTGCTGGGTAGGCGGCTCAACGCCGGACCTTCTCCGGCGTCCTTGAAGCGGGAGGTGCCTCAAGGCTTCGCCCGCGCTCTGTTACACGCGAATGTGGGGAAGTGTCAATTGGACCGGGACGCGGCCGGCTGTGCCGGCGCGGGCTGAGGTTTCGGCGCCGCCGCCGGCTGAGGCACCGACTTAACATAGGCGTTGATAGCGGCCATGACCTTTTGTTTTTGCTCGGGCGGGCATTTCGGCCGGTTCGGCGCTGCAATCTCGGCTTTTTGCCCCGGGGCGGCTTGCTTGGACGCATCGGCGGCTTCGGTACCGGCCGAATCGGCAGGGTCGGGGTCACCGACCTTGACATTGCCGGCGAAGTAAGAAGCCGAAAACAGATAGAGCGCGTTGATCATCAGGAGTTGTGGCTCGGTCCAGCTCTTTTTGGCACGCTCGCTGCCCATCAGCGCCCGATAGTTGGCCTGAGCGAGATCGGGCAGCTCGCAAGCCTCGGCATAAGCGGAACGCGTGGCCGCACGGATCACGCGCCGCGCGTCGTCGTTAGGAACGAGGAATTTATTGGGATCAGATTTGTCGAGCTTGACCGGCTTGCCATCAGGCCCCGGCTCTTCGTCGGGAATAAGCGAGAAGGCATAGGTCAGCATCACGCGCACGGCGCTGTCGCTGAGCCCCCCCTTTTTCTGCGTTTCGGCAGCAGGTTTGGTCCGCTGATCGAGCTGCTCGGCGACTGTCCGTACACCCGCCTGGTCGGCGGCACTACTGAAGGGTATACCCACCAGCAGCGCTAATCCCGCGGCCATCGCCGCTCCGCCCCACTGATAAATACATGCCCTAAGCATCGGCAGCCCCTCTCTCTTCCCCGGCTGGAAGCTAGCATTGGTGAGGGCAATCGCAATAGGAGAAACGGGGCGGAACTATGACAGGTCTTGGTCGCCGTCAGGCGGGCGCCCCGAAAGGGAGGCAACGATACCGCGCCAGGTGCGGACGTCCTGCTCGGTCGCGCTCATGCGGTGAAACATGTTGCGGATGGCCCTCACCATCGAGGGGCGCTTCTCCGCCGGATAGAGAAAGCCCGTTCGATCGAGCTCGGCTTCGAGATGCTTGAATAGGCCCAAGAGCTCAGCCCGCCGCGCCGGCCGGGTGCGGGACAGGGCGAGGCCCTCGGCGGCCGCTTTGTCGGAGGACGTGGCGCGTCCGAGCGAAGGCGCCGCTGTTCTCGCCTTGAGCCATTCGTAAGAAAACAAAAGCACGGCCTGGGGCAGGCTCAGCGAAGCTAACGCAGGATTGACAGGCGCCGTGAGGATGGCATCGGCAAGGGCGATGGTGTCGTTGTCGAGGCCGCTTTGCTCGGGCCCGAACAGGACCCCTGTGCGCTCGGACTGCTCCTGGCGCCGCTTCAGTTCGGTGGCCGCGCTCTCGGGGCTGAACACCGCCTTAACCGTCTCCCGGCGCCGCGCGGTCGAGGCCAGCACGAAGTTGAGGTCGCCGATAGCGTCAGCCACGTTCTCATGAACGGTAGCTCGATCGACGATGGCGGCGGCACCCGCCGCAGCCGCACGCGCTTTGTCGCTCGGCCAGCCGTCGCGCGGCGCCACCAGCCGCAAATCGGTCAACTCGAAATTGGCCATGGCCCGTGCGGCGAAACCGATATTCTCGCCAAGTTGCGGCTTGACGAGAATGATGACAGGCATCGCCGTTTCGCGCGCGCCGACGGAGCGGCCTGTTGCCGGACGGCGCTTGCGGATCGCAGCACTCTTCGCCTGCACCCGCTTTCTCGATTCGGTTCTTGCTTTCATCGAGGACGCACGATGCTATAGAGGGCGGGTCTTCCGCAATGGGGGGCTGAACAAGCTGGGTTTGGCCGACCCCGCTTCGTCTGGACCCAGCGCCGGAGATTTCGCACGTGAACAAGATCATGGTGAAGAACCCGGTCGCCGATCTCGACGGGGACGAGATGACGCGGGTCATCTGGCACCTGATCAAGGAAAAGCTGATCTTTCCCTATCTCGATCTTCCGCTGCTCTCTTTCGATCTCAGCATCCAGAACCGCGACTTGACCGACGACCAGGTCACTATCGACGCCGCCCATGCCATCGAGGCCTGCGGCGTCGGGGTCAAATGCGCCACGATCACGCCTGACGAAGCGCGGGTGAAGGAGTTTGGCCTCAAGACAATGTGGCGGTCTCCTAACGGGACCATCCGCAATATTCTCGGCGGCGTCATCTTCCGCGAACCCATCATCTGCAAGAACGTACCGCGGCTGGTTCCGGGATGGACCAAACCGATCATCATCGGCCGTCATGCCTTCGGCGATATCTACCGTGCCATCGATTTCCGGGTGCCCGGCAAAGGCAAGCTCACGATTAATTTCGAAGGGGAGGACGGCACAAGCATCGAACATGTCGTACACGAGTTCGAGGGTTCCGGCGTGGCGCTCGGCATGTTCAACCTCGACGATTCGATTCGCAACTTTGCGCGGGCCTCCTTCAACTATGCGCTCCAGCGCAATATGCCGGTCTATCTGTCGACCAAGAACACGATCCTTAAAATCTATGACGGCCGCTTCAAGGATATCTTCGCCGAGGTGTTCGCGACGGAGTTCAAGCCTGCCTTCGAGGCGCGCGGCCTTACCTACGAGCATCGGCTGATCGACGACATGGTGGCGGCGGCCTTGAAATGGTCCGGAGGCTATGTGTGGGCGTGCAAAAACTACGACGGCGACGTTCAGTCCGACACGGTGGCCCAAGGCTTCGGCTCGCTCGGACTGATGACCAGCGTGTTGATGACGCCCGACGGCAAGACTGTGCTGGCCGAAGCGGCGCACGGTACCGTGACCCGCCATTTCCGGCAGCACCAGCAGGGCCGCGAAACCTCGACCAACTCCACCGCTTCGATCTTTGCCTGGACCGGGGCGCTGAAGCACCGCGCCAAGCTCGACGGCAACACCGAACTTTCCGACTTCGCCGAGACGCTGGAACGGGTGACGATCGAGACCATCGAAGCGGGCTCCATGACCAAGGACCTGGCTCTTCTGATCGGCGCCGACCAGCAGTGGCTATCGACAGGCGGCTTTCTCGACAAGATCGGCGACAATCTTCGTAAGGAAATGGCCGACCGCGCCGCGGCCTAAGGGTCAAACTGGTCCCGGCCCGCCGCGCTTGGTCTCGTGCGGGACCTTTGCGTCCCGCCCCGCACGGGACCGCCCCCCGCTGGCGCCAGTCTTCAGGCGCTTTCCGCGTGAGAGGCCGCAAGTTCGGCTCCGCCTGCGATCCGCGCTGCAATCGCCTCGAGCGCCGCTTCCGCGCGGGCCCCATCGGGGCCTCCGGCTTGGGCGAGATCGGGCCTTCCGCCGCCGCCTTTGCCGCCAAGCGCTTCTGCGCCCACTTTGACCAGCTCGACGGCGTCGTAGGTCGCGGTGAGGTCTGAGGTCACGCCAACGACGAGCCCTGCCTTGCCCTCCTCGCTCACCCCAATGATGGCGACGATGCCGGACCCCAATTGCCGCTTGGCGTCATCGACCAGGCCGCGCAAATCCTTTGGCGCCACCCCCTGTACCGTTCGCGCCAAGAGCCTGACCCTGCCAAGCTCGCGCACCGAGGGGGCGGCGGCCTCCCCTCCCCCGCCAAGGGCGAGATCGCGCTTAGCCTCTGCCAGCTGGCGTTCGAGCTTGCGCCGCTCGTCGACCACGGCAGCGAGACGCTCGATCAGATCATCGGGCGCGACCTTGAGCAGCTCCGCCGCCTCGCGCACGCGCTCATCTTGGGTGGCGAGAAAAGCGCGTGCGGCCTCGCCGGTTAGCGCCTCCACGCGCCGCACGCCGGACGCCACCGCGCTCTCGCTCACGATCTTGAGCAGACCGATATCGCCGGTTCGCTTCACATGAGTCCCGCCGCAGAGTTCAATCGAGTAGGCATGACCCGCCCGCTCGCTTTTGGGATCGACTCCCATGCTGACGACACGGACCTCTTCGCCATACTTCTCGCCGAACAGGGCAAGAGCTCCCTGTTCGATGGCCTGGTCCGGCGTCATGAGATGGGTCTCCACCGGAGCATTCTGCAGGATCATGGCATTGACCAGATCCTCGACTTTTCGGATCTCGTCATGGGTCATGGGCTTGGCATGCGAGAAGTCGAAACGGAGCCGCCCTGCCTCGACCAGAGAGCCCTTCTGCGCCACATGGAGCCCCAGCACCTGGCGGAGCGCCTCATGCAGGAGATGCGTCGCCGAATGATGGGCGCGTGTCGGCGTGCGGCGGGCGTCATCGACCTCGAGCAGCACCTCGTCGCCGATGCTGAGCGTGCCGGCTGCCACTACACCGTCATGGAGATAGAGCGCATGCAGCTTCTTCTGGGTGTCCTCGACCTCGAACCTCGCGCCCTTGCCGTCTGACAGCACGCCGCGATCGCCGACCTGCCCGCCCGATTCGGCATAGAAGGGAGTCTGGTTCACGATCACGATGCCGCGCTCGCCTTCCTTCAGCGTATCGACACGCACGCCGTCCTTGATCAGCGCAAGGATTCCGCCGGACGCCGTCTCGGTCTCGTAGCCGAGAAACTCGGTGGCACCGAGCTCCTCTTTCAGCTCGAACCAAAGAGCCTCGGTCGCAGCTTCGCCGGAGCCCGCCCAGGATTTCCGCGCCTCGGCGCGCTGGCGCTCCATGGCGGCGGTGAAGCCTTGCGCATCGACCCCAATCCCACGGGCTTTGAGCGCGTCCTCTGTGAGGTCGTAGGGAAAGCCGTAAGTGTCGTAGAGCTTGAAGGCGACTTCACCCGGAAGCGTGGCCCCGCGCTTGAAATCCTTGGTCGCGTCGTCAAGCAGCCGCAAGCCCCGGCCGAGCGTCTCGCGGAAGCGCGTTTCTTCGAGCTTCAGCGTCTCCTCGATGAAGCTTTGTCCCCGCTCAAGCTCGTGATAGGCGCGGCCCATCTGCTCGATCAGCGCCGGTACCAGGCGATAGAGCAACGGCTCCTTGGCGCCGAGAATATGGGCATGCCGCATGGCGCGACGCATGATCCTACGCAAGACATAGCCGCGCCCCTCATTGGACGGGAGCACGCCGTCGGCAATGAGAAAGGAGGAGGCGCGCAGGTGATCGGCGATGATGCGGTGGCTCGGCGCTCGCTCGCCATCGGCCGGCACTCCGGTCAACTCGACCGAGGCCGCGATCAGCGCGCGAAATAGATCGATGGCGTAATTGTCGTGCGTGCCCTGGAGTACGGCGGCAATGCGCTCAAGCCCCATGCCGGTATCGATGGAGGGATGGGGCAGATCGGTACGCTTGCCGCCCGCAAGCCGATCGTACTGCATAAAGACGAGATTCCAGATCTCGACGAAACGGTCGCCCTCGGAATCGGGGCTGCCGGGCGGGCCGCCGCGAAGGGAAGGCCCGTGATCGTAGAAAATCTCCGAGCAAGGGCCGCAGGGTCCGGTATCGCCCATCGACCAGAAATTGTCGCTTCCAGCGATGCGAATGATCTTTTCGTCGGGAAAGCCTGAAATCTTACGCCACAGCGAAGCGGCCTCGTCATCGTCGACAAACACGGTGATGAGCAGCCGCTTCGGATCGAGCGCGAAATCGCGTGTCAAAAGCTCCCAGGCCAGCAGGATGGCGCGCTCCTTGAAATAATCGCCGAAGGAGAAATTGCCCAGCATCTCGAAGAAGGTGTGGTGGCGCGCGCTGTAGCCGACATTGTCAAGATCGTTATGTTTACCGCCCGCACGCACGCATTTTTGGGCTGTCGCCACGCGCGCCGCTTTCGGCTTCTCGGCGCCGGTGAGGACGTTCTTGAACGGCACCATGCCGGCATTGGTAAACATGAGCGTCGGATCGTGGCGCGGTACGAGGGATGCCGACGGCATGACGGCGTGATCGTTCCTGGCGAAAAACTCGAGAAAGGCGGCGCGGACATCGTTGGTGCGGCTCGGCACGGAACCCGCGTGATGGTTTGCGGGCGCACCGCCGCTCTTGGCGCTCGCAGGCCTAGTGGTCGTCTTTTTTGCACCCGTGCGTTTGACAGAGGTCATGGCGGCTTGACGGGGGACTTTGGTTCGCGTGAGGACTTAAAGGCGCTTCAACAGACCCTAGCCGAGTCGCCAGAATCAAGCACCGCCGCACCCTCTCCCGAGACGGGAGAGAGCCCGACGTCCCGCGTCAGACATAAGGTGAGGAGGAGAGGCTGTCCAGCGGACCGATACGTTAAGGGTAGACCGATTACCCTCGGCGGCCGCGCCGTCCTGTCCTTTCGGCGAGCGGCGTGACTGAGCCAGCGCCCTCGGCAAGGCCGCCCTCGCCGCCCTCGCCGCCCTCGCCGCCTTCGGCAGCCTCAGGCTCCGACCCGTCCTCCAGAATTGGATTAGCCAGGAGGCCCGCATTTTGCCGGATCGCCCGCTCGATCTTCTCAGCCATCTCCGGGTGCTCCTTCAAATAGGTCTTGGCGTTCTCGCGGCCCTGACCGATCCGCTCGCTGTCGAAGGAGAACCAGGACCCCGATTTCTCGACGATACCGGCCTTAACGCCGAGATCGACGAGCTCACCGGTCTTGGAAATACCCTCGCCATACATGATATCGAATTCGACCTGCTTGAAGGGCGGCGCCACCTTGTTCTTCACCACCTTTACGCGGGTCTGGTTACCGACAACTTCCTCGCGCTCCTTGATGGCGCCGATGCGGCGAATGTCGAGACGGACCGAGGCATAGAATTTCAACGCATTGCCGCCGCTCGTGGTCTCCGGATTGCCGAACATCACTCCGATCTTCATGCGGATCTGATTGATGAAAATCACCATGCAGCGAGACTTCGAGATCGAGCCCGTCAGCTTGCGTAAGGCTTTGCTCATCAGCCGCGCCTGCGCGCCCGGAAGCTGATCGCCCATCTCGCCTTCGAGTTCGGCCTTGGGCGTCAGCGCGGCAACCGAATCGATCACCAGCACATCGATGGCGCCCGACCGCACCAGCGTATCGGTGATCTCGAGCGCCTGCTCGCCAGTGTCGGGCTGAGAAATCAGAAGCTGTTCGAGATCGACCCCGAGCTTCCGCGCATAGACCGTGTCGAGCGCATGTTCGGCATCGATGAAGCCGCAAATGCCGCCGCGTTTCTGCGCCTCGGCGACGACATGGAGCGCGAGCGTGGTCTTGCCTGAGGACTCAGGCCCGTAAATTTCGACGACGCGGCCGCGGGGCAAGCCGCCGATTCCGAGCCCGATATCGAGGCCGAGCGAGCCGGTCGAGATGACTTCCACCTCGACCGCCTGCTCGTTCTGGCCGAGCCGCATGATGGAGCCCTTGCCGAAGCCGCGTTCGATCTGGGAGATCGCCGCTTCAAGAGCCTTCTCTCGATCCATTTCAGTTCCTTCGACGAGGCGCAGCGCGACATTCGACATGGGAAGGTCTCCCTTATTTCACAAGCAGGCTCCAAGCCGCAAATGAGGGCTCTCCTCGCATCCTCGCCCGGGAGATCCATTCAGCCTTTTGAGTCGGCTTGGGTCGCGGGCAACGATGCGAGCTGCGAGCAGTGTACATGTTTTGTTCTATGTTCGCAATATGTTCTTTTTCGCTTGTCCGAGCTGTCAAAAACGGGCCCGCCTAGGACGTTTCCGCCGCACCTGCCCTGGCCTTGGCGGCGGGCTCGCCGTGCGGAGCAGCTTCGACGGCATCGCGGTAGCCGAAGCGGTCAATGAACGGCTTCAGCCTCTCGACCACTTTGCGCTTGAGCGGCGCTGGTATTTCATAGCGCGACACTTTGTGCTCGGAACGCTCGGCGAGGAAGGCGCGCATCGGCCCTTCGGCCTGATCGAAGCCGGGGATATCGAGACGCCGGTAGATATCGCGCATCGACGCGATCGGGTCCTTGACGAAATCCTCGTAGCGCAACTCGACCAAGCGATCCTTCGGGATCAGATGTTTGTCCTCCTCATAGTCCTCGGTCAGCCGCGCGAACATGTCGAGCACGTAGCCGTCGAGCCAGGTATCGAGGCGCGGTGGATTGTGAAGGCCTTGCACCGAATAGAGCGCGCGCCACAGCTTCACCGTTGAAGGAAAAACGTTGAGCGGGTTCCGTGCGAGATAGACATAGCGGGCATCGGGAAAGAGCTTGGTCAGCAGCTTGAGGCGGGCGGCGTTGGGCGGCGATTTCATCACCAGGGGCTTGCCATGCGTGAGCGCAAGCCGCCGGTAGAACCACATATAGGCATCGGCCCATTTCTTCTTGTCGGCTTCGCTTAACCCCTTGAAGTCGAGATAGTCGCTGTCGGCCGGTCCCATTCGCGGCCACGCATTGGTGATGTAGGGCGTGCCCTGGCCCAGCATCATCATGCCGAATTCCTCCTCTTGCGGGCGGTCGAAGCCGACCGGCACGTCGTCCTGGGGGCGCTTCTTGGGCAAAAGCACCTTCATCACTCTGTCGAGACGGCCCTCGGTGAGAAGGAAATGGTGAGGGAAGAAGCATTCATAGGTCGTGGGGTAAGCGAGATTGGGATCGACCGAGAAGAGATCGTGCAGAAAGGTGGTGCCGGAGCGCCAGTGACCGATGACGAAGATCGGCGGCTGATCGAGGGAGAGCGTCTCGGCGCGCTTCCGGTATTTCGCCTCCGAGAGCCAATAGAGCACCGAGTTCCACGGCACCCAAAGGAACAGGGCCAGCGTGTCGGGGATGCAGTTGAGCGTGAAGCGATAGCGGCCGCGGCTGAACAGCTTCATCAGGGCGCCGAAGCGCATGCCGAACCAGAAATAGATCAGGCGGCCGCCATAACGCTCAATGGTAAGCGAGGGCATTCGCGGCTTGGCGCGGCGCCGTCTGGCGATCTCGCCGGTTTCCTCAGGCGGCACGACTTCGTAATCCGGCACGCGGGGCACTCCAACGGGGCGATGGATCGGGCTTCGATCCAGGCGTGTAGACGCGATCTGTGGCAAAGGAAAGTCTTAGTCCTGCAGCGCCGCCTTTACCGCCGCGGCAAGCTGCTTCAGATCGAACGGCTTCTGCAGGAACATGAAATCCTCGTTCTCGGCGAGATGCTGGCGGAAGGCGTCTTCGGCATAGCCGGAGATGAAGATGACCTTGAGGTCGGGACGCTCGCGGCGCAGCTCTTCGCACAGTGCCGGACCGTCCATCTCAGGCATCACCACATCGCTGACCACGAGATCGACGTCGCCGTGATAACGGGCGAACACATCGAGCGCTTCCGCGCCGGTCGTGGCCTCGAGTACGCGGTAACCGCGCTGGCCGAGCGCGCGTGCGGCGAAGCTTCGCACCGCATCCTCGTCCTCAACCAGGAGCACGGTACCGCGTCCGGTCAGATCTTTCGGTTTCTCGGGATGGCGTTCGAGCTTGTCGGCCTCAAACTCCGCCTCGGTCCCGATATGGCGGGGCAGGTAGACCCGCATCACCGTGCCCTCGCCCGGCTCACTGTCGGCGGAAACATAGCCGCCGGTTTGCTTGACGATCCCGTAGACGGTGGAAAGCCCAAGCCCGGTGCCGCGGCCGGTTTCCTTGGTGGAAAAGAATGGCTCGAAAATCTTCTGTTGCACCTCTTGCGTCATGCCCGTGCCAGTATCGATCACCTCGATCAGGACATACTCGCCGGGCGGCACGTGTTGCGGTCCGAGTTCGCGCGCTTCGTCCTCGCCGATATTGGCGGTGCGGATCGTCAGTTTGCCCCCATTTGGCATCGCATCCCGCGCATTCACGGCGAGATTGACGACCACCTGCTCGAATTGATGAAGATCGGCCTTCACCGGCCAAAGGTCGCTCGCTTGATCGAGGTTGAGCTCGATATT
>Ga0209976_10000948_pt1 | contig 17549 bp, 15 predicted proteins | sample SumtaG_FD_182806 | JGI IMG/M metagenome (GOLD analysis project Ga0209976, IMG submission 182806) | Deep subsurface microbial communities from Indian Ocean to uncover new lineages of life (NeLLi) - Sumatra_00157 metaG (SPAdes) (version 2) | ecosystem: Environmental > Aquatic > Marine > Oceanic >...
AAACCTCAGGGTCTTTTTTGGCTAGGCCGGTGGCCTTGTCCACCGATTTTTTCCCGTTCGAGAGATCTTTCAGATACGTCTGGGTCAGTCCCAGACCGCCCCAACCCGGGGCGAATTTCTTGTCCAGGTCCACTGACCGCTGAAAGGCGGTCAGCGCCGTCTGGTAGTCTCCATTGTCCAGGCTGCGAACCCCAAGCCGGTAGTGATATTCCGGTGTATCCAGGTCGGACTGGGAAACGGCTTTGGGCGCGCAGCCGGTAAGACCATAAAGTATTCCAATAGACAGGGCAAGGATCAGTTTGGCACGCATGGTACAGACTCCTCCGGTGGAAGGTTAACGGTTGACGCCGTAAGCAGACAAGTAAGATAAAAGGTAGTTATTGAGAGCACGATCTGCAAGTGTATTACCGATCTGGCCACAGGAGTGGCAGGCCCCCGATTGCCGGACAGATAATCGCCACCTGATATGGGCAGCACGGTCATAACCAGCAACCACCATACGCTGGTCGGCCGATTTACTTGGCCTGGACGGCAAGGTCAAAACCGTTGGGGGTTTCGCCAGTGATAAACAGAGCGTAGGTGCCGAAATCTTTTCCGTCCAGCTGGGACCCCAGGTCCTCATTACTGCCGGCATACTGCACCGCCAGGGTTACCATTCCCGCCGAGAAGCTCCGTTGATCAACCGACTGAATACCCTCAATTTCGCTCTTCAGGGTTTCGATGATCTGCCGGCGGGTTTGGTAGGTAACCCCTGAGATTCGCAGGGTGAGGAGACGGGCATTGGACTGCTCCAGGCTCCACCGCTTTACCGTGGCGGCCAGGAGGTACTCGCTGAGATTTTCGGCGGCTCCCCTGAGGGCGTTTACACCGGCGGTGTGGGCATCGATGTGGGTGCTCTTGCCGTGAAAGGTCTCCTGGGCTATGATCTGGGCATTGTCAGCCCGGATCACCTGGGCGCTGATGTTGGCCTGACCCGAGAGGCGTGCGCCGAGCATGGGATGGGTGGTGGCCTTGGAACTGGCCTGGCCGAGAATGATGTACTCCGCTCCGAATTCCGCCGCCATGCCCGCCGCCTGGCTGGGGTCCTCCTGAATAGAGGCCAGGTTTACGTTCCGTTGTTTCAGGGCCTCGGTAAGGCTGGGGCTGACGATATCAAATCCCTTGGCGCCCATGAGCCGCCCGATCTCCGTCTCGGCCACAATTGAGGTGGGATCATCTATGTTCGTCTCGTCGATCATAATCATGAACCGGGGGTGTCGAACCCACGAAAGGAGCAGGTCCAGGGCCACCTGGTCCTTCACTACCTCATCGAGGATGTCGGTCACAACCGCACTGATGGTCACTGTAAACAGGCCGTCAGGGCCCTGGCTGGAGGAGAGCTCCTCATAGGTCTTGACAAAACCGTTGGCCTTGCTTAGAATCCTGTCTTCGGCTACCACGAAATTCTTTACCAAGGTTTCGCTCGCCACAATCACGCCAACCCCTTTTTCCACGGCATCCCGCTTGGCCGCGGACAGGGCGGCGTCATGGGTCATTCCCAGGCCCTCGCCGGTGACGGTTTGAAGGGTTTGGGCAGTAAGTAAAGTGCCCAGACCCATAAGAAGTAACGCGCCATACAGGTGATAGTGGAAGGAATTTGATCTGGATTTTGTCGGTCTAGTCATGGTTTTCCTGCTCTCTCTCCTTGTTCGGCCTAACGATGATTGGCAGCGTCAACAGGTATCTATGAGGTCGCCGTGGGCCATCTTTGGTGCTTGAGCGGGTGAAGGGAATCGAACCCTCGTATCCAGCTTGGGAAGCTGATGTTCTACCATTGAACTACACCCGCAGTTTCCAAGCGAATTTAGCCGTCGCTACATAGGGAATCAAGATTCCTTACCGGGCAGGTTAGCAACAAGTTATCCACAGGTTACCCACACATGTTGTGATCCAGGGAAAAATAGCCCAATATATTGTGTAAGAGCGGACATTTTAGCTTGCACCTCGAGCCTGAACAAGCTACATTGGGTGGCATTTTTCTCTGGTTTTTTGCCAATTTTTGACTCGTTTGCGGTAATTAGATAAACGTTATGCCCTGCCATCCGATTTCTTTGGGTTAAGTCCGATTACATCTTGAGGAGGAAAGCCTCGCATGGCCGCTGAAGCATTGGATCTGTTCCCTGTCCCTGAACCCGAGCCGCGGGTCAAGGGGGAAGCTACGGCCGTTCCTGAGGAGCTGGAAGATGCACTGGCAACGATGGCCCAGGCATCCCTGCCGCCCAAGACCATCGAGGAAGAATGCCCCCAGAAGTACACGTTGGATACCTACTACCAGGATGACGAGATTGCCAAGGACGTTATCAGGAACAAGTACCTGGCAGCGGAGGAGCAGGATCCCTGGAACCTATGGGTCCGGCAGGCCACGGCCATTGCCAGCGTGGAGTCGACAGACGAATTGAAAGCGGAATGGGAGCGTAAGTTCCGGTACGTTCTGGAAGACTTTCGTTTTGTCCCCGGCGGCCGGATCATGCATGGAGCCGGGCGGGATGATATCAAGACTACTCTGAACAACTGCTACGTGGTGGCCATCAAGAAGGACGCCATCCAGGCCATTTACCAGGCGGTGATCGACGAAGCCCTCACCTATAAATTCGGGGGCGGCTGCGGCCACGACCTCTCCATCCTGCGACCATCCGGTTCTCCCATTATCGGCACGGGGGGTGAGTCGTGCGGTCCCATCGGATTCATGGCCCTGTTCAGCACTAACACCAACACCATTGCCCAGCACGGGCGCCGAGGGGCCAACATGCAGACCCTCCGGGTTGACCATCCTGACATCGAGAAGTTCATCACCATCAAGCAAGACCTGAACAATGTGAGGTACTCCAATATCTCCGTCCTGCTTACCCACGAGTTCATGCATGCAGTGGAGCAGGACACGGATTTCGACCTCCGCTGGGGTGGTAAGGTATACCGAACGGTACCCGCCCGGGACTTGTGGCAAAAGATTATCACCGCCGCCCACACCAGCGCCGAGCCCGGGCTCATCTTCTGGGATACCATGTGTGACTATCACAACGGGGAATATTGCAGCCCTCTTGTTTCCACCAATCCCTGTGCCGAGCAGCCCCTCCCGGACGGTGGCTGCTGCAACTTGGGCAGCCTCAACCTGGAACGCTTCGTGGATGAGGATGGCCAGTTCATGATGAAGGAATTTAAGGAGACGGTAAAGGTGGCTACCCGCTTCCTGGATAACGTCATCGATTACAACCTCGACCGCCACGCCCTTCCCATCCAGCGGGAGAATGCCGTGCAGGACCGGCGCATCGGATTGGGCATCCTGGGTCTGGGCGATATGCTTGTCCGCAGGCACATCAAGTACGACAGCGACGAGGCCCTGGCAGCTGTGGATGACATCATGCGGAATATGCGGGATACGGCCTACGAAACCTCCATCGCCCTGGCCGTGGAAAAGGAACCCTTCCCCAATTTCAACTGGGAAGGCTACCGCCAGAGCAAGTTCGTACAGAACCTGCCGCAAAAAATCAGCAAAAAAATTATGGACCAGGGCATCCGAAATGTCACCATTTTAACGGTAGCACCTACCGGCTCCGGCGCCATTGTATCCCAGGTGACTTCCGGCATCGAGCCCATTTTTGCCACTTCCTACAAGCGCCGCGTCAAAAAAAACGAAGGGTACGGAGACACGTTCCGGGAATATACCGTCTACCATCCCATTATCAAGAACCTGTTCGGCAACGATCAAGACCTGCCTGACTATGTGGTTACCGCCCACGGGATAGATCCCTATTCCCGGGTCAAAATGCAGGGTGTTATACAGAAGTATGTGGACAGTTCCATTTCCTCAACGGTCAACTTGCCGGAAGATATTGATGTAGAGACGGTAGCGGACATTTACCTGAGAGCTTATCATGAAGGACTGAAGGGCATTACCGTCTACCGGGAAGGCTCCCGGGAGGGAATCCTGATCTCAGATAAGCAAGCCGGGGCTGCGGTAAATGAGGCGTCGCAGAAGCAGGAGCCGACAACGGCAGATGAGTCCCCCTCCAGCGGGGAAGAATCCCTGGCTGAGGATGCAGGGCTGACCGGCAGATCGCAGCTTCATCCCCGTTCGCGGCCCGATGTAACCTGCGGGATAACCCGGCGCGTCCGGACGGGAGAGGGAAATCTTTACATCACCATCAATGAGGACGAACATGGCTTGTGTGAGGTTTTCACCACTATCGGCAAGGCCGGAGGGGTTGCCTCCACCCAGGCTGAAGCTATCAGCCGACTCATTTCGCTGGCCCTGCGGTCAGGAGTAGATGCGCAGGAAGTCGTGAAACAGCTTAAGGGCATCAGCGGTCCCAGCCCCACCTGGGAAAACGGCCGCCTGATACTTTCCACACCCGACGCAATCGGTCAGGCCCTGGATGGCTATCTCAATGAAAGGCCCCAGCGCAAATGGGAAATTGTCGATAACGACGCCACTCTCACCAGCGCTTCAAATCCTGACACTGACAGCCCGCCGGAAAATGGAAATACTATCGAGGAAAGTGCGTTCAGGACCATGACAACCTGTCCCCGTTGCGGCGGCACGGTCATCCATGAGAGTGGCTGCATCACCTGTCCCGGCTGCGGCTACTCCAGGTGCTAAACCTCCCTTGGGACGCAAAAAAAGCGGGTCGCATGACCCGCTTTTTTTTATTCTGAAGGTTTTGGCTGAGGATCAGTCGTGGAGGATCTCCTGCTCCTTCGCTGTTAGCAGTTCGCTCAGAATCGTGATATGTTCGTCAGTGAGAGTCTGAAAATTATCCATGGCGCGGTGCAGGTTGTCCTCGGAGATGTCATGGCTTTTGGACAGCTGTTTAAGTTCGTTATTCGCGTCCCTGCGCACGTTTCGCAGCGTTACCTTGCCTTCTTCCACCACCTGGTGGGCCACTTTTACCAGTTCCTTACGACGCTCCTCTGTCAGCTCCGGTATCGGCAGCCGAATGACGTTGCCGTCACTGATTGGGTTGAGTCCCAGGTCAGCCAGTTGGATAGCTTTTACAATATTGCCAATCTGAGTTTTATCGTATGGTTCCACCACCAATAGCCGGGGTTCCGGCACGGATATATTGGCCAGGTTCTTCAGGGGCTGGTGGCTGCCGTAGTATTCGACCTTAACATGGTCCACCATCCTGGGGTTAGCCCGTCCGGTACGCAGGATAGCTAGTCCCTGGCGCAAGTGCTCAACCGTCTGATCCATGCGATCTTTTAAGTTGGCGTGCAATTCGTTGATCATGACGCATCCCTCATAACTATGGTTCCAATCTGGTCACCGGTCGCAGCCTTCAGCAGGTTGCCGTCCTGCTGAATGTTAAAGACCACAATGGGTAACTGGTTTTCCATGCATAAGGTAATTGCGGTGAGGTCCATAATCCGCAATTTATTTTCAATCACTTTTTCATATGTGAGACGATGGAGCTTTTTAGCCTTGGGATTAGTGGCTGGATCGTCATCGAAGACACCATCAACTTTGGTGCCTTTCAGAATCAGGTCGGCACCGATTTCAATGCCCCGCAGAACCGCCGCTGTATCGGTAGTGAAATAGGGGTTGCCGGTTCCTCCGGCACAGATGACCACCCGGCCCTTATCCAGGTGCCGGATGGCGCGCCGCCGGATATATGGTTCGGCTAACTGGATGATGGAAATGGCCGATAGAACCCTGGTATCCACCCCGATCCCTTCAAGCGCGTTCTGTAGGGCCACGGAGTTCATAATGGTGCCCAACATACCAAGGTAATCACCTGAGACCCTGTCGAGTCCCCCGGCTTCCATCGATAGGCCCCGGAAAAAGTTGCCGCCTCCAATCACTATGCCTACCTGAAGCCCCCGCTCGACGACGGACATAACCTGGCGGGCGAGATTACTGACGACCATTGGATCAATACCGTATCTCTGCTTGCCGGCAAGGATTTCACCGCTCATCTTCAGCAGGATGCGGTGGTACGGCAGGTCAGTCATTGGTGTTACAAGAACGTATCAGGCGGTGCTGCTGACAGGTGGGTCCGTTTCTCCCAACTGGAAGCGGGTAAAGCGGGCAATGGCAATGTTCTCACCGAGGCCGGCGATAGTCTCTTTTAAATAGTCTCCGATCGTCTTCTGGGAATCCTTGACGAATACCTGCTCCAGAAGCACATTCTCTGCGAGGAACTTATCCAGTCGCCCGTTGACGATCTTTTCCAGGATGGGCTCGGGTTTCCCGGTTTGGCGGGCTTGTTCGAGATAAATCTCCTTTTCATGATCCAGAACGGTCTGCGGCATCTCATCCCGATGGACGACCATAGGCGCTACGGCAGCGATATGCATGCTTATATCCTTGACAAACTGCTTGAAGCCATCGGTTTTGGTCACGAAGTCGGTCTCGCACTTCACTTCCAGGAGGACGCCCAGCTTCGAGCCGGGATGGATGTAGGAGGCCACAACGCCTTCAGTAGTACCGCGGCTCGCTTTCTGTTCTGCCTTGGCAATCCCCGCTGTGCGCAGATAATCGACAGCTTTTTCCAGATTGCCGTTGGTTTTCTCCAGAGCCCGTTTGCAGTCCATCATGCCGGCCCCCGTCATGAACCGAAGCTCTTTGACCAGGCTTGCCGATATCACGCCTTTTTCCCTTTCTCTTTCACTTCCTCTGCGTCTTTATCGTCCTCAACAGCCGGCGCAACCTCTTCGGTCTCAACTGCTGCCTGTTCGTCGGAGGCAGCTGCTGCGGTGTCCGGTGCAGCGGCAGCCTCCTCACCCTCAGAGGTAGCCTCAACAGCGACTCCCTCGGCTTCAGCCCCGGTCTTTTCTTCAACTTCGAAAGACTGACCGCCGCGGGCGGCAATAATAGCAGTAGTCAGGGTCTCCGTGATTAATTGAATGGTACGGAGAGAATCATCATTGGCAGGTATAGGGTAATTTACCAAGGTTGGATCGGTATTGCTGTCTATGATCGCGATGATGGGGATTTCGAGACGCCGCGCCTCCCTGATGGCGGTAGCCTCATACTGACCATCCACGACATAGACAATGTCCGGGAGCTGCTTCATGTCCTTGATACCCCGGTGCTGGTCGGACAGGCGGATCCGCTCGCGTTCCAGGCGCAGGATTTCTTTCTTCGTCAGGGTTTGGTAGAGAGTATCGGCATCTTTTTCCAGCTGCTGCAGCCGCTTGATGCTGCGCTTGATGGTGGCAAAGTTAGTCAGGGTGCCTCCCAACCAGCGTTCCACTACATAGTACATGCCGCAGCGGTCAGCTTCCCGTTGCAGGATGTCCTTGGCCTGCTTCTTGGTACCTACGAACAGTATTGTGCCACTATCCCTGATAATCCTGGTAACCACATCGATAGCTTGATACAGACATTGCATGGTTTTCTGAATGTCTATGATGTGGATGCCGTTCTTTTCCATAAAGATATACGGCTTGTAATTGGGATGCCACCGGCGGGTAAGGTGCCCGAAGTGGGCGCCGGAACTGATCAGGTTTTCAACGGTTACCTGGGTTGGGGTGATCATACAATCCTTAAAGATGATACGGTTAGCGTTTTGAGAACTGGAACCGTTTTCTGGCGCCCGGCTGGCCGTACTTCTTGCGCTCAACTTCCCGGGCGTCCCGGGTCAGGAAGCCGCCCCGTTTGAGGATCAGGCGGAAATCCTCGTTGACCTTTTCCAAGGCCCGCGCTATAGCCAGGCGTACGGCTCCGGCCTGGCCGGAAAGACCCCCTCCGTGTACATTGATCTTAATGTCATATTGGTCTGTCACTTCAACGGCCTCCAGCGGCTCCATCAGCAGCTTTTTATGAAACGCGCGGTGAAAATAGTCGTCGAATTTGCGTTTGTTAATTACAATTTCGCCCTTGCCGCTTTCCAGCTGCACCCGGGCGACCGCAGATTTCCGTCTGCCAATAGTCCGCGCAATGACTTTAGTCATAAGCTACCTGCGTATCCAGAGGTTGTGGTTGTTGGGCCTGGTGGGGATGATCGGGACCGGCGTATACTTTCAGATGTTTGATTACCTTGCGTCCCAAGCGGTTATGGGGCAGCATCCCCCGTACAGCATTTTGGATGATCCGTTCAGGGTGCTTCTTGCGCATGGTCTCCAGGGTTTTGGTCTTCTGTCCGCCCGGGAAGCCGCTGTGATGCCAGTAGTTTTTCTGGGTTTCCTTGGCACCGGTAACTACGATTTTTTCAGCATTAGTCACTACCACGCAATCGCCCATATCCAGATGGGGAGAAAAGGTCGGTTTGTGCTTGCCGCGGAGAACGGTGGCTATACGGGCTGCCAGGCGTCCCAGCACCTGCCCCTCGGCATCCACCAGGTACCAGTCCTTTTTAATATCTTTCGCCCTGAGAGAAAATGTTCTCATAAATACGTAATTATAAAGCGGCGAATATTACCCGCACTTTAAGATGCAGGTCAAGGCTTTTCAATACCATGTTTATTGCATTCCGGACTGACTGCAAACTATGTTTGTGCTACACTGTGTGGCACACAGCAATAAAGCAAAACGCATGGGGTCAGTAATAAGTGCGCGAAACAAAAGGTGCGCAGTAGATTAATATAGACATAATCCTCGATTTCCATGCCGAATTTGCCGTTCGGGGCTAATAGCCGCTGAGGGGAACCTAGCGCCTCATCACAGCTATCCACGTGTTCTAAGACATGGCTGAGGAGTATCACGTCAATTTCCGCCCGCATGGCATTCGCGACTTCGGGCGCAATGAAATTCACACCGTGATAGATTCGGGAAGCCGGTTCAAGTGCGTACAGGTTGATGTCGGTGGTATAAACCTCTGCGCTGGTATGCTCCTGCCAGTCAATATACCTCCGGCGGATTTCCTAGCCCTTTTTCCGGACAGTTCCGGTGGGTGTATCCTCCAGTATAATACCACGGGCCAGCAGCTCCTCCCGGAGGGCGTCGGCACGAGTCCAATCCCCGGCTTTCCTGGCCCGGTCCCGTTCCTTGATCAGGGCCTTGATGTCTTCATCTGCCTCGCTGTCCAGGTTGAAGTAGATAACACCCAGGATCTCATCGTAGCGGCGGAGTGCTTCCAGGCTTTTACAGGCTGCCTCATGGGAGAGATCGTGCCCGTCCATGAGACCGAACAGCTCTTTAGCCCAGCTGAAAACAGCTCCCAGGGCACCAGCGATGTTGAGATCATCATCCAGGGCCGTCTCAACGGCCTCGTCGGGGGGCGCCGGCCTGGCACCGGTCTGAGAGGAGGGTACCTCTTCCAGGCGCCGAACCAGCTCCCGCAAGCGGTTGATCGCTTTCTGGGATTCCTGTACCCTGGGAAAAGTGAAATTGAGCCTTTGCCGGTAGTGGGTGGCGAGCAGGGTATAGCGCACCGCCTCCAGTTGGCATTGCCTGTCCAGGACTTCCCGCAGGATATAGAAGTTGCCCAGGGATTTGCTCATCTTCTTGCCATCCACGATGAGGTGCTCGCTGTGCAGCCACAGGTTGACGAACGGGGTGTCATACAGGCAACGGCTCTGGGCAATTTCGTTCTCGTGGTGGGGGAAGATGTTGTCCACCCCGCCGCAGTGGATGTCAAAGTGCTTGCCCAGAAAGTGGGTGGACATGATGCTGCACTCAATATGCCATCCGGGGCGGCCTTTGCCCCACGGAGAGGGCCAGGCATAATTTCCATCGGCGGGCTTGTGGGCCTTCCACAGGGCGAAATCCCGGGCTTCGTCCTTCTGGTAGTCGTCATCCGCCACCCGCTCGCCGGGCCGGAGCTGCTCCGGGTCCAGGCGGGCCAGCCGGCCGTATTCGGGGAAGGAGGATACATCGAAGAACACCGAGCCTTCATCGGTCCGGTAGGCGTGCCCCTTCTCTAGCAGTACTTTTATGCCCTCCACCATCTGCGGGATGAACTCGGTGGCCCGCGGCAGGTGGTCGGCGGGCAGGATATTAAGCGCCCTGAGGTCCTCCAGGAAAAGCCGGGTGTGGTGCTCGGTCAGTTCTGTCAGGGATAGCTCCTCGGCGATGGCGCGACCGATTGTCTTGTCATCCACGTCAGTAATATTCATGATGTGGCTCACCCGGTAGCCTTTATATATGAGATAGCGTTTGAGCAGGTCCTCGAACATGAACGTACGCAGGTTGCCGATGTGGGCCGTGTCGTAGACCGTGGGGCCACAGGTATACAGGCGAACCTCGCCGGAGTGGATGGGCTCGAAGGTCTCCAGGCGGCGACTGAGGGTATTGGTGAACTTCAGGGCCATTTACGGCGATCCCTTGTCCGTGAACGCCAGCTTGACAATGCGGTCGATCAGTTCGGTGAAACTTATCCCCACGGCCTTTGCCGCCATCGGCACCAGGCTGTGGGAGGTCATGCCGGGGAGGGTGTTGAGCTCCAGACAGAAGAACTGACCATCGGGATTGAGACGGAAGTCCACCCGGGCATAGTGGCGGCAATCCAGATTCTCATACAGCCGCCGGGCTGCGTCCTGAACGGCAACAGTAATGTCCAGGGGCAGGTCGGCAGGAACAATATAGGTGCTCATGCCATCGGTGTACTTGCACTCGTAATCGTAAGACCGGTGCCTGGGGACGATTTCCACAATGGGTAAGGGGCGCTGTCGCAGGATCGCGGCGGTGAGTTCCCTTCCCGGGATGTAGGTTTCCACCAGTGCCCGGGGACCGAATTCCCTCGCCAGCAGCAGGGCCTCGTCCAGTTCGGTGGGAGCTTCTACAATTGATAGACCGACCGTACTTCCCTCGTGGTTGGGCTTGACCACTACCGGGAAGGAATATTCCTCAAGAAACTTAATGAGCTCAGGGTAACTGTTGCTACGGGGAACCGACGGCCCCTCAGCAAGCGTCAGGCTAATCCAGGGAGCCGTAGGAATGCCGGCTGCCACCATCCACTCTTTGCTGGTGTGCTTATCCATAGCCAGGCGGGAGGCCTGATGACGGGAGCCCGTGTAGCTGATTCCCGCTTTGTCGAGAGCGGCCTGAACGGTACCATCTTCCCCTTCACCGCCATGCAGGGCGTTGAAGACTAGGTCAAAGCCCTGGAGTACCTCGACGGTGGCGGCGAGTTCCCCTTCGTAAACCACAGGAGCCGCCTCATAATCCAGGGTATGGAGGGTCTCCAGCACCCGCCGGCCGGATTCCATCGAAACCTCACGTTCCGAATTAGTCCCTCCCAGAAGCACGGCAATGGTCAGGCTGTTGGATAGTTCAGGCATATCAGGTGAGGTGTTCGCGCAAACTGGCAATATTGTCCAGCACCATTACTGGCGACTCGGGCAGCTGGTCCCGAGTAGCCCGGCCCCTGCCGGTAAGCACCAGGGCAAAGGCCACACCCGCTCGCTGGGCTGCGCCATAATCGGCCAGGGAATCGCCGATCATCAGGCACGCTTCGGCCTGGACTCCGTATCCCGACATGGCCTGTTGGAGCAGTCCGGGTTCGGGCTTGCGGCACCGGCAGCCGTCGTCGGGATGATGGGGGCAGATATAGAAGCGGGGTGTTACGCCCCACTCACGGCAGAACCGCTCGTGCAGGACCTCCACCTCCTTCAGGCTCCAGTACCCCCGGGCTATGCCGCTCTGGTTGGTTGCCACCGCCAGCCGGTAACCAGACGCATCCAGTTCATTAAGCGTGGCACCGGTGAAGGGATAGGCGGGCAGGGCTGACAGATTACGGTGAAAAGACCGCTGCTCATACGTGAGGGTGCCGTCACGGTCGAACAACAGCAGCTGATAGGAACTCACCGGTCACTCTCCGGTCCCGGTTTCAACGGCTGGCGCTTTACATCCTGCAAGCGCAGGTGGGATTTAAAGTAAAGTATTGCTCCGATGACGGTGTAGGGTATATACCCGATGGCATGGAGCACTACCGCCATAGCCTGTGCCCGGGACAGGTCCATCGAGAAGATATTCACACAGACCAGGATCACCGCGGCATGGAAGGTGCCCACAAACCCCGGGGCGGCAGGTATCACCAATACCAATGTCGTGCCTACCAGGATAAGGTAGGACTCAACCAGCGACAATCCTAAGCCCATGGCGTGCTGCGCGACGTGAATGTACGCCAGATACAGCAGCCAGATAAACACAGTTGTTAAGAAAAGTGTCAGGTAATGCTGCTCCTGCCTCAAACTGGTAAAGCCCAGGTGAAGATTGTCCAGAAGACTCTTCAACCGGCCCCTGACGAAAGGGATGCCATTTTCCCGTCGCGCCAGCCAGACAGTTATCACGGCTAATACCAGGCAGAGCACCACCACCACCAACAGTGGCAGCCGGAGCTGTTCCGGTACAGCACCCGTTAATGGCAGGAAGGCCAGCAGCACCAGGGCACTCAACATATCTATCACGCGTTCCACAATAACTGTCCCAAATACCTGGGTTAACGGCGCCGGAGCCTGTCGGGCTACATAATAGCTGCGCAACAGTTCCCCCAGGCGGAAGGGTAGGGCATTATTGCCGAAATAGCCTACGATGGTGGCTTCAGCGGTCAGGCGCGCGGGGACTTTCTTTACGGGTTCCATGAAAATGCACCAGCGCAGCCCCCGCAGGGGAATCACGCTCAGGAGGACCAGCGAGGACGCGACTACCCACGCAATATTCCCCTGCGTCAACGCCTCCCGGAATGCCTGCCAGTCCAGACCCCTGAAAGCCCACCACAGGGCGACAAGGCTGATTATCAGGCCAACGATAAGTCGCTTCATATGACGTCGCTACCTCAAGTCCAACCGCGTGCCGGACAAGTCCTCCAGCGCTGTGAAAGAATCCGGGTTGCTATTATTCCACGGCTCCGGTACATCCAGCTGCACCAGGTGTTCCCATCCCTGCTCCTCACGCAGCCTGATCTCGCGTACTGACCAGGTTGTTGTATCTACTGCCACCACGCTGAACCACCACGGCTCCTCGTGGCTCAGTTCCCAATGAGCGGTACCCTCACTGGATGATTCACCCGGGGTCACGACCGTGCCCGCCGGCAGCTTGCTATGCAGCAGTCGCACCCACAGGTTCACCTCCGTCCACCGCAGGGAATCAATAACGGTCTGGTGGGTGTTCCGGTCATGCAGGTAGAGGGATCTGCCGTCGCTGCCATATACCTTATCCCACAGTTCCAGCCGGAAAACACCGGGCCCGATCAGGATCAGCGTACCGGTGGTATCCTGCCGGAAATCGCCGCTTGTCAGGGTATAATGATAGTTCACCTTCATGGGCGTATTTGCCAGAAAGGCATCCATCATCTTATGAAACGGCTTTTCCGGTTGCCCCTGAGCAGCAGGAGCCAGAAGCAGTCCTATAGTTAGCAATAAAGCTGGCCGGATCATTGGCCAGAGACTGTCCGCCTGGCCGATCCCAGGCGCTGGCGGTCGTAATTGTCCTTCAGCACTTCCCGGCACCAATCCAGGTGGGTGACGTACCAGGTGACGGTCTTGGCCAGGCCGGTGCGAAGACTCTCCCTGGGAGTCCAGCCTAGCTCCCGCTGGATTTTCCCCGTATCGATGGCGTAGCGCCGGTCGTGACCGGGCCGGTCGGGGATAAACTCGACAAGGGCGGTATAGTCGATGTCGACGCGGTAATCTGAGTGCTCCTGGATAAGATCGGCCTGATCCTTCAGGCATTGAAATAGGGTATGCAGCAGGTCCAGGTTGGTCATTTCGCTGCGGCCGCCCACGTTGTAGGTCTCTCCCGGCTGGCCGTGGGCCAGCACCCGGAGGATGGCCTCGCAGTGGTCCTCCACGTAGAGCCAGTCCCGGATGTTCAGGCCGTCGCCGTAGACGGGGATGGGCTTACCCTCCAGGGCGTTCATAAGCGCCAGGGGGATCAGCTTCTCAGGGAACTGGTACAGCCCGTAGTTGTTGGAGCAGTTGGTGATAGCGGTGGGCAGCTGGTGGGTCTGATGGTAGGCCCGCACCAGGTGATCCGAGGCGGCTTTGGAAGCAGAGTAGGGCGAGTTGGGGGCGTAGGGTGTATGCTCGGTGAAATAGCCGGTGGCTCCCAGGCTGCCGTACACTTCATCCGTAGAGATATGATGAAAGCGAAATGATCGGGCCTCATCCCCGGAAAGACCCTGCCAGTAGCTCAGGGCTTCATCTATGAGGACATAGGTACCCACGATATTGGTTTCGATGAAATCTTGGGCCGACTCGATACTCCGGTCAACATGGGATTCGGCGGCAAAGTTGATGATATAGCTGGGCTGGAACTCCGGGAGGAGCCGGCGCACCAGGTCCCGGTCACCGATGTCCCCCTGGACGAAGCGGTAGGCCGGGTGTTCCTCCCAAGGGCGCAGGGTAGCCTGGTGACCGGCATAAGTGAGCTTATCCAGCACCAGGACCTTGCCCAGTTCCTCCCTCAGTACCTTGGCGACAAAGTTCCCGCCGATGAAGCCGGCGCCGCCGGTTATCAGAAAATTTTTCATAGAAACTGCCATTTAATTAACCGTGGAGGCCTGCCCTGAGTCCACCAACTGGTGGATCGAAGGGGCGCAGAGCCCGCAGAGATGAAAGTCCGATCATAAGAATTCTAAGACTATCTCCCTGGATTTTTCAATTTTTATATTCTCCGCGTTCTCAGCGCCATCTGCGGTGACTCTCCCCATCCGTTCCGGGGGCAAACTTAAGCTCCGGTGCGCCGGGACCGCAGCTCTTCCAGATAAGTTTCATCCACCAGCACATCCCGGGCCTTGGAGCCGCTGTAGCCCGCAATGATGCCGGCCCGTTCCAGTTCATCAATGAGACGGCCGGCCCGGCTGTAGCCGATGCGGAACCGCCGCTGGAGCATGGATACCGATGCTTGCCGCTGGGAAATGACCAGGTGGGCGGCGTCCTCAAACAGATCGTCCTCTTCACCGGCGATGGTAATCTTGCCCTCCTCGCCGTTTTCCGCCTGCTCAGGGAGGAAGACCTCGTCCGGTTTGGGCTGCTGCTGGATAAAGTCCAGGATATCCGTAATCTCGTTGAGTGAGACATAAGCGGAATGGAGACGTATCGGCTCCGAAGCCCCGGGGACCAGGAACAGCAGATCGCCACGCCCTAGCAGCTTCTCCGCCCCCATCTGATCCAGGATGGTGCGGGAGTCCACCTTGGTGGCCACCTGGAAAGCGATGCGGGCCGGGAAGTTGGCCTTGATCAGCCCGGTGATTACATCCACCGACGGCCGCTGGGTGGCGAGGACCAGGTGGATGCCCACAGCCCGGGACATCTGGGCCAGGCGGGTGATGGGGTCCTCAACGTTCTTACCGGAGATCATCATCAGATCAGCCAGCTCATCAATCACAATGACGATGAAGGGGACCGGTTCCATTTCCGGTTTTTTCGCGGCCTTGGCCCGGTACTCATCGATATTGCGCACGGTGGCTTCGGAAAAAAGGGCGTAGCGCCGCTCCATCTCCACCAGAGCTGACCGCAACGCCGCCACGGCGTTTTTCGGGGTAGTGAGCACGTACTCCCCAATGCCGGGAGTGGTTATGAGGTGGTAGCCCTCCAGGAGACGATAGGATGAGAGCTCCAGCTTTTTCGGGTCGATGAGGATGAATTTCACTTCGTCGGGTTTGACCCGGTAGAGATAGCTGGTGATGATGGAATTGATGCACACCGACTTGCCGGAGCCGGTAGTGCCGGCAATGAGGAGGTGGGGCATCTGTGCCAGGTCGAAGCAGTAGGCCTCGCCGGAAGTGGTCTTCCCAAGGGCTACGGTGAGAGGCGAATGGGACCTCACATAGTCGTCAGAGCTGATGATGCTCCGCAGGTAAACGGTTGATGGGCGGCGGTTGGGAATTTCCACTCCCACGTGCTTGGTGCCTGATATGGGGGCAATGATCCGGATGCGTTCGGCACTCATGATCCGGGCCAGGTCATCGGCCAGGACGACGAACTTGTTCACCCGTACACCCTCGCCCGGCTCCACCTCGAAGAGGGTGATAATCGGTCCCGGTGATATACTGACTACTTTACCTTCCACTTTGAAGGTGGCCAGGGCACGTTCCAGTTCCCGGGCTTTTGTCAGCAGCTCTTCCCTGGATTCGGTCTCTTCCACCGGCGGCGGCTCCACCAGTATGTCCAGAGGAGGGAACTTGTATTGCCGCCTGGATGGGGTGCGCCGCTCCTCCATCGTGTCGATATCCCCGGCTTCGACGCCTCGCCGCTCTTCGATCTGGATCTCCTCACCGACGCCAGGGGATGGTTTTTTTCTGCCCGCTATGCTGGCAGCACCCCGGCGTCGTGCGGCAGGTGGGGCCGGCTCCTTACGCTGCTTGCGGCGGGTGGAACGGCGCGGCGAAGTTCCGGGCTTCCGGGCGTAGCCCCGGGACTCCACCATGGTCTTCTCCCGTCGCCGGCGGTCCTGCCACTCGGCGTACCAGACTTCCAGGTTGCCCATCTGCCGCGCCAGGAAGGCCCGCACATCCCAGCGCAGGTAGCCGCTGATCACCAGGAAATACCCCGCTATCAGAACCACCACCGACCCGAACGTGCCAAGGAAATCGTGCAGCACCTTGGACCCCACACCGCCTATCATCCCGGTAGTGGTGAAATCCCCCCGGCCTTCATACACCAGGGGGGCTTCCGGCAGGCCCACCGCAAAGGAAGTCAGCAGGGCCAGGAGCAGCCCGTAGCAGGTTATGCGCCACATGGGTTTATGCGCCCGTTTAAGGAGCAGCCCCACGCCCCAGACCAGTCCCAGGATGGGGAAGACCAGTGCCGCGTAACCCAGGGTGAACTTGATGAGGTAATGGGACACGTAAATCCCAACAATGCCCATGAAATTCTTGATGGCCACGTGCTCGGATATGGTGGGCTCTTCCAGGGGATTGTACGTTACCAGGCTGAGGAGGGCGAGGATAGAGAGCGCTATCAGGAGGATGGCGAAGACCTCCACCCGGCGGTCTTTTTTACGGGAAGTTTTCATAGCGTCAGTTTAGAATTGCCACTTTTTGGAGCAAAGATTTTATTAAAGTCACGTCCCATCCATTTATTCTATTATTCCCCTCACCCTGCTATTTCTCCAGGGATAGATGCCAACAACACCATCCCAGGCTCTATGCCATCAGGCTCGTCTCTTTCACAAACGGCGGCTTTACTACGGTAGCCCCGGCCGCCCTGCCACGGACATCCACTTCCAGGGTTGTGCCCGCTTTGGCGTGCTCCAGTGCCACGTACCCCAGCCCGATCCCCCGCTGCAGCGTGGGTGACTGGGTGCCGCTTGTCACCCGGCCGACTTCCCGGCTATCGTGGAGGATCGCGTACCCCGGCCGGGGGATAGCCCGCTCCTCCATCTGAAAGGCCACTAGCCGGCGGATAGGCTTTGCCTCCTTCACTCGCGCGATAGCTTTTGAGCCAATGAACGGCCCCTTGTCCAGCTTGGTGATCCACCCCAGCCCCGCCTCAATGGGGTTGGTATCAGCTGAGATGTCGTTGCCGTAGAGGCAGTACTTCATCTCCAGCCGGAGGGTGTCCCTGGCCCCCAGTCCGGCAGGCGCCGCCTCCAGCGGCTCGCCCACCGCCAGGCAGTCCTCCCACAGACGGCGGGTTGTATCGGGATCGGTATAAAGCTCAAAGCCCAGCTCGCCGGTGTAGCCCGT
>Ga0209976_10000951_pt1 | contig 17530 bp, 21 predicted proteins | sample SumtaG_FD_182806 | JGI IMG/M metagenome (GOLD analysis project Ga0209976, IMG submission 182806) | Deep subsurface microbial communities from Indian Ocean to uncover new lineages of life (NeLLi) - Sumatra_00157 metaG (SPAdes) (version 2) | ecosystem: Environmental > Aquatic > Marine > Oceanic >...
CAATATTTCCGGTTGGCTCATCAGCCAAAATTATTGACGGCTCCATCACCAAGGCTCTGGCAATTGCCACTCTTTGTACTTGTCCACCGGAAATATGATTTGATAAATTATCAGCCTTGTCTAAAATTCCCACGCTCTTTAATACTTTTAAGGCTCTTTTAGTTCTCTCGCTTGGTAAAATTCCTGCATACATCATTGGTCTTTCTACATTTTTTAAAACCGTTGTTCTGGGTAGTAAATTAAACGACTGAAACACAAACCCAATCTCTTTATTTCTCATCTCTGCTAACTCATCATCGTTGTACTGTGAAATATTCTTTCCATTTAACAAATATGCCCCGGTGGTTGGTGTGTCCAAAGCTCCAACAATATTCATAGTAGTTGACTTACCACTCCCAGACGCACCCACAATGGCTACAAACTCTCCTTTTTTAACCTCAAAACTAATCCCTTTTAAAGCCTGATATTTTACCGGGCCAGTCACATAAGTTTTAGTTACACTTTGAAAAGAAATTATCGGCTTTTTCTTCATTATCTTGAACCAAACATTCCTCTTGGTTGACTAGAAGAATCATTATTACTTTTCTCCCCCACAATTATCTCTTGCCCTTCTTCAAGTCCTAAAACTATCTCAGTATTCATCAACCCCTTAGACCCAATCTGAATCGGTAGATAAATTACTTGATCGGTTTTCTTATCCATCACTTGAACTGCTTTATCTCCCTGATAAATCTTAACTGCCTTATTAGGCACCATTAAAACATTCTCCTTCTTTTCTAGTTCAACATCTACACTAACTGTCATGGCTGGCAGTATTTTTTCATCAGCATCACTAATTACCAAATAAACGCTATAAACCACCACTCCTTGATCTAAAACTCCGACTTGGTCTACTCTCTTCACTTCCCCTTGATATGTCTCATCAGGCCAGGCATCTAGAACTATTTCTGCAGTCTGCCCCAACTCAATCTTAACAATACTGACTTCATTAACTAAAATCTTCACCCACACATCTGTTTGCTGTTCGATTAATAAAACTGGATCCACAGTGCCAACTTGCTGACCAGAAGCTACTGCTAAATTAGCTACTGTTCCATTAGCCACTGATCTAACTATGCCATCAATCATGGCCTGATATTTTAACCAAGCATTACTTACTGCTGCCTGGGTTTGTTTTATTACCTGATCCTGATTTAGATATTTATCCTCCGCTGCTTGCCAATCTCTATCAGTCTCAATATAGATTGGATCATCAACTGACAACTCTGTATCTAAAGCCTGCCCTTCAAAATCTTCATGAGCCACCCACATATCTGATTCTAGATTTAACTTGGTATACTTCGCTGCTTCTAAAGCATTAACTGCTGTTAAGTAGTTAGAATAAGCCAAAGCTCTTTCTTGCTCAGTCGCTGTGCTGGTTATATAAAACAAATTCTGGCCTCTATAAACCACTGCTCCATTATCTACATATACTTCACTAACAACTCCTTCAATGGTTGAAACCACTGCAGTTACATTGCTGTTCTGAATCTCTCCTGTTTCTGAATAAATACTCTCAACCTTACCTTTTTCCACCTTATAATACTCATACTCGATCTTGTCTTTATCTCCGCCTATAACTTTAGACAAGATAAATACTATCACCAAAGCGCCAACAACCACTCCCAACTTATTTTTCTTTGATGTTGTTTTAAACCAGGCAGGAAAAGATTTTACTTTTTCCTTTAAATTCATGGATGACTCATTCTCCCACCGGTTATTCTGCCAAATACCCTCATTACACCAATAGCCGGACCAGATATTCGTCCTCCACCCATCTGTCCTCCTCTTAACTCAGATAGCTTCTCTTGAATTTCTTCTTCTGATAATCCCTGTTCTTTCCAAAAACTAATCTGAGCCTCCCTTTGGACTTGAAAAGACTCTCTCATCTTTGCCATCTTTTTTACTTGTACAAAAAAATATCCAAAAATAATTACCAAAACCGCACCTATGGCAATCAAAATTTTCTTAAAGTTAGGCTTCTTTTTTAGCTTCTTATTCATATACAAGCTCCTATTCTACTATAACTGAGCAAATTATCCTATCTAAACCACCTTTCTCAACAATCTCTCTTTAATTTTCTTGCTCTCGAAAGTACTACTTTGAAGTAAAAATCAAAAGTTGGGTTAGTAAAAAGTGAATCCCTATACTTAAAGACATCAACCCAATTCTATCACAAGCTCGTCAGTTAGCCTTAATTCATCCTTGACCGAGAGATATGACAATGATAACATCATAAAAATTTACACAAAAAAGGAGGTGATGAAAAAATGACATTATCGCCCGAGGACCCATTTGCATCTGAACCTCCTGAAACAGCAACATATTTTCACGCAAAAGATAAAAAAGGTACAACAATAAGAGTCTTTAGATCCCTCCCTCCACGTCAAAAAAACCTTACAGAATTTTCTACAGGCCCTGCCCCAATGCACCCTCCCCTTCCTAAATCACCTACAGAAGAGTCTTAACAAACACCGAAATTATACTAGGAATTGAGTCAAGCTCAGCTATCTCTCTGGAAAAACTAGCTACTTCTTTATACCCCTCTTCTTCTAATCTCTCTATTAAGGCTTGCTTTTGTTTATAACTCTTCCTTTTCGTTTGATCATGATTAGTTATCACCACCACTTCCGGTAAACTTTCTGATTGAGCTTCAACAATCCTATAACTATACTTTAACTCATTAATCAAACCATGCTCTCGCCAATAAAAATCCTTGAGCAACACATCTGGAATCATTTGATAAATTGGAATATTCTCTAAACCAATTACTTTCCCTTGAGGAACTTCTTTCTCTAGCCAATCAGACGCTACTTGTCTTGAATCTGGCTGCCATTTAATCCGTATCCTTAACCACCCCTGCCCCATCTGTACTCCTGCGAACAAGATCATTAACCCAGCTAAAGCTTTTTTTCTTGTTAGAACCGACCCACTAATAATTACTAAAAAAGGCAACAACACCAAAATTCTATTACTCGTTGCCGCCATCTTTAAATATCCTAAGCTTATTAAAAAGAAAATCAAACCTATTAACAAAAAAAACTCATCTCTTTTCATCTCTCTTTGCCTCAATCTGATCACTAAGGCTAATAAAAACCCAAATACCAATCCATACCCCAAACTCGCTGGCAATCTGATTAATAACCAATACCGCCACCAGCTCATTCCCGGTAAAAGCTCAGCCATTGACTCCAGCCCTCCTATCATTTCTATCACCCTTCTGTAATCACCTGTGCCTAAAAGCCAATCAGGCATTCCCCAAAAAACAACCACCAATCCAGCAACACTTAACCCCCAGAATAATAACCGATAATCTCGTTTCTTTCTTTTAGAGTAGTAAAAAAAGGCAAACAAGTATAAGGCTAACAAAGGCAATGCACTCAATTTAGTCGCTATAGCTAAACCAGTTGCTACTCCAGCCCATAGATAACTTGACCGTTTCAAATCTTTCCCATACCTTAACATCCACCACAAAGCCAATAAAATCCAAAACACCAAAGCAATATCATAGCGAAAATAGTTGCTAAAAACTAACCAGGCTGGACTAAAAACTAACATCACTATTCCCCAACTAGGTTTAACTCGAAAATGTTTTTTTAAGATCAAGTAAACCATCAATGCTGCCAATACTCCGAACATCAAAGTATTCAAGCGTAATACCTGAAATATTCTTCTTTGCATTTCTAACCCAGTTACTGCCGAGCCCATCAACCTAATATCTATAAACCTGGTTAACACCAAAGGTATGATGCTCAAACCAGATAGTAAAAAATGCCCCATGGTACCATTAGCAGCCCCAGCCACATTATTTGTCCCTTGTTGCCAGATCGACTTAATCGCCATCAACGAATGCCACTCATCCATGTGATAAGTAAAAATTCTCTTTTGATTAGGCAATCCCCAGTTTAATAAGCTCAATTCCAACACCACATAAACTAAAATCACTCCTATGAGCAGGCCATGATGCCTTAATCTCTTTATCATCTATTCTGCTCTTTGATAAGCCTCCAGGCCTTTTTTCAACAACCAACAAGCTCGTTGTAAGTCTTTTTGATTCAACACATAAGCAATTCTTACCTGATTCTTCCCCGTCTCAGGAGTCACATAAAACCCTTCTGCTGGCGCCAGCATTATTGTTTCTCTTCTATCCTCGAATTTTTCCAGTAAAAACTGACAAAACTTTTCAGCGTTTTTAACCGGCAACTCAGCTATTAAATAAAAAGCTCCGTCTGGGCTATTAAACTTAACTCCATTTATCTGGCCTAAGCCTTTCATTAAAGTGTCTCGCCTTTTCTTATACTCTCTTCTCACATTTTCAAAATACTCCTTTGGCACTTGATGTAAAAACGAAGCCGCATACTGTTCAATTGAAGCTGTCGCTAGCCTTGCTTGAGCCATTTTCAAGGCTGCCTTTATTATGCTTTTGTTTTTGGAAACCAAAACTCCAATTCTGGCCCCACATAATGAATAGCGCTTCGATAAACTATCAGCCAACAAAACTACTTGACTGGCCTTCTTAAAAGATAACAACGACACCGCCTTACCCTCATATACAAACTCCCGATAAGTTTCATCAGCAATTATAAAAATCCCCCGTTTCACGCAAAAATCAACTAAATCTTTAAGCATCTCTTTGGGATAAACTGATCCAGTTGGATTTGAAGGATTAGTAATAATAATTGCCTTGGTTTTTTTGGTCACTGACTTCTTAATCTTGTCAATCGTCGGCAACTGAAAATCTTCCTCTAAATAAGTTGGCACTGCTTTTAGCTTAACCCCGCCTAAGGCTGAAAAAGTTAAATAACTAGTATAGGTCGGGTCTAAAGTCAAACACTCATCTCCTTTGGAAAAAAGAATGAAAAATGCCATCCATAAGGCCTCACTTCCACCAGTTGTTACTACCATATCCTCTTGGTTGATATTTAAATTAAGTCTTTGATAATACCTAACCAAACTATTTTTTAAAGCTTCTGTGCCGTCTGATTTTTCATAAGCAATTACTTTTTGATTAAACTCTCTGACTTTTTTCAAAAACACTTTGGGCGACTCAATATCCGGTTGACCAATATTTAAATGATAAACCTTAATTCCCTTCGCCTTGGCTTGCACAGCCATGGGCATCAACTTTCTTATTGGCGAAAATTCTAAAGCTTCTGCCCTCTGAGAAATCTTAATCATTTCTATTGCTCGTTTTCTTAACTGTTGTCCCTTGAGTCGTGTCTTCAACCACAAAGCCTTTAGCCTCAATCTCCTGCCTCAACTTATCTGTCTCATTCCACTTTTTCTCCTGCCTCAACTTTTCCCGTTTATCCACCAACTCCTTCACCTCTGTTGGCATTACCAGCTTTTCTTTCTTGACCCGGCTCAGACCTAAGCCTAATACCTGGTCCCAATCAGTTATTAACTCCCACTTATCCTGCTCCGGAATATTGCTCTTCACCATCTGCCACATCACCGCTATCGCCTCAGGCATAGCCAAATCATTCTCTACTGCTGCCCTAAACTTGCTGGCAAACTCCTGGACTTTTTTCAGCTTTTCCTCACTCAATTTAGTCCTGGTTTTAACTCCCTGCCATTCTCCAACCATTAATCTCAATTTCCTATATGTCTCTGCTGCTGCCCGCAAACCTTTCTCCGTAAAATTCATCGTCGTTCGATAATGACTGGTTAAATACAAATACCTTAAAGCCAAAGACTCATAACCTTTCTTTTTTAAATCAACTACTCTAATAAAATTACCCAGACTCTTGCTCATCTTCTTCCCCTCCACTTTTATAAACCGGCTATGAAACCAATACTTCACAAACCTCTTGCCTGTCACTGCCTCGCTCTGAGCTATCTCATTAGGATGATGAATTGTAATATGATCCTCTCCTCCAGTATGAATCTCAAAACTCTCGCCTAAATGCTTCATACTCATAGCACTACACTCAATATGCCAACCTGGAAAACCTACTCCCCATGGACTCTGCCACTCCATCTGTCGCTTCTCATTCTTAGATGAAAACTTCCATAAAGCAAAATCAGTCGGATTTTTTTTCTCTGGATTTTTCTTCACTCTTGCCCCCTCTTGCAAACCCTTAATATCCAACCTTCCCAACCGGCCATAATCCTTAAACTTACTAGTATCAAAATATATTCCATCCGAGGTTTTGTAAGTTGCCCCTTTTTCTTCCAGTTTCTTAACTAACTCAATCATCTCCTTAATATATTCAGTTGCTTTACAAACCATATCTGGTTTTTGCACTCCCATCATCTCTGTCATCTGCCAAAAATCTTTAGTATAGAACTCAGCTATTTCTTTAGCTGTTTTCTTTTCTTTCTTGGCTGCCTTTTCCAGCTTATCCTCGCCCATATCAGCATCATCAGTTAAATGACCCACATCTGTAATATTCATCACTACCTTAACTTCATAATCCAACCACCGTAAAGTCCTCACCAATACATCTGAATTCACATAAGTTCTCGCATGCCCAATATGCGCATAATCATAAACTGTTGGTCCACAAATATATATCCCCACTTTATTCCCCTCCAGGGGTTTAAACTCCTCTATCTCTCTAGCTAAAGTATTGTATAACTTCATATATTAGCCACTGACTCCTCGTCTCACTTCTCCCGTCCCCATGCCTTTCTTTGATGTCCAAGGCAGAATCTTTTTCGCTTCCTCTTTTTTCTTCTTCATCTTTTCCCAAAATGTTTCTGGCGACTTCACCTGCTCCTCATCAAACTCCGCCTTACCCGTCACATACTTTCTTGGCTGACTGGCTTTTTGCTTTCTTATCATCCTAATCTGATCCTGGATCTGTTTATAAACTTGGCTTGACTGCTTTTTATCCATCTCCTGTAACCGTTTTATCTGCTTCCCTCTTATTTCCTCATCCGTTAATTGCTTAGCTGCTGGTTTACCTGCTTGAGCTGACACCCCCTTTTCTAACTTACCTAAGACTGCATCTCCTCCACCGCTTGGTTTATGACCAACCAAGGTCTTAGCTGTCTGTTTAGCCACATCTCCAGCGGCTTTTTTCCCAGCCTTAGCTGTCTGCTTACCAGTTTCCAGCAGTTCTCCAAACACGTCTCTGACAATTCTTTTTGGCATATTTAAAACTCCCGCCTGCCTTCAAAAGCTCGATTTAAAGTCACTTCATCAGCGTACTCTAAATCTGCTCCAATCGGCAATCCCCGACCCAAGCGGGTAATCTTCAATTTTTTAACCAAACCTTTTTCTTTTAACTGCTTTCTAATATACATGGCTGTCGCTTCTCCTTCCATATTTGGATTAGTCGCTAAAATTACTTCCTTAATCTTGCCCTTCTTCACTCGCGGCCCTAACTCATAAATATGTAGTTCCTCTGGCCCAATATTATTAAGTGGTGAAATCGCTCCGCCTAACACATGATACAGCCCATCAAAAAAGCCGCCTTTTTCAATTGCCAACACATCTAAAGGCTGCTCCACCACGCAAACTTTAGTTTGATCTCGTCCCCTATCAGTACATATCTCACACGGATCTGACTCAGACACATTAAAACACAAACTACATTCTTTGGTGTCTCTTTTTAATCGCTTTAAAGCCTCAGCAAATTTATCTAACTCGCTTTGAGGATTATGCAAAAGATAAAAAGTCAATCTTTGAGCGGTTTTTGGCCCTACTCCTGGCAATTTTTCCAAAGCCTCAATTAATCTTTTAACTGCTTTAGCCACCTTCATATCTGCCAGTATATCATCATTTCTCTCTTGACGACCCATCAGTTAACCCGGTAAAATCCCTCTGTGAAACCCAAACTACCCTATATTCACATAGTGGCTGACTACGGCACCGGTGATCTGGCTTTTGCCGAGGTTAGTCAAAGACTTAAACACCTCCTGCCTCAAACTCAAGTCTTAACCACCTCTACTCCGCCTTTCTCTACTCTCAACACCGGTTTTATCATTGCTCAACTAGCTATTTACAATCCCAGTAATAATCTCTTTATCTTCTCCAACACTGCCCCCCGTAAAGACGACACTCAAAAACGCCAAAACAATCAAGGCGAAGTTTTTAAATATGCCCGCCTCGATAATGGCGTTGAGGTTTGTGCGGTTGATGCTGGCCACTGCTTCAGCTTTGTTAAATCCCATATTAAAGACTTCCGGGCTATCAAAGTCAAAAACCAAGGCTCTCAATTCCGATCCCGAGATTTTTACCCTCAAGCCGTAGCCGCTATTATCTCCGGCAAAAAAGACAAATATTTAAGCAAGCCTCTTCCTCTCGAAAACATTCCTGATATTCCGAAAAATCGCCTCATGCACATCGATGCTTACGGTAATCTTAAAACCACCATTCGCCAATCTCAAATCAAATTCAAATCAGGTCAAAAAATTCGGATTATCATCAACCAACAGACCCGTACCGGTATTTATGCTAACGCTAGCTTTGCTGTTAAATCAGGTGATTTGGCTTTTGCTCCTGGCAGCTCTGGCGGTAATGATCCTTTCATGGAAATCTTTCTCCGCCTTGGCAATGCCTTTCTTCACTTTGCCAAGCCCAAGGTTGAAGTCAAAATCACTGTCAAACCTCTTTAATTTACTGTTGGCCTCCGCCTAACGGTCCTTGCCCTTTCAACATCCCAGTCAAGCCTCCACTCATTTCCGCTAGCTTTCTGGCTGCCATTTCCTGGGATTTCTTAATCGCCTTATTAATCAACTCCAAAACCCTGGCATTACTCATGCCATCAATCTCTAAGAGTTTTAATTTCTGATCACCAGTAATCACTACCTTAATCCCGCCTTCCTCCAACTCAATCTCTTCAGCTGCCAACTGCTTTTGAATCTGCATGGCTTGATCCCGCATCTTCTTTAGCTGACCTAGTTGTTTAATTTTGTCAAATGCCATTAATCTTCACCTCCTTTTAATCAACTTTAACGCCAAAGACTTCTTCAGCTGTTTTAATAATATCACTATCTACCTTTGCAGAAACATTATCATCTAATCTCCTATCCTTTACTATCTTTTTAGCTTTCTCGCCCAAGTAGTACTTCACCTTAATTGGCGCCACCAACACCTTTGAAGCTACCTCTTCCACCAAACTCCTATACCGCTCCATCTCTAATCTTTCTTTATGAAACTTATAAAACACCTCCACCGCCAACAACTTGCCATCAAACCCTTTTGGTCGAGTCGCTCTTAACAAGGCTTCCAAACTGTGATTATGTGGTCGCATTGCCTCCAACACATCTCGCCATTTAGTCACTACTTCCTTAATCGTCAACTTCCCCGACTTACTAGTCAACTTGGTCACTGACTGACTCTTTACCTTAACTTCTGGCTCCACCTTTTCCTCTAGCTTCGTCTTTTCTTCTACCTCATCCTCAATTATTTGACCACTTCTACCTCTTCCCTGATTTGACCACTCTACTACTACCAACTCAATTGGCAAACTTTCCACCACCGCCCCTTTTACCTCTCGACTGGCTCTCATCATCAACTCAATCAAATCTTTTAATGACTCTAAATCATCTATTTCTTCTAAGCCCGACTGTTTCTCTACCCCTAAAAGGCCCAACATCACCTGTCTCAATCTCTCCACCACCTCCACCATAAACTGCCTCACATTCAAACCCTCCTCCACCGCCTTTACTAACCAAGTTAAAGCTTCATCTGTTTTCGCCTGATAAACCATTACCAACCACTCATCTATATTTCTCTCTACCAAACCCCGCTCTAACATTTCCTTAACTCGTTTAGAACTAATATTCTTACCACTCATCGCCAACTGCTCCAACACCTTAACTCCATCTCGAAAACTGCCATCAGCTTTTTTAGCAATCAATTTCAAATCCTCCAGTTTAATCTTCAACTTCTCACCCTTAACCGCCTTTTTTAAAGCCTTGACTAACTCCTCCACCGTCGCTTTATTAAAACTCAATCGCCAACATCTGGACACAACTGTTCCTGGAAGTTTTTGCGGTTCAGTTGTACATAACACAAACTTTGCGTGTTTAGGCGGTTCTTCCAAAGTTTTGAGCAGTGCATTAAATGCCTCCCGGGTCAACATATGGACTTCGTCAATAATATAGACCTTGAACTTTGCCTGAGCCGGCGCCAAATTAATCTTGTCTCTTAACTCCCGAATATCATCAATCCCGCGATTAGAAGCCGCATCAATCTCAATTAAATCCAATGACCTATTCTGGCCAATCAACTTACAAGTCTCACACCGATTACAAGGCTCACCTGATTTCTTCTTAGCCGTACAATTAACCGCCCTAGCTACAATCCGGGCTGCGCTGGTTTTACCTGTACCTTTAGGCCCCACAAACAAAAACGCATGAGGAATATCCTTAGCTGCTAAAATCTCTCCTAAACCTTGCCTAACTGTTTCTAAATCTAAATCACTAACTTTCTGTGGTCGATATTTTAAATAGTACGCCATATTTATCCGCCCTTGGTGGATTATTTATGATGAATCCCTAACAAATGTAGCATAGCATGCTTTACTAAAAAAGTGATCTTTTGTCCTTTGGCCTCAACTAAACAAACCACAATATCCCCCAACCTCATCACTTCATCCGGGCCAACTTCTTTTTCTAAAGGAAACGATAATACATCAGTTGCCCCCCTTTTCCCCATATATTTTCGATTCAACCTCACCATCTCTTTTCTATCCACCAAACTTACTCCTATCTCTACCTTGCCTTTTAAACCTTGCTCCTTCGCTACTGCCTTTAATACCTTAAGCACCTGATCTTTATCTATCTTAGCTGTTTCACCCCGCCAGCTTACCTGCAGCTTCATAGCTCAGCCTTAACTGCCTCCGCCACCAGCTTCCCCTCAGCTTGACCTTTAAGTTTAGCCATTACCGCCTTCATTGCCTGGCCAAAATTATCACCCAACTCTCCGCTAGCTTTCATCTCTTTAACTATCTGCTTCACCTCAGCTTCACCCATCTCCTGGGGCAAATATGGCTTAATCATCTTCAACTCTGCCTGCTCTTGCTTAACTAAATCCTCCCGCTCACCCTTTTTAAACATCTCTATCGCTTCTTGTCTTTTCTTAACCTCTTTCTTTAACACCTCGATTTCTTCAGCTTCATCTAAGTCCGCATTTTTAGCAATCCGGGCATTCTTCAGGGCTGCCGTCAACATCCGCAACACCGCCACTCGATCAGCCTGCTGATCTAACATGGCTTTTTTTAAATCATCTAAGATTATCTTTGTCTTACCCATTTCATCCTCAAACGTCTTTTTTTTCTTCTTTTGAACTCAGCCATTTTTTCTTGCTTTTTACGCGAGGGTTTTTTGTAAAACTCTCGATCTTTGAGATCAGTTAATAACTGACTTTGTAAAATCTTTTTTTTAAACTTTCTGATTACTTGATCAGCAGAATCTCCCATTTGAGATTTAACTACCACTGGCATTAAAGCCCACACCTCCCTTTATCATTTTATATTTTTTAATATTTCTATTAGCTCTGCTAATTCTAGGCTACTCTGTTTCACCTCAGGATTATGTCTAGAGCCATTTAGAATTATATGCCGACTGCTATGAAAAAACCAGTCTGCCTTAGAATCTGCCTTTTTTAAAGCTTCATATGCCTGATTTAAATCCAAATCTTCTCTTGGCTGACATTTAATTGACACAAAGCCAGTTCCTGGCTCTTTTCTGACTACCAAGCTATATCCCATTTTCTGAGCTAGTTTATTCACCCGGCTCATCTTGGTCTCTAGCCCTAAAGATCGACCCCAAATCGTCTTAAACTCCACTCCCTCTTTCATCTCTTCTTCAGCCCTAATTTTTTGTCTTAAGCCAAACAAAACCGCATCTAACAAGACTCTGCCTTTTTCTACCAGCTGATCATCATTTGCCTTACCTGATAACTTCAAATGGTCAAATAAATGGTGAAGACAAAAATCATACTTATCATCCGCTGGCTTAGACCAGAAAAAATCTTCAAAATGATCTACTTGAATAACTATCTCTATTAATCTTTCTAAAGCACTTTGATGTTTTAAAGTGATGTTTTTCTCTTGCTTTAAATAATTAAAGACAAGTTTAGCTGCACAAGTTCTTTCATCAGTCTCATGATGATCAAATCTACCTATGCCAGTATCTACATGAATAATTTCTGGGTCACTATCCACTGCTTGACCTTTATATGTCATACCAGCAGCTATAAACTCCACCTTCGCCTCCTCCCAGCCTGACTTAAACCGTTTTAACAACCACACTGCAGCAATCGCATCCAGATCCGGAAAAATATGGGTCACTATTATTTTTGACACTGCTTAAGCACCTCCTCTAAACTTACCAGTTCAGTTTTCTGACTCTCTCGTTTCTTCCACTCAATCTTATCTTCAGTTTTCTTAGATATCACTAATCTAATCGGAATCCCAATCAAATCTGCATCACCAAACTTAACTCCTGCTGATACTTGTCGATCATCCCACAACACCTCTATTCCTACCTTAACCAAAGCCTCATAAACTTCCTCTGCTCGTTTTTCCACTCCTTCTAAGCTCACTAAACTTACTTGATAAGGCGCAATACTTTCTGGCCAGATTATCCCTTTATCATCATTATATTTCTCCACCACTGCTGCCATGGTTCGACCTAAACCAATTCCATAACAGCCCATATAATACTTTTTCTGTTTACCTTTCTCGTCAGTAAAACTAGCGTCTTTCATCAAATTAGTATAGTGACAACCCAATTGAAATATATTTCCTACTTCAATTCCTCGTTTTTCCACTAACTTTTTACTATTCTCTGCTCTATAGCCTGCTTGAGCCATAGCAATATCCCCCTCCACATCAGCTTTAAAATCTCGACCATAATTTACATTTATTAAATCCCGATGTTTTTTGTTCGCTCCAGTATAGGCATTAACCATCCCTTTCACCGAATTATCTACCACCACCTTAACTTTTTTGTTTAAACCAATCGGCGAAATAAATCCAGGATAAGAACCTAATTTAATAATCTCCTCCTCAGTTGCATGGCGCAAATTATTCATCTTAGCTACATTAACCAGCTTAATCTCATTAACCATCAAATCGCCTCTAATTACGCCTAAAACAAACTTGCCCTTGCCATCCACCATCATCAAATCCTTAATCTGCTGCCATAAAGGCAGTTTATGTAACTTAACTCCTGCCTCCATGGTTGGCCCTCGCTTCGCCTCTATCTCCTTCATTGCCTTCTGTTTATCATCAAACTTCTTTTCATCCAGCTTAAACACCGCTACTTCCTCATGAGCGCAATAGTCACCCGCCTCAAAAAACTTACTTTCTCCAATCTCCGACTCCATTACAAACTCATGACAATAGTCGCCACCAATATAGCCATTATCAGCTGCCACCTTTTTAGTTTTTAAACCCATCCGCTCAAAAATCCGCTTATACGTCCTAGCCATCAATTCATACTCTCTCTCAAAATCTTTTTCATCTGCATGAAAAGAATATGCATCTTTCATCACAAACTCCCTAGTTCTTAGCAAACCCCCTCTGGCCCGCAACTCATCCCTAAATTTAGAAGAAAACTGATATAAATTAAACGGTAAATCTTTATACGACAACTTAAATCGTCTCACCAACTCCACCAACATCTCTTCGGCTGTTCCACCCAAAGCAAACTTAGCCCCTCGTCTATCTTTCACCTGCATCAACTGAAAGCCTACCGAATCAGTCCGATTAGTTTCTTTCCATAATTCTAACGGGTGCAATACTGGCGTAATCATCTTCTGACCTCCTGCCTTATCCATCTCTTCTTCAATAATCCTCATCACCTTGTCTCTCACCCGTATTCCTAAAGGTAAAAAGTAATATCTACCCGCCACTGATTCTCTTACAAACCCACCTTGATGCAATAACCGATGGCTGGCTAGTTTATGTCCAGTCGGTGCTGATCTAACTGTTTTTCCAAATAGCTTTGAGTAGCGCATATGACTACTTTATCAAAAATATTCCTAAACCACCAGACAATCACCCATACAACTGACTATGAGTTCCAATCAAATAAAACTTTACCAACTTACCTTCATTTAATTCTCTAAATATCGCCCGCCAATCCCCAATTACATTTATACTTCTAAGGCCCTTAAATCTTCCCTTCAATCTATGATTGTTCAACCGCACATCATCTTTGTCTAAAATAAATATTGCTAACTTTTTTCTAAACTGAATTTTAATTTTCTTCGGAGATTTTCTTAATTGCTTCTCAAATTTCTTTGAATGCTCAATTATCATCTAGTCTACTCTTTTATCACCTTATCCAAAAAATCCAAAGCATCCTCAGGTTTTGCAAAAGAGCGATAGTCACCCTTCCTATAATCCTCTTCAGACTCCTTTAAGGCCTTAATCATATATTCATTTGGTCTTTCTTCAATCAAATCAAACTCCACTCTCTTAGTTCTAACTAAATTTCTAATAAAGCCATTAAGCAAAGCGCTTAAGCTTATACCCAACTCAGCCGCAATCTTCTGCGCTTGAGACTTAACTTTCGCATCAGTTCGAATATTAATTACTGCTGTTCCCATATACACAAAGTATATACAATGTCTATACTGTTGTCAAGTTATTCTATGGCGCCTTTTCTTCCCAAGTATAGTGAAATCTTAATAAATACTGATAAGCATCCCTCCCTCAATATAATTAAAATGCTACAATAAAGGCCGTATGGGAGAACTTTTAGCTAGAATTGATGAAATTCTTAAGCCTACGCCCGACCCTTTTGGCATTAGAAACAGCACCGCCGAAGTCATCAAACACCCCCAGTTTGTTACCATCAATGAAATAAAACTGGCCCAGTTCGGCCATCAACTCAATCAAGCAGTAATCCAAAATCAACTCTTAACCGAATCCCAGTTTGGTGAGATACAAAACAGCCCGCAAAAAGTCTTCCTACTAGACACAATCAATTTCTGCTTCTGGCCTAAAAAGGTTCAAGATAAATGGACAGTTGAGTATCCCAAAGGAGTTATTACTAAAGGTTGGCAGGCCCTAGTCTCCAGCTTTGATCGAGCTTTAGGTGAAGACACGCCTCTACTAAATAGTCAGTTTCTTAGCAACTTATCCTTTGCAGACACCCAACACCTCTTCAGAAGTCATAATAAAAACAACATTCCCCTTTTAGAAGCTCGCCATACTTTTCTACGTCAAGCGGGAGAAATCCTCACAAAAAAATTCAACGGACAGATCGATAACTTAATCAAACAAGCAGACTTCAACGCCACAAGAATCGCCCAACTAGTCATTGATCATTTCCCTTTATTTAATGACGTAGCCAAAACCAATGGTCAAACCGTCAAGTTTTTCAAACGTGCCCAAATCTGTGCTTATGACTTATCCCTCCTCCCCCAGCTTGAATTAACCAATCTTAATCAACTAACTGTTTTTGCAGACTACAGACTGCCGCAAATTTTACATTCATATGAAGTCTTACAATATGAAAAATCTCTTGCAGACAAAATAGCGAATTTAACTCTCATTGATCCAGACAGTCGTGAAGAAATAGAAATCAGAGCTGCCACTATTTGGGCTGGAGAACTCTTAGCCCAACAACTCAACTTAACACCAACTATCGTGGATAATGCTATTTGGCACTTGGCTAAAAACACCACCCTAAAAATGAAGCCTCACCATAGGACTCTTACTACCAACTATTAATCTACTTGCCTATCTCTTTCCTAATTAAATTCCTAATATATTTTGACCGAGACATCCTCTTTTTATCAGAAACTTTTTCTAAAAACTCGTCAATTTCTGGTGAAATATAGAAAGTAAACCGCCGCTTAGAAATTTTCTCTCCCTCCTCCAAACACCAAGCTATCACTTCCTCTAGATTATCATCAGAATACTCCGACTTAATCAATCGACTCGAGTAAACCTGGTTAATCAAAGCTGGATCTTGTCCAACCTCAAACAGCAACACGGTCGGCTTACCTTTAGACAAAATCAATCCCAGCTCAAACCCTATCTGGATGGTTGAAGGATAAGAACCTTCAACAATCACTAAATCACACTCGCCAACATAAGCCGACCATTCTTTACTCCACTCTTTAATTTCACGGGCTGAAATTCTTTTCACATCAGGCAGGTATTCTGACAAAACTTTCTCAAACACCTCATAACCCTGCCCTTGCAAATAATCAACTATCCGCTGATAAATCTTTAGCCTATCTTTTTTATATTTTGATGATGCGGTAAAATAAATTTTCACATTTTTTTAGCTACTAAACTAAACCATCCAGGCAAAGAAGGATCTGTGTGAGGACTAGACTCTGACCACACCACCTTAAAGCCAGCTGACCCTACCATCTCTAGTATCTCTATTTTCCTAAATAAAGTTATATACCTCTTGCCTCCCAAATCTCCCATCACCAAAACATTGCCTTTTCCAACCCTCAGTGATAAATAGACTACACCCCCAGGCTTTAAGAAAATCATAAAGTCTCGCAACACTTCTTTTATATCCTTTTTAGGAATATGCATCAAAGCATCAGCATAAACCGCATCAAAACTTTCTGGCATAAAAGGCAGTGAACGTAAACTAAAATGAACAAATAAACCATGAGGCACTCTCTTAACTGCTTCAGTTAATAAACCATAAGAAAATCCAACACCTAAACAAGAAAAACCAGCCTTACTTAATAAAGAATAATCCCTACCGCTTTGACAGCTAACCAGCAAAACACTGCCACTTCTTTTAGCATACTTAACAAACGGCTTAATGTTATACTTCTTAATCTCTTTAATAGTTTTAGGATTCCACTCCCAGCGCTCAGCAAACTCTTTAGCAAACCTATCATAAGTCTGGGTCGTCACAAATATCTGAGTTTCGGATAAATCCTCGTCAGGAAGAAATTTACAATCTATCTTATTCATAAACCTTCTATAAACTTGCCCATTATAACACACCATTTAAATCAACAATCCTATCGACAAAGACAGCTTTCGCAATTTTCCAGTTAACCATTTTTCTCGCCTCTTTCTATTACACCCCCAACGCAATAATTGCTCAGTCGCCTCCCAATACCACCTTCGTAACCATAAAGGCCAAATCATAAACTAAATCTATCCTAACCATCTCTTCTCCTATTGACAATTCATACTCAGTATGAACAAACACCTTAATCTTAAGGCGCCTTCTCTTCCCAAGTATAGTGAGATCTTAATAAATACTTATAAGCATTCACCTGTAAGTCTGGGCGATAAATAAACAGCTCTGTTGGATAAAAATTACTATCAGAGCTGGCAAAGTTCCTCCGTAAATCTACCCCACCCCACCCTACTAAAATCCCTTCCACAATCAATTGCTCATCCGTAACATCTCCACTTCCCTCAGAATTACCACACTCAAATTCACAAGTAGCTATTATTCCATCAGCAATATACACCCCTTCAATATTAGTCACTTCATCCCCAATACTAATATTACCTGAGGAAATTATGGCTAAAAACCCGCCCACAGCCACATCAATATTCACATCAATCACCAGATCATTAGGCACCAA
>Ga0209976_10000952_pt1 | contig 17522 bp, 19 predicted proteins | sample SumtaG_FD_182806 | JGI IMG/M metagenome (GOLD analysis project Ga0209976, IMG submission 182806) | Deep subsurface microbial communities from Indian Ocean to uncover new lineages of life (NeLLi) - Sumatra_00157 metaG (SPAdes) (version 2) | ecosystem: Environmental > Aquatic > Marine > Oceanic >...
TTATTATAGTTTGGTGTAACATTTCTGAGGTTATTTCTTTTTCAGTTTCATCCCATTCACCAGTAACAGATATATCATATGAATTAACAGGATATATATTTTCTAACTGTCGCGGTATAGCTCCCAAAGGGGATGTTAGAATAATTTCTTGGAAATCGGCAAATTCTTGAAACTTTCTAAGAACTCTCTGAAATAATTTATGTGATTTTGAAAGTGAATAAGGTTTCTTAGCTGAGCAAGGTAGTAAGATAATTATTTTTGTCCATGGTTCTGGTTCAAAATTACTAATCGTCCTCTGCCTAAATTCTCTAAAATCAGGTCTGTTATATGAAGAAGGTCCAAGGCACTTTATTTTTTTAATTTTTTGGGTGATCGGGGTTTCAAACCTTATAACCGAAAAGTAGTTCTTATCTAAGATTTTTAGCATTGAAATTAAGTTTGTGTCATCCAGAGATGACTTTTCAACAAATCCTCGAAAATCTTCATAACGTAGATACTGTTTGATTTTCATCATGTAATTGTGGGCCACTATTAGGTTATGCAAACAAAGCAAATCTATCTTTTCACTTGAGTATTTTGTATCAACCAGATTTTTTAAGTTTCCTTTACAAGCAACACAAGAGCATGGTAAATATTTAATCTTATATATTGGAAGTAAGTATTCTATTGTATCATAAAAATTTTCTGCAGATAAGTATAATAAATAGGAAGTATCAATTAGATCTACTCCTAGGTAAATTAACATAGGAAAATACTTAGGAATAATTCTCCCAGAGACCATGATAACTATATTGTTATCCAACTGTGTTTTAATTTCAACAATATACTTAATAATATTTCTGAAATTGCTGAAGTTATCAAATATATCAACTAAATTTAAGATTTTAATATTTTTATTTTCCTCAATTATTGGAATATAGAGATGCATTAACTCTAAATAATCAAAAAGTCTTATTGATAAACCAAAATTAATTGTAGAATTGGTTTTCAAAATTTTAACAGCCTTAGTAAGATAATTCTTGATTTCTCTCCTTGCAAAATCTATTCCAATTGTAGTCGAGGGAATATTGAAAGGTAATATCGATACAACATTATCTTTGGAGAAAATTTCTTTATTTTTTCTTAAAATCTCCTCGTAGTTTTCGAATAAACCTGGATAGGAAAAAATAAATCCAGTATTTTTAAATTTTTCTCGAAGGAAACCAATTTTCAAGAAAATTTCTTTAGAAACACTAAATAAATCATGATTCTCAAATTCCTGTATGAAACTAAATTGTTTCATCAAGACGTTCTTAATTGGAATGATAACATTAGGTGTTCTTATATAGAGTTTCCTCTCTTTGGATAAATTTAACCGTCCTATTCTTGAAAAACCAATTCTTTTTTCCAAGACTTCAAAAAAGTTACTCATTCTTTTCAATAAAGAGGATTAATTTACATGATTAAATTTATTCACTTTAAGTTCACTAATCACTCAAAATTATTAATAATTTAGTAAAAAGTATTACTCGATTGAATAAAATATTTCACATTCATATAAATTCTCATAATCATTGAATGTATCATCTAGAAACAGATTATTTGAATTCAATAATGGATTTTAAATATATCAACTCAATTTTTTTTAGACTATTTACTTTAAAATATTAAGAAATTTATAAATGGTTTTAATTCATCTAAAACAAAATTTGTAAAAGTGTCTTCAATTTCTTCAGAAAGATAAAGATTCCTAATAAATTCCCCATACCTGTCAATTTTTTTAACCCTTACTACTGCTAATAGACCATACTCCTCACCAATTCTGTACAAATCTGTTATTCCTGGTATTTGCTCAAGCTTGAGAGCAAGTTCTTCATATTTAGATGGATCTTTTGGTTTAATTCTAAGAAAGAACTTTCCTTCGAATCCTATTTCTTTTGCCTTAAAATTTAGAACATAATTTAAAATTATATTATTTGCTTCTAAATTTTTGATCCTATTATGAATAGTCGATTGTGAGATATCTTTTTCAATTACCTTCTTCATTATATCTCTTATTTCATATGTTGAAAGAGTTTTTAATCCTTGTTCTTCTTGCAAAATTTTTAGTATTAAATGATCTTTATCATCCAAATTAAAATTCCTGGGTTTAAATTGAGTTAATCTAATTCCGTTAGTTTTATAGATTTTGATGGTCTCTAAAATCTGATATTTTTTAAAGTGTGAACTTGCCATTATTTTATCTATTTCATTTAGCACCAAATTAAATTCTTCCTGGTCTTTAAATACGAAAAAAGCATTAAGAGAAAATTCTCCAAAAACTCCATCTAAACTTTTTAATTGAGGTAATGCTAATAACTTATCAACCAGATATGGTTCTTTTGGGTTTGATTTTATCTGTATTAAGACAAATTTTAGACCTGGGCGAAGATCTGGATTAATATTTATAGTAGTGTTTCTAATAACTCTTTGATCCTTCAATTTTTTTAAATATTTCTGAAGTGTTTGTCTAGAATATCCAATCTCTTGCGAAATCTTTTTAATATTAAATTTTGTCTTAGAATTTAATTTAATTAATATATGCTGTACTTCTTTTAAATTCATAATATTTTTCACATTTTTGAATCAGTTTAATTGTAAAAATACTTCTTTACTTTATAAACATTTGACCAAAAAAACATTTATATTTTACTTAAAATTAATAATCTTTATATATATAAATTTAACAATTGTAAATCACTAATTGATGAAAAAATGGTAAATTATAAAGTTGCTGACGAAAGTTTAGCGGAAAAAGGATTAGAATCTTTATATGTAGCAGAGAATAAGATGCCCGTAACAGCAAAAGTACTTAGGGAAAGGTTCGCAAAAGAAAAGCCTTTAGAAGGGATAACAATTGCCGGATGTTTGCATGTGACAAAGGAAACCGCAAATCTAGCATTAACGCTAAAAGCTGGAGGTGCTGAAGTATACTTGTGTGGTAGTAATCCATTATCCACTCAAGATGATGTTGCTGCCGCCTTAGTAAAAAAAGGGATTAACACTTTTGCATGGCACGGAAATACTGATGACGAGTTTTATTGGGCTATTCGAGAATGCTTGAAAGCCAAGCCAAATATCCTCATTGATGATGGTGCTGATATGATCGTGACAGCGCATAAAGAATTTCCAGAGTTAATAACTGAAGGAATTATAATTGGTTGTCAAGAGGAAACGACAACAGGTGTAAAAAGGTTCAGGGCAATGGATGAAGCAGGAGATTTAAAGGTCCCATTATTCCCTGTTAATGATGCTCGATGTAAAAACCAGTTTGATAACGAACTAGGAACTGGACAAGGAATAGTAGCTGCAATTTATGGAATGCATGTACTCTTCGCAGGAAAAAATGTAGTAATTGCGGGATATGGTCATTGTTCTGGGGGAATGGCACTTCGAGCGCGAGGTTTAGGTGCTAATGTTACAGTAACCGAAATAGACCCAATAAAGGCACTTCAAGCTAAGTTTGCTGGATTTAATGTGAAACCTATTGCGAAGACCTTACCGACAGCAGACATTATTCTAACTGCTACCGGCTGTAAGCACGTAATACTCCCCACAAAAGAAAATTTTGATGCTTTAAAGGACGGAGTCATTTTGGGTAATTTAGGACATTTTGATATTGAAATCCCAACTAAAGAATTATATGAATATGCCAAGGAAATTAATCCAATTAGGAGTAACGTAGAGGAGCTCATCTTTCCCGATGGTAAAAAGATTTATATTCTGGCCAAGGGGCGTTTAGCGAATTTGGTGTTATCGGAAGGACATCCAGCAGAAGTGATGGATATGTCATTTGGCTTACAATCTCTTATGTCAGAATATATCGTGAAAAATAAGGACAGTTTAAAGCCTGGGATGGTTGATGTACCTGTTGAAATCGATGATAGGGTTGGTTTTCTAAAATTACAAGCAATGGGTGTAAAGATTGACAAGTTAACCGAAGAGCAATATAACTACATCCATGGCTATGAAGACGGAACCTAATAACTAAAATATTCAGTAATCACACAATTTTTTTTACATCTTTTCTTTTTCAAGGATAAATTAAATATATATATTTTAAACTGATTTTACATTAGCTACATCAAATCGTTAAATATATAAATACAGATTTTTTGATTATTTAGCAGTATACAATTCTTCTATGTAAAATAAACAACTTACATCTCCTCAATTTGGAGTTTTATTGAGATATGAAACAAATTAGCAAACTTGAATTAACTTATATTCCACCAACTTATTGGAATGAACCATTAAGTAGATTTGAATTAATCTCAGAGGGAAAACAGCTTCCTCAAAATTCTAGTTTTTTCCTTCTTTGGATTCCTTCAAACCAATCAGAACAAAAGCTTATTGAAAATATTAAACAGAAGTTTCCAACAATTCCAGCAAAAAAACTTTTAACATGTAATATTAACCTTGCTGTTCCTTTTCACTTATTAGAATCTACAACAAATAATGTAGCTTCTGATAAATATTTTGAAGTATCGAATCACATAGGAAAAATCATACCAATATCACCTGCAGTGAAATTACTGTACCAATTGGAGATAATTGAAAGCTTAGATCGAAGCATAACTCATTTTAGCAATTCTATTATAACATGGGCTTTTCTTACAAAATTAATATTTGAATTATTAAATAAAGGCCAATTCGTTCCTGCATTAGAATCAATAACAACTAACAAGTATAATGGTCAATGGCACTTATTATTAAAAACCCAGAATGATCGATATCGTTTTAAAACAATATTAAGTAATAGTTCTTGGTCTGCTTTTTGTCTTCCCATAAATTTTTTACATAAAAATGGAAAAATCAAATCAGATGGCCTTTGGCACCCTTCCTATCTTTTTTCAATCTTCTTAAATAATGTTGGAGATTCATTAATCCGTTCCACTCTAAGTAAGAGTAAGTTCCAAACTTTTAAAGAATTTTATAGTACTGAAATCACAAAAGAACGAGATTTAGATTATAAATTGGGATGGGATTATAAATTTCTTAAAGCTCTTATCAATAAAGATCCGAAGTTTAATGTAGAAGAATTTTCGGAAACAATTTTACCTACGTTAATAAAAAATTGGACTCAATCCGCTCAGGGGTTTGCACTTAAACACGATTTTACCTTCAACATAGAATTGAAATATCCAAAAAAGCCTGAAGATGATTGGAGTTTATTATTTTATCTGTCATTACAAGATGGTGCTATAAAATTTCCTTTAAATGACCTCTGGAAAGGAAAGAATATAAAACAAAAAGAATTTCTAAAACTTTTTAAAGACGACGAACACTTTATAGAAATTATTCTAAGAGCTTTGAGTGCAGCATCAAAAATATTTCCACCCATTAAAAGAGTATTATTAGAAAAAATTCAAAATAAAATTAGTCTCACAACAAGCGAAGTTGTAGATTTTTTAAAATATCCAAAAGATTTATTAATTCAAAGTGGATATAATATCGTTCTTCCTGAAGTATTTATGAGAGGTGGAAGACAACGTTTATCTGCCAGATTAATTATTCGTTCACAAGATCATAAAGATGAAAAAGGAGTAAAATCCTCGGTTTTACCTTCTCTATTTAATTTTAATTCGATGTTAGAATATAAATGGGAGATTGGACTTGAAGGAAAAACTCTTTCGGAAGAAGAATTCAATAAATTGATGAATTCTAACGAATCTTTGATTAATATTAGTGGAAAATGGATTTTAGTTGATCAACAAGACGTAGAAGATTTAAAGTATATTAAAGAAGTTGAAACGAAAAGTTACATGGATGCTCTAAAACTTGGACTGACCGGAAAAATTCAACTTCGAGAAAATGGAAATGAATATGATGTATTAGTTGAGGGAAATTTAAAAGGAATTATTGAAAGAATCCAATCAATAGATGCTTTTGAACAAATAATTTGCCCACCATCATTTAACGGCGAATTACGGCATTACCAACAAACAGCACTTACATGGATGGTAAACATGACAAGATTCAATTTTGGATTATGTTTGGCTGATGATATGGGGCTTGGGAAAACAATTCAAATTATAGCATTTTTACTATATCTCAAAGAAACATACCCACATAATCCAGGAGGAGTTTTAATTGTGTGTCCTACTTCAATCTTATTTAATTGGTACCGGGAGTTTAAAAAGTTCGCACCTGATTTAGAAATAATACTTCATCATGGAGCTAAACGTATGAAAGAAGTTTTCAAAATTCCAGAATTTCTAAAGCCACATCGAATTTTTCTCACATCTTATGGAACAATAAGAAATGATATTGACTTTCTTGAAACAATTGATTTTAGCGGAATTATCATCGACGAGAGTCAAAACATGAAAAATTACGCTTCTAAACAAACACAAGCAATAAATAAATTAAAGAGTCAATACAAAATTTGTTTAAGCGGTACTCCAATAGAAAATCGATTAATAGAACTTTGGTCACTTTTTAACTTTTTAAATCCAGGACTTCTAGGAACCAAAATGGAGTTCCAAAATGACTATGTTTTACCAATTGAACGATTTCAAAATCAAGAAGTTACTGATAGATTGAAGTTAATTACTTCTCCTTTTATTATGAGACGTCTCAAATCAGACAAATCTATAATAGATGATTTGCCTGAAAAGAAAGAAATGAAAATCCTCATCGAATTGAGCAAAACTCAAGTGAAATTGTATCAAGAACTCGTAGAAAATACCTTGAAAGATATTGAAAATGAATCTTCTGATAAAAGGAAGAAGCGGGGATTGATTTTAGGATTAATAGTTAAATTAAAGCAAATTTGTAATCACCCCTACCAATATCTTAAAATTGATATGACATCTATCGAAGATGGGTTAAAAATGAATGAAATAATTTCACAATCACAAAAATTGGAGAGATTGCTTGAAATGACTGATGAAGTTATCTCAAACGGAGAAAAAGTCTTGATCTTTACCCAATTTACTCAAATGGGAAATATTTTGTTAAAGATTTTAGAATTCAAGTATGGTTTCAAGATATTATATTTTCATGGGGGCATACCGGAAAAAAAGAGAAGAGAAATTGTTGATGAGTTTCAATTAGAGGATATGGAGAGCCCTCCTATATTAATATTATCTTTAAAAGCTGGAGGGACGGGCTTAAATCTAACTCAAGGAACAACAGTTATTCATTTTGATAGATGGTGGAATCCTGCAGTTGAAAACCAAGCTACTGATAGAGCCTATCGAATAGGTCAAAAATCAGCAGTAAATGTATATAAATTCATTACTAATGGAACTATTGAAGAGAAAATCGACTTGCTGTTGTTGGAAAAGCTTGAATTAGCTGATAAAATTATTCAATCTACTGGAGAATCTTGGATTTCTGATTTAAATGATAAAAAATTAAGAGAATTATTAACGTTAACTAATTAAATAAGGAATTTGGCAAAAATGAATGATCGAAAAAAAGAATTCATGGATAAAAGGAGACATAAACGAGGAAAGCCAGATGTCCCCCAAAAAAAAACTGAACTTGAAAAAAAACGTACTAGTGAAGAAGTTGACCAAATCAAAAGAGAACTTACAAATTTTGCTAAAACCTCATGGGGAAAGAAATGGATCAAATCAAATTTAAAAATTGGGCGTCCTTTCAGAATGCAAAGAGGTATTGAGTATGTTAAAGATGAAAGACGAATAGATAATTTTTCAATTACTGCAGGACAAATCTTCGCAACAGTCCAAGGAACTGCTCCTACTCCATATCGAGTGAAAATTAAATTTGATACTATTTTAGAAGAGGGTTGGGAACTGATTCTAAAAAGTATCACAAACAAAATAATAAATCTTGTTGAATTATTAGATGGTTTTTTGCCGGAAAATGTAATTACTATTTTTGATGAGAGTGAATATTCCTTGTTTCCTGATGCAAAAAAAGGTTTAAATGCCACTTGTTCTTGCCCAGATCAGGCAATTCCATGCAAACATATAGCCGCAGTAATTTTATATCTAGCTAGGGTAATAGATTATAATCCATTTTTATTATTAGAATTACGTGGCAAAACTAAACATGACATTCTTAACGATTTAAGCTTGATTCAATCAACCAATGGCAAGAAAGTATCAGGAGAAGTTTCTACTAAAGAGAATATTGATGAGTTTGTATTTAATGTCCCAAAAATACCAATTCAAGAATTATCAGAAGAACAGAAAAAATCAAGGAAAAATGAGTACAACTTTGGTTTTAATCTTAAAAAACCTGGAAAAATCATAGAAACTTTAGAGAATTTAGGAATTCCGCATATTATTGAGAATAAAGCTTTTGAGATTGTATTAAGAGCAATTTATAGTAAAGTTTCATCGAAAATATATGAATTGTCTTTAGAACTTAGTAAATGAAATCTATGATTTTTATTATTTTCCCAAAGATTTCTTAACATCAATATATCTTCAATCATTTAGGTTAAATTATTATTTGGTTTCTCAATTCAAAAACAAATTATTATTTATGATCTAGGATTTAGTATTTTTTCAACACTTACTTCACCATACACTTCGCGTGCTAATTTTCTGAGACCATCCATCCCAATGGGTTCTTCTTGTAACCTATTTGACTTCCAAATTCTTAAGTTTTGAAATTCGCTTTCTATATCGTTAATATAATTAAGCTGAGTAGCCCGAATATTACCACAAAACTCACATTCATTAGAATGGGGTGTAATTAAATTTATATGGACTCCATCAAGATTTATATATCTCTCAGTTAAATCTCTTGCTCTCTTGATTTCTTCAAAACTGGGTTTTTCCGCAATTGTTACAAGTCTTAATGATCCCAGATTATGGATTAGTTCAGATATTCTTTCACCACGTTTTTCAAGATCAATTAGCATTTTAAAAATTTCTTTACCTAATTCTCGTCTCTTTTCAGAATCATCAAATGGTTTAAAAATACTTCTGAATACCTTTGAAAATTTCCTAACAGGTTCTTTTATTGAATTATAGAAGTTTAAAGAATATTTCAGAACAACTTTTGCTTGATCCTCAGGAATTTCAAAAAGAGCAATCATATTCCCGGTGGGAGGAAAATCCGCTATTATTATTTCAAATTGAACAGAATCCTGGCTTTCCGCATCTAATATTTTTTGGAAAAACATCGCATTTTTAAGGGCAAGAGGAATTGAATCCGCTGTAAATGTTGTGTCAATAAATTTCTCTACTTGAGGTATTAGTCCTACTATAGGCATTTCTTTCATTAACGTTTTCATCTTATTTATCAAATTCTTTGTGTAGTTTTCGGCATACACATTAGGATCCGGTTCAATCGCCCATAAATTACCCGTTAAAGGTGTTAACTTATTTCCAATTTGAGAGTTAAATAAATCAGTTAGATTATGAGCTATATCAAATGAAATAAGCAGGATTTTCTTATCGGGAAGTAGATCTGATAAAAATACTGCCGTAGCTGCACTAATCGCGCTTTTACCAACACCACCTTTTCCTCCAAGAACAATTATTTTCTCCAATTACTTTATTCTCCATAAATTTCTTTATTTTCAATAAAGATTTGCATAATTTTATATTTTACAGAAACAAAAATAACATAAAAAACTAACCAAATAATTTAGATTGATGTTTTTAAATTCATTATATAACAATGAATAAATAACTTGTATGATTTTATGAATATATAATATTACATATTATACAAATCCTAAAATATTAATCAAACAAAGTAATCAAACAAATTACCGCATTATAATTATCAATCAGAATAGTAAAATCATCAAATTTTATTAAAAAATAAAAAAATTCATCAGTTACTTAAATCAAACAAAAATTTTTTAAGAATTATAACCAGTTCAGTAAATTAAATATAATTGATCAAACTTATAACAAGAATTAAGAAATAGGTTCACAATTTAAGCTTAACAATAATCATAAGTTTTCCATCGAATCCAAAAGATTTTGCATTTTTATTTGGAAAATCTATTTAGCATTGTTTCTCCCTCAAGGAGTTAGATCCTACTTCTTTTTTATGAGTTGATTCTAAATTGATTTATTGGATATAAAAAATCAAACATAAAATAGGAAATAAAAAAAGGAAGTGATTAAAAATTAATACTCAATCAGATTTTACAACTAAATATATTATTGAAGTAAAATTCACTATTAAAGGTGTAGTGGAGAAGAGTGATATTGTGGGGGCTATTTTTGGACAAACAGAAGGTTTGCTTTTGGATCTTGATTTAAGAGATCTTCAAAAATCTGGAAGAATAGGTAGAATAGAGGTCGAAACTGAATCTAAAGAGGGAGTATCAGAAGGCATCATCAGAATTCCCTCATCTTTAACTCGAAAGGAGACTGCTTTACTAGCAGCTACTGTAGAGACTGTTTCTAGAGTCGGTCCTTGCGAAGCTGTGATTACATTGATAGAAATTCGTGATGTTCGCGAAACGAAACGTCAGCAAATTATTGAAAGGGCGGCAGAACTTCTAAAAAAATGGGACCAAAAATCATTAGAACAGAGCGAAATTGAAGAAAGAATAGATACTGACATTAAATTAGGGGAAATTATAACTTGGGGTCCAGATAAGCTCCCAGCAGGGCCGGAAGTAGATAGTAATAAAGATCTTATTATTGTGGAAGGTCGAGCTGATGTTCTCAATCTATTACGTATAGGTATTAAAAATACAATTGCTGTTCAGGGAACCCAAATACCAAAAACAGTGAGGGCTTTAGTAAAAAAGAAGAAGATAATCACAGCTTTTCTCGATGGAGATCGCGGTGGAACTATTATCTTAAACGAGTTAATGCAACTAATGAAATTAGATTATGTGGCTAGAGCTCCAGAGGGATTTGAAGTTGAAGAATTAACAAGGAAACAATTGGTTAAAGCGTTGCAAAACAAGAGACCCCCAAAAAAGCTTAGAGGATCCCGTAAAGGAAAAACTGAGGAAAAGGACTCCGGTAGCAAGGGAAACAAGCTTCAAAAATTCTTAAAAAAGATGAAAATAAAAGATGAATCTCAAATAATGGACATTATTAAAGGGATTGAATCTGGACATAGTATTGGCTTGGATAAGAATCTTGAGAAACTGTTTGAGATTCCAGTTGGTGAATTGTTTGGAAAGATTAAAACCTTTAAAGATATTCATTTTTTACTTATAGATGGCATTTTAACAAAGCGTTTACTATCGTTGTCCATAAGCATTAAAATTAAATTTATTGCGTGTAAAAATAAGGAAGAGGAACTTACAGTTCCAGAACAGATAGTTGTGTTTTACATTTAAAAAAATATTGTTAAAATGTATCTATACACCTATTGCCTCATTGACTACAGCAAAAATTAATTGGATAACATATGATAGAGCACCCAAAATTACAATTCCTATAGCACATATTTTAAAAACAGTAAAATAATCTTTTCGATTGGGTTTATTTGCTATTTTTAAGATTCTTTTCGCATTTTTATAAAAAAACACTAATCTAGCAAAAATGCCAGGTTTCTTTTTTTTATTTTGTTTCGAATAATTTTCATACTTCGGGTAACGGTTTTCCGACACATTAAAGTAAATCTGTGAAGTTATATTAATTTTTTCTACTTCATGAAATCTATTCTTTAAGATCAAAAATATTTGAGAGAAATATATTTCTATCAAATGGTATTAGGTCATCATATCCTTGTCCTATACCCAAAAAGATAATCGGCTTTTTTGTTTCGTAGGATATTGATAAAGCAGCGCCACCTTTCGAGTCAGCATCTATCTTAGTTAAAATATTCGCATCGATACCAACTAATTTATCAAATTCTCTTGCTTGGTATAATACATCATTCCCCGCTAAACTATCTCCAATAAATACCCTCAAGTCTGGATTGGCAACTCTACAGATTTTTTGCATTTCCATCATTAAGTTTCGATTGGTTGTCTGTCTTCCAGATGTGTCTATTAAAACTGCCTCAATTCCTTTAGCCTTAGCGTGCTCAATTGCATCATAAGCAACCGAAGCAGGATCAGATTTGTATCCATGCTTTATAACTTTAATTCCAACATTGTTCATGTGTTTAGTTAATTGTTCAATAGCTCCAGCTCGGAATGTATCTGAAGCAGCTGCGACACAGCTAATATTCCTTTCTTTTAAGAGATGTGCCACTTTAGCAATTGTAGTAGTTTTTCCTGTTCCGTTTATTCCGAAAAAAACAAATACATATGGTAAACTTAACGAGTTTTTAGTTTTTATTTCTTTAATTATATCAATTTCCTTATCAGGTGTTAAGATTTCAATAATAACTTCTTTTAACGTATCGAATAGTACTTTTTTAGTTGATGTTAATCGAGTAATTTGTTGACCCTTAAAAGATTCGGTTATCCTTTTACAGATTTCATCAGCAGTATCAACTGCTACATCATTGCTAATAAGAAGAATTCTCAATTCTTGTATGGGATCATCTATTCTCTTTTCAGTTAAAGTTTTCTTAACAAAAGTTGAAAACACATTTTTTAGTTTTTCAAGCATATAGTTCTCCGCAAAAATTAGAATTGCTTAATACAAATTTAATAAAATTACAATAGCTAAGTTTACTTACTGTTGACGATAACCCTGTTGAAGAAGTTGAGAGGTTTTCTGCAAATTTACATCAAAATTCTGCAATTGGGTTCTTATAAACTGTATCTCTTTATTATTTTTCTCAATCCGTCTATCAAGAAACTCAATTGCTTCATCTAAATTTTGCTCAATTATAACATCTTGAGTCACAGCCATTAATATCTTTTTCGTGTCTTTAATAGTTGCTCTGATATTAGCTATCCCACCAATTGGCAATAAGATTTCATCACCCTCATTTACTCCTTCTTTTAAATTTTCAATCGTAGCCTTTGTATTCAAATAATTAGAGAGAATGGCATTAACATATTCTAGTTGTCCCTGGTATACTTCTCTTTGTTGCTTCAAGTAACTAAACATTTGTAATTGTTCTTGATAATTTTGAGGTTCCATTTCTTTTTACTCAACCTAATTTATTATTTATTCTGATAACTCCCTGATTAGATAATCTTGAGATTCAACAAGAGTTATTTCCTTAATTTCTTGAATTTTAATTTGCCGTCTGTAAATTCCTATAGACGTAATTTGACTTAGTACCTTTTCAAGAGCATCTTCCTCTTTCAAAGCACGAACTTCTTTACGAAATAAATATTTCTTGAAGTTTTTTCTATAATTTCCAATGATTCGATAAATTTTAATCTCTGACATTGCTTCTTAGATCCATTGATTCAATGATTTTAAAAAAGATTAATACTATAAAAAATATTAAATTTTGCTTTTTACTAATACTCATTCTTTAGCATTATAACTGCAAAACACTAGTTATTCTCATCATTTCAGGTCCAGTACAATGTGTACCAAAAATACCACTCTCATCATTTACAATTGCCCCTGAACTTAGATAAGGTATTCCACGATTTACTGTCGAGACATCAACTTCATCTACTTTTAATATGGAAGCGATATATTCTATTTCATCATCTGTGGAGAGAGGATGTACTAAGCAACCATTACTGTTCGCTAATGAAATTGAACCCGGAAGAAAACCATCGGCAAAATCATATACAACGGTTTCAACATTTAAAACATCTTCAATCTCTTTTTTGTAATCCTTTAAAAGTGAACTAATAATGGCTCCTTTATCATTGCAGAGAATCAAATTACCATAAGTATTATCTATAGATTTAAGAATACCTATTTGAGAAGAATTCTCATTTTCCTTCAAGAATTTGCTTAACTTCTCTAATTCATCATCCTTAATAATGTGGGGTACAATTATTCCAAATTTATTTGATGCTGTATAAACCCCTATGAGATTAGAATTATAAATTGTGATTGGATATAACGGTTCTTTGAAAATATTTTTATATTTATTGAGTAATGGTTTTATTAGCATAGGTGGATAAAGAACGTATGCATTATTTGCAGCAAGGTAAACTCCAATTAAACTGCGTCCAAAAACTTGGGATCTTAAAATTGCCATTTGAATTTGTCTAATAAATAATTTAAAAATAGGATAATTATATCAAAATTAATATAGTATAGTTCTTAAGCTAAATATACAACGCAGAGGCCGTCAATGTTTTTCGTAACTCTAACTTTTAATTTCCTTGGCGGTTTCTGAATTCCTCGTTCCCAAATTCGTTGATTTACTTCTTGAGATATTACCAAAGACTCTGGTTTAAAATGACGTGTCATAAATTCTCGAAGATATCTGACCGATTTTTTAGCCCATTTATTTCTGGGACCTCTCCTAGCTTTCGCAAGAGGGATAGTATAAATTCTCTCATCAATAATTTCTTCCTCAGGAGCTACTTCCTCAACTTCTTCTATGGGCTCAATATCTTCTTCAAAAATCTCACTTATCTCTTCTTCTTCTGAAATTTCATCTAAACTAAATTCTTCTATCTCTTCAATTTTCTCTTCTGGTATATCCTCTTTTGAGTCAGCTAACTCTTCTTCCAAATTGTCTAAATTAATTTCTTTTGATACTTTTTTTTTAGCCATTTTGATTACAACAAACTTTTTTCTTCTAAATTAAATTTAATCCCTCTTTAACCTCATATTCCTCCAGGTTCTGTTGGAATGTGGGCTACTCCTTACTTTTCCTTTCGTTTTCATAACAATCCAATTTGGGATAGACTTTGATTGGTTCATTCTTTTTGCTCTGCGCAATTTGGTTGGAAGATTTTTATTACGAGCCATTTTTCTCTCTCTACTTTTTAATTTTATACTCCTTTTTTTTTCCTACAGTTGTTATTTGCTCAAGGAGCTTTTTGAATGCTTTATCTGGTAAAGGAATAGCTCCTCTTAATTTTCCGCCTTGAAATAATTGAATTAATTGTATTTCTATTTGTTCTGCAAACTGTGGTTTAACTATTCGAATATTTTCTAATCTCTGTCTGCCTTCAACACTAAGAATCTTTCTCATTAACAGATACTTTTTTTCTTCAAATTCTTTTTGTTGACCTGCTGCAATTTGTTGTTGAGCTGCTTGTTGCTGTAATTCCTGTAACTTTCTCCTTCTAATATTCTCTAATTCTTCGTCGTTACTCAATCTAAACCACTAACAAATACCTTTATTCGAATTATTGCTCTTTACTTCTTAGAATCTCGTATGCCGTTCGCTCAATAAGGCTTGTTCCTTCGGTAGAAAGAACTCTTCCTTTTCTATCTTTCAAATCCAATAATTTTGCTTCCCCAAGTTGTTGGAGTGCAACCCTTATTATTTTTCCACTTGCTTTAGCAGAATGATTTAGACCTCTCCCCTTTCTATTTTTCCCACCGTAAAATTTTCGAAGTTTATTTACACCTATTGGTCCAAACTTCTTCACTTTCCTAAGTATTGAGGCACATCGGATGTACCAGAAATTCTCTGAATCCATCGGGGCTAATTCCTTAAAGAAGGCAGTTTTCCAAAATTCTGAGCCTTCCGGGGGTGATATCTCAGGATATTCTTTTAATTTAACTGCTAGAATTTCAATTATCTTTTCTGGTTGAACGACAAAGACAGACATGTTAATCTTTAATTCAATATTTCTTTAATATATATAATACGTTTTTAAAGCTAAAATAGGTTAAAAATTTTTGTAATTTTTGAGCTCTGGGACGATGGATTACCAAAAAGAATTTAGAAAAGTGTTATTATCACAGCCTCATTGTATTCTAGGTAAAAGCGGTATTACAAATGAGTTTATTAGCCATGTGGCTAAATTGTTGAAAAGATATAAGATTATTAAAATAAAAGCATTAAAAACAATAGCGACCAAGTTAAACATTAAAGATTTGGCTACTGAAATCTCGCAATTAACAAATTCTCATTTATTAGACAGTAGAGGTAGAACATTTATTCTTTCACTCCAGTCTACCAAAAAATTGAATTAATAGAAAGTTGTTTGAAATGGGGAAAAATAGAAAGAATCACCGCGCTGTAATTAAAAAAATAGCAAAATCTCGGATGATTTACTTACTCCAAAAAGCCCATGAAATTTTTCCTGAAAATAAAGATCTTTCAAACAGATATGTTTATTTAGCCAGACGTTATGCCCAAAGAGCAAGAGTTGAAATACCTCTTAAATGGAAAAGACGTATCTGCAATAAATGTAAAAAATTCTTATATCCTGGGATGAATTATAGAATCAGATTACACTCACACAAGGGAAAAGGCTCTCATGTCTCTTTAACATGCTTTGAATGCAACCATACAACCCGATATTTTATTAAAATTAAGAGAAAGAAAAAAGAACTTTTAAATTAAAATTAATCATTAAAAGAAACTGATGCCCCTAATAATAATTTTAGTAGAATGTGGCATAGAATTAATACCAAAAGAAATTAGAAACCATTCTGCTATCAGAAAAAATTTGTCAAAACAACTATATTCATCCCAACTTTTAGATACAGCACTCCATCATACCGCTATAAGAAATTTAAAAAATCCCGAAAAAAGAGGAAGGCCTGATATAACTCATCTATGTTTACTTAATGCTTTAGGTTCACCCTTAAATAAATCAGGCAATTTGAGACTATTTATCCATACAATCAATAATAAAATTTATAGTTTTAACCCAGAAATTAAAATAGCAAGAAACTATAATAGATTTAAAGGGTTAATGGCAAAACTTTTAATTGATGGGGATGTAAATGCAAACGGAGTATCATTAATCTCGGAGTTCAAAGGAGAATTACAAGAGCTCATTGATAAGTTTAAAAATCCTAAAATTTTATTATTTTCAAGTAGAGGTAAACTAATACATGATTATAAAGAATTATTTTTTGAAGATACTTCCAGAAATGTAATTGCTATTATTGGTGGTTTTCAGAAAAACAACTTCTCTGAATACTTGAAAAGCTTCTCCGATAAAACTATTTCTATTTCAAGATATTCTTTAGATGCTTGGGTGGTTATAAGTAAAATCATTAATTTCTATGAACTGTCTCATAGAGTCACCTAGACTTATTAAAAGCAGAAAAGTTAAAAGAAACTAAACACTTTATTTCATACTGCTTTTAATCATAGGTGTATTGAGCGCTCGTTGTGTAGTGGCTATCATCCAGGACTTCCAATTCTGGGACCCGGGTTCAATTCCCGGCGGGCGCACATTTATAGTTTAAACACTGATTTAATTGAGCATAAAAATAGATTCTATACTTCTTTGGGAAAAGCAAAATATTAAAAATAAATTGTCGTATTCTATATTCGAGAAAACGCCAGCTAAATTTTTTTTCCATTTCCATATTACATCACTTTTTTATTTAACTGGCAATTATTCTCAAATAACATATTATTACTAATTTTTCGTTTCAATAATCTTAAACCCTTCAGTTTACTTTAAGGAATATAATAATATAATTTATGATTATGGTCGAGTATAAATATAAAGAATTCAAATCTGTTTTAAACAAATTCAAATACACTGATTCATGGTTCTGGGCTAGATATTCGTTGAATACATACTCAGGATGTGCTCATGCTTGTATATATTGCGATGCTCGAAGTGAACGATA
>Ga0209976_10000954_pt1 | contig 17507 bp, 17 predicted proteins | sample SumtaG_FD_182806 | JGI IMG/M metagenome (GOLD analysis project Ga0209976, IMG submission 182806) | Deep subsurface microbial communities from Indian Ocean to uncover new lineages of life (NeLLi) - Sumatra_00157 metaG (SPAdes) (version 2) | ecosystem: Environmental > Aquatic > Marine > Oceanic >...
GCCCGCCCTCAAGACGACAACGCGCAGTGGTTGGATGGCAAAGACCCTCGGAGCAGTCGTTAGGACAGCCATCCGATATCGCTGGGCCGTGCTTGCCGGGGCACTTGCTCTATCCGGTGTGTTTGCTGCTGGGATACCTTTGCTCCGAATCGAGACTTCCCAACGCGCGTTCCTTGGAGACGATCATCCGGCAGTTATGTCCATGGATCGATTGGATGAGCTGTTCTCGGGATCGAATCAAGTAATGATCGAGGTTGATTCCGGGCGGCGAGACGGACTCAAGGATCCGGGATTGTTAAACGAAATCGTGGCGCTCGAAAGATTTCTGGAAGAGAGAGGCGTTCACAAGACCTTGTCGATTACCAACGTCGTGCGTGAGATGAACCAGCGGTTTCATGCCGACGACCCTGCGTTCTATGCCATTCCCGAAGATCAACCGACGATTTCCCAATTACTTCTGTTGTTCTCGTTCCAGGGAGGTAACCTTGGCGCGCTAGCGTTATCCGATTTTTCGGCCGGTGAAGTGATGGGATTCCACGCTCTGAAGACGGGAGAAGAGCAGCTTGATTTGGTCAAGGACGTATCCGAGTATTTGGAGAGCCACTTTGAAGGAGCCGCGACCGCTCAAATGGCCGGTCCCACACGCATCCAGGCCAACATGTTTACCTCGATCGCCCGCAGTCAGCTGACGAGCCTGTTGACCTCAATTGCCGCCGCCGCCGTCATTGTCATCCTGCTGATGCGTTCGTTCAGCGCAGGCATCGTGAGCATGATTCCGCTGTTGTTCACCGTGCTGTTCAATTTCGGGGTGATGGCATTTGCCGGAAAAAGCTTGGATATTGCCACACTAATGATCTCGTCCATCACCGTTGGAATCGGCATTGATTACGGCATTCACTTCATCGAACGTTATCGCGAAGAGCGATCCGAAACTGAGTCCCGGTCTCAGGCCCTGATCCGTTCGGCCCAAACGACGGGAACCGGCATCGTCTACAACGCCCTGGCCTTGGCGCTGGGGTTTGGCGTCATGATGCTGTCGGCGTTTCTCGGCCTACAGAACTTCGGGCTATTGATTGCCATGACGATGGTGGTCAGTGCAGCCAGCTCTTTTGCCGTTATTCCGGCGTTGCTGGCAAGAAAGCGCGAACACACTTAGCATGTTGTCGCACAGACCTCTTACCCTTACGACACAGAGACTCTTACCGCTGAGAACGCGGAGTGCGCAGAGAAACGGAATGGGAGCTTTAGTGCTCAATCTCAGCGATCTTTGCGTCCTCCGCGGTGAAATGCTTGGAGGAAAGGTGTGCGGTTAGAGGTGAGCCTTAGACAAGGTTCGCACAACGGTCTCTTCGGAGGGAATCAAAGAAGAAGCGGCTTGTGCCGCCACTAAACTCAACATACGTTATGGAGCAATCCCATAGTAGAGACCTTTGAGAGGATTGCTTCAAATCGCCGTCAGTACTACAATGTCGTCGAGGTGTTAGTATGCCAGATACTGTACGTAAGGACATGATCGTCCACATGGATCGAAGCATCCAGGTGTTGAAATCAAACCTGGCCAAGATCCAGAGTGGCCGAGCCAATCCCGCCATGATTGAGGACATATGCGTTAACTACTATGGAGCCATGACGCCCCTCAACCAGATGGCGACCATTGCTGCCCCCGATCCGAACCTGTTTGTCGTGCAGCCTTATGACAAGACACAGATGGCGGAAGTGGAGAAAGCGATCTTGGCCGCCGACTTGGGGCTCAATCCCGAAAACGACGGTCACGTCATTCGAGTAAAGGTACCGAAGCTCTCCGAAGAACGGCGCAAAGAGCTCACCAAAGTGATCAAGGCGCGGGGAGAAGAGACGAAAATCGCATTGCGCAACGTTCGCCGCGAAGCCAACGACAGATTGGATCAGCTGAAGAAGAATGGGGACATCTCCGAAGACGATCACCGCAAGCATCGTGAAAAGAACGACGATGCCATCCATGACTACACAAGACAAGTGGATGATCTGATCGACGGGAAAGGCAAGCAGATCCAGACGATCTAACAACCTCACCGTGCCCGATTCGTTATGAAGACTGATACCCACACTCGAGAACGAGATCCCTTCCGTTGGCGATCCACGATTGTACTGACCGTGGCTGCAGTCATCGCATTGGTTGCCTTCCGCCAATACCACGTGGCCGGAGGCATTGCCCTAGGTCTGCTGTTGTACGCGGGTAACCTGTTCCTGATGATGGAAATCGGGCGTTCCCTGTTACGCAGGGGTGAAGCCAGCCGGCCCAAACCGTTAGCCGCCCTATCCAGTACAGGAAGGCTTCTCTTTCTGGCGGTCGCGTTGTCCCTCATCGCCGTCTTCTTGGGGCGCGAGGTCTTGCTGGGAGCGTGTGGCGGAATTCTCATCGCCCAAGTAAACTTGCACATCCCAAGACTGGAGCGTAAACGGGAGGAGCGATGATCAAGAGCATCTTCGAGCAGCTCTCTAGCAGCCTTGCGCATCTTGGCGAGAAGCAGATTGTCACGCTCCACTTGGGGAGCTTCCAGATCCAGTTCGACAAAGCGGCAATGATCATGTCCTGGATAGTCATTGGTCTGCTCATATTGCTCGCCCTGTTTCTGCGACGCGCCCTACGTCAGGACGTCGAAGACAAGCCCAATCGCGTGCAAGCGGCTCTCGATGCTCTGATGGATCTCTTGCAGGGGCAGCTAACGTCGAGCTTCTCGTCCGAGCGGCTGGGCCGAGAGATGTTCCCGTTCATTTCCACGCTTTTCCTGTTCGTCCTGTTTTCAAACTGGTTGAGTGTGATTCCGGGATTGAGTTCGCCGACACAGGATTTGAACGTCACGATGGGGTTGGCACTGATGGTGTTCGTGGTGTCTCAAGTATTGGCGATGCGAGCCAAGGGGATGAAGACCTATTGGAAAGGCTACCTCGAACCGGTGCCCTTTCTCTTGCCGCTCAACATAATCGGAGAGCTTTCCAGGCCTCTGTCTCATGCCTTTCGTCTGTTTGGAAACGTACTTGCCGGGACGATTCTGGTATCGGTTGTGATGGCGAAATTTGCCCCAATCATTGTTCCATCAGTATTGAACCTAATCTTCGGTCTGTTCTTCGGATCGATTCAGGCGTTCGTTTTTGCGATTCTTGCGGTTGCCTATATCAATGTTGCAGTAGAAAGTTAAGGAGGAAACATGCTTCAGGATGCACAAGCGGTTGCGAGCGGAATCTCCGGCGCCGACATCGCGCTAGCAGCCAAGTACATTGCTGCCGGTCTTTGCATGGGCATCGGGTCCATCGGCCCTGCTCTTGCTGAGGGAAACATTGGCGCGCATGCGTTGGACGGGATGGCTCGGCAGCCGGAAATGCAGGGCGCGTTGATGCGAACGATGGTGTTGGGACAAGCGATTTCCGAATCGACTGGAATCTACTCGCTGTTGATCGCCATCGTGTTGCTGTTCGTCATCTAAGGAGCCGGTATGAGCGTCGAATGGGAGAAGATCGTCAGGAGCATCAACTGGACGCTGGTGTTCAGTCTCGTCAATTTTGGCATTCTCCTATACTTACTAAGGCGGTTGTTGTTCAAACCGGCGCTGGAGTTTCTGGATCGCCGGAAAGAGCAAATTGCAGCCCGAATCGAGGCGGCGCGGCAATCCGAATCACAAGCCCAGCAGCTTGTCCTGGAACGAGAGTCCCAATTGAAGCAAGCGCGTGAGCGTGCCGAGGGCATTCTCGAAGGGGCACGAAGCGAAGCCGAAGTACTAATCGCCCAGGCCAAGAAAGCTGCCAAGACCGATGCCGCCAAGATCCTGTCCGACGGCAAGCACCGGCTGGAACAGGAACGCGACCGCATGATTCACGATCTCCGGGAAGCCTACGCTGAAATCGCGATCTTGGGTGCCGAACGCGTACTCGACCGTGAGATTCGCATTGACGATCATCGTCGCTTGCTCGATCAACTGCTGGACGAAATCAGTGAAGAGACCCTAAGGATCGAAGCGTGAGATCGCAGGAAATCGCACGCCGATACGCGGCCGCTCTGTATCAAGTCTCGGTGGAAGACGCTGCTGTCAAGGCGATCGAAGACGAGCTGGCGGCGGTCGCTCAGAGCACTTCTGACGAACCTGAAGTGCGGCGCTTCCTCGCGCATCCGCTGGTACCGAGGAAAACGAAGTCAAAATTCCTGGCGGTCGCGTTTCCGGAAACGTCGGATCGAATGAAACACTTCTTGGAGTTGTTGATTCGCAATCGACGTGAGACGTACTTGGACCTGATCTATGACGAGTTCGTGGAAATCAGAACGGCGGACGAAGGCATGATTCAAGTGATTGTCACCACGGCGCAGATGTTGTCCGACGAGGACAGGGGTCGCTTGAGTGAGCGGTTGGAGAAAGCGCTGAACCGCCCCGTTCAATTGGAAGAACGCATTGACGAAAGCATGCTAGGAGGCGCTCGGGTCGAAGCGGCCGGACACGTGATGGACGGTACGATCCGTGCCCGGTTGAGAGAACTGCGAAAGCAACTGGAAGAATAGGGGGGACAAGGTGACTGGAACTCGAAAAGATGAGATCACGGCCATCCTTAAGGAACAGATCAAGGGCCTGAAATACGACCTGGAAATGCAGGAAGTGGGGGTCGTGGTCGAGGTCGGCGACGGAATCGCCCGCGTGTACGGTTTGGAAGGAGCGATGGCTTCGGAGATCGTCGAGTTCCCGGATGAGATCTACGGATTGGTATTGAATCTGGAAGAAGAGTCAGTGGGCGTGGCCTTGTTCGGAGAGTCCGAACGCGTCCAAGAAGGCGACGAGGTGCGCCGTACGAGACGGGTTCTTGAGACACCGGCAGGAGACGGGATGCTTGGCCGAGTGGTCGATCCGCTTGGACGGCCGCTTGACGGCAAGGGTCCGATCGAAGAGATTGTCATGCGAAAAGCCGAGATCATCGCGCCTGGAGTCATCGAGCGTCAGCCAGTGGACACGCCACTGCAAACGGGCCTCAAGGCCATTGATGCGATGACGCCAATCGGTCGAGGCCAGCGAGAACTCATCATCGGCGACCGTCGCACCGGGAAGACAGCCATCGCCCTGGACACGATCATCAATCAGAAAGGTGAAGACGTAGTCTGTGTGTACGTGGCCATCGGGCAGAAGGCGTCGACTGTCGCCCGCATCGTGGATACACTCACCAAGTATCGTGCCATGGACTACACCATCATCGTGGTGGCCGACGCCAATTCTCCCACGCCGATGCAGTACTTGGCCCCCTATGCAGGTTGTGCCATGGCCGAGCATTTCACTTATGGCGGCAAGGACGCCTTTGTCATCTACGACGACCTGTCCAAGCACGCCGTCGCCTATCGCGAGATGTCCCTGCTGCTTCGACGGCCTCCCGGGCGCGAGGCCTATCCCGGTGACATTTTCTATACTCATTCCCGGTTGCTGGAGCGCGCCGTCCGGTTGTCTGAAGAAAATGGCGGTGGATCGTTGACCGCGTTCCCCCTCATTGAGACAAAGGCCGGTGACATCACCGCCTATATCCCGACCAACGTCATCAGCATCACCGACGGTCAGATCTACTTGGAAACCAATCTGTTCAATCAGGGATTCCGCCCGGCCATGAACGTCGGGTACTCGGTATCGCGAGTCGGTGGAGCAGCCCAGATCAAGGCCATGTCGCAGATTGCGGGAGAACTGCGACTGGAATTGTCCCAATATCGCGAGCTGGAGGCATTTGCCGAGTTCTCGTCCGATCTGGACGAGGAGTCCAAAGCCCAGCTGGCACGGGGCGATCGTCTCATGGAAATCTTGAAGCAGAAGCAGTACGCGCCCATGCCCGTCGAAGAGCAGGTCGTCTCGTTGTACGTGGCGGTGGAGAACCACTTGGCGGACATCGAGGTGTCCGAAGTCGGACGCTTCGAAGAAGGTTGGCTGCGGTTCGTGCAGGAAGCGCACGCCGAGATCCTGGAAACGATACGGAGAGAAAAGAAGCTGACTGATGAACTGAGGACGCACCTGGATAAGGCGGTTGAGGAATTCAAGGAACGGTTTACCGGCCAGCTGGATGGAAGAATCACATAAGCGATGACCAGTAGGAGCTAGGGGATAGTCGATGGCACAACATGCAAGGGCTATCAAGAGCCGAATCGGCAATATTGAGAACATCGGGCCCCGATGGGCACGTGGCTTTGGGAGATAGTGAATGGCACAACACGTAAGAGCTATTAAGAGCCGAATCGGCAATATTGAGAACATCGGGCAGATTACCAAAGCCATGAACGCGATAGCCATGACCAAGGTAACGCGCATGAAGCGTCGATTGGCGGAGACGCGTCCATATATCGAAGCGTTGGCGACGTTTGCCCAGCGGATGATGGGACGACTGGCTTCCGATAATGAGGCTCACGCGCTGACTGTTCCCAATGAATCCTCGGTCGTCGGCGTGTTTGTCATGAATTCCGACCGCGGCCTGTGCGGGCGATACAAAGGAGATCTCAACCGGGAATCCGAAAAGCTTGTCCAAGAACTCGGATCCGACGGTCGCCTGATTCTGGGTGGGGAAAAGGCGCGATTGTATTATGCGCGTCGCGCTGTTCAGGTCTTGAGCACGTACGCGAACGTGTACGACCAACCGACCGAAGCCATCGCCACGCGAATAGCGAACGAGTTAATCGATCTCTACGAGCGTGGAGAAGTGGGGCGGATCGATCTCGTGTACATGCGCTTTGTGTCCGATCTGTCACAGAAGCTGGTGGTCGAGCCGTTCCTTCCCATTCCGATCGAGGCAGACGAGAACGACGATCTTATCGATCCGGAAGCCGATGTCATGCTCGACGTTGCCCTGCGCATGGTGTTGCGGGGGACCCTGTACGCGGCTTTGATCGAAACCAAAACCTCGGAAGATGCCATTCGCCGCCAGGCCATGAAAGCGGCCACGGACAATGCCGAAGACTTACTGAAGACTTTGACCCGCGTCTACAACAAAGCGCGCCAGCAGGCGATCACTAGGGAAATCGCCGACATCATCGGCGGTGCCGAAGCTCTACGAACCGAATAGGGAATTGAGGAGTCATTCGATGGAAGGACAACACACAGTCGGCAAGATCACGGAAATCAAGGGGCCGGTCATCGACGCGCGATTCGAGAAGGGGCAGCTGCCTCGTGTGAACGACGCTCTCCGCATCGAGAGAGACACCGAAAAGGACCTCATTCTTGAGGTAGCTCAGCATCTGGGCGACGACGTTGTCCGTGCCATTGCCATGGATTCAACCGACGGACTATCGCGGGGAACTGAAGTGATCAACACGGGCGGACCAATCACCGTTCCTGTAGGCTTGGAAACGCTCGGCCGGCTGATCAACATTGTGGGAGACCCCATCGACGGGCAGCCGATGCCCGAGGGCATCAAACGACACTCAATTCACCGCACGGCGCCGACCTTGCTCGATCAAGAAACCGAGACCGAGGTCTTCGAAACGGGCATCAAATCGATCGACTTGGTGGCTCCTTTCCCCAAGGGCGGGAAGATCGGCCTGTTCGGCGGAGCCGGCGTGGGTAAAACGGTTCTTATCATGGAGATGATTCGTTCCATCGCCTACGTACACGAAGGATATTCCGTGTTTGCCGGTGTGGGCGAGCGTACGCGTGAAGGTAACGACCTTTATCTCGAAATGAAGCAAGCCAACGTCCTCAAGAACACGGCCCTTGTCTATGGTCAGATGAACGAGCCGCCGGGCGCTCGCTTCCGCGTGGCCCTGACAGGCGTGACCGTGGCTGAGTATTTTCGAGACGAGGAAGAAACCGACGTGCTGCTTTTCATCGACAACATCTTCCGTTTCGCCCAAGCCGGAGCCGAGGTGTCGGCCTTGTTGGGGCGCATGCCATCGGAAGTTGGCTATCAGCCGACGCTGGCTACGGAAATGGGTGAACTGCAGGAGCGCATTACGTCGACCAAGAAGGGCTCGATTACATCTGTGCAAGCTGTGTACGTGCCGGCCGATGACCTGACCGACCCGGCGCCGGCGACCGTGTTCAGCCATCTGGACGCGTCCATCACGCTATCGCGTGAGATCGTGGAGAAGGGTATCTACCCGGCCGTCGATCCACTGCAGTCCAATTCCACGATGCTCGATCCAAACGTTATCTCCCGCGAGCATTACCGCGTGGCTCAGAAGACGTTGCGCATCCTCCAGCGTTACGAAGATCTCAAGGACATCATCGCCATCATGGGAATGGACGAGTTGTCCGAAGACGATCAACTTACTGTCCGCCGTGCGCGCAAAGTGGAGAAATTCATGTCTCAACCGATGTTCGTGGCCGAACACTTCACCGGGAAACCGGGCTCCTACGTCAAGCTCGAAGATACAGTCAAGGGATTCAGCATGATCGTGGACGGCAAGGTCGACGACATTCCCGAACAGGCCTTCTACATGATGGGAACCATCGATGAAGTACTGGACCGCAGCAAGCAATCAGGTCATGAAGCTGGTGAACAGACAGCGTAATCTGTCCGTTCCTTGTGGATCTCCCAGAGCGGAGAAAGCCAACGCAGATGGGGATTGACGGGTCGTAATGCCCCTTCTATAATCGGCGGTACCTCGGCGGCGTAGCCAAGCGGTAAGGCAAGGGACTGCAAATCCCTGATTCACCGGTTCGAATCCGGTCGCCGCCTTAACAGGGGTGGTTAGCTCAGCTGGGAGAGCGCTTGCTTGACGTGCAAGAGGTCACAGGTTCAAGTCCTGTACCACCCACCAGTTTGCCCTGTTCGAACACGGGTTCGACAGGGCGGCCACCTTAATCAGGCCGGTTCGTATCCTTGGTTCGACAACGAAGAGGTCCCATGGAACGCGCACGAGAACTCATCAAACCCTATATCGAGAAGGACGGCGTCATCGGCATTTACATGATAGGTTCGGCCACCCGACCGTATCGCGACGAACTGTCCGACTACGACATCGAGGTGATCATCGAGGACGAAGTCTATGAACGTACACCGATGGACGAACGCCAAGTGTTCTCGTTCAAAGAGGGCGAACCCAAGATCGTGGACTACGAGTTCTATCTGATTCCGTGGAGCGATTTTGTCGGACTCAGGAACTCAACCCTCGACCTGTTCCACCATCCCTACCAACACGCCGTGATTCTTCACGATCCTGACGGACGCATCGAACCGGTCATCCGGCAACTGGCCGAGTTGCCCGAAGACGTCCGTTTGGAGCGGATGGCGGTCCATTTCCTCGAATTCCTCTATCGATTGGGACGCGCACGCAAGACGGCCAATCGCGGCGAATTGCCCATCAACCTGGCGTTGTTGCGAGGCGATGCCCTCAGTTCTCTCATCAAGCTGATCTTCCTTGCCGAGGGGTCCTGGCCGGCGACGGTGCACTGGTCGGAACAGGAATTTGCCGGGCTTGGTATCTCAGACGATCTGCTCGATTTGGTGAAGGCTTGGATACTGGATCCTTCGTCCGACAACGCCCGTGGCTTGGTCGGTGCCGTGCGCGAATTTCTCGATGATTCCGGCGAGACCTTCCATCAAGACATGGACGGCATCCAGCAATGGCTTTTCTTCACCAAAGAAGGCAAGGCCGCCTTTGAACGTTGGGGCTGTCGCTAGAGTGTCGAGACAACAGCTTCTCACCATGAAGAAAACGAAGTTCTTGAAGGGATCCATCACCCCCTTCACACGGGAATTGGCGCTCATCTTCTCTTCAGGCTCTTCATGCCCTTCATGGTTAGAGGTGTCCGAGAGAACTCCTCGAATCTCTTTCCCGCGTACATCTGATTGCTGTTCCCATGGGGGCTATGTATACTTCGGCACTTCCTGAAACAGGTCAAGGGGTGATGTCAGTGGGGAAGACTTCGTGTGTCGGTCTCCGGCGAGAAGACATGTATCGCTGGGAGCGGCGGACCCCGTTGATCCCGGCTCATATCAAAGACCTCGTTCAGGGTACGGGCCGCCAATTCATCATCCAATCCTCGGACATGCGGGCGTATTCCGACGACGAGTATCGGGAAGCTGGACTGGCCGTAGCCGTAGATCTGAAAGAATGTCCGGTCATCATTGCGCTGAAGGAAATCCCCGTCGACATTTTGGAGAAGGACAAGGCTTACGTCTTCTTCTCACACGTCATCAAAGGGCAGCCGGCCAACATGCCCATGCTCCAACAGGCATTGGATCTTGGTTGCACCATCATCGACTATGAGAAAATCGCGGACGACAACCATCGCCGATTGATCGCTTTCGGCAACTACGCCGGACTGGCAGGGATGATCGATACCCTATGGACTCTGGGAGACCGCTTGGCTTGGGAGGGAATCTCCAATCCGTTCGAGCCTCTGACCCAAGCCTCGGAATACGCGGATCTTGCTGCCGCCAAAGCCGCTATCCGAGCGATTGGCGAAACCATTCGGACTGAAGGCCTTCCCGAATCGATCACGCCGCTGACGATCGGGATTGCCGGCTATGGCAACGTGTCTATCGGAGCTCAAGAGATCCTCGATCTGCTTCCGATCACCGACATCGACCCGGCCGGTCTGCTGGCAGGGAGGCCGCCTGCGAACGCGGGCAACACGATTCTCAAGGTTGTGTTCCAAGAAGAGGACACGGTCTTGCCGCTCATGAGCGACAAGAAGTTTGAGCTTCAAGAATTCTACGATCATCCCGAACGCTATCGAGCGGCGTTTGAGCGATACTTGCCGCACTTGACCGTGCTTGTAAATTGCATCTATTGGGAACCGAAGTATCCGCGCTTGGTCACCATCGAGTCGGCGCGAAAACTGTATGCCGACGGACAGCCGAAGCTTCGTGTGATCGGTGATATCTCCTGCGACGTGGCTGGAGGGGTGGAGATTACGGTCAAGGCGACTGAGCCCGACGATCCGATCTATGTGTACGATCCCGAAACGGGTTCGATTCGTTCGGGTGTGGAAGGAAACGGCCCGGTGATGATGGCGGTCGACATCTTGCCGTCCGAATTGCCGCGGGAGTCGTCGGCCTACTTCAGCAACATCCTGAAGGGATTCGTTCCCGATATCGCAACTGTCGATTATTCAGTCGATTTCGAAGCCTTGAAGCTGCCTGCTCCGCTCAAACGTGCCGTGATTTGTCATCGCGGCGCGCTGGCCCCGGACTACCAATACATTCAGAAATATCTGACGGATTCCGTGGATTCTGCTTAGTTCGATACGCAAAGGAGAACGCCTTGACGAAAGTACTCGTATTGGGTGCCGGCTTGGTGGGCGGACCGTTGGTTCGCTACCTGTTGAACGTCGATGGATTCACCGTGACCGTGGCCAGCCGGACAGTGGTGAAGGCTCAAGCCTTGGTCGGCGGTGCCGACAACGGCATTGCTCTGTTCTTGAACGTCAAGGATGAAGCCGCGCTGGAAGCCTTGATTGCCGACCACGATCTTTCCATCAGCCTTCTGCCGTATGTCTATCATCCGACCGTGGCCCGGCTGTGCGTGAAGCACACCAAGCAGATGGTGACCACGTCGTACGTTAAACCGGAGATGCAGGCGCTCGATGCAGGCGCAAAAGAGGCCGGCGTGATCCTACTGAACGAAATCGGCGTCGATCCCGGCGTCGACCACATGTCGGCCATGGAAACCATTCACCAGATCGCGGACAAGGGCGGCAAGCTTATCTCGTTCACCTCGAACACGGGAGGACTGCCCGCGCCCGACGCCAACGACAATCCATTCGGGTACAAGTTCTCGTGGGCACCCCGCGGCGTGGTGCTGGCGGGGAAGAACCCGGCCAAGTTCCTCAAGGATGGCGAAGTGGTCGACGTGCCGGGGCTTGAGCTGTTTTCTTATCACTGGCCGTGCGAGATCAAAGGATTCGGCGAACTCGAGGTCTATCCCAACCGCGATTCGATGCCCTATATCAAGGCCTACGGCATTCCGACCGTGACATCGATGTTCCGCGGTACCTTGCGCTATCCGGGATGGTGCGAAATCCTGAAGAAGATCGTCGATCTCGGATTACTTGACGAGACCGAACGCGACGATATTGCTGGTCTGACCTACGAACGGCTGCTTGCTCGACTGATCGATTCCGATGGCGCGGATCTGAAGTTCGATCTCGCTGAATTTCTGGCCATTGCCGCCGATTCCGAGCCGATTGCAGGACTGGAATGGTTGGGCCTGCTTAGCGATGACATCATTCCAGCGGTCGACAGTACCTATCTCGATGTGGTGGCCTCGCGTATGTTATCCAAGATGGAGTATTCTCCCGGCGAACGCGACATGCTGGTCATGCAGCATGAATTCGTGGTCAAGTATCCGGATCGGACGGAAAAGATTACGTCCACGATGGTCGACTACGGGATTCCCAATGGCGATTCGTCGATGTCTCGTCTGGTCGGATTGCCGGCGGCCATTGCCGCACGCATGATCCTTCAGAGAGAGATTAACCTGACCGGCGTTCGTGTTCCGATGATTCCCGAGATCTACAAGCCGGTGTTGGCTGAGTTGGCCGGCATGGGTATCTCGTTCCAGGAAACGGTGGAAACGTTGTAACTGGACCGAATCAATTCTTCCGGAGAAAGAGAGGACGTTATGCAACTAGGAGCCAGCATCTGGGGATTCTATTACTGTCAGGACCCTGAATCCTGGCCCACGTTATCCGAGGCCGTGAAAGCAGTTCTCGCGTTTGATGGTAACCTAGGCGTGGAGGTGTGGGGTTCTAAGGCGCTGGATCATCCGCCGGTAGAAGGTGATGAGATAGTGGATCTGATCGAAGTGTGTCATGATGTTGAATTCACAACGGTCCACATTCAAGGACAACACTGGTCGTGGAATCCCGGCAATCTACGGCGCGAGATCGATTTTGCCCATCAACTGGGCGCGGAAACCTTGGTCCTTCACCCCGTATGCTTTGGTCTCGTTGATGAAGACGATCGGCCCGATTGGCCGGAGATCGTCCGCATTGCAGAATACGCAGCCAAGTTTGGCGTGCAGCTTGCCGTGGAAAACATGAAGGACTCCATTTGGACGCTGGATCGAATCTTGGACGAGATCGGCGACGATCCCGAGAAGACAAATCTGGGGATTTGCATCGATATCGGCCATGCCAACCAATCGAACGATGCCGGACGAGAAGCCGTTTGTAACTATCTCGAACGCTATTCCGGCCAGCTCAGCCACCTTCATCTGCACGACAACCATGGTGAACGAGACGAGCATCTGGTGCCTGGAGAAGGCACAGTTGATTGGCCGCGCATGCTCGGCGTGCTTGAGAACATCGGTTTCTCTGGAACGGCTGTGCTGGAATCGCATCAAGAAGGCATTTCGCCGAGCGAAGGTTTGAGACGAGGAATTGAGTTCTTCCGAGACCCAGGACCGGCTAAAGAGTGATCATTTCCAGATGAAACACGCGCTCGATGACCCAACGCAGAGGATCAGGTGTAATCGGCGAGCTGTGGACAAGATGCTTCGGGAGGAATTCGATCTGGTAATCCCCGAAGCCAGGGCAATTTAGGGCTTTCCATTGATTGACAATCTGGACCAACCGCTCGATCAATCGACGACCGGCTTCTTCGGACCCCGAAGGACCAAAAGCTCGAAGAGAGTCGTTTGTGACGATTGCTCTCGCCTTCGTCATTGGATCCGCCAAACCATATCCCTGATTGCAGTACCACAGCTCACGGCTTGAGAGCGTCAAGAAGTAGTAGAAATCCGAATGAACGGAATTCCTTAGCGGATGCAATTGGGTGTCGCCTTGAGGAAGCTCTTCCGGGAGCGACTGCTCTTGGAAGGTGTGTGTGGCTATTCCTGGCAAGATCGAACTTCTCCATGGGTTCACCCAAGACAGAATCCCTTGGATGGGCATGAAGCTGCATTTCCCAACGATCTTTCCAATGGCCGCTCCGACGTGATGGTTGTCCCGGGCTGCCAAGACGAGGTAATCAACATGCCCGTGTTGAAGGGGAATGAGCATCTGGCCATCGGGCTGAAGCTGCTCAATCCAATGTGGGGAAAGGTCCGAACAACCTGCGGTGGCGATCATTCGATCATAGGGTGCGTTCTGTGAGTCGCCGAAGAATCCGTCTCTCGAATGAACGTGAGCCTGTAGGTAGCCAAGTTGGCGAAGTGTGAACGCTGCCGAATCAGCGGCATCCGTTCGATTTTCAATTGAGTGAACCGTGCCGTCGCTCGAAACGATCTCCGCCAGCAGGGCAGCGTTGTATCCGGAACAGGTTCCGATCTCCAGAACGTTCATTCCCTCATCAGCGGCGAGGTCTTCCAGCATTCGCGCGACCAACGGAGGTTCAGACAGCGAACCGATCGGGATTATGCCGTCGACGGCGCTAACAAGTGACTGGTTGGAGTAGATGGCCTCCAGATGCTCTGATTGCGGATTGAGAGGGTCAATCACAATATGAGTCCACGCGGGCACGCCCTCAGACATGCCCATCGCAAACCAGTCCTTCACAAAACGATACCGTTCCACACTCAGGAACGCAGCCTTCACGCGCTCCGAGCGAATCGATCCTTGATCCATCAAGGATTGAACGAACTCCGAACGATACTCAAGTGCGGTTCTGATTGTCACTCCTTGTGCGTGCCCGATCTATTCCTCCTCTGGACCGCCGAAATAGCGTATGTGTTGATTCGTTCCGACTATGACGCATTGCCCGAAATGGAAGAACGTGTTCCCCGAGTATGCGTACCACGCGTCAACCTCAGCGCCGCGAATCCACTCCGTCTCGAAGTATCGCGCGACCTGGCCGGCTGCATCCACGACTTCGGCTTGTTCCCACGACACGCTACGAATGACGTAAGGCACGCCGGGAACTAGATCATGGATGCACTTGGTGGTGTCCATGATGTAGAACCCTCCAAGAGGTAAGTTGGTCTCGTTGCTCCAAGGCAGTTCGCGTCCTATGAGCTTGGCCAACTGATAGGACGGCGAGTCTTCGGTCAAAGGGAGCGTAATGACGTGCTCCCCCCAGCCGTTGACGATGCCCGAGAAGATAAGGGCGCCTTCGTAATCGAACTTGTCTCCTTCGGCCAACAACAGCTCGATTGGAGCGAAAACCTCACGGATCTCTGCTACGAACGCTGCCCGATTGAATGTCTCCAACTGAGCAGTACATGAAATGCCGACCATCACCAAGATTCCCATGACCAGGAGTACTCTCTTCATCTGCATCACATCCTCTAGAGATTTTAGTGCTCCAATACTCTCCAAAAGCATCCTTACATGAAAGGATTGGAAGTACGGATAAAGAATATAGCAACACAAGGAGTAAGGGAAGAACAGACAAGGATAGGTTGAGTGCGCTTTGAGCTGCACGCGAGTCGTTAGACAGGCCCAGTTGAAGCGCGCCGGCCCTCACCGGCGACGAGACAAGATGGCAACCAGTACGATATCATACGCTGGCCGCATTTGGTGATGATTGTCCTGATTCCTTTGAAAACGAAACGTAGTATTCGTTTCAGTCCAAGTGAGGACGCTCGGATGACTGCCGTCTGTCTTCGCCCCTAACCACGACGTCATAGCATGACCCAATCCACCGTGAGAGAGCTCGGGAACCATACTTCTTGATAACCGTCGTTGAGTCCGGCAGATTCGTTGCCACAGCTGTCGGCAGCAAGGCGCGGTAGCGCCAATCCACGATACGCTCCAGTTCTTCGAGCACAAAATCCGTCGTTCGCTCTGAACCAAAATCATCGAGCACTAGGAGGTCGCACTCACGGCACCGAGTGGACGTTGCCTGCGAGCCATGTGCAATGTCCGATCGAAGAACGCTGACCAGATCGAGCATGGGCCAGTATTCGATCCGGGCAGATTTCTCAATCTCATCCTGAGAAAGCGATGGGATATCGTCAACTTCTCCCAGCTCCTCACTTGCATTGGCGATAAGCTCGGAAGCGGACGGGACTTCGACCATTGGCTCGTTGGTTGCTTGTTCCACGGGGACGTACGAGTGAAGCTGGTCATACTCCTTCATCAAGGCAACCAGCAGGTGTGTCTTCCCCACGCCATTCTTTCCCCAAAGCATGATGCCGTGCTTTCCCTCAACTGCCACCCTCTTGCATGCTTCATACGCTTCTCGGTTTGACGGTTCCACGTCGAAGTTGTCAAACGTGCAGTGTTGAAATCTCTTTCCTATGGGGGCTCCTCGAATCACAACTAGCCTCCTCTTCGGCCTCGATCATAGATGGATGGGTCATGACTTTGCTCCAAGTGTTGTTGCTCTCTCGATTTGGTACGAGGTCGTCCCCTCGCCTCCCAATCCCGAGCCATAGTGAGGTTCCGCTCATAATTCTTCGTGTTGAATGGCGTGACACAGTCGAAGTATTTTCGCGACTCTTCCTTTCCTCCGTCGACAGCAGCCAAGTGCTCCAGAACAAGAATCAGATCGCTCTCGGAATAGCCTTCATTCAAGCGACCGCTTATGTGCTCAATGTTCTTCGCGTGCCTAGAAGAAAGGGGTGTAAAGCTCTTCCAATCCCATGCCGACTTGCGAAGCTCATTCAGCCGATCAATCACGTGCTGTATGCGCATTTCCTCCTTCGCCTTGGCGTCGAGCTCTACACGCTTGTCATTCTCTTTGATGGCAGCACTCTGTCCCTCGAACAAAGGGAGATTGACAGAGTCCAACGAAACGGGGGCATCTCGCTTGACACCAGAGTTATCTGCAGCTACTGGCTCACAGTAGCCGGCACGTTCGAGTTCCAACAGCGCGGTCAGAATAGCCTGCTTGCCTTCTGTAGACGCCGAGGCAAGAGCCTTGGTATCAAGCGACATGCCTTCGGGGAGGGTACTGAAGTATGCCAATAGGCCTTTGGCGCGAAATGACAGGGCCGAATCTGCAAATACATCCTTGTCCTTCAGGCTGCGGTGCTTCGTATCTAGAGCTAGCCGGAACCTCATCAGTTCACCTCCCCTTCTTCTTCTTCAGCCACGAGAGAGTACCTTCGGGTTTACGTTCTGCGCAACCATTCCGCGAGTAGCTCCCGCTCACGTTCCTTCTTGAGTCCTCCCCGCCATTCATGGTCGTCAGGTCGTGTGAGCGACCACTCCATTGTTGCCCGAACTGTGTCCTCAAGAGGACGGAACGTCAGGCCCTTAACGATAGCGTGATCGGTGCGGAAATCGAAGAATCCTCGAGCAATCGGCTCGTCTTCCGGAATCCATAGCGGAAGCTCTATCCAGGGCCCGACTTCATGCTCCGTCAGGAATGCATCATCCATCCAGACGGGTTCAGTGTCTTTATCGGACATCTCACAGCACGTGCGCAAAAGGGTCTGCATCGTCAGATCGCCGGGAGAAGAAGCGGTGTTGTATACACCGGTCTCACCGGATTCCAACATGTTGACGATCCATGCGGCCAGATCGCGAACGTCGATGAATTGAATGGGGCGATCAGGTCTCCCGGGAGCCAGGATTTGTCCGCCCTGCGCCGCTCGCCATGGCCAATAGGTGAAGCGATCGGTGGGATCGTGAGGGCCGACAATTAGACCGGGGCGGATCAGCAGGACGCGATCCCCGAATGAGGCTGTG
>Ga0209976_10000955_pt1 | contig 17497 bp, 16 predicted proteins | sample SumtaG_FD_182806 | JGI IMG/M metagenome (GOLD analysis project Ga0209976, IMG submission 182806) | Deep subsurface microbial communities from Indian Ocean to uncover new lineages of life (NeLLi) - Sumatra_00157 metaG (SPAdes) (version 2) | ecosystem: Environmental > Aquatic > Marine > Oceanic >...
AGAGAAGGATCCAGGCACCCAAGCCATTGCCGTCATCTCGAAGCCTCCTGGTCAAGACACACTGGAACGCATCGTTCAGCGACTGAACCGATGCAGCAAGCCCGTCGCCGCCTGCTTCCTGGGACTTGAATCGGCAAACTGGCCATCGGCAGCGCGTTTTGAAATCTCTGCCACTATCGACGATGTCGTAGCGAACTCGCTGCTCCTGGTGGGCAAGACGGGGGGCAGCGCTACGCTGCTTCTTCCCGTCAAGAACGCCGAACGGTTGGAGAAAGAAGTCGAGAGAATGAACTCTAATCAGAAGTACGTCCGCGGTTTGTTTGCGGGTGGGACCTTCTGTTATCAAGCACAGCAAATCATGAGAGATGGAGGAGTCGCCGTACATTCCAATGCACCGCTGGAAGGCATGACCATGTTGGACGATGAGAATGCAAGCGTCAAGAGCACATTAGTTGACATGGGGGCAGACGAATTCACTGTTGGCGTACCCCATCCGATGATCGATGCCACACACAGGCGCAAGCGGATCCTGGACGAGGTGCAAGATCCGACTGTTGCCGTTCTTCTGCTCGACTTCATTCTCGGCCATAACGCGTCGACGGATCCTGTCGGCGATCTTGCTGAGGCCATTGTCGAGGCGAAGCGACAGTCTAGTGAAGCGGGCCACTATCTTTCGGTTGTCGCGTCCGTATGTGGCACCGACGAAGATCCCCAGGGGTTGGAAAAGCAGGAGCAATTGCTGCGAGATACCGGAGTTGTTGTCTTCCCAAGCAACGCTCAAGCGAGCCAGTTCGCGCGAGACATCTTGAGTAAGCGAATGGAGGTGTCCAAATGAAGATGACCGATCTGCAAAGCTTGCTGAAAGCAGGACCCATTGCGATTAACTTGGGTCTTGAGGAGTTTGCGAAGAGCCTTCAGGATCAAGGAGCAAAGGTCATCCATGTTGATTGGGCGCCACCTCCGCCCGTGGACGAGGAAATGGAAGACCTCCTCGACAAGCTCCTTTGACCATGTCGACGTAAGCCCTTGTGGATGCCGGCGAGAGAAGGCGAGCGTCCGACTCTGCAAGAACACCGAATCACGATTTTGGTTATCCGCTCGTATCAAGGCGACTTCACCAGGCGTATGAGTGATATCAGAAATTGCAGGGATGCCGGGTTTCCGGAACCTGGGGCACTGTACCTGGAAGACGTGCGCTAGCTGCTTCGTAGCAAGACGGTCGCCCTCCTGCAACACGGCTCGAAATGATCACCTGGCGTGATACTGATGGAACGGGTATAATGCGCACCAGTTTCGTAAGCAATTCATTCGCATACCAACCTAAATACCAATTGCAATCAAGCAGAGCTGAGAGTGCGACTTGGCTCAACGGAGCCAAGGAGTATTTCTATTGAGTTTTGAACAGTTTTCGTTTGACCGGCGCATTGCCGCCGGAGTGAAGTCCATTGGTTACAGAACCCCCACCCCGATCCAGAAAGAAGCCATTCCCGTCGTCCTTCAAGGGCGGGATATTCTGGGATTGGCCCAGACCGGAACGGGAAAGACGGCCGCCTTCGTGCTGCCGATTCTTCAGCGCCTGAGCCAAGGTCCTCGTGGTAAAGTACGGGCTCTAATCGTGGCCCCGACCCGTGAGCTGGCCGAGCAGATCCACCAGGAGATCGTCAAACTGGCGCGTGACACCAAGATTCGAAGCGTCACGATCTACGGTGGCGTAAGCAAGGGACCACAGCTCGCAGCGTTGCGCCGGGGAGTGGAAATCGTAGTCGCATGCCCCGGGCGTTTGCTTGATCACGTCGATGCGGGCGCGATCAACCTGGGGTACGTGGAGGTACTGGTCCTCGATGAGGCCGACCGTATGTGCGACATGGGTTTCCTCCCCGATATTCGCCAGATCATCCGGCAGGTGCCGGAGAAGAGGCAAACGCTCTTCTTCTCGGCAACCATGCCCAAGGACATTCGTGCCCTCGCCGATAGTATTCTCGATGATCCGAAGACGGTGCAGATCGGAGCGAACGCACCAGCAGAGACGGTCTCACACGCCCTCTATCCGGTGCCCGAAGACCGCCGTAAGGAGTTTCTCATAGCGCTGCTCCGGCGGACATCAACCGGCCGTGTTCTCATTTTCACACGCACGAAGCACCGGGCCCGAAGCCTTGCCATCTACATGAAGAAGCACGGATATCGCGCAGCAGCGCTTCAGGGGAACATGACCCAGAACCAGCGGCAACAGGCGATCAATGGCTTCCGTAATGGGAAGATCGACATGCTCGTGGCTACCGATATCGCGGCCCGAGGGATCGATGTGTCGAAAATCTCCCACGTGATCAACTTTGACATGCCCGGCACCGCCGATGCCTATACACACCGGATCGGGCGCACCGGTAGAATCGGGCGCTCGGGCGAAGCCTTCACGTTTGCGGTTCGTGGTGACGGTCTGATGATCCGGCAAATCGAGAAGACGTTGGGGACCCACATCGAACGACGCCGGCTTCCCGATTTTGAATACGGTGGCGGATTCGATCCAGAACGGCAGTTCCCGCGAAGCAGCTCAAAGTCATCGAGCCTTCCTCGTTCCTTTGGAAGCCGTGGCTCCCGCCGGAGACGCTGACGTCAGGCAGTGAAGCCAGCCGTTCCCACAAAGAAGGGTGAGTATCCCAAGCAGCCATGTGGGATAGCCGTTGCTTCGAGTCTAGAGCCTGGGAGGACTTGTACCTGGAACTCAAGTCCTTTCTGTGGCGTGGTAGAGGCGAGATTCAATCACCTGAACGGCAAATCAGAACCCTCTTCGATCAGATGCCGGGCAAGTATTGTGAACTCTTGAGCGGAATCTAGAGATGCCGTCAACTCAAGACCGCCCCTTTACTCGCTTTGCCCACCAGTCGCGTATAGCGATCCAAGTAACCGTCTGTCGCCTCACGAACAGGAGCCGTCCATGCTTTACGACGTTGATCCAGCTCGACGTCGGGGACATGGAGGGTAAGAGCTCCACCCTCAATGGCGATGCTGATCGGGTCTCCGTCTTGGATAAGGGCGATCATGCCGCCGGCTGCGGCCTCGGGGCAGACATGGCCGATGGCGGCGCCGCGGGAGGCGCCGGAGAAGCGGCCATCAGTGATGAGGGCGACCGAATCGTCAAGGCCCATTCCGGCTAGCGCTGAAGTAGCCATCAGCATCTCGCGCATTCCGGGCCCGCCACGCGGACCCTCGTAGCGGATGACGATCACATCGCCCGGCCGGATCTCACCGGCGAGGATCGAGGCAAGCGCAGGTTCTTCGCGGTCGAAGACGCGGGCCGGACCTTCGTGTTGTTTCATCTCCGGACAGACGGCCGATGCCTTCACCACGCAGCCATCCGGGGCCAAATTTCCTCGAAGAATGCGGATTCCGCCGTTGACTGAGACAGGATCATCAAGAGGGCGAATAACCGAGTTGCCGTCAACGGCACGGGGCCCGGTGACGAGTTCGGTAATGCGACCACTCACCGTCAGCGCTGTGCCATGCACGCAGCCGGCCTTCAGAAGCTGTCCCAAGACAGCCGGGATCCCCCCAGCGGAATTCAGATCTTCCATGTGGTGTTCGCCCGACGGACTGAGCTTCACGAGACACGGGGTCTTGGCACTGATCGCATCGAAGGCATCAAGCGGAAGGGCAAGTCCGGCTGCGTGAGCGATCGCCGGAAGATGGAGGACCGTATTCGTCGAGCCGCCGATCGCCATGTCGACGGCGATCGCGTTCTCGAAAGCGTCAAGCGTGAGGATGTCGCGTGGACGGCAATCGTCTGCCACCAGTTTCATCACGCAGGCACCGGCCTCCTTCGCGAGGCGGATTCTCTCGGCCGAGACGGCAGGAATCGTCCCATTTCCGGGCAGTCCCATACCGAGGGCTTCGGTCAGGCAGTTCATGGTGTTGGCGGTGAACAGCCCGGCACAAGAGCCGCAGCCGGGACACGCCGTACGCTCCAGCTCGGTGAGTTCCGTTGTGTCGATCGCGCCGGCCTCGTGTTTGCCGACGGCCTCGAAGAGTGTCTTTACATCGACCGGTTTGCCGTCGTGCCGGCCGGCCAGCATCGGCCCTCCGCTGACAACCACGGTGGGGCGGTTAATCCGCGCGGCGGCCATCAGCATACCGGGAACGACCTTGTCGCAGTTGGGGATCATCACCAGTCCGTCGAAGGCATGGGCCATCGCCATCGACTCGACTGAGTCGGCAATCAGTTCGCGGCTCGGAAGCGAATACCGCATCCCATCGTGCCCCATCGCAATTCCATCGCAGATGGCGATCGTGTTGAATTCGAGGGGAGTGCCTCCGGCCGAACGAACACCGGCCTTCACGGCCTCGGCCACGGACCGAAGATGGACGTGCCCGGGCACGATCTCGTTGAAGGAATTGGCAATGCCGATGATCGGACGGGCCAACTCTTGCGGTGTGAGTCCCGAGGCATAGAACAAGCTCCGATGTGGCGCCCGGGTCACGCCTTTCTTGACGCGATCGCTATGCATGGCCCGCCTCCCGGTCTGCACCTGCAGCGACCCCTGTGGTTTGAAGCCGTTCGACAACGGCTTCTCCCATCTTCGCTGTACTCACGGAGGCACCTAGGCCGGCAATCTCCGGCGTCCGAACGCCGTCGGCCAGAGCGGCCTCCACGGCCGCCTCGACCCGTTCGGCTTCTGAGGTCAATCCGAGGCTGTACCTAAGGAGCATCGCCGCACTCAGGATGGTTGCGAGAGGATTCACGATTCCCCGGCCGGCAATGTCGGGCGCGCTTCCGTGAATCGGCTCGTACAAGCCGAGACGTGTGACACCACGATCGGCGCCGTCAGCTTCTCCGAGCGACGCCGAAGGCAGCATGCCCATCGATCCGGCCAACATCGACGCTTCGTCGGCCAGAATGTCACCGAACATGTTCGAGGTCAGCACCACGTCAAAATCGCTCGGTCGCCGCAACAGGTGCATGGCCGCCGCGTCGACGAGCATCGTATCAAACGACACATCGGGATAATCAGCAGCGACATCGGCAACCACCCGACGCCACAGCCTGGATGAAGCCAGCACGTTCGCTTTGTCGACTGAAATCACGTTTCCCCGGCGCTCCTGCGCGATCCGAAACGCTACATCGGCGATCCGACGGACTTCTTGGCTTGTGTACTGCATCGTATCGTACGCAATCGCTAGATCTGCCGTGGCCTCCTGCCGTTTCCCAAAATAGATGCCTCCGGTCAGTTCCCGAACGATCATCAGGTCCACCCCATCCAGCAGGTCGTCCCGCAAAGGCGAGACGCCTGCTAGAGCGCTGTAGATCCGTACGGGGCGCAGGTTGGCGAACAGACCCAATCCCTTGCGAAGCCCCAGCAACCCCTGTTCAGGACGCACCGAGGCCGTCGGATCCGCCCACTTCGGTCCGCCGACGGCTCCGAGAAGTACGGCGTCGGCCGCTCGGCAGGCGACAAGCGTCGCCGGTGGGAGCGGATCACCCACAGCATCGATGGCGGCCCCACCGATCAGAAACTCCTCGAACGTGAACCGATGTCCAAACGTCTCGCCCACGATCGTCAGCACACGCACAGCCTCCGCAACCACCTCGGGACCCACCCCGTCACCGGGAAGAAGGACAATCTTCGCGTTCATCTTCGCTCCTCAGGTTTCAACGCTCTCCGCATGTCGAATCGGCGCGGCAACCAGCGCGTACTCCAGCGCATCGGCCAGCGCCAGCCAGCTCGCCTCGATCACGTTCGTTCCACACCCCACCGTGCTCCATGTTGTCAGGCCGTCTGTTGAGGTAATCAGAACCCGGGTTCGAGCTGCCGTCCCAGCGTCGGCATCGAGAATCCGTACCTTGTAGTCCGTCAGCCGAACCTCCGAGATCCGGGGGTAGATCGGAATCAAGGCTTTGCGCACCGCAGCATCCAACGCGTTCACCGGACCGTTTCCGTCGGCCGCCGTATGCACCATCTGATCTCCAACCGCCACCTTGACCGCAGCCTCAGAGCGCGTGCCGCCCTCGGGATGTCCCTGGACCAGCACGTGAAAATCGTCGAGTTCGAACGGCGGGGTGTACTCGGGATCCGTCCGACGAACCAGGAGTTCTATCGAGGCTTCGGCTCCCTCGAATTGGAATCCTCGGTGTTCGAGGTCCTTGATCTGAGACAGGACTTGAAGGGTGTTGTCGCGCTCCCCGGTCCCTACGAGGGAAAGACCGAACTCGCGTGCTTTTTCGCGCAGGTTCGCCTTCCCTGACAGCTCTGAAACGACGGTGCGCATCCGGTTGCCGACCCGGTTCGGCTCGACGTGCTGATAGCTCTCAGTGCACTTCATGAGGGCATCGACGTGCATCCCTCCCTTGTGGGCGAAGGCGCTCCGTCCGACGTAGGGGCGTTGTGGATTCGGGCGACAGTTCACAATCTCGCTGACGGATTCAGACAGGCTCGTCAGCTGATGTAGCTGGCCGGCCGCATGGCAGCCGTAGTCCAGCTTGAGGGTGAGCGTCGGAAGCAAGGAACAGAGGTCTGCATTCCCACACCGCTCTCCATATCCATTGACCGTCCCCTGAATTTGTGTCGCGCCCGCCTGCACCGCAGCCAGGCTGTTGGCCACGGCAAGCCCGCCATCGTCGTGGGCATGGATTCCCAGTGGGACTTCAACATATTGCAGAACGTCCGTCACGGCGGCTGAGACGTCCCACGGCATGGCTCCACCATTGGTGTCGCACAGGACCAGCACGGACGCTCCACCTTCCGCCGCGGCGAGGAGCGTTTCAACAGCGTAAGCCGCATCATCGCGATAGCCATCGAAGAAGTGCTCGGCATCGAAGACCACCTCGCGTCCCGCCTCCCGGAGAAACCGGACCGTATCGCAAATCATCCGTAGGTTCTCCTCCCCGGTCGTCGCTAGGACTCGGTCCACGTGAAGCCTCCAGCTCTTCCCGAAGACCGTGACCACCGGCGTCTCGGCCGCCAGAAGGGATTGAAGGTTCGGATCGTCTTCCACAACCCGGTCGGCCCGGCGCGTGCACCCAAAGGCGCTCAGCCTGGAATGACGCAGGTGGAGGTCCTTCGCTCGTTCGAAGAAGACAGCATCCTTCGGATTCGATCCCGGCCACCCCCCTTCAACCAGGTCGATTCCCATACGGTCGAGCAGGCGCATGATCTTTAGTTTGTCATCGACAGACAGAGAGAGTCCCTCCTGCTGGGCACCATCGCGAAGTGTCGTATCGTAGAGTGTGATGTTCATCGTTCCCCCAGCCTTATGGGTGCGTCAGCCAGCCATGTCGATCAGCCGCTTGCCCCTTGACGATGTCGAAGAAGGCCTCTGACAGGCTCTGCGTGATTGGACCGGGCCGGCCTGTCCCCACCTGGTGCCCATCGACCTCCACAATTGGGCTGATTTCGGCCGCCGTGCCTGTGAAAAAGATCTCATCGGCAACATAGAGCATGTCTCGAGGCACCGCTGCGACCTCGACGTCGAAGCCCTGTTCCGAGGCCAACGTCATGACCGTACGGCGCGTGATCCCATCAAGGATTGATGAAACCAGCGGTGGGGTGATCATCACACCATCATGGACCAGAAACAGGTTCTCGCCGCTGCCCTCACTCACGAAGCCGGCGGCGTCCAATGCGATCCCCTCATCGAATCCTCGGTCATGTGCCTCCATCGCAATGAACTGCGAGTTCACGTATTGGCCCCCGATTTTCGCCGCCGGAAGGGCCGTTCCCGGCGCCAGGCGACGCCACGAACTGACGCCCACCCGGACTCCCCGATCGAGCGCACCCGGCCCCAGATACTCACCCAGGTCGATCACGATGACACTGACGTGGGTGGGGCAAGGGCGTCCGTCGATCGAGAAGGTCGAACTCCCTCGAAAGACGACCGGGCGGATGTAGCAGGACGGGAATGCATTCGCTCGAACCGTCTCACAGACCGCGCCGGACAGGTCGGCGACCGCGTACGGGAGTTCGAGGTTGGCTAGTTCACACGACGAGGCCAGGCGTTTCATGTGCTCGGCCAAGCGAAAGATGGCGGTCCCTTTCGGATGCTCGTACGCACGGATTCCCTCAAAGACGCTCGATCCGTAGTGCAGCGCATGAGCAGAGACGTGTGTCGTTGCCTCCACCCAGGGAACCAGCTTTCCATCCATCCAGATCGTACTTCCGGTCTTCATGAACGGGTCCTTTCTCCGGCCGGCCGGCGAAGAAGGTCGAAAATACCCGCTGCCAGCCGCTTCTTCGTGAACGGTGTCAGCCCACCGGCCTCGATCAAGCCGAGGATGAAGGGGGGATAGGTTTCCGCCTTATAGTTCAACCCAAGCGTTCGATTCGTCACCAAACCGGTCTCGATATCCACCTCGAACACGTGCCCACTCTCGGCAGCGGCCACCGCCTCTCGACAGGCAACAATCGGTAATCCCACGTTGAACGCGTTTCGGTAGAAGATGCGAGCAAAGCTGGCAGCGATAACACAAGCGATTCCCGCGCCCTGAAGTGCTAGAGGAGCGTGCTCCCGCGACGACCCGCAGCCGAAGTTCTCGCCGGCAACCAGGATGTCCCCAGGCCGTACGTTCGCGGCAAAGCTGGGTTCGATGTCCTCCATGCAATGTTTCGCCAACTCAACGGGATCGGAGGTGGCCAGATAGCGAGCCGGGATGATCACATCGGTATCCACGTGGTCGCCGTACGTCCAAGCACGTCCAGTCCACCTCATCACAACACCTCCTCGGGCGAGGCAATCCGCCCGGCGATAGCCGATGCGGCGGCAACCGCCGGACCGGCGAGATAGACCTCGCTGTCAGGGTGACCCATTCGGCCACGGAAGTTGCGGTTGGTCGTGCTGACGGCCCGTTCGCCCGAAGCCAAAACCCCCATGTGCCCACCAAGACACGGCCCACATGTGGGTGTACTCACGGCGGCACCTGCTTCAATCAGGGTCTCGAGCAGCCCCTCTCTCATCGCCTGAAGGACGACCTGCTGTGAGCCTGGGAGAACAATGCACCGGACACTTGGGTTGACGCTACGCCCGCGCAGGATTTCGGCGGCCACTCGCAGATCGTCAAGCCGGCCGTTGGTACACGAACCGATTACCACCTGATCGATCGCAATCCGTCCCACTTCACTCACCGGATGAACGTTTTCGGGCAAGAAGGGGAACGCCACCTGGGGACCCAGTGCCGATATATCGACATTGAGAACCCGTTCGTAGTCCGCGTCCGCATCCGCCGACGCGGCTGTGCCAGCGGCCCATTTCACGGAACCCCGTGGGCCGGACCGCGGATGGTCCGTCACGTACGCCCGTGTTGTCTCATCGACTCGAAAGAGACCCACTTTCCCCCCTGCTTCGATCGCCATGTTGGCCATGGTGAATCGGCCGGACATCGGCAACGCATCGATGACCGGACCCACAAACTCGATTGACCTGTAACGCGCCCCATCCACGCTCAGCTGTCCGATGGTGTAGAGGATGAGGTCCTTCGCGCCGACCCACGGAGCGAGATTCCCCGTGTATTCCACACGGATCGTCTCCGGAACTCGCATCCACGTGGTCCCTGTCGCCATCGCCGCCGCAATGTCGGTCGATCCCATTCCCGTGGAGAAAGCGCCGAGCGCACCGTAGGTACAGGTATGCGAATCAGCCCCGACTACCACGTCGCCAGGGCCTACAAGCCCCTGTTCCGGAAGAAGTACGTGCTCGATTCCGGCTCGGCCGACATCGTAGTAGTGCGTGAGCCCCTGCTTCGCCGCGAATCGGCGCATCACCGCAGACTGCTCGGCCGACGCGATGTCCTTATTCGGTGTGAAATGATCGGCGACCAGAACGACTGCATCCGGATCGAAGACCGTGTCCACGCCAAGTTTGTCGAACTCACGAATCGCGAGTGGGGCCGTGATGTCATTGGCAAGAACAACGTCCACAGCAACCTCGACCAGGTCTCCGGCGTGAACCTTTCGCTGCTTCTCCGGGGAGATCGGCCGCCCCTCGTCCAGTGCATGGGAGGCCAACAGCTTCTCGGCAAGCGTCTGACTCATCTCGACCCTTTCGCTCCCGGTTCGTCTTCGCTTCTGCGTGACCGACGTCGCCCTCGGGCCTGAAGCTCGCCGAGTGCTGTCGGATCCCACCTTACCGACCACCCGTTCGACATCTCCTCGGCCTCCATGACCGCCTCTGATGCCACGGTCTCTTGTGCCTCTTCGGTGCCGTCCTGCCCCGCTGTCGCTTTGGTCTGTTGGTCGCCCACCACATCCTCCTTTGTTCCGTATTTCACGAGTTTCCCGCTTCAGCTCCAACTGTTGTGGATCGCTCAATGGTCGCAGCCAGTCGATTGAGCGCACTCAAGTATGCCTTGGCGCTGGCCACGATGATGTCGGTATCGGCTCCGTATCCGGAGGCGATCCGCCCTTGCTTGTCTTCCAGTTGAACCGTCACTCTGCCCTGCGCATCGATCCCTTCGGTGACCCCGTGCACGTTGTATTCGCGAAGCCGGCTGGGAAGATCGAACACTTGGTTGATTGATCGATAGGCCGCATCCACCGGGCCGACGCCCACCGCCGCGCTGATGTGCTCGGCACCCTGGGGATCGAACAATCGCACGGTCGCCGTCGGCATGCCCGGACGACCGGAGACTACCTGAAGATCGATGAGTTGGAACCCATCGCCCGCGCGCTCCGATACATCGGCCAGCAACGCCTCAATGTCGGCATCCGCCACGGTCTTCTTCTTGTCCGCCAACGTCTTGAACGCCTCGAACGCGAGGTTCAGCGTCTCGTCGTCCACCTCATATCCGAGGTCGGCAAGATGCACTCGAAACGCATGACGCCCGGAGTGCTTCCCCAGAACCAGCCGGGACTCCACTAAGCCGACCGTTTGTGGACGAATGATCTCGTAGGTCGCCTGATGCTTGAGTAGGCCGTCTTGATGAATCCCGGATTCATGGGCGAATGCATTGGCTCCGACGATGGCCTTGTTCGGCTGGATACGGAGACCGGTTGTCTCGCTGACCATTCGGCTTGTGCGCATAATCTGCGTCAGATCCACGCCTGTCGTCAGCCCGAGAGCCTCTGAACGTGTATCACAGAGCATGACAACCTCTTCGAGCGCCGCATTGCCGGCCCGTTCGCCGATTCCGTTTACCGTGACTTCCGCCTGGCGTGCCCCGGCCTGAAGCGCCGCAAGCGTATTGGCGGTCGCAAGTCCGAGATCGTCGTGGCAGTGAACCGAGATGGTGACTCGATCGATCCCCTCCACTTCGGCCAGCAGCTGCCGGATCAAGTCCCCAAACTCACCGGGGGTCGAATAGCCAACGGTGTCGGGGACGTTGATCGTCGTTGCACCATTCGCCAGGGCGATGGAGACTGCCTGGCAAAGGAAGCCCCAATCCGTCCGGCTTGCGTCTTCGGGAGAGAACTCCACGTCGTCGCAGAGCGACCGCGCATGCTGAACGGCGTCTCGGATTTGGTCGAGCACATCGCTGTGTGTCGAACGTAGCTTGTGCTCGATGTGAATGTCCGAGGTGGCTAGAAACGTATGGATACGCGGGCGAGCCGCCGGACGGACAGCTTCCCAGGCCGCATCGATATCGGACCGATTCGCCCGTGCCAGCCCACAGATGACCGGTGGACGCCCACCTGGGTGCTGAGAGACGCCTCTGCCGACACGTTCTGCGATGCCGCGCACCGCGAGGAAGTCGTCGCGGGAAGCGACGGGGAAGCCGGCCTCGATTACATCAACACCCAGAAGAGCGAGCTGGCGGGCGATCCGGATCTTCTCCGGAACCGCGAGTGTCGCCCCGGGCGATTGCTCGCCGTCCCGCAAGGTCGTGTCGAAGATGATCACACGATCGGCGTTGGAGTCTTTCTTCCCAGCCATGCCCTCGCTCTTCATCGTCATCACTGTCAGCCCTTCGGCGCGTTCTCCGGCCGCAACCCGCGCACGGCGGCTCCGGCCTGCCAGAGTTCGGACTCGCGCATGGCGCTCAGCTCTGCTTCGAGGTCCTCGCGATACGTCGGGCTGGCATTTGCCTCGAGCACGATCCGCGTCTCCTCGCCATCGACGACGCTCTGATACAGGTCGTCGAAGATCGGCGCCACGGCGCCCCGGAAGCGGTGTCGCCAGTCGAGCGCGCCTCGCTGTGCCGTTGTACTTACGTTGGCGAGCATCCAATCCATCCCGTTCTCCCCAACCAGGCGAATGAGGCTCTGTGTCATCTCCTCGACTGTCTCGTTGAATGCCTCGCTCGGGGAATGCCCGTGCTCGCGAAGCACGGCGTACTGGGCTTCGATCACCCCGGCCAACGCTCCGATCAACATGCCACGCTCACCGGTCAGATCGCTGTGCACCTCTTTCAGAAACGTGGTCGGGAACAGGTAGCCTGATCCGATACCGATCCCGACCGCCAACGTGCGCTCCACGGCGCGACCCGACGCATCTTGTTCCACGGCATAGCTGCTGTTGATGCCGCTGCCGGCGAGGAAGTTGGCACGGACATTCGCTCCGGATCCTTTGGGCGCAACAAGGATGACGTCAACGTCATCCGGCGGAACGACACCGGTCTGCTCACCGTAGACGATGGAGAACCCGTGAGAGAAGTAGAGCGCATCGCCCGCCTGCAAGCACGGCTTGATGCTGGGCCATAGCTCCTTCTGGGCGGCATCCGACACCAGGTACTGGACGATCGTTCCCCGTGCGGCCGCCTCACCGATCGGGAACAAGGTCTCTCCAGGAACCCAACCGTCGGCCACGGCCTTGTCCCACGTAGGAGAGTTCTGTCGTTGTCCAACCACAACTTGAATCCCGTTCTCTCGCATGTTGAGGGCCTGCGCCGGGCCCTGGACCCCGTATCCAAGTACAGCAACCGTCTCATCCCGCAAGACGTCCCGTGCCTTCTTAATCGGGAACTCTTGTCTCGTCACGACCTCTTCGAAGACTCCTCCAAAATTCACCCTGGCCATCGCGTTTCCTCCTGCTTCCTTCCTGCATTGCCGCCACGTTCGCGAACCATCGCGACGCAGCCCGTCCTCACCATCTCTTCGATTCCAAACGGCCGTAGAACCTCGACCAGGCGGTCGATCTGATCGTCCGGTCCGGTCGCTTCGATCATTAGTGTCTCCAGGCCGATGTCGAGGATACGCCCCCCGAACGTGCTCACAACTTGCATGATTTCCGCTCGCGCACCCTCCGATGTCCGAACCTTGATCATGGCCAGGTCATGCATCACGGCGGCCTGCTCGGTGACGTCATGAACGCTGAGCACGTGAATGAGCTTCTCCAAGTTCTGCTCTACCTTCCGGCTATCAGTCCTCTCGCCGTCGACAACGATCGTCATCCGCGAAATCCCTTTGCGTTCGGTGTGTCCCACGGTGAGACTTTCGATGTTGAAAGCCCGTCGCCGGAATAGACTGGCCACACGATTCAGCGTGCCTGGCTTGTCCTCGACGAGCGCTACCAGAGTCCGTTTCATCCGTCTGCTCTCCTTGGCTTGCCGCCTACGGCGATCGGGCGGCGCAGCATTTCGTGAAGGGCAGCCCCTGCAGGGACCATCGGATAGACGTTCCCTTCCTCTCCCTCTCCTACGATGTGAAATTCGATCAACGCTGCCGATCCCGACGAGCGGGCTTGGGAAATTGCATCCGGGCTCTCTTCCGCCGTGGACGCGTGATGGCCGGCAATTCCGTAGGCCTCGGCCACGCGAACGAAGTCGGGGCTCGACAAGCGTGTGGACTCGTATCTATGGTCGAAGAAGAACTCCTGCCATTGGCGGACCATCCCGAGAAAGCCGTTGTTCAGCACCGCGATCCGTAGTGGGAGCCCTTCTTGGACCACCGTGGCCAGCTCTTGGATGTTCATCTGGAAACCGCCGTCTCCGGCAATCACCCAGACCTCTGCATCCGGCACGGCGATCTGCGCTCCGATGGCGGCCGGCAACGCGAATCCCATCGTTCCGAGTCCGCCGGAGGTGATGAAAGCTCTCGTTCCATCGGAAGGGAAGTACTGGGCGGCCCACATCTGATTCTGCCCCACATCGGCCACCACAAGGGCCTCACCGCCGGTTTGACGCCAGATCTCATCGATCACGTGCGGCGCCGTGAGTCGGTTGCACACCGAGTGGGCAAGAAGCTCGCGCTCCTCAGCGTCGCTCCGCCATACGCTGATGCGCTCCAGCCACAGCGGATGAGCATCCGCTATTACATTCGGAATGAGCTGCCGGAGAACCGCTCCGACATCGCCTACGATGCCTACGTCGACGGCCACGTTCTTTCCGATCTCGGCAGGATCGAGATCGACATGGATTCTCACCGCATCCGGCGCATACCGTTTGAGACAGCCCGTGACCCGATCATCGAACCGCATTCCCAATGCCACCAGCAAGTCGGCTTCTTGAATTGCGTGATTGGCCGCGGCCGCTCCGTGCATCCCCATCATTCCAAGGGACAGAGGATGACGATCCGGGAAGCCGCCCTTCCCAAGCAGCGTCGTCGCCACAGGAATCTCGGCAGCTTCGGCGATCGTTCGCAGCTCCTCGGCCGCTTTGGCACTGACCACGCCGTGCCCCGCCAGGATCACAGGCCTCTGGGAAGCCCGGATGAGCGATGCGGCGTGCTCTATGGAGGCTTGATCGATCTCGTAATTCGGCCGATACCCGGGAAGAGAAACCTCGTGATCAGGCGGAGAGAACTCGGTTTCGGCTATTTGGACATCCTTCGGAAGATCTATCAATACCGGGCCGGGTCTGCCTGTCGCAGCGACATAGAAGGCCTCGTGGATCGTCTCGGCAAGGTCGTCCACATCGGTGACCAGGTAGTTGTGTTTGGTGATCGGCAACGTGATCCCTGTGATATCGGCCTCTTGGAAGGCATCCGAGCCGATCACTGACGTGCCGACCTGCCCCGTGATGCAAACGATGGGAATCGAGTCCATCATCGCGGTGGCTATTCCGGTCGTCAGATTCGTGGCTCCGGGGCCCGATGTGGCCATTGCCACCCCGACCCGTCCGCTTGCCCTGGCGTATCCGTCCGCCGCGTGTGCCGCCGCTTGTTCGTGGCGGATCAAAACGTGGCGTATTCCGTAGTCCTGCCGAGGATGATATGTGGGCATGATCCCACCTCCCGGCATTCCGAATACGACGTCCACTCCCTCGTGCCGCAGCATCTCCCATACGATCTGCGCCCCACTTCGTCTCATGGCTTCGTCTCCTTCATCGCGTCTCCGCCCCTCGAAAACAGGAGCGGGCCACCCTCTGGGCGGCCCGCTCCTGAACTTCTGTGGATGATGGCTACCCAGTTCTCATGGCCCCAGCCCCCCAATAATGAGGACGAGGACCACGCCAATTAGGACCAGGACAATACTCATCACATTCAACGTAGGCACCGACACGGCAGCCATCCCTTGTGTCGTTCCCGCGTTCTGGTCCATGGGTCTACCCTCCATCCGAAATCTCATGCCTCAAAGCAAATAGAAAAACCACCCTGTTGGGTGGCCACTATGTCCAGCGAAGTGTCCGCCAACAGGTCAGGGGTCTCGTCCAATTAGGACGAGGCCGGTAATGACCAGGACGGTAAGCTCGTTTCGCATCATGACTTCGCTATTCTCCATTTTCGCACGTTTAGAATAGCACGTTCATACACCGAGTCGGAGGAAAAGTCAACCCCCCCTGTACCACATCCGCAAACCTCACGCGCTCACAGTGAAGGGGGAAATACCGCTGCAGGAAGGGCTTTCGTGCTGACTGTTGAGTGGGGGGAGAGTCTGGGGGACTGTGTCTGGAACTCGAATTCTTGCTGTTAGCGGGATAATAGCAGGGCCCTAACACTTGAAAGGCAAACTGGAAAGCTATTCTACGCGTTCGCCTGCAAACTCAGTTAGGATCTCAGGATGAGCCGCTTCCCGCCTCTTCCTGGATTCTCGATCGAATAGCCATGTACTAGCCCTGGAGTTAGACCAGATTTCAGGTGTCGCGCCAGCGCGAGATGACAGAGGGCGCCATCTTGCCCGAAAGCACGTGGACCTATGGAGTATGCAGCAACTCATGTAATCAGGCATTCTCTCCTGCGGTACGGCACAAACTTGACGCCACGTCGTCTCCCGTAGTAGAGTGATCGGTTGAGGGGATGGAGGTGATCCCTGGGGCGAGAAATGCGTCTAAGTTCAAGAGGAAAGCCAACAAGAGAACTCGGATCGAAAAGCACAAGGAGGTTATGTTGAAACGTATCATTCTCGTCGGACTACTACTGGCACTATTTGTGCCCCTTTGTACGCTGGGGCAATCGACATTGGAAACCGTGCTACAACGCGGGATCTTGATCCTTGGCGGCAATGCATCGCTACCAGGATTTGGGGCTCTTGACGCCTCTACGGGCGAATTCAGCGGATTCGACATCGACTACGGCAAAGCTATTGCTGCTGCCTTGGGCGTGGAGATAGAAGTTGTTCCCCTGACTGCGGGAGAGCGCTTCACGGCCTTGCAGACCAGCCAGGTGGATGTGCTGATCCGCAATACCACGTGGACGCTGACCCGTGACACCGAGTTGGGCACAAACTTCGTGGCAACGACCTTCTATGACGGTCAGGGATTCCTCGTTCGCAAGGATAGCGGCATCAACTCAATCCAAGATATGGACGGAGCCACGGTTTGCGTCACCTCGGGCACGACCACCGAAGGAAACCTGGCCGACGCATTCGCGCTTAACGGTCTGACCCTCAATGTGCAGGTGTTCGCCGAGACGCCATCGTCGTTTGGCGCGTACAATGACGGAGCCTGTGACTGCTACACCAGCGACAAGTCTCAGTTGGCATCGCTGCGAACGACGGCTGACGTTCCGGCTGATCACAAGATCCTGCCAGACACGATCTCCAAGGAACCTCTTGGACCGGTCGTCCGTCATGGCGACGACGAGTGGTTCGACATCGTCAAGTGGGTCGTCTTCGCGACGTTCGCCGCTGAGGAATTCGGCATCACTCAGGCCAACGCTGCTACATTCACAAGCGAGAGCCCGGCGGTTCTCCGCTTCCTCGGAGTGACGGCAGGCATGGGGGCCAACCTTGGCCTGGAAGAGGATTGGGCTTTGAACGTCATCTTGGCGGTCGGTAACTACGGCGAGATCTACGAACGCCACTTGGGACCGAACGGTCTGGACATTCCGCGCGCCGGTTCGCTCAACGCGCTGTGGACACAGGGCGGATTGATCTACCCGCCGGCATGGCGATAGGTTGTCAATCGTTTGAAGTGTAGGATGTAAGCAAGTTGCGGGTACAGCCTGCTTCGAGCAGCAGGCTGTACCCCGTTTTTGGTATAGTGTAAAGATAGTCGGCGTAGCGGGCGGAGGTCATTAGGGTTGAGCGGCAAGGCTGGTTCCTCTCACAAAATCGCTTTCTGGCGGGACATTCGCGTACTGCGGGTAGTGAGCCAAGTTGTCTTCCTCTTGGTAATCGCCGCCGGCATGCTTTGGTTGCTCAACAACCTTAGGACCAACCTGAACTCGTCCGGATTGAATATCAGCTTCCGGTTTCTCGGCGTTAC
>Ga0209976_10000957_pt1 | contig 17478 bp, 13 predicted proteins | sample SumtaG_FD_182806 | JGI IMG/M metagenome (GOLD analysis project Ga0209976, IMG submission 182806) | Deep subsurface microbial communities from Indian Ocean to uncover new lineages of life (NeLLi) - Sumatra_00157 metaG (SPAdes) (version 2) | ecosystem: Environmental > Aquatic > Marine > Oceanic >...
ATATATATCAGACAAAGTAGAAACAGTTACTCTACATGAGAATGTAGAGGAATTTATCGAATGATCCGCATGACATATCAAAATATCATCAAACGCTTTTTCAAATTCTTTATGCGGCTCTCTTTCCGTCATCATGTAATAATAGTTAGCGGCATGTGAAAGTTCCTCTGATGGTTCGACTAAGGGGAGGTTACTTTGAATTCTATGAGAAAATGCTAATACAGTAGGGATTTTTGCTATTATTCTAATTCCCTTTCGTATATTAGCCTCTTCAGAAAAATCATAATCATCTGGATCGTACAAAGATAAAGCTGAAACAGATGTACGTAGCAATTCAATCCTAGTTGTGTTTCTCGGATAACTTTTAAGAATAGTTAGGATATTATCGGGAATATTTCGTTCCTTTATTAATTGATCTTTAAAGGAATTAAATTGACTTTTAGAGGGCAGCCTGCCATAAATTAAAAGATAGGCTACTTCTTCAAAGGTTGAATTTTTTACTAATTCCTCAAGGGGATAGCCTCTGTAATATAATTTACCTTGTATTCCATCAATGAAAGTAATCAGACTATCATCTACATATATTCCTACTAATCCTTTATATGTCTTAGAGCGATCTAGTTCACATAACTGTGGCTCTTCTTCTTCATAATCTTCACACACAAAAGTATCTGGAGTTTCACATTTACTTGGTTGTTTACTCATAATTGATAAACCTTTTTCATATATTTCTATGATAATTTACCTATATTGAACCTAAGTTGATATTTAATTCTACTTTTTATAAAACATTAATTCTCAATATAAAGTAAATATGAAAAAAAATCAAACTAAAATATCTGAAGTTATCTCTGTTAAAGATTTAACTCCTGTCATTTTCATAGCTTTCGTTAAGGTTTTTTGTAGATATTCCATTTGTAATCTTACACCCTCACTTCCAGCACCTACTGCAGCCCTTACAATATCTCTTCCAATCAATACCGCATCGGCACCTAAGGCTAACATTTTTAGTGCATCATATCCATTTCTAACTCCTCCATCCGATAAAATCATGACTTTACCTTTAACTTCGGCTACGATATCAGGAAGTACATCGGCCGTTCCAGGAGTATGATCAAGCACTCGTCCTCCGTGGTTAGAAACTACAATTGCAGATGCTCCTGCTTCAACAGCAGCCAATGCATCTTCAGTTGACATAATTCCCTTTATAATAACTGGTAAAGCAGTCGCATTCACCAGTTCCTTAAGGTCTTCCACACTTTTACAATAAATAGGTTTATCATATTTTGCCATTGCGTATGATCCACACCCATCTACGTCCATGCCTACAGCTATAGCTCCAACCTCTTCTGCTTTCTTAAAAAACTTGACGACTATATCTTGATCTCGAGGTTTAACAATTTTTACTCCCCATCCTCTTGCATCGGCAATAGCATCAATCCCCCATGTATTTTCTAATGAATAAGTATAAGAATCTCCACGCCATCCTATAGTACCTGCGGTTTTACAACCAAGAACAACAGCCCTACAAAATTCTTTTTCAGTAATTACTTTCTCGCCTCCAAAACTATTCACTCCAGCAACACTTGCTCCCATAATTGGCATCGATAGCTCTTTCCCAAAAAAAGAGAACATTGTATTTGGTTCAAAATGAGATCCTATTACTCTCATTTTAAAACGAAGCTTTTTTAAGGCAAGAATATTATTATGAAAGCTTGCTCCACTACCTACTCCTCCAATTCCCAAAGGTCTTCCATAACTATGCCCTTGACATAATCTTGTATCCAAACCATCGCAAATCCTATAAACACCACAAATACCTTTCAGTTTTTCCCTCGCTTTTTCCCTTACATCCACAAGGGTTATCTCTTCTGACAAAAATCACTCACCTTTTTTTTACATCATTTTTTTAGGATCCAATAATTTGTCTAAATCTTCTTCAAATTCTAAACCCAGTTCTGTTATTACTTCTTTGATTGTTTTTCCCTCCTTATATGCTTTTTGAGCAATTTCGGAGCATTTATCATATCCAATATATTGATTAAGATTTGTAACTATCATTAGCATTCGTTCTAAATGAGCGTTGATTTGCTCTAAATTGGGTTTTAAACCAATTAAACATTTATCGATGAATGAATTAATTCCTCCACTTAAGATATTAATAGATTCTAATAGGTTGTAAATCATAACAGGTTTACATACATTTAAATCTAATATGCTACCAAAAGCCTCGGAATTTGATATAGTAGAATCATTTCCCATAACTTGTAAACATACTTGAATTAGAGCTTCTGATTGAGTCGGATTTATTTTGCCAGGCATTATAGAGGAGCCTGGCTCATTCGTGGGTAATATCAATTCAGCCAAGCCAGCACGAGGGCCACTACCCATCCAACGGATATCATTTGCCATCTTTATCAATGACAATGCCAAAAGACGTAATGAACTGCTAACACTTGCAATTGTATTGTGAGAAGCAATGCCCTCTGCTTTTATCGGATTAACTTTAATTTGAAAACCAGTTATTTTAGTTAATTTTTCAGCTACAATGGGAGCGAATTTTTCATGTGTATTTATACCTGTACCTAATGCAGTACCTCCTATTGGAATAAAACAGAGTTCCTCAAAGGCTTGCTTTAATCTCTGTTCATTTATTTTAATTTGCTGTAAATAAACTTTAAATTCTAATGCAAGGGGAATCGGAACGGCATCTTGTAAGTGAGTTCTTCCCACTTTGACAATTCCTTCAAATTCATTTATCTTCTTCTCTAAAGCGTCAATTAATTTTTCTATTGCCGGATTTAATTTGTTGTTTAATGAGTGCTGTGCTGATAAATGCATCGTAGTTGGGATAACATCATTAGAAGACTGACCTTTGTTAACATGATCATTTGGATGTATTGGATGTTTTTTACCCATTGGAAATCCTAAAATTTGATTGGCTCTATTTGCTAAAACTTCATTCATATTCATATTGGTTTGAGTACCTGATCCAGTTTGAAATATATCAATAGGAAATTGATCGAAATACCTATTTTCTTCAAGTATCTCTTTTATTGCCTCTAGTAAAGCATCTCCGTTTTGCTTTTCAATTAGGCCTAATTCAAGATTCGCTAATAGACACGCTTTTTTTACTTCTGCAAGAGCTAAAATAAAAATCTTGGGAAACCGTTTATCACTTATTTGAAAATTTTGAATCGCTCTTTGAGTATTTACACCCCAATATACATCACTGGGAACATTTATTTCGCCCAAAACGTCCTTTTCCTTTCGAAATTCCTTACTCATCACTTATCCACTTATCTCGTATATCTTTAATAGCAGTTCCAGGCATAACTCCTTTAGGGCATACGCGATTACACATAAAAAACTTCTCACATGCAGGAACTGCATCCTGTTTTATTACACGCGAAACAATAGTTTCTCGTTTTGCTTTATTAATGCGTGAATCATTAATAAATCTATCCGCTTTAGCGAGTTGAGCAGGTCCAAGATAATTTGGGTTTTTTTTGCTCACAGGGCAGGACCAGCATAAACCACATAATATGCAATATACTAATCTTTCTATAACTTTCATTTGTTCAGGAGATTGTTTTGACTCAGGGGCAACGTCAATCAAGTCTTTTTCGAAATATGGCTCTATTTCTCTATAAAATCTCCAAAAAGGGTCCATATCAACAACTAAATCTTTGAGAACTTCCATGTTTGGTAATGGTTCTATTAAAATCTCATTATCTTTATCCCAATCAGAATGATCCCCAAAATTAAATTCAGGTAAATTAATTGGTTTTTTTACAGTTTTTATAGTAGAGACTTGAGCTCTACAAGCTAACAATGGAACTTTATCTATAGTAAGACCACATGAACCGCATATCGCACCTCTACACGCATATCGAAAAGCAAGTGTTGAATCAAAATAATCTTGGATATAAAATAATGCTTCTAAGACACTCATTCCTCTAAATATTGGGACTTCATATCGTTCATATTGAATATCTCCATTCCCAGAATTTCTATATACCAAAAACTTTATTTTTTCCGACACTTTAATACACACGCTCCTTAACTTCAAATATTCCTAATATTACGTCTTTTTTTTTTAACTCAAGGCCATCTTTCGTCCGATATACCAACGAATGACTCAGAAAATTACCATCATCTCGCTTTGGATAATCCCATCGATAATGTGCACCTCTACTTTCTTTTCTCCATAATGCGGCATAAGCAGTTACCTCAGCAATATCTAACATATTTCTTAACTCTAATGTACGTAACACCCCATAATTAAATTTTAGATCTGTAGTTCTAACATGAACATTTAAAAACTCTTTTTGTAACTTCTTCAAATCTTCATAAGCTTTTTCAAGTTCCTCTTGCTTTCGAAACACACCTACATTTCTGTTCATCGTCTCTCCCATAGCGTCCCGGATCTCAACTGGTTTTTTACCAGAATTATTCTCCCATTGCTTTAAAAGATTTTCTATAACGTTTAGAGCATTTACCTCGGCCTTTTTAATCTCATCCAAGGGGGGTAATTGGATTAGACCTTTTTTCAAAAGATTTCTTCCTATGGCCCTACCAAATACAGATGTTTCTAATAAGGAATTTCCCCCTAAGCGATTAGCTCCATGAACAGAAAGGCAAGAACATTCTCCTATAACATAAAGACCAGATAAATCTGTTTCACCAAAATCGCCTTTATATTTTGTAGCTATACCTCCCATACTATAATGCTGTCCTGGTTGGACTGGGATTAGTTCATCAATCGGGTCTAATCCCGCGAAATTTATACTTATTTCTCGAATGCCTGGAAGCCGCTCTTTTATTTTTTCAGCACCTAAATGAGTTACATCTAAATGAACATAGGCATTTTCAAAACCTCTTCCTTCAATGACTTCAATATCAATTGCTCTAGCTACGATATCACGGGGGGCTAGCTCCATTGCTTTCGGAGCTGTTTTACTCATAAAGCGATCACCCTCTGTATTATACAATAATCCTCCTTCACCTCGAGCTCCCTCAGTTATTAATATATTGGTCCCATATAACGTTGTTGGATGGAATTGTACAAATTCACAGTCTTGCATAGGAACTCCTGCTCGAAAAGCTGCTCCATTTCCATCACCTGTATTAATAAGAGCATTTGTTGAGTGCTTAAAGATTCTACCAAATCCTCCTGTAGCTAAAATTACATAAGGCGCACGGAAAATTACAAATTCTCCTTTAGGAATATCAAGTGTTATAATTCCTACGATCTTTTCATTAGCTTTGATTAAATCAATCAAAAAATATTCATCAAAAAATGCTACATTATTTCTAATGCATTGTTCATATAGGGTATGTAATAACGTATGACCTGTACGATCCCCTGCATAGCAAGTACGGGGAAAACCAGCACCTCCAAATGGTCGTTGGGCAATTAAGCCAGATTCCAATCTAGAAAATGGAGCACCCATGCTCTCAAACTCGATGACAATTTTAGGCGCCTCTTCACACATGAACATAACTACGTTTTGATCTGCTAAATAATCAGAACCTTTAACCGTATCAAATGCATGTCCTTTAGGAGTATCATCCTTGCTAACTTCTAAATTGCCTAATGCGGCATTAATCCCTCCTTGAGCCGCTCCTGAATGACTTCGCACGGGATATACTTTACTTATAATAGCAGTATTCCATTTACTCGATAATTCCAAGCCTGCTCTAAGACCACTAAGCCCCGCACCTACAATAATTACATCAAATTCTTCAATTTTCATAAAATCCCAATTATTTAATTCATTTTAATTTATTAGATAATTTAATGAATGATATAAATCAGCGAAATGTTTCTAATAATTCATTAAATTTAATTTTGTCTAATTCCCTTTCGTACAGCGGTGTGCTCTCTTTATCGTAAATACCTACATTCTCCTCGTAAGTTCTTTTATTGGGGTTAAGATATAAGATGCCTAAAGGGAATTTCCTTGATTCTAAAGCTTTTTTAATTGCTTCATATTGGTCATAAGGATCGTGAGAATCATCTAAATAATAGGTATTTTGTTTATACCAATCATAAGTGTTGACACGATTGAATGAAACACATGGACAGAATAAATCTATTAGAGCATAACCTTTATGTTTGATAGCTTTCTTTAGAATTTCTTTTGTTTGTTCAATATCACCTACAAATGCACGAGCTACAAAAGAAGCATCAAGTGATATTGCTATTGCAGGTGCATTAAAAGGTTGGTTATAAACACCCTTAACTTGTACTTTTGTTACAAAACCGATTTGGCTGGTGGCAGAAGCTTGTCCTTTCGTGAGGCCGTAAACTTGGTTATTATGGACAATATTCACAATATTGGGATTATAACGAATAGTATGTAAGAAGTGATTACCTCCCTCACTAAATGTACACCCATCTCCACTAACCGCAATTACTGTAAGTCCTGGGTTGGCAGCCTTAGCTCCAAGAGCATTAGATAAATATCGACCGTGTAAACCATTAAAGCTTTGGGATTTCATGAAATGTGGAAACTTTCCAGCTTGACCAATCCCCGACATTAAAACAAATTCATAAGGTTTTATGCCTAATTCTGTTAATGATTCTTTCAAAATTCTTAACGCAATATAATTTCCACACCCAGGGCACCATTGTATTTCTATATTTTTATCAAATTCTGTTTTAGATATGTTAATCACCCTCAACAATTTTTTTTAATTTTTTATACAATTCTTCTACTGAGAATGTATAACCACTATAATTTAAGATAGTCATATTGATCTTTATGTGAGTTTCTAACTCTACTAACTTCGCAAATTGCCCCGTTGGGTTATTTTCGATTGCTATAATCTTTTTTGCTTTCCTAACATAATCATTAACGCTTGAATGCAAAGGATATACTTGTTTAAAATGTAAAAATGCGACTTTATCTCGGTTTAAATTTTCGAGTGCTTCTTTAATTAAATAATAATTACTTCCCCATCCAATAATTAAAAATTCATAATCATCATTTCCGATAAATTCAGGTGGCAAAGCTGCTTTTTTAATTAGTTCGAGTTTCTTATACCTTTTTTCAACTGTTTTTTTCCTTATGATTGGATCTTCTGTAATATTTCCTTCTCCTGTATGAGTATGACTATCCGCATCTACTAGCCCAGTTCCGTATCCCGGAACACTAAAAGGAGAGATACCACTTTCAGTGAATCGATATCTTTCATAATTCTCATCGTTTTCTACAAAATATTTTTTAATTTCTAAATTCTCATGATCTAATGAAGTTATGTTATAATACGAATCAATGAGATATTGGTCAGATAAGATAAAAACAGGTACTTGATATTCCTGTGTTAAATTAAAAGCATTTTGGGTTAATTTAAAAGCATCTTCAATTGTTCCTGGAGCGAATATAATTCTGGGGAAATACCCTGCTCCGGCATATAGAACCAGTTCGAGATCCTCTTGCGCAGTTCGAGTAGGCATTCCTGTGGCAGGACCAGGTCTTTGACCAACAAGTAATACAATAGGTAATTCCATCATTCCTGCTAAACTCACACCCTCGCACATTAAGGAAAACCCTCCTCCTGACGTGGACACAAATGAACGTGCTCCTGTATATGAAGCTCCAAGTGCTTTATTAATTACGCTGATTTCATCCTCAGACTGATCAACTATGATGGAAAAATTAAGACCATGTTGGGCAAGGAAGGTTCCTACCCCAGTAGATGGTGCCATGGGATAAAATGTAACATAGTTAGCACCTCCTGCTATGGCTCCTAAAGCAACCGCTTCCCTTCCATCAAATAAATAATCTTCAACCACATCAAAACTTTTTTTCACTAAAAAATTTCTTCTTAATTTATTATTTATTATTAAATCTGCTGCAATCTCGAATCCTTTGTTGGCTGCTTTAATATTTTCATCTACAATACCTTGCCCTTTACTTTTAAAATTTTCAGTAAGAGCTGCGTGAAGAGTATATTTGTTCGCATTAAAAATTCCACAGATGACGCCTAAAGAAATAATATTAGTAAAAATTTTTCTACCTAAATCTTCAGCGATTTCTTCAAAAGGAATTGTTACTTTCTCAAATTTAATATCTAAATCAGTTGGAATAAATCTGCTTTCCCCTAAGATTAATGTCTGAGGAGTAATTCTTTCTCTTAAATGAGGAATTGCCTCTTCATTAAGAGGAATTAATATGTCTATTCGTTCTATAAAAGCCCGAACTGGTCTGGAAGCGACACGAATCGATGTGGAATTGACCCCACCTCGAACTCTGGACATGTATTCCCTCGTGGCGAATACATTAAATCCTGACCTCTTTAATGTTTTAGTAAGTAAGCCTTCAAACGTTTGAATTCCTTGACCAGCAGCTCCACAAAGTACTACTGAAAAATCATTATTCAAATTATTTTCCTTCTTTTTTAAGTTTGATATGACTACAATTATTTAAATGGTTCAAAACATTGTATTTTTGATAAAAATACTTTTTATATAAGTTGGGATAGATACTATTAAAAACACTTTCTTAATAAAATATAAATAAGTGCTTGTAGAACAAATAAATTATAGATTATTAGAATAAGGTTTATTAAGAAAAACAGAAATTTTATATTTAATTTCGAATCAAGGTGGCGTAAAAAATTCGCTTACTCGAATATGAAAGCAAGGAAGTTTTTTCTCAATTTGGTCTTCCACTTGCGAAAAATATAGTAATTAGTAAGAAAGATGATATTGAAGAAAAAGTTAGCAATTTCGAATTCCCGGCTATAATTAAATCTCAAATTGCTATCGGGAGTAGAGAAAAAGCAGGCTTAATTAAAATTGCTCAAACTAATGCAGAAGCAAACTCCTTATGTAAAGAGTTCTTTGTAAAAGAGGTTGGAGGCTTTCGTGTAAAAGCTATTCTAATTGAGGAGTTGGCAACAATACAACATGAATATTATTGTTCTATTGCCTTGGATGCTTCTGGCAGACAATTTTTTTTAATAGCGAGTAAAGAAGGAGGAATTGATATTGAAGAAGTCGCTGCAACCCATCCCGAAGATATAATTAAAGAAAAATTTTCATTTAAACAGGGATTAACCAGAGAACTTGCTAAAAAGGTTGCGGAACAATTAGGCTTCACTAATCATCTATTAGATTCTGCTATAGATATTTTTTTAAAGTTATGGGAAATCACAATTAAGACAGAAGCACAATTAGTTGAAATTAATCCTTTAGTCTTGACACCCTCAGGTTTAATCGCTGTGGATGGAAAGATGATTTTAGATGATGATGCTGCTTTTCGACAACCATTAATTCAGGAATTAGAAGAAAAAAACCTCTCTGATTTAGAGAAATTAGCGAAAGAAGCTGGTTTTTCATTCGTTGAATTAGAAGGAGATATTGGAATTTTAGCAAATGGTGCGGGATTAACCATGGCACTTTTAGATGTATTATCTCAGATTGGATTAAGTCCAGCAAATTTTTTAGACGTTGGTGGTGGTGCCAGTAAAGAACGTGTTTATAAAGCACTTGAGTTAATTTTTAAATTGAAACCTAAATGTATTTTAATTAATATTTTTGGTGGAATAACACGATGTGATATTGTTGCAGAGGCGATAATTCAAGCCTTAAAAGACTTTTCTAATGCTCCTCCTATGGTTATCAGATTAACGGGTACAAAAGAAAAAGAAGGAATAGATTTACTCAAACGCGAGAATATTAATGCATTCAAAGATGTAATGGAAGCAGTCAATAAAGTAAAAGAGGTATTAGGTGGCTAATATGTATATTAGTGAAAATTCCAAAGTAGTTGTTCAAGGTATAACTGGAAATCAAGGGGCCTTTCATACTAAATTAATGTTAGAATATGGAACTAATATTGTTGCGGGAGTTACGCCAAAAAAGGGAGGACAAGAAGTACATGGTGTTCCTGTTTTTAATACTGTTGAAGAAGCAGTCCAAGAAACCGGATGTGATACAAGCATTGTTTTTGTGCCAGCTAGATTTACATTTGAAGCTGTAAAGGAAAGTCTACTTGCAGGTATCATAATGACATGCACTATTGCAGAAAACGTCCCTGTCCTTGATATGTTGAGGCTAGTTGAGATGGCTCAAGAAAGAGATCAACATCTTCTTGGTCCAAATTGTCCAGGGATGATGATACCAGACAAAATAAAGCTAGGAATAATGCCAGGGGATATGTGTCATTACGGTAATGTTGCGGTGATTTCAAAAAGTGGTACTCTTTCCTATGAAATTACTAAAACAATTGGTAACGCGGGCATTGGAGTTTCGGCTTATGTTGGAATTGGTGGAGATCCTGTAAGAGGTAAAACTATGAATGAAGCAGTAGAATATTATTCTAATGATCCTAATACAAAAAAAATTGTTCTTATTGGAGAAATTGGAAGTGATGAGGAAGAAAAGACTGCTGAATTTATAAAAGAACATGTTTCTAAGCCCGTCATTGCATATATTGCTGGAAAAAGCGCCCCCGAAGGAAAAAGAATGGGTCACGCGGGAGCGATTATATCAGGAGACTTTGGTACTGCCCAAGGTAAAATAGAAGCATTGAAAAATGCGGGTGCTCTTATAGCAGATTTACCATGGGATGTTCCAAAACTATTGGAATCATAAATATATTAGAAAATTATCATGACAGATTGGAAAATTAAATTTATTGAAAAAATTCACAGAGCAGCAAACATTTATAGCTTTCGATTTGAACGCCCAGAAGATTTAAAATATAAGGCTGGTCAATTTTCTTATTTTTATATTCCCAAAGAAGGAGGTGGTGAATTATTTCATCACTTTTCATTCTCAAGCTCCCCCACTGAATCTTTTGTTGAATTTACAACTCGGATACGAGAAAGTGAATATAAACAAACATTAGATAAATTACCCATTGGATCCATAATAAGGATGAGTATGGTATTAGGACAATTTTCACTTAATCCTAAATTCGACAGAGTTGCTTTTGCTTGCGGTGGTATTGGAATAACAGCAGCTAGGTCGAATATTAAATGGACAATTGATACTAATGCTGAAATAGATATTGTATTACTTTTTGCTAATAGACACTCACATCATATCGCTTTTAAAGATGAGTTAGAAAGTTTTTCAGGAGATAAGTTTAAAGTTTTTCACATTATCTCTCAACCTGAGGAGGATTGGAAGGGGTCCAAGGGTCGAATTAACGTAGATTTTATTACAAATAATGTCCCAGATTGTATGGAAAGAAAATGGTTTGTATCTGGCCCGCCAGAGATGGTAGATACTATAGACAAAATCCTAACTGAAGAAATTTGTGTGCCCTTAGAAGTAATAAGAGAAGAATTCTTTATAGGTTATTAAAATTAGATTAATAAAAAAAACAATAAATAATTAAATAAGAAAAAAATTAGGGACAATCATTAACAACTGTGAATGGATCACATGCTGTTATATTTTTGATATATACTGTTTTAATATTTACGAATTCTTTGATTCCATGGTGGGACAATTCTCTTCCAAATCCACTTTCTTTTATACCACCAAATGGTAAGCGAGGATCTGATCTGACATATGAATTCACAAAGCAAGCTCCCGCGTCTAGTTCTTCCGTAGCTATTCTTTCGCCCTTTCTAATATCCATTGTAAATACAGCTGCACCCAACCCAAATATTGTATCATTTGCAACCTTTATAGCTTCTTCTTCATCTTTAACCTTTATAAGAGATGCAACAGGACCAAATAGTTCTTCATCAAAGGCAGGCATTCCTTTAGCAACGTTAGCTAGTACTGTTTGAGGGTAGTATGCACCAGGTAGATCTAGAATCTCTCCCCCCAATAATACCTTTGCACCTTTTTCCACGCTTCCCGTTACCTGTCGATGGAGCTCATCTCTTAAATCAATCCGTGCTTGAGGCCCAATATGTGTTTCTTCATCAAGAGGATCTCCCATTTTGTATTTTTTCATCTCTTCCACAAAAAGTTTCTCAAATTCATTATAAATTTTCTCGACAACGATGAAACGTTTTGCTGCAATACAACTCTGCCCGGAATTGATTAATCTACTTGCGACGCTTGTATTTACCGAATCCTCTATTAGTGCATCTTCCAGTATAACATAAGGATCACTTCCACCTAATTCCAGTACACACTTTTTAACCACAGCACCTGCTTCAGCAGCAACAGCTTTCCCTGCTCTGGTGCTGCCTGTTAATGTTACCGCACGAACTAGTGGGTTTTCAATAACATTTTTTGCAAGACTCACGTCAATAATGAGACTTCTAAAGAGATTTTTAGGAAATCCTGCCTTGTGGAACACTTCCTCAATTGCTAATGCACATCCAGGAACATTAGGAGCATGCTTTAGGAGACCTGCATTACCAGCCATGAGTGCAGGAGCAGCAAATCGAAATACTTGCCAAAATGGAAAATTCCATGGCATAACTGCAAAAACTATACCTAATGGTTGGTAAGAAACAAAACTTTTATCAGCATCAGTTTCAACAACTTCTGGCTTTAAAAATTCTTTTGCATTTTCCGCATAATAATTACAAACCCAAGCACATTTGGTCGCCTCGGCTCTACCACCTCTAATAGGTTTTCCCATTTCGATAGCCATAAGTTTAGCATATTCATCTGCTCCATCTCTTAATATTTGTGCTGCTTTCCTCATTAATTCTGCTCTTTCAGAAAATGGTTTTTTTCTCCATTTAAGGAATTCCTTATTCATATCCTCAAGGAGCGATTCAACGTCTTCCCAGGAAAGTTCATTATATTCTTTTACAATTTTCCCGGTGGCCGGATTAATTACTTTTTGTACCATACATATTTTCACCTTTTATTAAAATTAAATTAGATATTTTCAAATTTTATTTATAGATTACAAGTTAATTTTCTTAATTCTTGTATCAATACTCTTTCATTCTCACTATAATCAATTGGAACTTCAAACAAATGAACACCTTTATCATTTAAGCAAGAATTCAGCATCATACTTAGATCTTCCTCACGTTCTAATCTATGACCATGAGCCCCATAACTTTCAGCATATTTCACAAAATCTGGATTTCCAAAGTCTAATCCAAACTGCTCCATATTCATTGCAACTTGTTTCCATTTTATCATTCCATAGGCATTATCTCTTAGGATAATAACCGTAAGATCTAAGCCCAGTCTTACTGCAGTTTCCAATTCTTGGGAATTCATCATGAAACCTCCATCTCCACATACGGCCAGAACTTTTCTTTCTGGAAAAGTTAGTTTTGCACCGATTGCAGAAGGTAATCCTGCACCCATGGATGCCAATGCATTATCAACTAATAATGTATTTGATTGATAAGCTTTGTAATTACGAGCAAACCAGATTTTATAAATACCATTATCTAAACATACAATCCCATCATCAGGCATAGCTTTTCTTATTTCAGCGACAAGTTTCTGAGGATATAACGGAAAATTGGAATATTGTGATCTTTCCATTAACAAATCTTCAAATTGACGCTTAATAGTTAAGAAATATTCAAAATTCCAATGAGATTGAGGGGTAATTCTTTCAGTAATCTGATCTATGGAATTTGCAATATCTCCAATGACATCCAACTGAGGAAAATAAACTTCATCAAGTCTAGCAGAAAAGAAATTGATATGAATAACTTTAACTCCTCCATGTTCCATAAAAAATGGCGGTTTTTCAATTATATCATGACCTACATTAATAATAAGATCCGCTTGATTAATTGCACAGTGAACAAAATCATTGGAAGATAAAGCAGCAGTTCCAATATAAAGTTCGTGTCTTTCATCTATAACTCCCTTTCCCATTTGAGTATTGAAAAAGGGTATTCCTGTTTTTTCTATTAACGCATCTAATGTTTGTTGAGTTCTTTTTCTATTTGCCGCAGCACCTATTAATATCAAGGGCTTTTCTGCGTTTTCTATCGTTGAAACAGCATTTTTGATGGCTTTAAGCTCACCAGAGGGTCTTCTTATGTGATGGACTTCAAATATATCGCTTTCTGTTTTCTCTCTAGCAATATCCTCTGGAAGTTCAAGATGAACTGCACCCGGCCTTTCTTCTTCAGCGAGTCTAAAAGCTTCTCTGACCACCGCAGGTATGGTATTCCCATTAACAATTTGTTTAGTATATTTCGTAAGAGATCTCATTATATCAACGATATTTACTAGTTGAAATTGACCTTGCTTGCTTTTCTTTATGGGCTTTTGCCCGGTTATCATTACCATCGGCATTCCTCCGAGTTGGGCATAAGCTGCAGCAGTGACTAAATTTGTAGCACCAGGCCCTAAAGTAGATATGCAAACACCAGCTTTTCCCGTTAAACGACCCATTGTAGCAGCCATAAAACCTGCTGCTTGTTCATGCCGAGTTAATACTAATTTGATATTAGATTTCCTAATAGAATCAAGAAGATCCAAATTTTCTTCACCAGGTATTCCAAAGATATACTCTACTCCTTCATTTTCAAGAGCTTTTATGAATAAATCTGACGCTTTTATGTAAATCACCTTGAAAAATTTATAAAATCAAACAAATTACTGAAATATTAGACTCATTGGAATTTAAATAAAATCCTTATGGTTTATTAAAATTAATAATTAAGAAGCATTTTTAATTAAAAAAAAGAAAAAAATTATTTCTGTAAATTATAAAAAATTTCTGATAAGGTTGGGTGGGCATGTATCGTTTGGTTAAAAATCTCCCAGCCATTCGGGAGCCCAATTAAAGGAACAGTTCATGTATTAAATTATCTGAATCTTCTCCTATAATATGAGCACCGAATATTTCGTTGTTATTATGCAAAATTTTTACATGACCCCTTTTGAGTTGCATTATAACTCCCCTCGAGCATCTTGGTAACTCTGTATGTGCGACTTCATAACTTACTTCTTTTTGCTTAAGCTCATATTCCGTTTTGCCCACAGACCCTATAGGGGGATCAGTAAAAACAGCATAGGGTATATCCTCAAATCTTACTGCAACTTTAGAATTACCGAACATATTTTGTACTACAGCTTTAGATTCATTTAAAGCCATATGAGTGAATTGTTGTTTTCCTACAACATCTCCTATTGCCCACACTTTTGAATTACTTGTTTCAAGAAAATTATTTACAACTACATACCCTCTTCTATCAATTTCTAATTTCGCAACTTCAGCATTTAAAGAACCAGTATTTCCTTGAAATCCTGTTGCAACCATCAGCTCTTCGACTTCAATATTGCCTAGTTCTCCTAGATCAACCAAAATATTGCCACCCTCTATTTTAATTTCATTGATAACTGAATTAGCATGAATTTTAATCCCGTCTTCAATGAAATATTGATTTAGGGTCTCTGATATTAATGCATCTGCTCTTGCGATTACTTTGGGATTGCGTTCAAAAATATGAACTTCACTTCCAAATGCATTGAAAATCGAAGCAAATTCACATGAAATAAACCCTCCCCCTACAAATCCAATTGATTGTGGAAGATTCTCTAATTTCCAAATATTTTTATTGGTTAAATAAGTGATATTATCAAGCCCTTTAATTGGTGGAATGAAATCTCTCGCTCCTGTAGCAATAAGTATAGCTTTAGAGTCATATGTTTCTCCCCTAATTTCGACATCTGATTCATTTACAAACTTTCCTCTATTTTCAATAAATTGGATGTTTTCAAACTTAGCTAATCGTTCTTCGTTTTGTTTAACTGCATTCTTCACAAGATTCTTAGTATAAGCCATTGCTTTATTAAAACTAATACTGACTTCACCCGTCTTTACACCGTAATTTTTAGCTTTCTGAGCCTCTCTAAATAATTTTGTGGCATATACCAACGCTTTAGTAGGGGTGCACCCATAGTTAATACATTTCCCTCCAATGGGCCTATCTCCTATTAATAAGACTTTTTTACCCTTTCCTGCAGCTAATCTAGATGTAGGCAATCCGGATGTTCCTGCACCAAGAATTATTAAATCATATTCGACCAATTTTAATACCTCATGAGCTAATTAATTAAATGGTTTTCAATTCAATTCTTATAAAAAACGTAATCCTAATTTAGATTTTAAAGGTTTGGATTATACATTAAAAATTTTTTAAAGATATGTTAATTAAAGAAGTAAATCACACATATCTCTTAGTTTAAAAGGGATCTTCTTTTTTCGTCCATATACTTTTAAGATCCAGTACGCGTCAGGACAATATGTTGTAATGAAATTGTTCTCTTCTGTTATCTTTTCAAAATAACCACTTTGTTCTTTAAAATCATCCATTCTCTTCATTGCTATTTCTTCAATAACATCTGTTCTTAGCTGATGGCCAACCCCACCGCCGCAACATGTTTTTGGAACCCTCGAGAGCACATTATATCCACTTTTCTTATATAAATTTTCTAATCTTTCAACGATTCCTGGAATCTCTCCATTTCTTAGCGGACATGCGTGTTGTATAATTAGATTGCCTGATTTCTTCTTTTCATTGGGAGTTAAGTATTTTGTAAAATATTTAATTTCGAGTTCCATCATGCTAAATTCTTTTTTAAGGACCATGTAACAGCTTGGACAGGCCGTAATTATTTTTTTATATCCTTTTTCTTTCAAGATTGTTCTATTTTTATTAACTAACTTATGGTAAGTGTCCATCACCCCATTACATAAAATTGGATATCCGCAACATATTTCTTCATCCAAAAGAGTAAAATCTATTTTTTTATGTAATAAATATTTTATAAGGTTCTCAGCATAGACCGGTGTTTTCACAGTAGTAAAACAACCAAGATATAGGAGGGTATCGGATTTGTTAGGTATCCCACTCGGAATTTTAACACGACTCTTATTTTTAGTAAATGGAGTACCATATGTCTCCAGAGCATTAATTGTATCCTTTAATCCTTCAATTATACCTCCGTCTTTTAGAAACCTTTCTTTCAGGATAAATCTATCCTCTGAAGTACCGCAATCATTGCAATGAATGCAATTGTAAACTCTTAAATAATCATCTTGCTTGAATGTATAATTGCTTTCAATGAGCCGTTTGACTTCTTCATTAGTAATAAAATGATCGGGATCTGCTTCCCTGCAAGGACAATAATAATCTTCTTGTTTGGAATCATTCATAGGAGCAATTCAAATATATCTTTAGCTTTAGGATGAATTTTGCATTGCTTACTAAATCTACGTAATATCCACCAGCAGCTTGGGCAATAAGTTGTGGCAAAATCCACGTCATCTCTGTCAAAATCTTCCATTCGTTTTCTAGCAACAGCCTCAATAATATCTGTCCGATGCATATAACCCAAACCACCTCCACAACACCAATGCGGAACATCTGCTACTTTATATCCACTTTTTTTCAATATATTATCTACAGTCTCAGAAACATCATCTCGTCCGCGATTTATTAGTTGACAAAGATGCTGAAGTTCAACTATTCCTGATTTTTTAGAATCTGATGGTTTTAGATAATCTATAACATAAACAAAATGGGTATCCGTATCCATCTCAGGTTTATAAAATT
>Ga0209976_10000960_pt1 | contig 17454 bp, 13 predicted proteins | sample SumtaG_FD_182806 | JGI IMG/M metagenome (GOLD analysis project Ga0209976, IMG submission 182806) | Deep subsurface microbial communities from Indian Ocean to uncover new lineages of life (NeLLi) - Sumatra_00157 metaG (SPAdes) (version 2) | ecosystem: Environmental > Aquatic > Marine > Oceanic >...
AGACACAGATAAGCTTCTGTTTCGTGCGCCATCGAATGCTAGCGGAATCAACAACGTGAGTCTGGATCAATCATGGACTGCTGTTCCAAAGGGTGGTTCTCTGAGAACTACTTTGTCCGCTCAAGCCAATGATGCAGTTGGTGTTGGATTCTCCACACCAGTGGAACTCCTGGCGATCGTGACGTGTGTCCCGACAGCAACTAGAGATCAGCGTTACTTCTAACCACTATTGGCGATCATTACCAGAGAGCATATTTTTACATTCTGAGGCCGTGAGCGAAAGCTTGCGGCCTTTTTTTTATTGGTTCCATTGGTGTATAATCCATTGGACAGGATAGACTTAGGTCTGGGATAGACAGTGCCACTGTAAGCTTTGGGACTGGGAAGGTGCTAGATGGATATAGACCGACTTATAGCCACAATAAGCTGGGGAAGCATACCGGCTGTCGTAAGCACCGATGATAAAAAAATCATTTCACTCGTACTGAGACCCCCCACTCCCAGAGAACAGGCCATGGCAGTTTTGGTTTACAACCGTGAACTCAAACGCGGTATCGCTATGGGTTTACTTTCTGAGCAAGACATGCTATCGCATTTGATGGTTCTTGGACAATGGAGCACAGAAAAAGAAAACGAAATCGAAGGATTGTACAAAGACATCCACACAATAAGACGAGGGCTGATGGATTTCGTGTTCAACACAACAAGACTAGAACACGCACGATCTCTTTTGCGTCGTGCCGAGAAGGCTCTGATGGAGCGCCTAAACAAGAAGAATCGATTACTACAGAATTGCAGTGAAGCTAATGCTGAATTATGTCAACAGAGATATTTGATAAGCCAGATCACCGAAGACGAATGTGGAAACAAATTTTGGTCGAGAACGGAAGACTTTGACAATTATCCAGATTCAGCATTGATATTACAACTTTGTGAACGCTACTATAGTGAATCTCGAATTTTATCATCAGATATTCGTCGACTAGCTAGATCGCAACAGTGGAGACCTTATTGGGAAGTTTCAAAGTCTACCAATGATTTGTTTGACAATCCTGTTGTGTTGTGGTCGTCTAATCAACGAGAACTTGCTTATTGGTCTACTATATACGATTCTGTTTATTCTGCGTATGAACGTCCTTCTAAGCAGGTTATCAATGACGATGATTTGTTAGACTCTTGGTTTATTCGCCAGGGAGAAAAGGTTGACAGTAAATCGAACGAGTCTGGTGTTAATAAGCCGAGTAAGCCAGGAAGAAACGAAGAGTTCATAATGGCGGATCAGGATGGTGCAAAGCGAGTTTACAACATGAATGATCCCGGTTCTCGTGCTAAGATAAGGGCTCGGCAAAAAGTGTTGCGAGAGAAAGGTTCTGTTACTGAACAGAATATGCCGGATAGCCAAAGAGAAATGAGACAACAACTATCGACAATGCAACAGGATCATGTTAAGAGCATCAATCGCAGATAGGGAGACTGGAATGTCGGAAAAAGAAAAAGAGCTAGCAGCATTGCGGCGCGTTCAAAAAGATGTTCGCGATGGACGAATAGCTCACGATTCCAGAGAGCGACTTAAAAAGATAGCGCAGAAAAAATTCAGGACTTGTTTTATTTCTGCCCTTTCTGAGTTCGAGAGTCAGTTTGGAGTTTTGCTTTGGGGACACGGTTTGCAAGACGAAGAAATGACTACAGAACAAATCGCCAATAGGGTGATTTGGGATCAGGTTCGGAAGAACATTCTAGACAAAGGGAACGCCCAGTCGCGTGCATTGGGCATGGAGATAGATTTGCATCGTGTGGAATTTCAAGGATACCACATGAGTTTTGGAGGAAAGATCGATGAGTAATCAAAAAAAGGGAATAACTATTCTGACCGTAGATACAGATGGTAAGAAATTGGAACTCACTGCCAAGCCATTAGGGTACAAAGTTTTACAAGAAGCACAGATGGTGTATAATGTTGAACTTACATCGTTGATTAAGCGCAGTGTTTTGGAAGACGCCCAACTTTTGTCTCGGCAGCAACTGGAGCAATACCTTGATAATTTGGGCCTCTGGACAGAAGATGATAATAGACAATTTCTGCACCTGCAATTAGAATTAAGGTCACTTGAATTACAGTTGAAGGAAGGTGGCATCAAGGTCTCTGAGGCAAAAAAGATTGCTTTAGAGATGAAAACAAAAAGAGCAGTTTTGCTTGTCCTTTATAATCGTCGAGCACAGTTTGACGGGATCACAATGGAATCTATAGCTGATAATAAAAAGTTCAAATTTCTTATCGTGAACTGCATAGTTGTTGCTGAAAATGGTACACCATTTTTTGCTAGTGTCGATGATTACGAAGCAAGGCAAAATGAACAAGCTGCTGTTGATGCCGCCACTGTTTTGGCTGGTCAACTTTATGGGTATGACGAAGATACAGAAGCTAATCTTATCGAGAATAAGTGGCTGAAAGAATTCAATTTTGCAGACAAACAGGGTAGGCTGGTCAACAAGGATAACAAATTGGTCGACATGGATGGTCATTTGATTGATAAAGATGGTCGGTTTGTTGATAAACAAGGAAAATTTGTTGATGATCGTGGAAGACCTGTCGACGAAAGTGGAAATTTTGTAGTCAAGACAAAACCATTCATCGACGACAAAACGGGGAAACCTTTGGTATCAAAAAAGAGAAAACGCAAGGTGGTTTAGATGGCGCAAGGCTTTGTCCTGGATGTAAATTTGCGTGTTCAGAAGGTATTGGGTTTAGATACTGTCAAACAACAGTTGGCTGGTATCTCAACAGGCAATGCCGGTCAGACAAAGGAGTTGTCGACAGGACTGAAGAAGATGGGAGCTACCGCTTCTGTTGTCGCTGAAAATACCGCTAAAGCTTCCAACAGCACAAAAGCGCTTGGGAAGAGTGCTGCAAAAACAGGTAAACAACTGGGTACCGCTGCCAATAAAGCACAGGGCTTTGGCGATCAAATCGCGATCGCCGGGAAAAGATATGCTGCGTTTCTTGGAGCTACTGTCGCTGCATTCAAGGCTTTCCAGTTAATTTCAGTAGGTACAAAATCTGTTATTGAATTTGATCAAGCTATGGTTTCTTTGTCTCAAATTATGGACATACCCATCAGCCAACTCGGCGATTTGAAACAACAATTTCTTGATCTTTCAATAGCTACGGGGACCAGCGCCTCGGAAATCGCGAATGCTGCTAAGCTTTTAGCCCAAGCCGGATTCAGAGGCGACACTTTAACAGAAGCTGTGACGCAATTGGCCAAGACTCCCCTCACTCCCATTTTTGAAGGCATGGAACAGGCTGTCGACGGCGCTATCGCTGCCTTGAAACAGTTTGGCGATGAGGGCTTAACAGTAGAAACTGTTTTCGATAAAATGTTGGCTGTTTCTAATGATTATGCAGCTTCTTTCCCTGACATTATCGAAGGTCTAAAACGTGGTGGTTCTGCTTTCCAGGCCATTGGTGGTACTCTGGATGAGTTTATTGCTGCGTTCACGACTATCCGATCAGTAACTCGTGAAAGTGCTTCTGCCGTAGGAACATCGATCAAAACACTATCAACTCGTTTGGCTGATCCTAAAATCATCAAATTCTTAGAAACCAAAGGGATTAGAGTTATTGAAAAAGGACAATTCATTGGTCCTCTGGAAGCTATCCGCAAAATTGGTGACGGATTAGAAAACACCAAAGCTGTTCAAGACAAGGTTAACATTGCTGTAAAACTTGGAGGTAGACGGCAAGTGGGTAGGTTTTTAGCCATATCACAAAATGTGGAAAAAACTAACCAAATCTTAGGAACTTCCGTAGGTGCAATGGATACCTTTAGTAGGGTTGCCGACCAAGGGTTGCAATCGGTTGCAAAACAAATTGACATACTTATCAATAAGGCTAAGAAATTAGCTATCGATTTAGGAGAAGAATTGTTCATACCGTTTATCAAAGGTCTGTCGGGTGCTGCCGAAGCTGCAATTGTCTTGGTAGGTGCATTGGGACCGATTCTTCCTGCCGTAGCTAAAATTGGTACAGCTTTGGGTGGAATTGCTATCGCGAAAGGTATTGGTGGGTTGATCGGACCTAGATTAGCCGCTATGGCTGGTCCCGCTGCCTTTGCTGCTTCAAGCGGTGGTCTCCGAGGCAAAACTAACGCAGCCGTGGGAGCAAGTCCGTTTATTCAAGCTGGCCTATTGATCGCCGCTTCTGAAGTTGCTGCATCATTCTTTAGAACTTCTGAAGGTGCCGACACTTTTACATCAACCCTGGTTACCTCTGTAGCTTTGATAACTGCTACCGTAGCGCTGTTCAGAAAACAGACAATAGCTCAATTTGCTACAGGTGGAGGTTTGTTCACCTCTCTTGGCAAAAAGGGTGGACTTGGTGCTTTGGGTGGTTCTCTGGCAACAGGTGGAGTGGTTGCGCTTGGGCTAGCTATTTCCGACGCAAACCGAAGTTCTCAAGAATTAACGGAAAAAATTGTAAAGAGCGCTGTTGAATCGATCGCAGAGATAGAGATTGACCCGAATGATTCGAAATCTTTAGAGCTAGGTTTGGGTAATCTATACAAAACTATTGGACAAAGTGTCCAAGAATTGATTGAACATGCCGATCCTCGTGATGAACCAAGTTTTGCCAAAGTTTTCGCAAGTGTTGGTAGGACGTTGAGCAATGTGTTCGAGGGTGATTTTGAATCCCTAATAACACGCGGTGGTTTGACAACGACGAATGTACGAGATCACGTACAGGAGATCATCAAAAAAAGTGGCAAGATAATAGACGATGTACTCAAAAACATAGCAACCAGTATAGTTCAAGAAGGCAAGACTGCCAGAACGCCATCTGCCGATCGTCAAAGACTTGTTAAGGCGGGTCTCGACCAAGGACTTGACATAAATCGGGCTACTGAATTTGCACACCAAGTCATTCTGTCGACAGGTGGTATGGAGGCTTTTTCAAATAGTATCACCAAGAGTGTTGAAGTATTGCAGAAGGAAGCTGACAAGAGAGAGAAGCTAATCCAATTAACTCAAATATTTATACCACCTGGATTGGTTGGTCAGTTATTGCAATTTTCAAAGGCCGTAGATAAAACAACCAAAGCCATCAATATCTCTTCAAAATTGTTTGAGTCACAAATATCTGAAATATCAGGAGGTATCCAAGCACCCTCGTTCGAATTTGATTTTGGAGCCAAACAAATTGAAAGACTCATAAGCACCGAGGGCTTAAAAGACTTGTTCTCTTTTACTCCCAATATACCAAAATTTATTGGTGGTATCACTGAAGTCGAAGAGTTTCTAGATCAGTTTATCATCAATATTAGCAATTTAGGAGCAGGTGCTGATATATCATCAGAAGTCAACAAATTTTTTGACTTTCAAAAGAATCTTCCAAAAACTGTTCGTGATAATTTCCAAGATTTTTTCGACAAAATAGGAGACGACATTCAGTTGGTTTCTGGTGGTAAGCTGATAGATGCTGGTGAAATCAAGAAAAGATTTGAAGCAGAATTTGCTGGTCTTGGATTTGCTGCATCAGACGCTGCTGTCGAAACTGTTGGCAAATTTCTCAGCGCTACTTTCGCCCAGATACAAAACGATCTAAACAGGCTAGCAACTATTCGTCGGTTTGAATTAGCAGAGCCGGTACGTCCAGAAAGTCAGGCGGCGTTTCTAGAACAGCAGTTAAGACGGGTTAACATCGCTGCTCCGAGTACCACTGATGCTAGCAATTTGATGAGAGGTACGATCGCAGAACTAGAATTGATACGACAAGAAAGAGCAATGCAAGGTAGTCAACGTGCTCAACAAGGTTTTCTTCCAACTCCAGATCAGGGGTTCTTTGAGGGTCGAGGACAAAGATTGGCTGATATTGCTGGAAACGAGCGAGTAAGACGACAAGTTAGAGATAGTTTCAAAGAAATTATCAGAGAATCAACCATCCTGAAAACAAAACTTGCCAACTTAACGCCGGATGATGAAGGATTCACGAAAGCCGCACAGGCGGCTAAGGCTTTAGCTGTGAAAACTATCGAGTTGCAGACTACTATGGAGGGTCTTGCGAACGCTACTCAGGCAGCTTTGGCGTCAGAATTGCAAACACTCAAAGCGAGACAACAGTTTGAGATTATACAAAAGAAAGCTGGACTAGAAAGAGCGGGCATATCACCAATCAAAGGACAGAGGGCTATATTTGAACTTCAACAAGAACACCTACGAGAACAACTAGAGTTGCAACAGAAGTATGACAACATCATCGAAAAAGATAATGCGCTCAGAACCACTTTGGCCAAAGACATTAGTGAAAGCACCAAAACCCAAGCCGAGGTTGTTCAAGAATTTGATGTATCTGCCAATATAATTGCAGAAGCCGCTCGCGTACAACTCACAACCGCAGAAGCAGTGAAACAACATATCAGTGATTTCGGACAAGCTGTTGGAAATTTTTCTAATCTTGGTGCTAGTATTCAACCTAGATCATCAGATGATCCTCGCATTACGCCTGCTCAGATAAGGTCTGGTGGCGTTAATATACAACAAGCTTACGACGAATTCAACAGGTTGCTCAACAATGTTGACGATAGCGGGAAAGAACGTATAAATATTCTGAACGCCATTTATGATCGCCAAGAACAACTCGGTCCAGACAAAAAAGACCCTTCAGCTACACAGAAAGAACAAGAGCGCAGTACTGAAGCCAATGATCAAATAACCAAACTGACCGAGAGTATGGACGGCCTACGAACAGTTCTCGCCGAACCTAGTGAGGTAAAATTGGTTACAGACCAACGTATTGACTTGGACATATCCACATTGCCATTGGATATAGCCGACGAAATTCGCCCACTACTTGAAGAAGCCGTACTGGTAGCTGCTAAAACCGTAACCCGAAAAGCGTTAGAGAGTTTAGCCGCCAAAAGTGAACCCGAAGCAGCTATCGCTGCTACAGATGTCGCACAGGAGTTGTCAGCCTAATGCCTTCTGGACTTTTACATGACGTAAATGTAAGATACTATCTGCCATTAGATGATATGACGGAATATACTCAGGGTCTTACCTGGGATAATGCAAGTGCTCAATTTGCTCCGTCTATATTAACTAGTGGCATACAGCCGGTAGACACTTTTTTCAGAATAGACCACCTCAGAAGTCCAAACTACACCAGCTTGGTTAGTGCGACTGGATTTACTATTAGTATTTGGACTAGTGGGTATTTTGCTGATGACGCTAAGGACAAATTTGCACAAATAGGTTTTGGGGCTGGGGCTACTGACGTAGCAGATGGAATGTGGCTGCGCAAAGGAGTTGGCACGACCGATTTTAGTATTTATGTAGAAATTCACAATATTTCAAGACAACATATTTGGACTCCGGCACCTTCTAATGACACAGGTTGGCATCTTGTAGTAATGGATGCTCGTTATGAGACCAGCGGATGGCGAGCTAGAGTTAGTCTCGATGGCGGTGGATGGGTCGATTTGGGAGTAGATGATAACTCAGATGTTCCACTTGACTATTCTAGCGCTAGGATGTATTTTCAAAAACAAAACCCTTCAGAAGTAGTACTTGATGAGGTTGTTGTGTGGGGTGATAATGATTTATTCACCAACCAAGAATTGTCCAATTTGTACGAATTGTACAATACCCACGCAAAAACAATGAATCAATATGTTGATACTTTTGGTACTGTTGTTACTGATAGTATTGATTGTTTTACTCACGGCCAAGACCAAACTTCTGGAAGTATTTCTCTATACATTCCGGGTCAAAAAGAGACCAAATCAATAGATTTGTTTACCGAAGGTTATCTACCAGTTTCCGGCAACTTTGATCTATACATGTCTGGGTCGCCAACAGTTGCGACGGGGTCTGTCGATCTATTTCTAAAAGTAGCTACTCCTGCTAGTAGCGGTTTTGACACCTTCATACACGGTAAGCAAATATTCGTAGACAACATAGATCAGTATGTCGAGGGTCACCAAACAACTTCGGGCAATTTCGATCTGTATGTGTCGGGGGTGCCGTTTGAGACTTCTTCGATTGACCTATATGTAAAAGGACCAACGCCAGCAAGTGGCAATTTTGACGATATCATAACAGGTCACGAAACGTCATCGGGTAATATTTCATTATTCATACGAAACTTTACGGATTTTGCTGCTTTTATTGCCGTCGTAGACCAGAATCCATCGAATACCGTCGACTTATTCATTCATGGTATTGGCTCTGGCGCAAGTCCCAGCCTTTACATAAACAACTCAATCCCACTATTCGTATTCAACGATGGTTCAAGCGTTGAAATCCAATCAACTTGGCCTGGATTTGTCGCAGTAGCTTCTGGTCTCCCTGTTGCGTCGAGCGGAACTTGGAATTCTTTTCTAAGAGGTGGAAATACTGCCAACGACAATATTGATCTGTATATCAACAGTCATGCATCTGGAGAAGTCCCACGCGGTGTAACCGTTAGTGGTTCATTCACAGCATTCATAGAAGGTAAATCCCTACAAGATGGTGACGAAGGGTTGTTGTCAAATGGATATTTCGCAAAAAGCTTTCAAGTTTCTAGTTTTGCCAAGGTACATCTTGGAGTTAGCGGTACGGCCAATCTTTATGTTTCCGGAACTACGGCAATAATTCCTCCTTCGGCAACATTGGATTTGTTTGTATTTGGAATTAGTGGTATCGTATCTGGTTCACATACTTTGTACATTCTCGGGGATGAATTGATAACAGGTAGTCATGATTTGTTTGTGTTGGGTATACAAGGTATCGTATCCGGGAGTATACCATTGTTTGTTCAAGTAACTACTCTTGGGTCGCTCAATACAGAATTTGATCTTTACACGCACGGGTTCTAAAAGAGGTGAGGTAAATGTCTGTAGTTTACGTAAGATCGGATAGCATTGGTCGAAAGATCATCCCTGCTCCAGTAGTTTCTATCAACAAGGGTTATCAGGCCAACAAGGATGGTACCAAAAGGGGAACTAAGTATTCCATTGTTCTTACAGGGACTCTTTTGCCATTCGCTGGTTCCCCAAGTGGATCATATTCGTCATTAGATCAAGCCTTCCATACGGTAGGCGGTTTTCCATCTGATGAAATAAATACGGGGGGTAGTGCAAACTTCAACAGTATCTTGCGCAAACAAGAAGCCCTACGCTGGTTGTTCAGTGAAGATGGCGGGTCACTAGAATGGCAACCTTCTGAGGGACAACCTCCGGTTAAGTGTTCTCCAAGGGTTATCTCAATCAATTTTTCAGAAGGTCAATGGGCGGATCGATGTGATTATACCATAGAGTTAGAAGCACCTTGGGTTTACATCAATGGTACATCCGAACTTGAGGATGACCTATCTACAGATTTGGTCTCCGCTTCTACAGAAACATGGTCGTTCGAAGAAGTTGAGGGCCGAAACAATCAACAACAGAAAATTTCTCACGAAGTAACCGCAGAAGGCCAATTGGGTTACGATGGTGTCGGTGGGTTGCACGAATCAAAACAAGCATGGGAACATGCGAAAGATTTTGTCGACGCTAGGACAGATGGTACGATCGATAGTGACATAATGTTTGCTGCTTTAGGAGCTACTAATAAAATTACTGGTCATTACAACAAGGTGACAAGAATAGATCAAGATGGTGGTACATATGGCGTTACAGAATCGTGGTTATTGTCAGATTCTAACACATATGAAGAAAGGCAATACACAGTTGAATACAAACAGGATACTGATGAATATAGCGTTACCTATCAGGGTACGATAATTGGCGTTAATGCTAACGATCGTACCGGAGATGCTGACAATATGGATAAAGCCAAGGCCGCTATACCAACACCAGAAGAAGCTAGAGTGACGGCTATTGCTGCTGTGGATTCTCTTTTGGGTGAGAAATCTATCCCAACACATCCAGACAAAAGATCGGTGTCACTCAATCAACAAGATGGAACTGTCAGCTTTACATATGAATGGAATACATCTGACGATAGCTCGTCTTTTATCAAAGAAGATGCTCAGCACTCTTATTCTGTTGACAATTTACTGAGTACTTTAACATTTACACAAACCGTTGAAGGTAAGGGAACATCTTCATCTGAAAAAATGACTAATGCCAAAGCTGATATTTATTCTGATAGTACCGCGAGAACTCGCGCTAAGTCTTTAGCTAGTACACCTCCTGCTAATTATTTCTTAACATCTGTCGTGAAATCTTACGACAAGCTCGCTGGTATAGTCAAGGCTAACTGGACGTGGACAGATAGAGATGCCAATAGTACGGAAGTCACTATTCAGACACAAGAAAAAGCTAATATTTTAGCCACAATACCCATTCCAGGAAGAAGTAGTGGTCCTATTGTCCAAAACATGGGGACATTGACTTCGGAGATTATCAGTGTTGTGATGAGATCGAAAAGAAATACAAGTCAGCCGAACCTCAATACGGTAGCATACGGAGAGGGCGGAACGATCATAAGTGATTCTACGAGTTGGAATCCTATCACGGGTGTGGCAGAAAGAAGCACCAAATTTTTGAAGGAGACATAAGATGAGTTCAGTTGAGACATATAGCCTGTTCGGGGCAAAGGTAAAAAGTCTTAATTCCACTTTGGGTATCAACCAAAGTCCAACTGTGGTTACAGTATCGGTTATTGAGGACGGTAGCAGTATCTCTATCTCGAACAGAGAGGTTGTAGACATATCTGTTGGTGAATTACAATTTCGTGGCGTTGTTCAGTCTTGGAGTAAGGTAAAAGTAGACATAGCTGGAAAAAATATTTATCAAGTTCGTATTACTGATACCAAACCTGTTTTGGGTTCTGCCCAGGTTATCATTGGTTCTTCGTTTAACGACGATCACACACAAGCCTTTAATTACGGTGATAATGTCATGTCGGTAGCATTCGCTTCAGTTTCTGAAATTGCTGATGGAGTTTCCTATAGTGCAATCAAAACTGTCGTAGAAAGTTCGACCATCAAATATGGTGGTCAGGTTTATACGGTTAACTTCAATTTCACTTTACCGGACAGAGGAAGCGCAGTTGAATATTCCTTGAAAGGACGAGCATTATCCTTACTGGAATTCATATCCCAGATAGCAGACGACCATGGTCTCAATTGGTATGTGACAACATCATCTGATAATGTTATTTCTATCAACATGTACGGTCGTACCAACATCACAGATATGACCATGAACCAACTTGCTGCACTGCATCAAAATGCCATCATAAGAAGACATGAGGGTGAGGAAAATAGGGATGCAATCCAAAAGACAGTTTTACTCGGTGGATATCGCACCTACCTACATCATACTGACGGTTCGTTATGGACACAGTTCTGGGGTTTTGACGCGCAGGGGAATAAAAGGCGAGACCCATTATACGAATTAGACGTGATGAAAGCTGTAGTCAACAATGATTTTACTTCTGAAGATTACACAGAACAAGACGTTCAGAAAATTCTATCTTACGCCAACGAATTTTGGGGAAGAAAATTCATTAGTTTAATTACGCCAAAAAAAGTTGTTGGTTCTGATGGGAGATCGTGGGTTATACCAACTAGCGCTGCTTGGGATGAATCTGAGAATGTTGTCTATGATCAAGGCAGCGGTCCTGCTTTTCTAAGGAATAATGAAGTCAAGTTCGACAGAGATGGACAAACAAAATTTCAAACCAATGATGGACGGTGGATTACATTTGTAACTCTACCACTACCAGGATCAAGAAATGCATCTAACGTTGGAACGATATTTAATAACTCAGACACTCTATTGTCATATCAGTGGGATGACGAATTGTTTTCCAACACCAATAGCCATATCAACAATGATGGCGATATTTTTATGAAAGCATCTTTGGAAATTGTAGATGATTTTGGTGAACTCGAATATTGGTTAGAACGATTTATTGCTTATATGTTGAATTTATCCAACTTTACCTCCATCGGTTCGGCTCTTTCTGGTTTCTTGATAGCAAATTCAGACATTTCGCTTGTTATCCGTATTGATTTTACTCGTTTCGTCATTACACACACTAGCACTCTTTCTGCTATCGGAGACGGAACGTTGATATATACCGATACTGTCAAAAATGAACTTAGTCAAGATTTCCACGATGAATATTTTTTGCTGACTTTGGCAACGCCATTGCGACTTAAACAATTGAGCCAAACCGTAGCCACTGATGACGAAGAAGCAGAGGATGTTTATACCAAAACTAGATTACAATCTTTCGATAGAGCATATCTTTCTCTTTTAGATCAAAGAGAGACATATGGTCCCTGGACCAATAGGCCCACTGCCGTAGGACGTTCAGAAGTGATTATCGATAACTCATTGACACCATGGACATTTGGATACAGAGGCATTTCTACTGCCACAGGTGTCACTTTGATGGATCGAGTTGCTCGGGCTAAGATCAAAACTGTTGCCGACGTAACTATGGATGCCAAAACTGCCGAATTAGAAGTTGCCGGATTTCCTGCTATCAACATAGGAGATCAATTACAAACTACTGGTGTCATAACTTCCATCAATATTGTTTTTGCCATCAATGGAATACGTACAACCTACAAGTCATTACAGTATACGACTGAATTATCCAAACACCTAAGACGACAACAAGATTTATTGGATACCCTTCGTCGTCAGGCTGCTGAATTTAACAACACTACACAACCCCCAAAGGATGAAATTCAAGCATTGAAAAAGGAATTACCAGAACCTTCGACCAGTGTCGATGGTGAAGGACTAGGACGCCGCCAACCCAAAACTAACCTATTGGGAAGAATCAATGCTCGTGTTGGTGGCTCTGAACCTAAGTACAACATTACACCTATGGCATGGATTTCTGATGCTTTTGGAGAACTAAGCTTAGTTAGAGACCCAAAAATATTTGGAACATATCTTAGAGTGGTGAATATGGGCGAACCAGCAACTGCTCCAGGTAGACTTCCTGTTGGAACTGACGTGAGTGTTAGTGAATTTTCTGTTACGGATGGAGGTATCGTATCGTATTATATTGATACTGCCGCTCCTAAACCACAAACTCTTACTGCTACAATAGTACAACAGCTTAGCAATAGTCGACCTACATACAAGGTAACACCACTCGTCAATAGTGTGCAACAGATCAATTTATTGTCAAGTGAATTGCTTGCTCTCAACAATGTTCTTAACCTCGGAGAGCCAACAAATTTCAGAGGTTATATAGCCAATGGTACTGAGGTAACAATTTCCTGGAATGAAAACGCAGATGGTTCGTTTACTCCATTCATGGAACAACAGTTGAATTTGTTCAGCCCCATTGAATAGAAAGGAAAAACATGGCAAGAGTTGGCCCGAATCAAGACATAAATGACTCTGATACAATTCTATCAACAGCTACGTCATATCAGAACGTGAGCGATATACACGGCAATCTCGCAGCACAATCTGCTGCGCAAAATCCTTCTGCATCAGGTCCACCCATTGTCGATATTTCAATCCCTCTAAAAATGTCAGATGGTTCTACTCAACAATTGGATGCTGATGATATTGGGAGTCCCGAGACTGGAGAATTAGTATCTAATGCGACTATTGTTACTTATATCGACCTACCAGAAAGATTTCGCGAATACTGGGAATTGCTAAACGCTTCTCTTGACCAAATAAATGATTACGAATTTTTGACCGAAGAGGATATTGATCCTGAAATAATTATCGGAGGTGGGGGTGATGATGGTGAACTAGGAACACTTGGAGGAACGAGTTTTACTCTTACATCACAAACTTTCTTTCCATCAAATCAAGAACCAAAACCAACACCAGAATGGACAGGCGAAGGACCGACAAACTACAATAACATAACATGGCCACAACTGCTGAGCGAATTAGGGGGCATTGCGATAGTGGCTAATCCTCCTACAATCACGTCCTGGGAAACAGATTACCGATATATGAAAAGCCAGAGAGCTACTTCTCAACCCGGTGCCGAAATTGGTAGTTGGGCTGGTCCTGATACGGAATTTGCTCCGGGCGACAGTTCTGTGCAGTTTTACAATGATTCAGCATCTTCTATCTTTATTGACTACTCTGCAAGTGCATCATACTCAGCCATAGCTAGAGTAATAGACCCAGACCCCGATCCGTCATTCCCCGACGAAGTCACTCTTGGGATACATGCTGAATCATGGGCTGAGATACGTAATTTGAATGATTATCCAACGGGTGTAATGGGTGTACATTACCCCTCATTTCAACAGATGTCTGATTTTGCTGTTGCGGGAACAGGTTCTGTCGAAACCGTGAATGTCAGTATCTCCGAATCAGTTGAAGTACCACCTGGAAAATCTGTATTTATCGGAGTAAGAACCAAAAGAACCGGGAATGGTCCTCCCCTTGCAATAGGTAGTTGGACCACTACGATACAGGTCGAGGATGAAACAATAACCCATGGTCATACTTACCCCGCATAAATGGTGTATAAACTCATGAAAGGAGCAATGTAATGGCAGAAATCAAAATGTATATTGGAGAAAATGATGTCGCAATCGGCACAGGAGAGGCTTTGGGATTCTTTGGTCCTGCCGGTTTCGGTGATCCTTTATCCATAGACGAGTTCAATGGACGTACTTTCATCACAGATACTGATGGCTCTACAGAATTTGTGGAATGTGATAATTGTCGCAAAATTTCATCATCAGATGTTGTAATTGGTCAAACTGGTGATGGAATTGATATTCGTAATCTACCCAACTATTTGTCAACAGTGAATCTCCGGTTCACACATGGACAAGCTGTTTTGGTACAAAATGCTCAATTGATAGCTATTGTTCCAACAGGTTTAAGTATATTTGGAGCAGAAATTATTCATACGAGTAGACTACAAACAGCCACAGGTGTAGGGGATACATCTTGGGCAACAATGGGTGGTAGCGGTCAGGCATTGACTCTTGTAGATTCTCCAGCAACTTCTGGCTTATCTCCGTTCGGACCCGCATCCACAGACATCCGTCACGACTGGTATATCGCGCTGTCGGCTTCCCCCACGTTACCTGGGGACAAAGAATTCAGCTTCCAAGCTGATCTTGAGTATATTTAGGCCAATATGGGTCATTATCCCCATTTGGTGTATAATATGGTGGGTAGATTGTTGTTCTTGGTAAAATTGACAGGAGGTGAAAGACATGGCAGCAGCAATAGGTTTTTTCGCAGGACAAGGTGGTGGGACATTCACCAGTCTTAGTTCGTCTGGTTTGGGGTTTTTCGGTGCGTCGTTTGGGACTTCGGTCCAAGTCGGGGAGTACAACGACACCACCTTCATCAGTTCCAGTAATGGTTCTTCTGAAGGCCCGCAAGCTACGAACTGTAAATATGACACTGTGACTTCAGGTGTGATCGTTAATGCTGACGTAGCGGTTGTTCCATCTTCGATGGTAGTCAACTCAGGTACGCTCAACATTCGGTTTACATTCGACACAGCGGTAAAGACACAGAATTCTCAACTTCGTATCTTCAACAGATCGAACATCAACACCGCAGCGGTAGGGGTAACTACTCAGGTACTCCAAATCGCAAATGGTGGTTCTGGTGTTGATACAGATGGTACCGTATTGGCACCGGCAAGTCATCCTGGATGGATAGCTCCGTCTGGTTCTGGTCTTACAATGGCATTGCTCAGCAGTGCTGGTAGTGGTGGTTTGAGTCCTAGTGGTACGGATACCGTAGACGCACGTCACGACTGGTACACTTGCCTTTCGGCGAGTCCGTTGAGCATTGGTTCGAAGGAAAGCTTCGGTTTGTATGTGCAGCTTGAGTATCTCTAAGCTGTAGTCGCAGGCAAAATAGGGGGGCGTTCCGTGTCCCGACGCGGATAGCCCCTTTTCTTTTTTCTGAGAGTAACACATGTACAAAAAAACGATAGGGTTAGATGGTGAAATTTACGACTCCGAATCCGAAGCCAGGGTAGCTGATTGGCTTTATCTGAATGATATTGAATACGAGCCCCACAAACACCTTCCGAAACCGAGTCGCAGTATCTGCGATTTCTATTTGCCCGATTACGATCTGTGGGTTGAATATGATGGATTGATGGAAGTTCGTGCGAACGACAAGCTAGAAAAGAAAAAGGCTTACTACGCAAAACAAGGATTAAAGCTTCTTCTCATTACGAGAGATAATTGGGAGCGAGACTTACTGGAGTGGATTGAGCTAGGGGGATCGGATGACTAAGCAGAATACGATTTACGGTATCTGTGCTTTGTTCGTGGGACTCATAAGCGGAATTACTGCAACGGCATATGCGCTAGGGGCAGATAAACAGCGTGTCAACGATATGTTAGACCGACACACCGCAGCACTAGTAATTATGCGCAGTGATGACACAGCGCATGAAAAAGCGATCCAGCAAGAACTGGACCGCTTCACAGAAATTATCGCGTCACCCATTACTTTGCTGCAAAGCAGCATTATCAAGCTGACAGCCGATATTGCCAGTTTACATACCGATGTTCAGGTGCTAAAGGCACTGATGGAACGAATGGAAAACGAAAGAAACACTCCCGACTAATTCCATTGATGAATGACTTCGATCGCACGACGCAAAAGGGTACTAAGAACACACGCCTCTCCCTTGGTCATAGAATGCTGAACGATGGTTTGATTGTTATCTCTCTTGACGCTTAGGCGAATTCCAAATCTTCCCGCATCATCCTTCCCCAAGTAAAGAATAGCGTTACCGCTTTTGTTAGAATGAAACAGTCCCTTGTGCTTTCCTCTATCTGTATCAAACGGGCCTACACCCTTTTGCAAACCGACCAACACAGACAGAACCTCTCCAATGTCAGATATGCCCAACTTGAAGCGAATCTTGTTGCCCCAATCGAAACTGGCATTTCCATTGTCGTCTTTGCCTGTCTGATTAGCCATTTCCAGGAAAACACAGTCCTTTTCCGATCCTAGATTCCATTGAGAAGCAGCACCGTCGCCACTCCCTCTAGCTTTGTAGAGTTGGAAATTCTTGCTGAACACCTTTTTCTTGTCGTCACTCATTCTTTCTCTCCCTTTTGTTCTATCGTCTGTCTCATGAACTTCACAATAGCCAACGCTTCTTCGTATGTTACCTTCTTCAGATTCACATCCCCAGTGCTTTCGTTGAGTTCGTGATTGATACCCAGACCATCCAGCACTTCGACGAGATTGAATCCGTGGCGATCCGACATCATGCGAATCAGACTAATCTGACCAGTGTGAATCGGTCCTCCAGGCTGGACATCAGAAGCCAAAGCAACCGTCTTGCTCACCTCTTCCGCAGCAACAACACGCCTCAAGCCCAATGCGTTCCTGAATACTCGGCCCTTTGCCCTGGTGTCGGCCATGGCCACCAAGTACGTAGCGTAGTCTTCCTGGCAGTTGTCTTCGTGGGCATCAGCCAGGGCTTCGAACGTCTTCGTCATTCCGTCTGCTGTTAGAAATACACCCC
>Ga0209976_10000962_pt1 | contig 17453 bp, 15 predicted proteins | sample SumtaG_FD_182806 | JGI IMG/M metagenome (GOLD analysis project Ga0209976, IMG submission 182806) | Deep subsurface microbial communities from Indian Ocean to uncover new lineages of life (NeLLi) - Sumatra_00157 metaG (SPAdes) (version 2) | ecosystem: Environmental > Aquatic > Marine > Oceanic >...
CAGGTAGGTGTTCGAGGCCAGCAGGACCGCGTTCGAAAGCAAACCGGCCAGTTTGGCTGCTGACTGGTTGCTGATGTGAATCTTCAGTGTCTTCTTTAGTGCCATTTCACTCTATCCTCCTGGTTCTGAAGTACTCCCTGGACATGGATTTCCTCCTCGAAGATTGATGATGGTCTGCACCAACTCCTGAGCTCCTGCAAGAAGTGCATCCTGCCGCCTCAGCTTTAGCCGATCGCGGTATGAGACGACTCCCAACCCAATGGCCATGCAGGTGATTCCCAGGAGCGCAAAGCCAAAAAACAGACCTCGGAGATCAATCTCCAAGGCCTGCTCTTTGGGCTTCCTAGGAAGCCGCTGGTCCACCATAACTGCCTGCTGTTCGACCCCGGATGAGGCCGACAATTTGAACTAGCAGGATCGTGGCCGACAGGATCACTTGGCCGATACCGGCGGCCCGCTTCACTTGTGCTGAGGTCATAGTACCCTCCTTATCTTTTACTGTTGGTGATCGGTTAAGACGAACGGATACAGGGAATGAGAGTGATCAGTCTTCCATCCCATCCAGGTTGGTCACGGCATCGGTGACATCATTGTCCATGACATCCGCGTAGACCTGTGTCGTGCTGACGCTGGAGTGGCCCAGCTGCTTCTGGACCAATCTTAAGTTGAAGCCGCTGGCCTTATAGAGCCTGACAGCGTAAGTGTGCCTGAGACTGTGGATGGAAAATCGACGAGGAATTTCCGCCCTGGCTGCCCGTCGCTTGAAAACCTGCTGGATCGCACTTGGTGTCATATTCTCCCGGCGTTGCGAAGGGAACAGGTAAGGACTATCGGACTTGCGGTATTCCAGGTATTGGAGAATCTGCTCCTTCAAATTCGCCCCGAACTGGACCACCCGATCCTTACCGCCCTTGCCGTTGCGCACATGGAGGCTGTTCTGGCCCTTCTTAAGAAACAACTCTTCCACTTTGAGATTGGCCAGCTCCGAGACCCTCAGGCCACTACCCAGGGCAAGTTCGATGATCAGCTTGTCCCTGACCGCTGCCTGGGTGCCTCTGGTTCTGGCAAGGATTGCCGCATCCTGGAGAGTCTTGCGTAGACGGTGCACCTCGTCTGGATCAAGAAACTTGTCCGGGGAAATGATCCATTTAGTTGCCATGAAATCACTCCTTTCCGGAAATGAAGTAAGTTGGGTCTTACTTACACCTTACATATACGAATTTCCCGTTGAAAATTTGAGGGTGTGACGTTGGTTCCGCCAATATCGCTGCAAGAACATCCTCATGATTTTTCAAGTCGGTTACCTTGCGTCGTCGAGACTCGAACACGACAACCATTTGATGATGCTGGATAAGGACCTTGGCGGTCACAGTGGTGGAAGGCGCGGCTATTGTAATATCAGGGTCATGTATGGGGTAGTTCAGAATCTTTATGACACCCTCCACAAATGTAATATTTCCGGGTGCCATGATGGCGGATTAGAGAGGAAGTAGGTTCAATATGACAGAAAGCTGGCTGGTTATCTAGCCCAATCAGGTGGTTTTCAGGCAGCTCCAAAGAGACATCGACAATAGCCCTAGATTGCGATCTTCCGCGACTCCTTCATGCATGCAAACCACCGCCGCAAGCACGTCACCTTTCTTCACATTCGAGCCCGGTGTTATTAATCCCGTCTGTTTATTTAACTGGGCATATGTCTCCCGTCGGTCTAAACCGCTTGCCGTATGTGGAGAATGTGCTCAATTGAGGTTTCGAATTTGCGGGGAGCTTCCTGCTTAAATCATAGAGGTGACCACTGGACAACGCTTCACTGGCAGACTGACTGACAACGATCCCGTCCTCATATACTTGGCCAAAGAGGGGCATTATGGCAGTGGTCAGATTCTTCCCAAGCGCCAATACCCCCCCTTTGGTGAAGTTATTGTCCGCCAGAATCTCTCCCTTCGTGACAGACTCGCCCATTGTCCGCCTCGATTCGCTGTTTAACAAGCTTCCTTGATTTAATGGGAGGTTGCTGTACAACAGCCCTGATTGCAGTTATATGCGTTTCTTTTTGATGTGTGAGGCACCTTGAGAATGTCCGCTTGGACAACGTCATCTGATGTTGTCATCAGAGACATTTTCACCCTATTTTGGCTACTGGATCACCTGTGGTATCGTAGAGGCTTTACTGAATTCCGTCCAATTGCCTGCCTCGATCTATGGCTGGAGAATACTGAAGTAGTCCAAGTAATCACCGTTATTGAGACTGGATGAATGAGCCTATCAAAGTAAGCTAGCATATCCTCATCCATCCGGTTTACATATACTAATTTCCGACGAGGAATTGCCCTTAAGAGTCCGATTATTCAGCTAAAAAGGCAACTAAACTGTATTTTGAGGGTAAGTGACCTGATCCTACGCTGAAGTTCGGCCAAGGCTGACCGTCATACGGGGGCCTAAAATCCTGGATAAGTCGTATAAATGCTCACTTGTGAGGTTCTTGGCAGCGGCATCTGAAATCACTATTCCATCCTCGAAACATCGACTATAAGACGGCATGATTGTGGTGTTCAAATTGCGCCCGATCGCCAGCGTCCCATCCTGTGTAAAATTGTTATCAGCCAGCAATTGACCCTTTTTTACCGCATCTCCCGTCCTGACAAGTGGTGTACTATGCAGAAATGATCCCCGGTTGAGAGGCATACGGAGTGCTCATCATCCAAAGGGTGCGGTGACCTGTCACGATTCAGCCACAGTGGCTTCGTAAGGGATTGTTTATTGGATGCTGACTTCGGGCTCATAGCCCGAAGGTTATACTGTACGGGGCCTTGTTATTATCGCAGTGGAATTGATCGATCATAGTCGCAGAGATTGTCTAATCTAGGCAAGGTAATCTACTCCACCCCAGCAATGCGTCGGACAGCCTCGGCCAAGCCCTCGGATAGCAGGCGGTTGATCGATCCCTCAATATCGTAGGATGTCGTTTTTGTGATTCGCCCCGTTAAGACGTCGATAATTCGCATATCAATGGTATAGGCAGACCCGAGCTTCCCGAATGACCCGGCTAGCATCTGCTGGGCGCCGATCAGTTGCCCGATCTCAACCGCGCACTCATTGGAGGTGCACCCGGTCAGCTGAAAATCCTGCTCCGTAAGGATCTGCTCCATCTGTCCCCGCTCTATTACCTGGTAGCGCCCCAATTGAACCATGTGGGTTCCCAGGCGGTTGGTGAGCACCCGGGCTTCCTCGGCTGAGACGCCAATGCCCTCGAAATCTAAGATGGCGATGGTGAGTTCGGAAGCGGAGGAAGGCAATTCAACGGGCGGTGTGGCGGCTGCCACCGGAGCTACCGGCGTTACCTCGTCATTGTCTGCAATGATGTAAGTGTGGGTGGCGTACTCACCCAGCGTGGTATGCAGAGGATTCGAGAGGGAGATCACGATGGACTCTTCACCCTCACTCTGTGCGTCATCAATAATGGGAACCTCAATGGTGGCGGTGGCGGCACCGGCAGGAATGGCGACGGTTCCGCTATCCAGGTAATAATCCACCCCCTGGCCCTCCGCCGTACCACCCTTCACTGCGTAGTTGGCGTGAATATCCCAGCCCGATGGATTTGAGAGGCTTACCACCAGGCGGCCGGGAGAAACCGATTCATCACTCCTTGAAGTGGCAGCAGCAAACTGCACCAGCGGCGGTTCATCATCATCCAGAATAATGTAGCTGGACGTTGTGCGGGCACCCAGGGTAGCGTTGTCAGGATCCTCCAGAATGAAGGTAATGGTATCGGCTTTTTCATCTATATCGTCATCCCTCACGGGGAGGGATACAACGCCATCGGTCTCACCGGCTGGTATTACGAATGGGCCAAGGGTGCGGCCCTTTTTATTGCCATCATCCTGACCGCTGCCTGCCACCAGGCAGGAGAAACGGATATCTTTGTGCCACGGCCCGGAAAGAATGACCGGCAGTTCGGCCCTGCCTAGGTGCTCCTCGCCGGCAGCCTCAGCCGCCGCAAACGCCAACACCGGCGGCGTACGATACGCATCCACGATTTCGACCGGCACGGTAAAGGTTCCGCTGGCGGTGTCTTCCTGCAAGACGACCTGAACCTCCATCGGCTCCCCAAAGGGTACCGAGCTAGCCAAGGAGGCGACCTCCACCGTTACCATCCCTGCCTCATCGGTAGTATCGCTCCACGTGGAATTCAATGCGTTAACCGTCACCGGCACACCGACGGCTGGCTCGGTCCGCGGTGGCAGCGATCGGCTCTCCTGCTTCCACTCCTCCCCCACTGGCGGCAGGCTGGCGGTTATGATCTCACCACCTAACGGTATAAGTCCACCGGCCCCCATTGCCAACTCTCCCAGCCTTGACCTGCCGGTATGGTCATATAGGTAGTACCCGCCACCAGCAACGGCTGCACCGGCTGCCCACAGTGCCACCCGGACGGCTGGCTTAAGACGGCGCTTTTCGATGTGGCGGCGCTGGTAAGTCTCATGTCTCCGGGAGGTGTACTCAAGGGCGATCTCCAGTACTGAGCGGGTGGTGGAGGCCTGGCGACCGGTATCAAATCGAGAAGCGAGTGTGGAATCAATCGTTACCATGTTGCGGGTGGTAGCTGTGGGACGTAGCTGGGTGGTAGTCAGGCTGGCGCATGAACAGAGTATAAAAATTACCATTGTCATAATAGCCTTGGATTTAATCATTACGGCAGACCTGACATGTCAAATATCAATAAGGCAGTATTATCAAGTAAAAAGCATTCATCATAATCGTAATCATAGAAAACTCCGCCTGCAAAACCAGGTGTATCCCAAGAACCTAATAATTGGGGAGTAGTTGGATCGGATATGTCAATGACCTGTAGGCCACTACTACCGGATGCTACAAATGCATAATATCCCCCCAAAGCAAAAACATCCGCGACATCATAGCTCCCTGTACCCCAGGAACCGACTAGTTGCGGATTTGCCGGATCGGAAACATCGATAATTTGTAGACCGCTATCGACGGCGTCAGTTATATATGCTATCCCATCGGAAATGAATACTCCCTCGGTATTATTACCAGGTGGATCGCATGATGCGATTAATTGCGGACTAGTTGGAACCGAGACATCGATGATATGAATACCCGGAGACGCGCTAGCTAAATAGACATAATCAGAATACTTGAATATGCCGATGGCGACACCGCCAGGAGGATTTTCCAAGGATCCTATTAACTGTGGATTGGCTGCATCAGATATATCAATAACCTTCAAACCACCACTCCAATCAGCTACATAAGCGTAGTTGCCGAACACATGTATATCAAGAGTAAGATTTGAGGTCTCCCAAGTCCCTATCCACTCCGGATTAGTCGGATCGGAAACATCAACGATATGCATCCCGCTATCGCGTGCTGCTACATATGCAAAATCCCAATTAACGAAAACCTTTAGAATAAAACCTGGTAGTGAGATGCCTGCAATCCTATGTGGATTGAGTGCATCAGAGGCATCAATGACCTGTAGACTGCGACTGCTATAATTGGCTATATACGCAATGTGCTCTCTTACGTGAACATCTTGACCGCCGTAGGTGCTAACTGAGCCTATCAATCTAGAAGCAAGAGTAAAGTCATTATCTGATGAATCAGCAAAACTGGCTGAAGTACTCGCAACTCTGATACGACATGCAGTAGTCGTTTCAGCAATATGTGGCGTAATCCAAAGATACGAACCGTCGTTTTCGGCTGAAGATACTATTGTCTGCCATATGGTTCCTCCGTCAACAGAGAAATCTAAACTTATGTAATCCCCTACATCATCGCTCGCATCCCACAGAATAGCATGAGAAGATCGTTCGTACCATGACTCACCACCATTGGGCGACGTGAGTGTAAAGTTTGGTTCAGCCGTGATGGTAAATTCGGCGTTGGACGTATCACCGAAACTGGTGGTTGTGCTGTTGATCCTAAGCCTGCACGTTGTCGCTGTCTCGAAGAGGTTGGGCAGGGTCCAGCTGTAGCTGCCGTCATTGGGAGTACTGGTTATAATCTCAGTCCATGTATCCCCTGCATCCAAAGAATAATGCAGGTCCACGTTATTCCCTACATCCCCGCTGCTGGTCCAAGTGATGGTTTGGCTAGACTGCTCAGCCCACACCTCACCGCCGTTGGGTGATGTAACGGTGATAATATTGGGCTCGGCGGCAATGGTGAAGTTCGTGTTGGTAGTATCACCGAAACTGGTCGTTGTGCTGTTGACCCGAACCCGGCAAGTGCTGACGGTTTCAAATAGGTTGGGCAGCGTCCATGGATGTGAACCGTTGTTAGATGTGGACGCGCTGATCTGTGTCCAAGTCACACCATTATCTAGCGAGTAGTTAAGACTCACATTATCACCTACATCGCCACTGAAATTCCACGTTATGTTTTGGGTCGATTGCTCAGCCCAGTTTTCGCCGCCATTGGGAGCTGTGAGGGTAATGTAGTTGGGGTTGGCGGCAATGGTGAAGACACTATCAGAGAAGTCTTCGTACTGGGATGTGGAAATTTTAATCCGGCTTTTACTCGCTGATTCAGTAAAGTTGGGTATCTGCCAATCATATGATCCATCATTTGGAGTGGAACTGATCAACTCTTGCCAAGTATCGCCATTGTCAACGGAGTAGTTCAGTCCGACGCTGCCACCCACGTCGCCGCTTGATTCCCAGGTGATGGTCTGCGTGGAATTCTCTGGCCACGTTTCCCCGCCATTGGGGGCGGTCAGTCTGAGACCGATGGTCACGTTCACGTCCCGGCTCGCATCGGCGCTGTTGCCAGCCTGGTCGTGGGCTATGGCCTTCAGGTTAACTGAGGTGGAGGCGCTATACTGGTCCAGGCTGATGTTGGTCTTATAGGGGCTTTTGGTGAACTCGTGGACGGCTTCACCATCAATTAGCACTTCGACCTTCTCGACACTGCGGTTGTCAGTGGCCTTAACCTCCAAGGGAATAGCACCGAAGTATAGTTCACCTTCAACGGGTGAGATGATTTCAATCTCAGGAGGGGTGATGTCGAAAAGGTCGCAGTGAAGCAGTAGCAGACATACGGGAGAGAGAATGGCTAGCCGCTTAATGGGTTTCAAACGGTAAGACAACCTAGAGTTATTCACCCCATCTTCTCTGGTCTTATGCATGGCTCTATGTTCTGACTACCAAAGTTCAATAACCTGTCCATTAGCCTATTTAAAGATATACCCGGCACCTGCACCACCACCTCCCGTATCATCTCCGTGGGCTCCTATGAGGGCATGGGCACTGCTGATAGCCACTGAGAATCCGAACATGTCGCTGGCTTGCGCGCCAGGTGCCACAAGCTTGACACCACTGTCCCAACTGTTTTCACCTGTACGGTGGAAGATGTACGCCGCACCGGCATCGTTTCCTCCTGCGTCCTCCCTAAATGCTCCTGCGATGACGTAGTCGCCATTGATCCCAACAGCACGTCCAAAGTAGTCATCAATCTCAGCATCTGGTGCAATGATCTTTGTACCGCTGTCCCAACTATTTAATCCAGTGCGATAAAAAATATATGCAGCCCCAGCATCGCTGCCCCCTTCATCTTCCCTGTTTGCACCCACTACAACATAGTCATTGGCAATGCCAACCGAGACTCCAAAGAAGTCGCCCGCTTGCGCATCGGGAGCAATAATATTGGCTCCGGCATCCCAGCTATTCAGGCCTGTCCGGTGAAAAACGTATGCCTTGCCAATGCCCTCCTGATAGGCTCCAACGATTGCGTAATCACCGCTGATGGCAACTGTGTGGCCGAATCGGTCATCGGCCTGTGCGTCAGATGCCATGATCTTGATCCCGCTATCCCAGCTATTCTGTCCTGTGCGGTGGAAAATGTATGCAGCTCCGGCGAAGCTCCCCCCAGTGGATTCTCTTGAAACTCCAACGATGGCATACTCTCCACTGATAGCTACAGAGGTGCCGAACTCCTCATCTGCTTGTGCATCGAGCGCAACGATCTTAGTACCATCATCCCACATGTTTAGGCCGGTGCGATAGAAGATATATGCAGCTCCGGCGCCGCTGCCACCTTCGTCTTCAAGTATTGCGCCCACAATGGCATAATCACCATTGATGGCAACGGAAGCGCCGAAGTAATCACCCGTCTCATGATCAGGTGCTCTGATCTTTGTGCCGCTATCCCAACTATCAATACCTGTGCTCTGAAAGATATAGGCCGCTCCGGTATAACTACCTCCGGTGGCTTCTGCTTCAGCCCCAACAATAGCGTAATCGCCACTGATGTCTACTGAACGACCAAACTGGTCACCTGCTTCTGCGTCGCTAGCTAGTGGTTTATGCACAAATGATGAATAGGGAGCAACCAGAACAGTGAAGTCGGCGTTGGATATATCCATGCAATTGATGGTTATGCTGGTCACCCTAACCCGGCAGGTGGTTTCATCCTGGGAGATATCGGGCAGCAGCCAACTATACGTACCATTGTTTGAAATAGATGATTCGATCTGTTCCCAGGTAGCACCACTATCAAAGGAAAGATGTAGGCTCACACTGGGACCTACATCTCCACTTGAGATCCAGGTAATAGTCTGGTTCGATTGCTCGGTCCATACCTCGCCACCATTAGGCGATGTAAGAGCGATTTCTCCCCCAACGATCGTGAAATCAGCGTCAGAAGTATCAGCGAAACTGGTTGAAGTACTAGCGATTTTCACTCTGCAGGTTGAGAACGTTTCAGATAAGTTGGGCAGAGTCCACGTATGTGAACCATCATTTTGGGTGGAAGCGATGATCGGGGACCAGTTGACACCACTATCCAAGGAATAATGGATGTCCACGTTATCACCAACATCACCACTCCTACTCCATGTAATCGATTGAGTAGATTGCTCATCCCATACTTCGCCGCCGTTGGGTGCCGTCAAGGTTAGATAGTTGGGCTCAGCGGTGATTGTCAAGTTTGCATCCGAGGAGTCTTTAAAGGCAGTGGTGGTACTGGCCACCTTTACCCGGCAGGTGGTTGAGGTTTCAAGTAAGTTGGGTAATATCCAGCTATGTAATCCGTCGTTTTCTGTGGAGGCTATTATCGTTTGCCAGGAAGTCCCTCCATCCAACGATAAAGCCAGATTCATGTAATCCCCTACATCACCGCTCTTACTCCAGGTGATGTCATGAGTGGATTGCTCAGCCCAGGTCTCGCCTCCGTTGGGGCTGGTAAGGGTGATGTAGTTGGGCTCGGCTGTAATGGTGAAATCAGAATCAGACGTGTCAGCAAAACTGGTAGACGTGCTTACTACTTTCACTCGGCACGTGGTGGACGTTTCAAGGAAATTGGGTAGCACCCAACTATGCGATCCATCATTCTCGGTGTAAGATATTACCGTCTGCCAACTGGTTCCTCCGTCTGAGGAGAAAGCCAAGTCCACATAATCCCCTACATCGCCGTTCTTACTCCATGCAATATTATGTGTAGACTGCTCTGCCCATACTTCGCCCCCATTTGGTGATGTCAATGAAATGAAGTTAGGTTCGGTTGTGATGGTGAAGTCGGCGTTTGATGTATCGGCAAAGGCTGTAGATGTACTGGCTACTCTCACCCTGCATGCAGATTTGATATCAAGGAAATTGGGAATATTCCACGCATGAGAACCATCATTGGAAGTTGAGGCGATTATCTCTAACCAGTTTGTACCGCCGTCAATTGAATAGCCCAGACTAACATGATCCCCTACATCACCACTATATAACCAGGTGACGTCATGGGTGGACTGCTCAGCCCAAGTCTCTCCTCCGTTGGGAGAAATAATGGTGATGTAATTAGGCTCGGCTGTGATGATGAAGTTTGCATCAGAGGTGTCAGCATTGCTGGTAGTGGTACTGGCTACCTTAATTCGGCAGGTAGTTACGGATTCCAGCAGATTAGGACACGTCCAAGAATGGGAACCGTCGTTTCCTGTCGAAGATACGATCAGAGTCCATGTCGTCCCCCCATCCAGCGAATAATCCAAGCTTACATAGTCGCCCACATCGCCACTGGAAGTCCAGGTAATTATCTGGGTGGATTGCTCCTGCCATATCTCACCGCCATTGGGAGCGGTGAGGGTGAGTGTATTAGGCTCGGCATTTATAATAAAAGCATCATCAGACTCATCGGCATACTGGTCAGTAGATACCTTGATCTTGCACGCAGGCTGAGTCTCAATGAAGTTGGGCAGCTTCCATGTATAGGTGCCATTATTAGTGGTAGAGCCGGTGATCTCCGTCCAGTTATTTCCATCGTCAGTAGAGTAATCCAGGCTCACCGTGCTGCCGACATTGCCGCTGGACTCCCAAGTAATGGTCTGTGTGGATTGCTCGTCCCACGACTCTCCGCCGTTGGGGGAAGTAAGTTTGAAACCAAGGGAAAGACTGACTTCGCGACTCGCCTCGGCGTGATTGTCTGCCTTATCGTAGGCGATTGCCTTGAGAGTTATAGTACTCTCGGATAGCTGTTCAATACTGATATCCGTTTCGTATGGTTCCTTGGTGAACTCGTGAACGGAAGCTCCATCAATGAATACCTCAACCTTAGCTACCTTCCGGTTGTCTGTAGCCTTCACCTCGCATGGAATAGCACCGAAGTATGATTCACCTTCAACGGGTGAGATGATTTCAATCTCGGGAGGGGTGATGTCGAAAAGGTCGCAATGAAATAAGCTGAGAGTTACCAGTAGAATGAATAAGAGCCGCTTGGAGGAAAAGAAGCGAAAAGTAAACCTATAGTACGTCATTCCCAATCTGCTACGTCCTTTACAGAAAGTAATATCGATGGAATATCTGACATATAATATTAGGCAAGCGGTGCATCATTGGCAAGTGATCTGGCATATATTCTGGACAGCATTGATTGTGAGAAAGAACTTCAATTCATTTTACAATTCAATATTTCCCTGCTATGAGGTAATTGTACTAATTACTCAGAATCAACATCTCATAAGGCAACCTGAAACTAAAACAGAAGCCCCACAGATCGCCAGATCCATGGGGCTTCCATCTTTCTAAGGCAGTGCGGTCACGATTTAGTCACGTTGGCCTCATAAGATGTTGTTTTTATTAACCGACCGTCGGGCTCATAACCCGAAGGTCGCAACTAGGCAATTCTAATTCAAGATTACAGGTCGCCGAGTCCTCAAGATCACCCGAACGATGTGCGCCAGAAATGACAATGAATCCGGATCAAAGAGGTCGTCATCCTGCATCAGATTTCTATGGGTCACGGTGAAAGAATACAAGGATGCAAGAGGTCGATTTGCCGCGCCTAGCAGTGCCTGCAGATAATTGCGGGGCTCGGCAAGATTATTGTTTAGTTCCTCCTCGAAAATACTACGGTCCTCAATGTCAACATAAAGGGTGGAGAAGAGCGGAGCGTCCGGGGGCATATCTCCCGGTATCTGCTCCAGTAGATCGAGAACTATGGGGATCTGGCAGATGCGTCCGGACTGGCCGTCGGGGACTACCAATAATCCACGTTGTCGTTCAACATTGCGGTAAGTGAGCAGAGCAAGTTTATCGCAGCGAACTCCACTGTACAGGAGCAAGGCATAAAACAACCACCAAGCCCCGGCATCCCGAAATATGATTTCAATATCAATGGCCTCCAGCGGTCGGTGGATTACACTCTCGATCCTCTGGGGGAGTATTGGCAATTCTTCACGGTCCATAAACATTCCTCCTACTGGTAGCACGGCCGTTTAAATGGATAAATCCTGATCGATGTCATCGCATCCTGTCTTCGTTTAACCTTTTTCCTACGGATGAAACTCCAGTCAGCGGGACTCCTTGAGTACAATTGTGATTTGCCAAGAGTAAATCTCATGGGGTTGCATTACCGATTACGATCGGCTGTGTGATACTCCAGTATGTTCTGGTACTACGAGGGTAAGTCGAGTATGTCCGTTTCGACATTCAGATTACATGATAATGTCGAAGTCCAGGCCTAGATTCATCATTACTCACCTACTACCTGGTTACAAGTTGGAGTCCGAGGAGAAACGAGTGCTCAGCATTGGTGTCTGGCATCGCATGGATTATCAGGAGAGGGGGATTATTGCTACTGTCATTGCGCCCATTTCGTGATGCTGCCGACTGCCTCCTACCTCCCGTTTGATCGAATCCTAGAATTGATTTCAATCCGATCCGGGATCTGACGCGCTTATTCACATGCTGCCCTTTTCCGAAGAGGATGAAGCCAACCTGTATAACAAAGCATCAACAGGTATGGTATGAGTCGAGCTAGTCATTTAACGCATGTGGCCATCGATTCATACTGGGGAATATGTCCGATAGAGCATAAATCTGAAAATGTTGCCACAGGAGACACTATTATTGGCTTTGGCAAATCGACTAGCGATCAGATTACCTTGAGCATACCCTGAGTCTCCCACTCTAGAACATCCGATCGAGGAAATAGGGGCGAATATCAATCTGGCCATCTCGGCCATATCGAAGCACTGTATAGCAAGTCTCGAGAGTCCTCAGTCCGATCTGCAGAACTGTCCGTTTCTCCCCTAGAACATCCAAATCTTTTTCTGCGCGTATTAAGTTTCTTGTTAATGTTTTTACATCAACCTTACAATCCACCTCCTCTGGACACTTCCCTTTGAAATACTGTGAATGCAGTCCGTGGATCACCTCGTCTATCTTCTGCCCGGTATATTGCTCTATCTTTTTTAATATTTTCTCGAAGGTATCCGGCACGATGACGACTATGAACTTCCCTCTTCCCTTTCTATTGTAATTCCCGACGATCTGGTTGAGGCGCTCTTTATAGTACCTCTGGCGTTTCTCTAAGTCCTTCTGCAATTCAAACCACCGATGCATGTTCACATCCCTGGGGAATATGACCAGCTCGTCTTCATAATGTGGAAAATTGATGGGCTTGGCAACAACTCCTACCAGCTGTTCCCACATATCATGGTTTTTCGTCCAAGGGGTGCGAGCTTCAAGAGTCTGTTTGGTGGTCTCATGAATCCAGTCCCATTCAGCCTTTGATTTCAACTCGGGTGGCTGTTGGAGATCGAAATCCTTGGTTAATGCAAAGTGGGCAGCCATGTTATTGTGACTCCATTTTAGTATGCATCGTGGAAGAACCCTTTATTCTGCGTATCCGGCTCCGTATCCGGCAATTGGTACGGTTGTTTGTGTTTCTTTGTGGGAGTTTGGGGATCGGGTGATAAGAGAAATCCCCGCCGTTGTTTGCCGTTTCTCGACGGGGGAAGTAATGAGCCACCTGGCGGATTCGAACCGCCGACCTGCCGATTACGAATCGGCTGCGATATTCCATGTCTAGATCAGGGCGTAACTGGAACATGGTCCTCCTCCAGTTCCCGCTCCAAGCGGCTTTTAGCCTGGTTGAAAAACCGCAGTTCTTTCTCGAAGCCGAGGCCCACCCGGCCACACCTGGCGGTTGCCACCACAGCGGTACCGCTGCCCATGAAGGCGTCCAAGATCACATCACCAGGATTGCTCAAGAGCCTGATAAGCCGCTCGGTACCGAAGAGGCTTTTCTGCTGTGGGTGGGTTACACCCTCTTTCTCCTGCCGGGTCATGGCGGGGCGGTTGGGGAGATACAGCACGCTTGAGGGGTGGCGATGGCCAGTTGGATTCTCATCCACCTCTCGCTTTGGCGTAATCATCGTTGTGTTCTGTCGATTGCGGTTCACTCGGCGGTAAGGTTCCTTCACTTCAGCTACGTCTTTCCAGTTGTAGACATGATCATCCTTCTTGGCCTTTTTCCCGTCGAATACGCACACAATCTCGATATTCGGTTTTGGGCGGTCCTTTGGCTTCGCCATGGCGCTGGGTTTTTCCCAGACCTCCATGAACCGGTATTTGAAGTAGAGTTCAAAGCAGATCCGTATATCTTTCAGCATTCGGGGACTACAGAAGACAGCCACGGTGCCGGTGAGCTTCACCCGCTCTCTCAGAATCCCTGCGAACCGATAGAAGTCGATGAGAGCATCCCACGATTGCTTAGGTTTGAATAGCCCGTAGGGCGGATCTGTCACCACTAAGTCCACGGAATGTTTAGGCACCTTAAAGTAGGTCTCAAAGAAATCGCCATAGTAGATGGTGTGGTCGCCGAGGATCACAACAGCTCCTCCACTTGGCGTCTCTCAGATGGAGATAGGCGGCTATTCTGGGGATTGCGCCCGGTTACCAAGTAAGCCGTCAGGTCCTTCCGGTGGTAGAGCCGAGGGGATCGCGGAGTAGTAGGATCTTGTCTTCTGAATGGCAGAAGTCCCAGGCTCGTCAACTGCTCAACTTTAGATCTAGAGCATCTCAAGAAGTCAGCGGTTTCTTGTGATGTCAACCAAGGTGAGGGGATTCTTTGAAGGATACTCAAAATTTCATTGAGCTTCTCAATTATCGTATTCAGGTCAATGTTTCGATAATCCACAGGTTTTTCCGACTTCTTTCCTTCTCTCCTATAGCTTTATATAGCTCTATTACCCGTATTACCCCCATTATCCCAGGCCCAAGGGGGCAGAACGGGCAGTGAGGATGATTTGGTTAGCTATGAGGGTAAAACTGAGAACTAGGCCTGGGCCAGGTTGTCAGGGGGTGGACAGTGCCTGGAGTTTGTTTTGGCGCTCTTTCAAAAAACCTCATACACCTTGCTACCGGCGCTTTTGCTCTTTTCCTCCTTCTAGGTAACATCCTCTGCAGAGCCCCTTGGCCAGATCCTTGTTTTACGCTTGGATCCACAGTCAGCAACTGTGTCGGGGCTGGCTGCTTTTACCCACCGGCCGGAACAAAGCGCTTAATTGGGCCGGATATACGCCCTAGATCGAATTCCGTGCCATTCGGAATTCGGAAAAAAATCCGAAAATTAGGATTTTATGATTATCAATAGATGAAGTGTGAGGAGGGAATTTCGTAATCTATTCTAGGCGGGTCCTCTTTCAGCGTAATCCTTAAGGTGGTACTCACCAATCCAACGTTTGATTGTATCACCTGTTCTTCCATACTCTCTCCCAACAGCAGACATATTGACTCTGCCAGACTTTAACCGGTTTTCGTCCATCATTTTTCTCAACTCATCTTTGTCCGGTTTACGGCCTTTCCGTAATAATGCCTTGATTATAGCGCGTTGGTGTATAATTTTTTTCTGCAGGGCTTCCTTCTCATGCCCAAATATCTGCGCTTCCGTGAGGGTAGGTTCTTCCTGTTCAGCTTGATCGTCAGCTAGTCGTTCGCCACCCCAGTAGAGCCTGATATTTTTTACCAAATGCCATTCGAGGATTCGAATATAGTCTAGCCTCTCTTTGGCTAGGACACTATCACCCTTCTCTCTTATTCGGTCTTGAAGATGGCGAATTTCTTTCTGGACTTCAATCCTTATTCTCTCCCTATCTTCAATTAGCTCTTCTTGAAGCGCCTGCCATAAGGAATACTGAGTGTGTTCCCGCTCCTTTGGATCCTTGATACCGGTCTTATATATCCCTTGACCCATCTCCCTAAGCTGCTCATACCGTACCTGAGAAAATCCCATCTCTTTCGCATATGGCCAATAGTTAGTAGCCTTTGCTAATAAGTGAACTTCCTCTGGGAATTCGTTGGACAGGCTTTTATCCAAAAGTCCTAAGATGTCGAATTCAATAAACAGGCTAAGCTGCTTCTGTTTCGGGAGTTCCGGAATGTTCATAGTCTTGGCTCCTATCAAAAGTTATTAAGGGTGGGCCTCTACTGTCGATGAGAATCGTGAGGACACCTCAATTAAAATTTTACACGGATGCGTGACTCAACGAAACTTGATGAGGGCGTTGGAGGATGATAATAGGTTGGCAGAGATCAAATAATAATAAAGCGGTGATGCCAGTTAGCTCATTGTACCATCACTCCGCACAACGCCCGTGTGCGGGCCGTGTACGCTCCAAAACCTGAGATCCATACCTGGTATCGCGTTTACGCAGCTAAGGCCTTACAGGACTATTTATGGCCCTTTTTCATTTTTCATAAGCGTATACGGTGTATACGCTTAGAATACGCTTGATACGCTGGATTTCGTATGCTAACGTACGGGTAGAGGCTATGATGAGCGTGATTCCAATAATAGACAAAATTATCTGCCGGGGGCTGACCCTTCACCTGCTCATCATAGCCCATGAGCCTCTCCGGTTGGCCTTCGGCAGAAACGTTAAAGGGATGCTATGGCAAGTCTAGTCAGATTTCCGGGTGGCTCCCGCAACCGTGGTGATAAAGGACGAAGTGGCCCCTATTATGCCAAGATCTACATCCCCCGGCCTGGGCAACGGCCCAGGGGAAAGCTCATTCCCCTAAAGACTGAAAACGCCAGGGAAGCGGCACTCAGGATACAGGAAGTGGAAAAGGTGGAGGCACTTATTAAGCAGGGCATTGAGTTCACCTTCTCCTGGATGAACGGTAGCTCCACCGCCGTTAAAAGAATCACCCTTCAAGAGGCCGCACGGGAATATCTAAAAACCAGGGAAGATGAAGGATTACGCCGGAAGACCCTGGAAACCTACTCTTTGGCTCTCTCTCACTTCCTCGCAACGACCGGGAAAGACAGGCCCATTGAAACGATTGCCACCAAGGACATACAGGTATTTATCCGGGCTTATCGGGAGAGGCATTCGGTAACAACCCTGAACATCAATCTCAGAGCCCTGAAAACGTTCTTCCTATGGGCACATGAGGCCAAGCTGCTTCCCGAAGTACCCAAGGTGAAGGAAATCCAGAAGGGCCGGGGTCTCCCCCGCTACCTGTCAAATGAGGAGTTTGACCAGATTCAAGCTGAGGCTACTCCTTTCCTGGCAGACGTTTTCTGGTTCTACCGGGAAACAGGGTGCCGCCTACGGGAGCCGTTTGACGCTGTCCTGAAAGGATCATTCCTGCTGGTTCCTACAGAAAATTCCAAAGGGCACGAGGAACGGCAAATCCCGCTCAATCACGACTTGATCCGAATTTATCGGGAGCTTATGGAGGCCGGGCACAACGCTAAATATTACACAGACCAGTTTCGGAAGATTGCATACAAGATTAAGCTGGAAGGGCACAAGTTCCACGATCTGCGGCATACCTTCGGGATCAGAACCTGGCTTCAGACCGGTGATATTCACCTTGTGGCCCAGCTCATGGGTCACAAGTCTGTCTTGACCACCCAAATCTACACGCGGTTCTTCATCTCGAGGCTTCAAGAAGACTTCCCGGACCTGGCGGGATTCACTGAAAATCAGTCGAGAGGCCGGGCTGAAATCCTACAACGGGGAAACGGCGTTTCCGTCGAGATAACCACTCGGTAGCATACTAATTATAGTATACGTTTAAAGCCCGCTCTTTCTATTCCATTATTTACATACAGTTTAGAACCGTCACTTTCCTGCTACTTGAGCAGGGGGGCAGATTACATTTTTCAGGAATAATTCTCCGGCGAGGGAGAGGTGGTGTTACATCACCGTGTGTTTC
>Ga0209976_10000963_pt1 | contig 17452 bp, 23 predicted proteins | sample SumtaG_FD_182806 | JGI IMG/M metagenome (GOLD analysis project Ga0209976, IMG submission 182806) | Deep subsurface microbial communities from Indian Ocean to uncover new lineages of life (NeLLi) - Sumatra_00157 metaG (SPAdes) (version 2) | ecosystem: Environmental > Aquatic > Marine > Oceanic >...
GCAGACATAATGGATAGCGTTCATAGTTGGAACGGAAGGCCAGTATCTCTGTATCACCCAGTAGGAGACAACTCAGCCAACGTTCCTCACGTATTAGACAACCAACTTATCGGATATGTGTTCAACACAAGGTTTGAATCTGCATCCAAACAGCTTAAGTCTGACCTGTGGTTGCTTAAAGATAGAGGTAAGTTTATAGTTGACAAGATACTTAAAGGAGACAAAATAGAACTTAGCGTCGGTGCGTTTGGAGATATAATTCCCGAAGTAGGAACATCAAACGGAGTTGACTATTCTGAACGTATGACTAATATTGTTGGAGATCACCTGGCAGTGCTTCCAGATGTTCGTGGAGCATGCAGCTGGTCTGATGGATGTGGGATTAGGATGCAAGACGGGAAAGACAAAGTGTCAGCAATTAGGATGATCTCAAGGAGGCCCTCATACAGAGGCGTAGAGAAGACTTCTTGGGGTGACGTGAGTAAGTCACTGGATAATTACATAGAAGCTTACTACGAGCTTATACGGGCCGATAAACCCGATAATCTACCTGACAACGTTAAAGACATGAGCCAAGCTGTTAAAAGTTGGATATCGTCTAAGACTCTTCTGGGAGATGCTAGGGCGCAAGACTTCGACGGTCTTGTCTTCTTTCCTGTAGTAAATCCTGTAACTAACAAGTTAAACGAAGGTGCATTACGAGCTGTCCTTTCTGGAAGAGGGTCGCAAGCCAATATATCTGGAGGTGCAAAGTTATCTGCCCAGAGTATGGCTGAAAGTCTCTTGAACTCTGAATTTGGTAAAAAGGAAACTAAGATGGAAGAAAAAGTGGAACAAGCAGTTGTTAATGCTTGCGAAAAGAAGGTTGAGAAGGCCGTTACTATGGAAGATGTGTTAGATTCAGCTCCTGAAGACATAAGAGGAGCTATTCAAGACGCTATGCTGGAAAGAGAAGAGCAACGCAAGTCTCTTATCTCTGCTATCAATGCTTACGACAAAGTTAACTTTTGCCATAAGTTCTTAGAAGGCGCAGCAACTAAAGACCTGAGAGAGATCTCTAAGTTAGTAATCGCAGCTAAAGAAGAGAAGAAAGAGAAAGTTGCAGTAAGCAACGTAGATTATTCTCTTAGAGCTAACGTAGAAGCATCTGACAAGAAACGTTGTGAGGCTCCTTCTTTATTCTAGGAGATGATGATGGCATATAACACAATAATAGTTTATGCTCATTCTAGTACTCCTCTAGTTACTGGCCCAGCGTCAGATGAGGAACAGCCAGACGAGATAGTCTTCCCAGGAAGCCTTTGTCATATTAAAAGAGGCCTAGTCAATGGAGTTCTTACCGATGGTTCTGTTCATACTTGTGGACAAGTTGGTGGAGCAATAAGCCCAATGCTGATAGCCCTTGAAGATGTTGATAATGGGCACGAGCTTGGAGTTGCTTATAACCCTGGAGATATGGTTCCTCTTAGGCATTTTAGGCCAGGAGATCTTTGTTTGGTTAGGTTTAATCAAGCGGGTGCTTATGATCAAGGCCAGAGGCTAAAAGCTACTGGTACGACCCTCGGTACTTTTACAAATACAACACTTTGGGACGATGCCATGTGCTATGCACAAGAAGCTATAGAAGCTGGTGCTACTCCTAGACTTGTTGTAGTAGCAGTTAAATAATTTAGATATATACGGAGAAAATGATAATGGCTTTAGCTAATATAAGTCCAAACACAATAATGCTTGATGTTGGAAGCGACAGCAAGACACTAGAAGGATTCGTTCTGACTGGAATATCAATTCTTCCTGGATCTTCTGTATCGTACATCAACTCTACCAATGAATTTACCAAAACAGCTGCTGGTATAGACGTTGTGCACCCTCTAATGATTGCTGTAGAGAATACTGCGGAAGGCAAGTCACCAACGGATACTTACGCACAGTTAACTAAACTCTATGCAAGATACATGAGACCTGGCGATCTTTTCTTGGCTCTAGTTGAGGACATAGTTGTTTCATTCAATCAGCCTCTATCTATCACAGCAGCAGTTACCGGTCAGTTTGGAGCTGTTACTGCTGATAATCCTAATGTAGCAATGGTGTACGCAGCAGAAGCAAGTGCATCAACTGGTGGGTCAAAGCTTGTAAAGGTTTTTGCTAAATAAGAAAACAAAGCGCATGAGGCATCGAACAGGAGCCCTGATATGGCTGTTTCGAGTGTAATATCCTTCGTCAAGAGTACATCTAATCTTGAGGAGTTTGTTGCTGGTGAATCTGGTATTTTGCCTGGACATTTAATAACAATGAGTGAATGGAAGTGCTATAGAAACACATCAAACGAAGAGGATATCACAGCGTTTGTTGCTATAGAAAACTTACAAGCTGGAAAAGAGTTCGTAGATCCGTACGAAATGGGAGAGACTGTATATTGTCGTAGATTAAGAACTGGGGACGTTGTGTATCTGAGGTTCGGATCCGCGTCACAACAGGAAATTGATGTTGGTGAACCAGTTGGTCTAGTTTCGGGTGCTGTTATGCCAGGTAATATATCTGCTGGAACATGGCATCATCACATAGGGATATCCCTAGATTATTGCATCTGCGGCCCTGGACAAGAACTTCCTTTAATGGTACAAATAAAGTTTCTGTAAATAAAAATATAAGGTGATAAAATGAGTGACAACGCAAAGATGGAAATATCTGACGGAAAGGCTTTCGCTAACATGGCAAAGTACCGTCAACTTTCTACACTTCCTGAAAGAGCTTGGAAGTATATTGACGAAAGAATGATTGCAGTTGCAAAGGCTGAATTGGTAGGTATTGCCGATTTAGCAGCTAGCCCAGACACTAACATCAACTTTGATGGAACATCTGCTAGTGTTTATCTTCGTGACAGAGTATCAGAAGTAAATCAAGCAAAGATGGCAATGTCTCCTGACACTCGTGGAGAATCAGGTGCCCTATTGTTTGACGAGATTGGTGTTCCTTTGCCTGTAACCTACAAAGACTTTCCTGTTGAGAAACGACAGATAGAGTCTGCTGCTAGAGCTGGCATTCCTTTCCGTACAACTCTTATCGAAGAATCAACAAGAGCAGTATCCAGAATGTTAGAAGAAACATTATTTAACGGTTTCTACACTGCAGCTGGTTTTACTCTTTATGGGTACACTACATTCCCAGATAGAAACACATACACCCTAGCTCCAGGTTGGGCTACTGCAACACCTGAAGAGATCTTTGATGATGTCAATGCTATGGTTAGCCTTAGCTTAACTGCTAATCATTACGGTCCTTGGCATTTATACATCCCAGCTGCTTACCATGTTCGATTAAATGAAGATTATGTTGTAGGAACAACTCCAACAGGAGAAAGTATTTTAGAGCGTATTCTTCAAATACCAGGACTAGAAAGCATAAAAGTTAGCCGTAATCTTGCTGCTGACAATGTTGTTTTAGCTGAGATGAGTTCTTCTACTGTTCAGATGATTAATGGCCTTCCAATGCAGGTAATTGACTGGGAACCAGCTAATTCACCTAACTGGAGACACACCTGGAAAGTTCTTACTATCATGGCACCGTTTGTTTACGCAGACTATGATGGTCAATGTGGCATAGTTCACGGATCAGTATAAGGTAAATATGGCTTTCAAAGTAATGATATTGCCAGCTTACGTAAGAGAGGTGATTAACACTTCTCTTACTGATGATGAGATTGACGGTTTGATTTCAGCTTCTGTAGCTATGATAAACACAGCATTAGTTGGATGTGCTATATCAAATGAGACAATGGCTGAGATCCAAAGATGGTTGGCTGCTCATTTTGTTGCAATAAAAGGTTCGATGTCAAGCGTAGGTTCTACTGCTTCTGGAGTTATAGAAGAGAAGTTAGGGGATGCGAGGGTTAAGTACTCTGATGCCTCTAAGACCTCTTATACAACAACCACAAGCATGTCTAACTTGAAGTCGACAATGTGGGGCCAGACTGCAATATCGTTTGATCCTACTGGAAGACTTGCTTCACTTGGTGGCAAACCTCCAACAATAGTATCACTGACAGATTACTAAGGCTAGATAATGGATTGGTATGTTAACTTGCTAAGAGAACAGGTAACCTATTGGACACCTCCAACGAGAGACGGATATGGTGGATACACCTGGGGATCGTCAACTGCGTTGCTAGGCAAATGGGAAGATGGTGAGTCCCTTATATATGCAATTGACGGTTCGTACACTGTCTCTAGTACTAAGGTTTGGATAGGTATCAAACTCGAAGAAGGAGGGTATCTGTTCAACGGTGCTTCTGTGGCATCTGAGCCTCCTGCTGGAGCAAAACAGATTATGTCTATGGATAGCATTGTTTCCTTAGCTGGATCAGGTGTTGTCTACTACAAAGTTTTCTTGAGATGACAGTTAAACTACTTGGAACTAAAAAGTTTAAGGCTAACCTAGATATGATATCTAAGGTTAACTTCCCTATCCTGTACAAAAGCGCCCTTAAAGACGTCTCTGACCTAACTCTAGAGGATTCACTAGACATGACTCCTTTAGACACTGGGTTCTTGAGATCATCAGCTAGTGCTGAGATACTTGAAGTTTCTCCTAGTGGTGGTTCGGCAGAAGTTGGTTACACTGCACCTTACTCTATACCTGTGCATGAGATAACCACAAGCCACCACCCTATAGGAACAGCTAAGTTTCTTGAAAAGGCGCTTCTGTTCATGATGCCTTTGTTTCCTAAGATACTGGCCAAAACGATTGGCACCTTCTTGGATAGAACATATTATAAAAATATAAGTCCGAAAGGCTAAGATAATGAGTTTCATTGATACGGATTGTGCTAATATACTTGAGACTTTCGGTGTTGGTACTGTAGGGATTGACATATTTGCAGGTCTTGATCAACCAGACTTACCTAACGCAGCAATACTATTAGTATCAACTGGATCATATCAACCCAGCATGCCTAGCCTAGACTATTCGTTCTTGACTCTACAGGTCACGGTAAGAGATTCTGAGGGAAACAAGCAGGGTTGTGATGCTACGACTGATACAGTTATTGATATTTTACATGGACTCGTTGACTATACTCAAGGTACAAGCAGATATGTTCAGATATTCCAAAACTCTGGACCTATAAGTATCCTAGAGGATGGAACCATGAGACCTAAGAATATAGTTAATTTCTACGCTCTTAGAACAACTAGTTAATAGGAGTTATTATGACAGCAGCAGTAGCTGGCAAGACAGCAACAGTACAGTCCGGAACTGGTGGAACACCAGGTGATACCTGGACTGACATACAAGAAGTATATGAAATAGGCGAGTTACCAATCGAAAGAGATACTTACGATGTAACTAGCCATGATACTAGCTTCTACAGAGAATATATCATGGGTTTGTTTGTAACTTCATCACTCACGATGTCGGCAAATTATGTTAAGGCTCAATACGATACTCTGTTCTCTTTAGTTGGAACCGGAGTTATCGGTTGGTACAGAATTGCATATCCTCAGGATGACTCCACGCACGTATTCCAGGCTTATGTATCTAGTGTGTCTCCAACTAGTCCATTGGATGACAGGCTCACATATAACCTTACTCTTACTGTTTCAGGTGCCGTAACAAGAAGCACTATAACACCATAGGAGTTATTATGACCGTAGCAATTGCAGGCAAGACCGCTGTTATACAGATGGCAGTTGAAGTGCCTCCTGTACCAGCAGCAACTTGGAACGATATAGTAGAAGTATACGAGATAGGTGAATTACCTATTGAGAGAGAAACGTACGATGTAACTAGCCACAACTCTAGCTTCTACAGAGAGTACATTATGGGCTTATACGTTACGTCTACGCTTACAATGTCAGCTAACTACGAAGAGACTCAGTACGATGCTTTATTTGCTTTAGTTGGTACTGGAGTTGACATGTATTTCAGGCTTGTATATCCTGATACTCCTACTAATTCAACACATGAGTTTATGGCTTTAGTTTCTAGTGTTTCTCCAGTGACTCCACTGGATGACAGAATAACATATAATCTTACGCTTACCGTTACAGGGGCTATTACAAGAGGCGTAGTATAACAACAAGGGGGTTGTAATGAAGGAAAGAAAGATACTTAGCAAAGAAGACATAATGAGAGCAGACGACAGTTCTTTTACTGAAATATTTATAAAAGAATGGGATGGTTACGCAAGGGTACATGTAATAAGTGCAAAAGACAGACTTGAGTTTGAAGGTAAGTACACAAAGAAAGACGGAGCTATTAACTTTGAACACAAAGAAGCACCTCTAGACTTATTATCATCTTGCCTACGCTCTGCCGATGGCTCTCCAATGTTTAACAAGGAAGATCTTAATATCTTAGGCGCCAAGAATGGTAGAATAATCAACATGTTGTTCCAAGAAGCTCTGAAAATCAATTGGATGACCAGAGAATCAGAGGAGCATACTAAAAAAAAATAGAAAATTCGCCAGTTAGACTGTTTATGTTTAGACTTGCATTGTCACTTGGCTGCACTATTAAAGAATTGTCTGAGAAGCTTGATTCGAGGGAGCTAACCGAATGGATGGTATATTATTCAATAGAACCCTGGGGGAGTCAAATAGAAGGATATAGAGACGCTTTAAACTGTGCAACCGTTGCTAATGCAGGTCTTTTTTCGTCTGCGCCCAAGTTATTAAAGACCAAACCTTTCCATCCCAGCGACTTCCTGGTAAAGTCATCAGTAGATTTAAAACAAGAAACATGGCAACAACAGAAACTTATTATGGAAAACAACATGAAACAACATAATATGAAAATAGAAAAGGCTGCGAAATGATAGTAGGAGTTTTAAAAGCTCTTTTCACTATTGATTCCAGTCAATATACCTCTGGCATCGATAATGTTAAGACGTCAACAGATCGAGCTGAGAAGTCTATTAAATCAGCTAACAGATCTCTTATTGGGCTTAAGACAAAACTTACCGCTGCTGGTATTGCAGCAGTTGCAGTAGCTGTAAAGCTAACCAAGGTAGCCAAAGAGGTTGAGTCCATAGACAAGAAGCTTAAGTTTGCTACTGGTAGCACTGAAAAAGCTGAAAATGCCTTCTCGTATCTAAGAACAGAATCAAAGAGACTAGGTGTCTCTTTAAAGATATTGTCTAAGGAATACGGAAACTTTGTAGCTGCATCTAAATCATCTGAAATGACTACAAGAGAAGTTAGGGATGTATTTACTGCAGTAGCTGAAGCCTCAGCTGTATTGAGAATGGATACACAAGCAACTAAACTCTCCTTCTTGGCTCTTAGTCAGATGATGAGTAAGGGTGTTGTACAATCAGAAGAGTTAAAAAGACAGCTAGGTGATCATTTACCTGGTGCAGCACAGATAATGGCTAGAGCCCTTGGCGTAGACATTAGGCAAATGAACAAGATGATGCAAACAGGTGAGCTATTAGCAGCAGAAGTTCTACCTAAGTTTGCTAAGACATTGCATAACGAGTTAATCCCTGGACTAGAAGATCTAGATGATTCTTTGGCAGCAGCTGTTGGAAGGATGGAGTCGGCATGGTTTGAATTCCAAAGGATGTTCGTTGGAGAAGAATCTCTGATTACCAAATCTCTAAAGCTTATGGCTAATACCGCAACTGGTTTCTTAGATATTCTTACAAGTGGCATCGATCAAGGTTCGCTGCTTGCCGACACTACTCAGGAACTAGACAGGCTTACTGCAGTGTTTGACGGTTCAGCAGCAGATATTATTGAGATACAAGAAGAGCTACAAGAACAGCTCTATAAAGTAGATTACGATGGTATGCAAAGGAGAATAAACCTTACTCAATCAACATTCGAAAGAGAGAGGGAACTTTTCGAAGAGCGTAACAGTGAAATAATAGGCTTCTTTGAGAGCACCTTAGATACGACCCTTAGCATGATGCAAGATTGGGCTACTGGTGGTAAAATCTCTTTTAAAGACTTTACCGACTCTATATTAAAAGATATGATGAAGATCGTATTCCAAGCACTGGTTGTAAAGCCCCTAATGGACTCGCTACGAGGTTTTCTCGACGTAAGCGAACAAGGGGCCAACCTAGGCACTGGAGGGGCTAGGAAGAGCGCTGGTGGATTCTTCACTACTCTATTTAGTTTCTTAGGAAGTGCTGTCGGTGGAGGAGACGTAAAGGCGTACGCTTCTGGTGGAATAATAAGTGAGCCAGTAAGTGGAGTAGGTCTGTCTTCTGGATCAAAGTACTTGTTCGGAGAAGCTGGTGACGAAGCTGTTGTTCCTCTTGGAAAAGGAAAGTCAGAAGGAGAATCAGAGAAAGCTACCAATGTCAATATCAATATAAATGCAATAGATAGTCAATCCTTAACTGAACTAATGCGTGACAACCCTCAGGCAGTGACTATTCCGATAATAGATGCAATGCAGGGTGGAGATAGAGGCCTAACAGCCGCTATGAGAGGTGCATTATGACTTATCCCAATGAACCAGTATACCCAGATATTATTACTGATATCCCTGGTACGATACCTTTTACTTATGATGCGAATCAAATTATTCTCAAGACGCAATTTGCATCGGGTCGTGAATCCAGAAGACTAATGTGGCAAGGTCCAAGACGTGATGTAACTATTAAATATAATGGAATGTCTTACACAGAGGCTCAATCCTTCTGGGAGTTCTACAGATCTATGGAAGGCCCCTATCAGTCATTCGTATTCTATTTCCCAAGAGAAAGAACTTATTGGGATGAAGCATTTGGTTCTAGCAATGGAGAGGAAGACTTAATAAACCTTCCATGCAAAGATATACAGCTAGGCCAGTCATTCGAACTTAGAAGAGGTAACGTAGTATTAGTCTATAACTCTGATTACACTATAAATGTAGGTGCAGGGGCACAGGGTTGTGACCAAGCCGATCTAGATGTTCCTGGAGAAGCAGGTCAGAACTACTTTTTCTCATTTACTGGTAGACTAAAGATAAAGGCACGATTTAGTGACGAAGGTCAAGGGTTTAGTGAGTTAAAAGACCTATTGTCTCAAATCACGGTAAACTTAGTAGGCCTCCAGGGGGAACTAGTCTAATGAGAGTTATAACCCAGGAAGTCCTTGACGGTCTATCTAGCGAGGAATACAGGCCAACTATATTGTTACAGTTGGTTACCGAGACTATTACCCTTAGATATACAACCTGGGATTATCCAGTGTTTTGCAATGCTTGTTACCTTCACAGTCCAAGAGGACTGAGAGTAAATGCTATTAAATTCGGATCTTCATCGATAGTCGATAATGTTAGCATCAAGATTGACGATGTTAATCGAGAAGTATATAAATCTATAGCTGAACCGTTTGGACAAGTAGTTGCTTGTATCGTTAGGATCGCTATGTTGGATAGATACGGAGAGGTATTAGGGTCTACAGATGTATTTGTAGGTGATGTTACAGAGTGGTTTTATACTGCTGGTAATGTTTCTCTAAAGGTTTCTTCTATCTTCTCTCAATGGAGCACTGTTACAACCTCTACTTTCTCTGGAAGTTGCAGATGGAGAGTGTTCAAGGGAAAGGAATGCTCCTACGTTGGTTCAGAAGTGGCTTGCAATAGGACATATAGTCAATGTTCTGGCTATAGCAATACAGATAACTTTGGCGGATTCAGATGGGTCCAGGGGTTAGAAGACAAGGTCGATCCAGCCAAGAAATCACAAAAATATTGGACGGTAAGAGGATGAACAGAGACGTAACTGAGTTTGTAGTAATGTATATGGTGCTTCAGTATAAACTGGGATCTGCAAAGACTCTTGAGCCTGAAAAGACAGATTGTCTCAAGATGCTCATAGATTATATGAAATATAATAGTGTAGAGATTCCTACATCGTTCGGTGAGTATACTATTGACAACTATGAAGCTAAATATATCGAAGACGCTGACGCTACCTCATTGGCCCTATGCGACTTCATTAGATCGTATCTTGTTTCTAAAGAGATAGAAGATCGTAAGTACGGAGATATGATCTTGCTAGAGAATCAAGACTGTAAGACTTGGGGGATATATATGGGTGGTGGTTACGTGATGATAGTAGACACGGAAGCCGTTCATGTAGTTTGTGTAGAATTAACCTTTACAGTGACAGGTTGTTTCGAATGCCAGCAGCAATCCCAATAGCAGCTCAGGTAGCAGCTGGAGCAGTTGTTAAAGCTGTAGGGCTAGGCGCATTGTCTGGTTCTATGTTTGTAGCTGGAGCAGGTTTGCTCGGCGCCTATGTTGCAAATAGAATGATAGGTTCGGATTCGTTTAGTCAGTCAGACTCGCTACAGAATATAAAGCTAAATACGAATACCACTCAGAGAACTATTCCTCTAGTCTATGGGGAACAGAAGGCTGGTGGTAATGATGTATTCATAGAGGTATCCGACTCTAAGCCTAAGTACATGTACATAGTGCATTGTCTAGGCGAAGGAGAGTGTGAGGGTATCTCTCAAGAGGATGGCAATGACTTAGTATACATTAATGAAAAACTAGCCCACACGTATCAAGATGACTTGATCCAGTACTGGTTTCATTCTGGCTCACCTAGCCAAGACGTAGATCCAAATATTGCAGGGGAGTTTGATGGTAAGTTCGATGATCCTATGAGGAATACGGCATACATCTTGTTTAAGATAAAGTACGACAAGGCTGTGTTCACTGGAGTGCCAACCAGAACAGTTGTATTCAAAGGCCTTAAAGTAAAAGACTTTAGGACTGACACTGTTGCCTATACACAGAATCCAGTATTGATACTGTATGATTATCTTACCAATACAAGGTACGGATTAGGCTTCAGTGAAGATTTGTTTGATGCAGGCATTGTAACTTCATCTTGGTGGGAAACAGCCAACTACTGTGACCTAGATGATCCTGCAGAAGCAAAGAAGCGGTACTACGTAGACTATTTTATAGGAAGCAATCTTAAGGCACAAACCGTAATAGATACCCTTCTTAGTCATTTTAGAGGAGTAATAACTTGGTTTGCTGGAAGTATATACCTTAAGTACTCTGATCTTAGATATGAAGCACCGTTATTTTCTATTACAGATGATCATATAGCTAGGGATGAAAGCGGTAAAGACCTTGTGTCTGTGTCTCAACCTAGTTCATTTGGAACGCCAGATGGATTTGTTGTTAAGTTCCTTAATAAAAGAAATGAGTGGACTATAGACGATTTTCCTGTCGGTGATTCAAACGGAAACATATTGCCAGTTCAGTTCAATGCTTTCTCAGACAGAGCGCTTGCAGAAGAGTTCGGTACATATTTGTTAGAAAGACAGAGACTTAACAGAACAATATCAATGACTCTAAGGCCAAGTGCTATAGAGTTTGACGTGAACGATGTAGGTATTCTAAGTTCCTCTGAACTAGCCCTTACTAATCAACTTGTTAGGGTTAAAGAGAATACTATAACTGCAGATGGTTTATCATATCTTGTAGTTATATTAGAGGCTTACGGACTATACGATTCTGTGTACGATCCTGACTTCTCTGATGTTTACCTTGTAGATCTTCCCAGGGCTGATTCAGAGCCAGGAAGTGTAGCAAACATACAGTTTGAAGAAGAGCTTTATACATACAGAGGTAGGATATTCACAAGATTAAACATAACGTTTGATCCTCCTATAGCTTTCCCTTGGTTCTCTCATGTAGAAGTTTATTACAGAACTGACCCATTAGAAGACTTTTCTTTATTGTTTAACTCTAGTGGAAACTTCACGCTTGATCCAGTTCAAGAGAATATAACTTACTATTTTAGGCTTAACTCGGTAAGCGAGCAAGGAGTAAGGCAGGAAGACGAGAATGCTTCGTTTGTGCAATATAAAGTCGGTGGGTTAAAAGATATAAGACCACCTTCTCCTATATCTTTAACAGCAACAGTATCCAGAGGAACGATAGACCTATACTCTCCTTATCTAGATGCCCCAGAGATAACACTATGGGAATACAGAATGGGATTTGTAGACACGCAATGGGACAACGCCATATTCTTGTCTGCACAAAAGTATCCGTCTATTTCATATTCTGGTGCAATTCCTGGAACATATTACATATTGTTAGACACTTGGAGAGATAACTCCTCTTCCAATGGATTATATAGTGGGTCGCATGTATATGATACTGTAACCGTAGAAGAACCTGTTACTCCGTACTCTTTATTGTCTGATATTGATATAGATTACCAAACAGGACTCCATAACAACACGGAGGCGTTCGAAATTACTCCAGGTGTATGGGGACTAAGGTGTACTCATCTATCGGGCTTGTCGGGGACGTATACTTCTCCAGCGATGGATATAGCTCTTGGAGCTGTCAGTTCAGACTTGCTAACCTACCTAGACTATCTTTCCATAGTATCAGGAGCTAGCGACACATGGAACGGAGTTGCTCCTCAGCCTACAACTTGGAATGAGTTGCCAGCAACCAATACTTGGATCAACATACTTGGATTGGGTGGCGCTGCACCTAAACTTAACATATCGTTGTTAACTTCTAATTCTATCGGTGGCCCTTACGACAAAGAAATAGGCAGAATGGAAGTCTTAATAGTTTCTTTGAATAGAAGGTATGGAAAGGTACAGTTTACCATAGAGGACCCAAATTTAGCCACTAACGTAGAGGTTCAACCGTCTTCTTTGAAGACTTACGAATTACCATAAGGGGGTTGTATGGCAAATGAATATTATCCAAATTGTTTTGATCCTGCTCAGCCAGTTCAAGACGATATGCAGAAAGTAGAAACAAACTTTGAGGCACTGAGGAGTGTCTTCTCTAGTTCAAGTGGTCCTGCTTCTCCAGTAGCATTCCAGCTTTGGGCAAGTAGTTCAACCAATATATTACAGATTAGAAATAGCACAAATACTGCGTGGTATAACGTATTTGACGCTGCTAACAATGAAGTTATTATTTCTGATACCGTCAGAAAAGGCTCAATCGTTCAGGGAGAGGATATTGATCCAGCTACTTGTACGATACAATGCGGAGGAGGTGGTGGAGTGGGTAATTTAGTTAATTTTCCTGCAGACTATATTGGTGGTCAAGCTTACGCTTTTAGCACTGCCAGCAAAACATTTGAGACATACTACGACTATACTGGCCTGGAAACTCTAATTTACATTCCTGATGGAGCTGAAACAAGAGGAAGGCTGCACGTAAGCACTCCTTTGGGAAGCCCAGTATCTGTTAGGTATTATATTGGTGCGCAGGTATCGGCAGAGTCAGGGTACTTTGCAACTACTGGAGGCGTGTGGTCTCCTGAAGTTTCGTTTGGCCCTATGATAGGAACTGGATGGACTACATTGAAGTGGCAAGTAAAATGGGGAATTGCTAGCGTTCCTTCTTCAATAACTGTTCAAGGACACAATGTTAATCAAGTCTAGGTTAAAATATGCCCAATTATGTATACGTTTTCGCAAAGACTAGCAATAAGTCATATGTTTGGTCTACTTACAAGGTAACTGTATTAGTTGAATCAGCCACAGTTCTTACTTCGGCAGCTTCTGTCACCTCAACGATAAAAGCAATCCATGAGAGTTCTGCGGTCACCCTAGTCAAAAGCTATGTAAGTAGTCTTAGCAACATAAGAGAGCTTAATTCTTCCACAACCGTCCTGGTCTCGGACGCGTCTTCTTTCGAAGAGATTAGAGGAATCTACCCAGCGTCTGCGGATACAACAGTAAAGAGTTACACTTGGCATCTTTGGCATATCAGGAAGGTGCATCTCTCTAGTAGTGTTTTGGTAAACGACGGATCAGCCACTGCATTGATTAGGGGTGTTGTCAACCCTGCTTCATCCTCGTTAGTGAAGAGTTACGTTTCGTACATATCCAATATTAGAGAGATGTCGCTGTCGCTGACTTATCTAGTAACAGATGCAGACGCCAATGGTGTTATCAGAGAGGAAAAGAAGTGCAGTGCTGATACTTTAATAAAGAGCTACACTCAATCAGCTCATCATATAAGAGAGATGTCTAGTTCTACGTTTATTCTAACATCTTGTGCAGATTTAGAATATAAAGTTAGGGGACTAAAGGAGGCGGCTCTTGATGCACTAGTAAAGAGCTACACTCAATCAGCTCATCATATAAGAGAGATCTTTAGTGCCACAGCTGTCCTAACATCTGATTCCGATTCAGACGCTAAAGTTAGGGGTCTAAAGGAGATGGCTCTTGATACAACAGTAAAGAGCTATACAGACATAACGTTTTTTATAGGACGAATCGTAAGGGCTATATGGCCTCTTACCTCTGATGCAGGCGTTGTTTCGTCCATAAGGAGCACCAAGGAAGCTGTAGTTGATTCTTTAGTAAAGAGTTATACTTACTCAAAGCACGACATAGTTAGTCTCAGTGAATGTATACCATATTTAACATCAGAAGCAGATATTAATTCTATAGTTGTTGTTAGCCCTGAGGCTAATCTGGACACGTCACTAAAGTCGTATGTAGATGCAGTGCACAGTATACTATTCGCTAGATCAGTGGAGCCAGTGTTAATCAGCGATGCAGCTGTACACGAGACTATTTCAGATGGTAATCACAAGATAAACCCTATTCTTGTATCAGACGCGTACGCAACAGAAGACATACACTTAACATTAGTTGATTCTGATTTTTTAGTTAAGTCATATACTTTTTATTTTTATAATATTCGCCATTCTAATTCTCCATCATCTTCTGTTTTGGTTACTAACGCATCAAGCAACGCATACATAATGGAGGTCCAGCAGTCTAGTCCTGTCCTTATATCAGGAGCTACTACCAAACCGACCTATATGACTGGGATAGACTCTTTTCCCGTTCTTGTATCAAACGCATCAACAACATATGAAATTGTACAGGTTTTTGTTTATCCAGAGATGGAAACTTCAAACAAGTCGTATGTTTTCTACGAATCTAACGTTTACGGAGAGAAGGAAGTTAAATTTGCAGGAATAGTTACATCGTATCCTTATAGCAAGTGGACCGATACTCGAACTAATGTTTTCAGTCCCGTACTTGTTACATCTGGATCAGTTTTTCCAGTTGGCAATGGCGTAACTACTTCCAAGGCAGATCAAGTCTCCTCTGCTTCATTTACTATTCCAGACTTAACTCCATTTACATTTACTGCTGCTAACGCAACAGAGTCTGAATTTAGTTTTAGTGAGATGCCATATTTTGTCTTCATTTCTGGTCAATCTACTGCTTTTGATATAGATTTGCCGCTTGATCCTGAACCATTTTCATTTTCTTCTGAACAAGTTGCAGGTGCAGACATAGAGCTTACAACTATAGACGACTCTGTGAACCTTCCAAGTCTGTACGTAGACGATACTGCCTTCGAAGTCACTAACGTTACTGGAAGTTGGAAGAAGGTAGAAGGCATGAAAACACTCATAAGGATAGAGAATGCTGTTTCTGCCAGGGCTATGGTTAAGGCGTTTTCATCTTGCCCACCCGAGCCTATCAATGTAAGATTTAAGGTTGCCAGTACCGATTCAAGCTCGACAGGTTTCTTTATATTAGGGGATACCGCAGAAGACCAAGAAGGAGCTTGGAGTCCCGATGAGATGAACATAACGGCCTTCGTAAACGATCCAGGATGGTATGAGCTTGAATGGTATGTTCAGGTTGGCCACAGTTCAAGCATGGACTGGATTAGGTTGGTCGGACCAACTATAATGCCTGACTAACCAGGTAGACTTTTTGTTTATATTTTGCTAATACTAATGGAGATTGTTATGGCCGATATTGAATTTACCTTCGCAGCCGAGCAGATTTATGACTCTGAGAATAATTCATTATTCAACGGGATATATTCTTTCAGTTGCGGAAACAGGACTTATTCTGTACAGGAATTTGGAGTAGAACAAAGAATAGATACGATCACTCTCACAAGATGTGATGATTGTAGCAACTAATATTAGGAGATTTTGTTATGGCGATTAATGGATATTCTGATGCAATGTCACCAGAAGCACAAAAATTAGTAACTGGTGGAACTTTTACCGCTCCTTCGCAGTGGTGGTTTGCTTTGTACGAAGTAACGCCGGATGCAGATGGAACCAACCTAAGTGAAGAGTTCTTTTTCCCCTCTTACACTAGGGTTAGAATATACGGATCAAGTGAGGTAACATTACCAAAGTGGGTTGATCCAGGACTAGCAGGAGATGACTTCTTGGTGTCTAACGAACAGGCTGTGTATTTTCCAACTGCTACTGAGGATTGGGGAACGCTAAACGGTGTAGTTATAATGAACTCTAATCCAGGTTCGCTGGCAGAGAATATGGTGTTCGGAGCTGATGTTGGTTCGCCAGCAGCTATAACCCTAAACATGACTGTGGTGTTCTTAGCGGGCGCAGCCAAGCTTACTACTAGGAATCTGTAATGTCAGCAACATACGTTCCATCTATATACATAAAAGACGGATCAGATAACATAGGGTCTATAGTCCTAAGCTCAAACTCTGGCATTTTACCATTAAGAGCTTTGACAAAAGTCGAGTTGACGTTGTCAAATGATAACACAATAGACTCTGACACGTATCCAGATGTATTCGACTGGACTACTTCTCCTGGAGTCATTTTTCTGTCTTTAGGCAGCGCTACGTCTATGCTGGACGATGGAACAAACAATGCTAGTCTGTTCATATACGATGGCCTAAATACGAATGGGGCATGGGCTGGAGACATAAGAATTTTAAATTAGGAGAAAACATGAACGGTGTAAGCCTATACGCTAGGGCACAAATGCAGAAAACTGCTGTAGACTACTATAAATATCACGGAGGCGAGACTCCTCCATCATGGGGTAACAACAGATACTGGAGGCTTAGTTCAACAGTATGCGATTCTAACTTTGTTGGATTTACTGAGTTGTCTGGTGACGGATATACAGAAATCTGGAAGCCAAAGGAGTGGTTTACTGGATGGACAGGCGGCGATATAACATCGCCAACGTACGATACAGGAGGGTACCTTAACCTGACGCCAACTGGAGATGTAGTATTTCCTCTTAATTCTGGCTCATCTAATTGGGCTGACATCTTGCAGATAGCAGTCCTTACTGCTGCCGCTTCCAGTGGAGCTACGTTTATATTTGGAGCTGAGCCCGATGCTCCCATAGTAATAGAGCCTGCACAGAGACTTGTGTTATTATCAGGTGATAATCCAACATCATCTCCATCAACCGCTGGGCTTGTTGCCTTCAACACAGTACCATAGGAGTATATAATGGCATCAAATGCACATGGGTTTCTTAATTCAGTATTTGTAGACGGCGACATAATGCTAGGAATCTTGACCAACAGCGGTAGTGCTGACTTTCCTGATCTTCCTACCTCATTATCTCCAACCACTTTCGATGTATGTAATCATAACAGCGCTACCTTTGCCAGAAATCTTATAACAGCTCCTGCTGCTGCAGCTTCCAAGAAACAGACACTTGCTGGGCTTGTACTCCCTACA
>Ga0209976_10000965_pt1 | contig 17409 bp, 15 predicted proteins | sample SumtaG_FD_182806 | JGI IMG/M metagenome (GOLD analysis project Ga0209976, IMG submission 182806) | Deep subsurface microbial communities from Indian Ocean to uncover new lineages of life (NeLLi) - Sumatra_00157 metaG (SPAdes) (version 2) | ecosystem: Environmental > Aquatic > Marine > Oceanic >...
GGTGAAAATAACCCCTGAAGAATTGACGAGGTAATATCGCAACTGCTATCATGGCAGATATCACAGCAGGCTCACTGTGCGCCGGTGGAGGTATTGGTCGACTGATGCTGATTGAATTTACGAATGAAAGAGAGGTCGCCGAAGCGCGGGATAAAGCTGCCGGGATGGCTTCCGGCCTGGGTTTTGACAGGGTGGATTGTGCCCAGGTGGCCCTGGCTGTCTCGGAGATTGCCGGAAACGCTCATAAATTCGCCGGCCGGGGCACTGTGGCTCTACAGTTAACGGCCAATAAAAAAGGTCTGGAGATCATTGTCCGGGACAGAGGACAGGGTATCAATAGTATAAAAAAGGCAATGGTGGAAGGCTATTCAAGTGAATCCCTTTCCCTGGGTGTGGGTTTAAACGCGGCTCAGAGGGCGGTGGACGAATTGTCTATCAGATCAAAGGTGGGGCAGGGCACAACAGCGGTCATGAGGAAATTTTTACCCCTTCCAGAGGAGGAGATTGAATATGGGGTGATCTCCATGCCGGATGAACGCTATCCGATTAACGGCGATACCTATGTGATTAAAGAGTTTGAAGGAGACAGGGTGCTGTTGACTGTGATCGACGGGACCGGCAATGGATTCAAAGCGAACAAAGCCGCCGATTTTGTCAAGACTATAGTAGAAGGGAATTACAGATCAGGTCTGACTACGATTGTGAAAAGATGCCATAATAATTTAAGAGAGGCATTTGATATCTCTTCCTACATGAGCTGCGTAATGGGTCTGCTTCTGTTAAAACCCCACTCCCTGGAATATGTAGGTGTAGGGGACACCAGTATCCATGTGATGGGTTCACCCCAAAAGATACATCTCCTGAGTCAGCGAGGAATTGTGGGAGATATCAGGCCGCCCGGCACAAAATTGCAGAAGCATCGCTGCGGCTGCAATATCATCATCGTTATCTGTTCCGATGGGATAAGTCCCCGCTTTACTGATAAGGATCTGCCGTTGGCCGAAAGCGCACAGCGTATAGCCGACTTCATCATGGAAAACTATCGCCGGCGGTATGGAGATGCCACGGTTCTGGTAGCGAAGAGGATAGGGTAAGCACTTTGGACGTTATTGATCACGAACAGGAAAAAACCCTCTATGAGCTGAAAGAGTTTTTGACATCTGTGATATCCAACGCGCCGTATGGTATCGTTGCTTTCGATCTAGAGGGTGAAGTAACCATGACCAATGCTCTTGCCGTAGAATATCTAGGCCAGAAGATGTCTGTGAATAGATTTGTAGGTAAGAACATACTGGAATTGATAGAAGGGATGCCCCTGCTTGCCGGGACCGTTGAGACACATATCGACAGAGGCAGAAAACCCTTCGACCTGCCCTCCGTTCAGATAAACAAACAATTCATGTCCATAAAGGGGCGCTTAATCTCCAACGGCACCATGCTCATGATAGAGGATATAACGGCCCAGAAAAAAGCGGAAGCGGAACTGCAAAGAGCAAACACCAGGCTCCGGGAGCTGGACAGCCTGAAATCCATGTTCATTGCCAGCATGAGCCATGAGCTGAGGACACCGCTGAACTCCATAATCGGCTTTACCGGCATCATCATTCAGGGCCTATCCGGTGATATTAACAATGAGCAGCGCAAGCAGCTTAAGATAGTAAAGAGCAGCGCCGCTCATCTCCTGTCCCTGATCAATGACGTGATCGATGTGAGCAAGATAGAGTCGGGCAAAGTGGAGCTCAGCATCGGGCGCTTCGATCTCCCGGCTCTCCTGGATGAGGTGAAGAGCACCTTTACGCCGGATGCGGAACAGAAGGGGATAAGGCTGTCCCTGGAGACACCCGGGGGGCTTTCCATCAGGAGCGACGAGCGGCGGGCAAAACAGGTCATCATGAACCTGGTGAGTAATGCCGTGAAGTTCACGGACAGCGGGAAGGTAGAGATCAAGGCTGCCAGGGGAGATGGGGTGGTGGCGGTATCGGTCAGGGACACGGGCATCGGAATGAGAAGAGAGGACCTGAAACGGCTGTTCAAGGCCTTCAGCCGCATACGGGTCAAGGGGATGCCGATAAAGGAGGGCACCGGGCTGGGGCTTCACCTTTCGCGGAAGATCGCGGAGCTTTTAGGCGGCGGCATCAGGGCCGAGAGTTCGTTGGGTAAGGGCAGCGAATTCACCTTCACATTGCCGTTTGAATATAAAGGGGAGGCTTAAGCCATGAAGAGGATTCTGGTAGTGGAAGACAATGAGAAGAATATGTACCTCATGAGGTATATATTGAAGAGCGCCGGGTATGGGGTGATTGAGGCAGGGAGCGGTGAGGAGGGGGTAGAGTTGGCTATAAAAGAGAAGCCGGACCTGGTGATCATGGACATCCAGCTTCCCGGCATCGATGGTCTTGAGGCTACCAGGAGGATAAGAGAATCGGAGGCCGGCGGAAAGATCCCGATTATTGCCGTTACCTCCTACGCCATGGCCGGGGACCGGGACAGGATACTCAAAGGGGGCTGTACGGGCTACATCGAGAAGCCCATCGATCCGGAAACATTTTTGAGCGAGATCGAGAAACATTTACCTTCAGGGGGCTAGAGATGAAGGTCCTGATAGTAGACGACAGGCAGGAGGACCGCTACCTGCTCGAGGTGTTGCTGAAGGGCGGTGGGTATGAGGTTACAGCCGCTGAAAACGGGGCTGAGGCGCTCGAGAAGTTACGGCAAGAACCTGCGGACATGATCGTATCCGATATACTGATGCCGGTGATGGACGGCTTCCAGTTTTGCCGGGACTGCAACAGCGACGCCGGCTTGAGGAAGATCCCCTTCATATTCTATACCGCCACCTACACCGACAAAGAGGACGAGAAGTTTGCTCTGAGCCTGGGTGCGGACAGGTTTATAGTCAAGCCTACAGATCCTGAGGTTTTCATGGAGATCCTGGAAGGCCTCTGCCGCGAGGTTGCGGCAGACAGCCTTGTTGCTTCGAAAGAGCCTGTTCTCCGGGAAGAAGAGTACCTTAAAGCTCACAGCGGGAGTCTAATGAGGAAACTCGAGGATAATACGCTGAAGCTGGAAGAGGAGGTAGTCGAGCGCAAGCGGAAGGAAGTGGCGCTGCGGAAAGTCAACCGGGCCTACAAGGTGCTCAGCACCTGCAACCAGCTGTTGATACGGGCCAAGGAGGAGACAGAGCTGCTGCAGGAGGTCTGCGGTGTCATCGTAACAGAGGGGGGATACAAACTGGCCTGGGTCGGCTTTGCCGAACAGGATGAGACAAAAACCGTGCGGCCCGTGGCCCAGGCAGGGTGCGGAGAGGGGTACCTGGATACGATCCACGTCAGCTGGGCGGATACCGATCTAGGCCGCGGCCTCACCGGCACGGCGATCCGAACGGGAAAACCCAGTGTATACAAGAACATCCTGGGCGACCCCCGTTATGAACCCTGGCGGGCTGAAGCAGAAAAGCGCGGCTACGCCTCCTCTATTGCCCTGCCAGTAATCGTAGAGAAACAGACGCTCGGTGCTTTGAACATCTATGCGGGCGAGCCGGATGCCTTTGACAGGGATGAAATCGATCTGTTGATGGAACTTGCCAGCGATTTGGCTTACGGGGTCAGGGCACTTCGGACGCAGGCGGCACATGTACGGGCAGAGGAGGAAGTGGGCAGGCTGGCCAAATTCCCAGGTGAGAATCCCAATCCTGTGTTGCGTATCGCCAAAGAGGGCACCATTATCTATGCCAATGCGGCTTCATCGCTCCTGCTGAGCGCCTGGCAAAGCGGGGTGGATCAGCCACTGCCTGATGAATGGCTGGTTTTCACTCGGAAGGTTTTCCGCTCCGGAAAAGCCAAAAACACTGAGTACGAGCACTCGGGTAGAACATACTCCTTGACCTTTGCACCTGTTGCCGATGCCGGCTATACTAATGTTTACGGCCTGGAAATAACCGCGAGAAAAAAGGCGGAGGAGGTATTGCGTGAAAGTGAAGAACGATACCGCAGTCTAACCCAGACAGCGACCGATGCAATCATTTCGATTGATAGCAAGGGAATCATTGTCTCCTGGAACAGGGGGGCGCAGGAGATGTTCGGCTATAAGGAGGAAGAGGCCCTGAACAAACCGCTGACTCTCTGTATGCCTCAACGAAACAGAGAGGCGTATCGAAAGGGGATGAAACGTCTGCTTGCCACAGGTGAGCCGCACATTGTGGAAAAAACAGTCGAATCATTTGGATTGCGGAAAAATGGTGACGAGTTCCCGATGGAGCTTTCCCTTTCCTCATGGGAAACGGCTGAAGGAAGATTCTTCACCGAGATAATTCGTGATATCAGCGAGCGCAGGAAAGCCGAAGAGGAGATGTGCAAGCTCTCCCACGCCGTTGAACAGAGCCCGAGCGCGGTGATTATTACCGATATTGAAGGTAATATTGAATATGTTAATCCCCGGTTTACCCAGATGTCGGGCTATTCACTTGATGAAGTCAGGGGTAAAAGTCCCAGGATCCTCAATCCAGGTGAACTCTCATCCGAAGCACTCAGTGAAATAGAGGAAACCATAACCGCCGGCAAAGAGTGGTGGGGAGAGCTGCAAAATAAGAAAAAGAACGGTGAGCTCTACTGGGTGTCTTCCTCTGTTTCCGCAATAAGGGACTCTGAAGGAGAGACCAGCCATTTTCTGGCAGTGCAGGAAGACATTTCTGAGAAAAAGCTCCTGGAGCAGCAGCTCACCCAGGCCCAGAAGCTGGAAGCCATCGGCGCCCTGGCCGGCGGCGTTGCCCACGACTTCAACAACCTTTTGGGTGTAATCATCGGCTACAGCGATTACCTGCTGACCAAGCTGGACAGGGAAGATCAGATGTACAAGATTATGGAGGACATCAGGAAAGCAGGGCAGCGTGGTGCGGCCCTGACCGATCAACTGCTGGCCTTCAGCCGCAAGCAGGCGATTCAACCGGAGATACTGGCCTTGAATAGGGTGGTTGCAGAGACGGAGAAGATATTGGCTCGTCTTATCGGCGAAGATATCGAGCTGATTACCGACCTGGAACCGGAATTGTGGCTGGTGAAAGCGGATCAGGGGCAGATTACCCAGATCCTTATGAACTTTTCAGTCAATGCCCGCGATGCCATGGCTGAAGGGGGAAAGATCATAATCAAGACCGAAAATGTGAATATAGACGAGGAGTTCTGCAGACAATTTTCCTATGCCCGGCCCGGTCGATTTGTACGCCTGTCCGTTGAAGATACCGGGTGTGGTATGGATCAAGAGACACTGTTCCAAATCTTCGAACCCTTTTTCACCACCAAGGAAATAGGCAAGGGCACGGGGCTCGGTTTGTCCGTTATCTACGGTATAGTGAAACAGCACGAGGGCTGGGTGAATGTGTACAGTGAGCCGGGGCAGGGGTCGGTATTCAGCGTCCACCTGCCTGCGTCTATTACATCCGAGGTAAAGGAAGCTGCAGGTGAAGTTACCATAGAAGAGCTTCAAGGCCATGGAGAACGGGTGTTGCTGGTGGAGGATGAAGATATGCTGCGTGAGCTTTCTGTGCGGATACTCCTTGAGAACGGGTATGTAGTGTTTGCGGCAGCAAAGGCGGAAGATGCGTTGGAGCTGTTTGAGAGGGAAAAGGGTGAGTTTCACATTGTGTTCAGCGATGTGGTTCTGCCCGATATAGACGGCATTAAACTGGTTGAGCGGCTCCTTGAGAAAAAGCCGGAATTGAAAGTGCTGCTCTCCAGCGGCTATATGGATGATAAATCTAGATGGCCTGTTATACGGGAAAGAGGCTTCAACTTTCTACAGAAGCCCTACACCCTGGCCGGACTGCTCAAATCAATGAAGAAAACTCTTGAATAGATTTTATGTATCCTTTTTTCCCTATAGGTCAGCATCTTCGGTGCCCAGGGTGTTCTACTCATACCTTTCACGATTCATGAACCAAACGAGACTATTAGCGAGATCGAGAAGGCGCAATGACCCAGAGATAGGTAAAAGTAATAAAAGCGGTATGCACTGATTAGGGACATTTTCAGCATGTAAGTAAAAAGAACTTGGAAGATTCTTGGTGAGAAATGTTCGAGGCCTTTCTTCCGGTGCCATTAAGCGAAAATAAGAACGAACAAGCCTCTCAATTTGATAGTTCAATCGGAATCTAAATTTTCCCTGCTCATTGTTGATGAGGAACCAGGCCTCCGGGTAACTTTCGTGAGCATCTGTTTTACCGCCTGAATGTGGCAACCATACATGTGCCTCCGTTAAAGGAACGAAGAGGGGGCATTCCACTCATAGCCAAAAATTTTGTCCAGCGTTTCAGAACAGATTTTTCTCTCCCTGATACAGGGGATATCTACCTGATTAAGGAGAACGAGATCATCCTTCAGTAGCATCAGCACCGGACGGCTTCCGGCTCCCTGAGCCCGAATCATGGGCGTACAAGGAGAACAGCCGGAAGCCGTGCCCGGTTCTCAAGACTGAGGATCGAGGAACAGGGAATTCGAAAAAACTTCCAACGATCCAACCAAAAGGAGTCGATCCCCGAGAAGCGGCTCCTTTTTTGTATGCGCCCGGCAGGGCTGTACATACTTGGGGATAAAAGTCGCCTACAGGCCCGGCAGAATTGGGCGTCCCCGGGGAACTGTTAGCCCGATGGCAAGGACGTCCATCGTGAGATGGTAAATCGCAGCGAAGCTTCAAGCCATCCGGAGGAAATGGCACATTTAAAAAATAAAAATCACCATCCCCCTCTTCCGCCGCTTAATCGCCTTTCCAGTCCGCCAGTCTCCGATCTCTGCGCTCTTCTTTTTTCTTGAAACGTTTGAAATAGAGCTCCTCAATAAAGCTGGAATCTCTCTTTCCGGTTCCCTCGTTCCAGGAATAAAGTGCCTCCCCTTTGTAATTGTCAGTTATGATAAGAAATCGAACAATTATATTAAGCAGAACTGATAACAGCACCGGGAAGAAAGCCTCTAAAAAGCGATAAAATATAAGAGCGTTGTGTTAGGGTACAATACTTTTTCGCCAAACTGTGGGGTTGTGTGCTTTGGCGGAAAAGATTTTTTTGTTTGCATATAAATCCTTTTTACAGTAGAATGATTAACAATACAAAAATAAAAGGAGGCAGATGCCAAATGGGTGATTATGAAGCATATTGTGTAAAATGTAAGGCCAAGAGAGAAATGAAAGAGGGCAAAATCGTAACTAATGAAAAAGGCCGCCGCATGGCCAAGGGGATCTGTCCGGAATGCGGAACAAAGATGACAAAATTCCTTAAATCTATTAAGTGAGGAAAACCCTAAAATTACAGAACATCAACAGCTAAACCAGGGTGATGATAAAGGAATAAACCCACTTACTCGAAAAACCCTGGCAGTGAGTTCCGGAAAAGGCGGAGTGGGGAAATCAATCACCGCAGCCAATCTTGCGGTATATTATGCTAAAAAAGGGCTGCGCATTGCTTTACTCGATATTGATCCTCTTTCCGATATTTCTACTATCATGGACCTCCCTGAATCTAGAATATTTATTCAACGTCAGGATCCTGAAAATCATCAGGACAAGCTGGCTGACCATGTAGTCAATCTCTTCAATAACCTTGACCTGGTCTTTCCGGAGCCAAAGCTGAATGGCAGGGCCGGTGTAGAATTATTAGAGAAGATATTCAGCCGGTTTGGCGCTGAATTTGACCGCAACTATGATCTTCTCATCCTGGATATGCCCGCCGGCAGCAATTATGAAGACAACTTAGCCTTTCTCCCCTTTATACAGACCCTGATCTTGGTGACCAATCCCGAACCAACGGCTCACGCCTCTGCGGGAGCCTATATTAAGAAAGTTTTAGCCCGGCAGCCGGAGAGAGTGATTAATATCTGGCATAACCGATATTCCAGAGAAACCGCTTTGGATTTTAATCCCAGAGATGTAGTGGGAAATTACAATAAGAATGTTATCGCTGAAGAAAAACTGACTGTAGAAAGTTCCGCAAAAGTCAGGGATTTTGCCTTTATACCAGAGGATCCTTCAATGAACCTGCTCAGGGGAAATCCTAATATCTCCGCAAATATTCTGTACAATCTGTTAAGCACACTTGAAGCCCTTCAGGAAGAAAGACTCCGCTCTGAACCTCTTACCATGAGCGTTTCACCAAAAACTGCAGAACTGGTGAAATATTATATCAGCCGCAATAAGAATATTGAGAACATCGACACTTATATCCAGGAACTGGGTTCATACTTGAAAAACCTGGCAGTAATAGCCGGTGAGGGACGTTTATTAGCTGATATTGAGATTACAGAAATTTTTTCTCATGAGCAGAGTAAAAACCTTAAGGCCTATGTTGCACGGGTGCAAAAAGACCTTCTGCGGCAGTCAATAATCAGGCTGCTCACCCTGGTTGAAGAAAAAAAACAACAGGCAGAGAACTCCAACCGGATTTTTTCGGCCGGCGCTCCTTCATTTTCCGATAAAATACTTGATCGGGAGATCAGCAGCTTATTAATCGATATAAGCCGCTTACCATCTTTGAACCCCACCCTGAAAAACCTGGGAAGCGTTCTGCTTTTTTATTTTGCACTATACAAGCTTTTCCAATCTGAAACAGTAGTCGGCCTGATCAGCGGCTTTATTCCGCAAAGAGATAACAGCAGGGGGACTAAAATACGCGACCGTAAGCGGCAGATCAGCATCTTAGTAGAAAAAGATCGCCGTTATCAGCAGCAGTACTATAGACTCATTAAAATGCTCTACTCCGTAATCAATAAACAACTGACCACAATAACCCGAGCTTTCCAGCTGCAGAACCTGATTTTCAGAAACGAAAAGAATCAACTTATGAGCAAGGCATACTTAACCCTGTTAACAAATTTCATCCATGGAACCATCTATGGCGGCTTAAGTATAATCATAGGTTTTGATTACCGCCCGGCTTCAATCGCTTTTCAAAGGGGAGCGGAAAGACTCCTCAAGCTTTTATAAGCCGGCCCTGCAGCCGGCCTAAAAATCAGCAAAAGAATATATTATTATCTTCCCAAAGTGCTTTTTTTCCGATATATTAGATGAAGGGAGGGGGAGTTATTCATGATAGAAAAATACATAAACGGCAACAATATTATTGAGATTGACGGCGAGACCAAGCAGGACCGTCAGCGCCACTTACGTGAAATCCTCAAAAACATGGGCTGGAGGTTAGAAGACTTCATCCAGCAGGAAAAACCGGATTATAAGAATTAAACAATCTTTAAGGGCTCTATAGTTAACTCTTTCTTGATGTTATACACAGCCGTTACGCCCTATAATTATTAAAAAAAAGCCTTTATTGCTGCTGTTATTATTGTCATACCTCTACTGTTACTCCTGTTTTTTACAGTTGCAGCTTCCCGGCTCTTACAACCGGCCGGTTCGTATTGGCGGCGCAGGTAAAAACCGCCATTCTCGCGTGTAAGCCAGGTTTCAGATAAGCGGTTTATAAATAACCGAAATACTCTTTCTGCCATCCATCTTCGCCACTAAAGGTTCATCAAGCCTGACATGAATAAAGTGCCGGCACCTGGAAACCTCACTCCTACCTTTAAGCCACTGCCAGTCAATAAAATTATTATCCGAACCATAGGGAATATCAAAATAACCGATATTCATGGAGGTTACGTTATGAAAAAAATGGGACCCTAAAGAGGGATCGATCCTGTAATCCTTAAGCCCAACCTCTACAATAATACGGGCGTTGGAAATATGAGACCAGAGAACAGGTATTCCCAGCCAGCGGTCCCTGCTGCCCCATCTGCCCGGATCGATCAGCAGGTATTTCCGCCGCTCCTTTTTCATTGCGCTATTCAGTTTTTCCAGCTCAGCCGCCATTTCCACGGTTTTGGTCTTATCAAAGCTATCGCGATCTACATAGATTATGTCATAGAGATCATTTATCCGGCCGTTGCCCATAGCTTTTTCAGTATAGAGAAAAAGCTCATCTCTGTTGATTTCGGCAAGCTCAAGATTGTAATCCTCCAGATTACCAAGAAGGGGTTTAATCTGCAGAATGCAGAGGCTCGGTTTTCCCTGCCCGTCTTTAGTCAGATCCACGGCGAATTCAATTTCCACCGAGGTCCCCATTACGGACCTGATCATCTCCATAACCATCTTCAGGGCAGAACCCAGAGGAAAATAATCATATTTCAAAATATAGGCAAAGTTTACAATCTTTGATCCCTGGTAAGCAGAACCCGCCTGCATGCGGTTATTCTGCTCATCCCAGACTGAAACACAGTAATTAAGGGTTCCATCCTCCTCTGCCTCACTGATATTCAAACGCAAAAGAGAAGCATCTTCCCCGCGTATCAGGTCCAGGCTTTTCTCTTCCATGTTTATGGCATAGAAACTGGTCTGAGAATTCCTGAATTGAGCAGCGGGTGCCAGGAAATCCAGTTTAGGATATTTGGGACAGAAGCGGTGGGCCTTTTCACCATCAATTACGTATTTGCCAAAACCGAAACCGATAACAGCAATTCCGTCTTCCGGTTTCAAATAGGAAACAGGGTAATAATTGTATGACTGGGTGACCCCGGAGAAGTGCGGATAATAATGATTACCGTAACGATTACCCACAGCTTCCTGAATGAGCACCGCCATTTTTTCCTGGCTGACCTTATAATCAATAGCCTCAAAATAAGACCTGGCCGCAGGAGAAAAGACAGAGGCATATACCAGTTTAATTGCCTCCTCCACATGGCGCAGACGGACATTTATATCCGGGTGGCTGTTGGGGAGTAGAAAAGTATCGTAGATACCGGAAAAAGGTTGAGAAATAGAATCCTCAAAGAGCCCCGATGAGCGGACTGAAATAGGATAGTGAATATTTTCCAGGTAAACTTTTAATTTTTTTCTTCAGCCAGCTTTGCCATAGCCGGATCAGAAGACTGCAGCACGGTAGGCAGATCTTTGAGCTTATTCTGTATATGATCTATAAGCTTCACCCCGGCCAGGTCATCGACCATACCATCAATGGGGAATTGCACATCCGCTATTGCACAGAGCAGGTATTCCTCATATAGATCGATAATTGCCAGGGCTTCTTCATAGGTTTCCGCAACCAGCACTTTCGGGCGGGCGCGCATTCTGAGCAGCTTCTTCATTTCATCCAGATGTTCATCTGCAATCAGCCGCTGGGTCTGTTTCATAATCTCACTGTATAAGGTGGGCAAATAGCGTGAAAGATAGCGTATGGAATCCTCTACCAGGAGGATAACCCGCACCAGGCCCATTCTGGTATCTTTAATTACATTAATCCTGTCTTCTGTATACTTAATCATGGCCAGAAAGATCTGGGCATCGCCATTCCACACAAATATCTTATCAAAACAGTTCCAGCGCCCCCATCGGTCGGTCACCAGCCTGATATCTGAGTTGTCATTCAAGAGCAGGAGCAGCGGAATTGACGGCTTCAGATCTCTTATCTTCATGCCAAGCTCATAGGGGGTCATCTCATCAATACGCATGGTAATAATGACCATGTCAAAATGCTTCTCAGCAATTACAGCCAGGGCTTCCTCGCTGCAGGAAACACTGGTAATGCGCGGCGCTGTAGAGAGATTGAGCTGGTAATACTCCCCAAATATTTTCTCGCTCAACTTATCTTCCTGCTCCAGAATAAAGGGTAGCCACCAGCAGGATCTCCCGAACCCGGAACTCCATCAGATCGTGATAGATCTCGTTGTCTGTTTTATATTTGTGAATTGATTCTGATATTTCTTCCCTCAGCAATTTAAGGCTCCCACTTTAATAACTATAAAAAAAAGCCGATGAATATTCCACCGGCTTTCTTTAAGTTTAGTTCAGTTGAGCCTGATCATACCAAGCCCTGATCGAGCATGGCGTCGGCCACCTTCTTGAAGCCGGCTATGTTGGCGCCATTAACATAATTAATGAATTTCCCGGAGCCGCCATACTCCCGGGCCGCCTGGGCGCAATTCTTATGGATATTGACCATAATCCGATGCAGCTTTTCATCCACCTCTTCACGGGTCCAGCTCAGACGCATACTATTCTGGGACATTTCCAGTCCGGAACAGGCAACCCCGCCGGCATTAGCCGCTTTACCGGGGCCGAAAAGGAGTTCCTTTTGCAATATTACCTCCACCGCCCCAGGTGTTGAAGGCATATTTGCGCCCTCAGAAACACAGATACAGCCTTTCTCAATTAAGGCTTTAGCATCATTTTCATCGAGCTCATTCTGGGTAGCACAGGGCAGAGCAACCTCTGCATTAGCAAGCCCCCACGGCCGTTTTCCCTCATAGTACTTGCCCGAGGAAAATCTTTCACCATATTCCTGCACTCTTCCACGACGGATGTTCTTGAGCTCCATAATATAGTCCCATTTTTCACCGGATATGCCCTCTTCGTCCACAATTGTGCCGTTAGAATCGGAAAGGGTTACTACCTTACCACCTAACTGATTCACTTTCTCAGTGGCATACTGCGCTACATTACCGGAACCGGAAATTGCCACCCGCTTACCGGCAAAGGACTCGTCACGGCTCTTTAACATCTCTTCGGCAAAGTAAACACAGCCGTAGCCCGTTGCTTCAGGCCGAATGAGACTTCCGCCCCAATTCAGCCCTTTACCGGTAAATACTCCCTCAAAAAGGTTCTTTAACCGCTTGTACTGGCCGAACATGTAGCCGATCTCTCTGCCGCCTACCCCTATGTCTCCGGCAGGAACGTCAGTATCAGCACCGATGTGGCGGTATAATTCACTCATAAAGCTCTGGCAGAATCTCATGACCTCGTCATCTGACTTGCCTTTAGGATCAAAATCACTGCCTCCCTTGCCGCCGCCCATTGCCAGGCCGGTCAAGCTGTTCTTAAAGACCTGCTCAAATCCCAGAAACTTGAGAATACCCAGGTTTACCGAGGAGTGAAAACGTAAGCCGCCCTTGTAAGGGCCTATAGCACTGTTAAATTCAACGCGGTAGCCACGGTTAACGTGCACTCCCCCCCTGTCATCCTGCCAGGGAACGCGAAATATAATCACCCTTTCCGGTTCTATAATCCGCTCCAGCATACGTGCCTGCCTGTACCTGGGGTCACGCTCGACCACCATCTCCAGAGAACCAAGCACTTCATGTACAGCCTGAAGAAATTCTTTTTCCCAGGGATAGCGTTTATTAACAGCTTCGCCTACCTCTTTCACATAGCTATTCATGCCGCCTCTTTTTTATAATGCTGCTTGTATTTGCTGTAATTACAGGACCGGGCAGGCAAATTCAATATGAAAGCCCCAACCTGCTGGTTATCTATATGGTAGCCTGCAATTGTATTTTAAACAATTACACTTTTTTTAGATATTTCCTTTGACTTCATACAATTGCTACGTGTTTCCCTGAAAACGGGAGATAATCTCGGGGAACTCAAAAATCAGCAGCCCGCGGTCATCCACCTCCATACAGATGCGAAGACCATCAACCATGGCAGTTACCGTGTCTTCCCTCTTTAAGGCCTAATCCCGTCTCTAAAACAATATCTGAAAGCGTTACCCTGCCCTTCAATTTATAGGCCAGGCGGAATATTTGTGCCTCCAGGCTCTGGGGTTTCTTCTGTTTTGGAGATCTTAAATTCTGCAGCCATTCCCTGCCTGAACCGGCAATTTGAAAATCTTCTTTACGTGAACCATCCAGCTCTTTGAAAATATCGCGGAAAATCCTGGTGCCGATTCTTAAGGCAATGAGAATGAAGAAAAACGGCAGTAGAATCCAAAATGGAAAAAAGAAAAACACCAACCCCCCGTGTATGCAGATTTTATATCTCTAATGTAACGCCAATTTCTGAAAGTTGCAAATAGAAATAGAGCTGTTCCTATTCGCAATTTATAAACTCTATATTTTCAGCTTTCTTGACCTGTAACGCCCTATTCTGTTAGTATCCCCTCATGAAGCAATTTCTGCCTATAATGGCTCTTATAATTGTTGCGAATCTCCCCTTCTTAGCCCAGGCTGAGAGTGTGAAGCCGGGCTTCGGCCAGCAGCCTGGCATAATTCAACCCGTGGGCGACCCCAAGAGCCTGCTGAAAAGAATATTAGGCTCTACCAGTTATAAATTGACGCCCGGTGATGCCTATGAGCTGATTATTTCAATAGAAGAGACTGAGCGCTACCCCTTACTGCTGAGCGACGATTACAAGCTGGACATACCCTTTATCGGCACCATGAATGTAGAGGGAATGTACTTTTCTGAATTGAAAAACACAATTATCAGCAGAATTAAGGCACGGGTTCCGGTTCTCTTTGTTGACTTTGTGCTACACTCACCGGCCCTCTTCGATATCTTTATACACGGCGGCGTAAAGGCCCCGGGAATAGCCACGGTCAATCCCCTGTCCAGGGTTTCTGACGCAGTTGCCCTGGCCAAAGGATTTGTCAAGGGCGCCAGCTTCCGCAGGGTCGAGCTCCTGCGGGACGGCAGCAGAGAAATACTGGATCTTTCCCGCTTCGCCGCGGAGGCGGACTTCACCCAGAACCCGCTGCTTGAACCCGGAGACCGCATATATATTCCGCAGGCTGACCGGATTGTAGAGCTTGAAGGCAAAGTACTCTATCCCGGTATATATGAATTACTTGCTCATGAAACCCTGGAAGATCTGCTCAATTATGCCGGTGGCATAACCCCTGACGCACAGGCCAGAAAAATCCAGATTGCGCGATTGGGCCAGGAAGGCAAATCATCTTTGGTGAGCATTGATCTCAATGAAGAGAGTGATTATCAGCTTAAAAACGGCGATAAAATAATTGTCGCTTCTATGCTCAAGAACAGGGAAATGATCACCGTTGAAGGCGCCTTTTTCGGCACTCCGACCAGCGGCGATAAACCGACAAAGATCCCCACCTCCAGGATAATAGTTAATTTACCCTATATCCCCGGTATGACGGTACTGCAGGTCATGGATTCTCTTGGCGGTCCTACCCCTCTGGCTGAAACAGCTAAAGCCTACCTGCAGAAAAGTGAGAGCGGGGATAAGGTCTTCTTTGATGCCGGAGAACTATGGCAGAGCCGGGAGTCCTCCCTTGATCTGACTATTGAAGCGGATGATTTTCTATTGGTGCCAATGAAGAAACTGCAGGTTTTTGTTGCCGGTGAGGTAAACAACCCCGGCGCCTTTCCCTATGCCAACGGTCTAAAGGTTTTTGATTATATTATCGCGGCCGGCGGGGTCAGCTTTGAAACCGGAGATAGAAATAAGCTATATTTTGTAGATGAGCTCGGCAACAGGAAACGGATAGGCATGGAAAATGATGTTGAACCGGGAAAGCTGATTTACATAGGCAAGAATTCCTGGACTATCACTCAGAAAGTGTTAACCGATGTACTGATTATTACCGGTTTTACCGCCGCATTAATTGCCCTGGCTAATGCGGTAATCAATCTTATCCAGGAGTTTTAGCCTCTTCCCGGACCAATCCTTGCACCAGCTCCTTAATGAAGGGATTTATTATTGAGTAAACCCGCTTATTGCCCTGAACACGTGATCCTACAATCCCCCTCTTTTTCAGCACCGCCAGATGTTGAGAAACAACTGGTTGAGGCTGTCCCAGGCAGTTCCAGAGTTCAGACACGCAGCTCTCCTCATTCCGCACAATAGCGCAGAGAATCTGCAGGCGTAGAGGATGTCCACACACTTTCAGCACAGAGGCCAGTTCAATAATTTTACTCATAATTAATATATAGAATATATTGATTATTCTATTTTGGCAAGTAAACCACCCTCTGCTTGCCCAAACTTAATTTTTATGTCTATATTTTTAAGCAATGAGCTTTATCTATCTTGACTGGGCCGCCACTGCACCGCCTGACCCAGCCATTCTGGAAGCGATGAAAGAGGTCGCTGTGGATTGCTACGGTAATCCTTCCTCAATCCATGAAGCCGGGCGCAACGCTGAAAAGCGGCTGATACAAGCCAGAGAAGGGCTGGCTGCAGTTCTGGGCTGCCGCTCCGAGGAGATCATTTTTACTTCCGGCGGTACCGAGTCGAACAACATGGTACTTTTTTCACTCTTAAGAAAGAGTCCGGGTAAAAAGATAATCATCAGCGGCATCGAGCATCCCTCTATCTTTGAACCGGCGAGGATGCTTGAACAGTTGGGATGCAAAGTAGATTATGTGCCTGCAAACGCTTCCGGCTTTATTGATCCTTCGCATATAGCCTCCAGGCTTGATAACCACACCGCTTTAGTGGCCCTGATGCTGGTAAACAATGAAACCGGGGCCATACAACAGGTAGCTGAAACCGCGGCGGCAATAAGCTCCTTCTCCCGCACTACCGGCAGGAAGGTGCTGCTTCATACCGACACGGTACAGGCCCTGGGCAAGATCCCCCTGGATCTCCGGGAATTGAATGTTGACAGCGCTTCCTTCAGCGCTCACAAAATAGGCGGACCCAGAGGGGTGGGCACGCTCTTTATTCGCAAAGGGAGTTACTCTGATTTTCTCTACTGCGGCGGCGGCCAGGAGAGGGGCTTGCGGCCCGGAACTGAAAATCTGCCCGGTATCTGCGGCATGGCCCTGGCCGCTGAAAAAAGCAATGAAAAACTGGAAACGGCGTATAAGAAAACCGGGAAGATGATGGATTTCCTGGTTAAGGGCTTGGCAGAGATGAAAGCCGCCTGCATAATCCCTGAAAGCCGAATTTCCGCTGACCCTGCGCTCTTCTCCCCCTATATCCTCAACCTCTCTTTTCCGCCCATACCCGGAGAGGTACTGGTACGGGTGCTTGGGGATAATGGGATTATTATCTCCACCGGCTCCGCCTGCTCCTCAAAGAAAAAGAAGCGCTTCAGGATTGCAGAAAACATGGCTCTGCCAAAAGAAAGGGCTTTAGCCGCTGTACGTATTTCACTTGGCCGGGATACAGTGCCGGCGGAGCTGGAGGCTCTGCTGAGGGCTTTAAAAAAAGAAGTGCCCAATCTGCTCAAGATTGCCCGGAGATAAGAATATGGAAATACTGTTGCTCATCAAATATGGCGAACTGGCCTTAAAGGGGAAAAACAGACCCGCTTTCGAAAAAAGGCTCTGTGAGAATATCGGTACACAGCTGAAGGGAAGTGAATATAGGATTACCAGAAGGTTCGGCCGTCTATATGTAGAAACCCTCGCCAAATACTTCGACCGGGTCTCTGCCGCCTTACAAAACACCTTTGGTATTGTCTCCTTCAGCAGAGCCCTGAAAGTGCCCAAGGAGATGGACAAAATCGAGGAATCCGCCCTTATTCTTGCCGGAGAGCTCTTTAAAGGGCAAAGGGGCAGCCGTTTTAAGGTTGAGGCCCGTCGCGCGGATAAGAGCTTTCCGCTGAACTCCTATGAAATTGCCTGCAGACTGGGAGACCTTTTACTGAAATCCATGCCCGGGTTGAAGGTGGATGTAAACAATCCTGACTGGAT
>Ga0209976_10000966_pt1 | contig 17405 bp, 26 predicted proteins | sample SumtaG_FD_182806 | JGI IMG/M metagenome (GOLD analysis project Ga0209976, IMG submission 182806) | Deep subsurface microbial communities from Indian Ocean to uncover new lineages of life (NeLLi) - Sumatra_00157 metaG (SPAdes) (version 2) | ecosystem: Environmental > Aquatic > Marine > Oceanic >...
AACTGGAATAACAAAACCTATAAAATAAAATGGTAAGTATAATTAAAAGAATTTTTAAACGTAAACCAAAGCCAACACCAGCTCCAACTTTTACACCAAGACCAGTAGTATCTGGACCAACAAGACCTGGAACTGATGTTTCAACATTTAGGGAAACAGGAGTATCAGTACAAGTTCAAAGTGTTCCAAGTCGTGGAGGAGGAGGACCAGGTATATCAGGACCATTACCGAAGGGTACAACTCCTGCACAGGAAGCAGCCTTTAGAGCAACAGGAGTTCCACCAACTATAACACAACAAGTTTCAGCACCAACTCAAAGAGATATTGCTTCTCAACTAAGAACTCCGACTGCAAGAGAACAAGTTTTTCAACAAAGTTTTGAACAACCAACTACTGCATTTGGAAGAACACCAACGAGAGAAAGTTTTCAACGAGATATATTTTTTTCAAGTTTATTAGGACAACAAAAAGAATTTGAAAAATTAACTCAAAAACAAGCGTTAGAAAAAGTTGGAGTTGATCCTCGTTTTGTTGGAATGTCTACACCTGAAGGAGAATTTATTTCTTTTACTCCTGATGTTGGAAGATCAAGAGGAGAAGCTGAACAAGGTTTTAAAGAACTATCTAGATTTGAAAAATCTAAATTAATTACTGGAGAAGTTGGAGCTGGTGCTGCAAAATTTGCCCTTAATATCGGGGCATTCACTGGAGATATTCTTGCATTAGGAGGGGTTCAAAAATTAGAAGAAGGACAAGTCCCTAAGCTTTTTGATACTTCTTCATTCGGTAGAACGAAAGCAGGTTTAAGAGAAAGGTTTGATATTATTCGAGACATTTCAGAAAAACCTACGGGAGCAGTTGGTCGTGGAGTAGAAATTGGTTTAAGTTTGGGAACTCTTTTTGCAGGAGGTATTTCTGGCATTCGAGGAGCAAGAGCATTGAAACAAGCTGGATTTACAAGAAAAGAAATTATTGCAGAATCAGTTGGTCTTTTTTCACCTATTCGACCAAAGACTGGAATTTTTGTTGCTCCAATTCCAAAAGAACCTAAAGTTGTATTTGTATCTACTGTAAAGACAAGAGGAGGCGTTAAGCAAAGAGATATAACTGGTTTTGGAAAAGGTTTTGATTTTACTTCAAGACAAATAACAACTAAATTACCTTCTGGGAAAGTTTCTGTGGGAGTTGCAAAAACAACAATTATTCAACCATCAACAAGAATTAGTGGAGGAACTGTAAGAGAAGGGACATTAATTACTCGAACAGAAGGGTTTTTGAATATCCCAAAATCTACTGGTGATGTTTTTTTAGGAGCTGAAGGAGTTCCAATTAAAATAAAGCAAGAAGAATTAATAGGTGGTATTTCTGGAGCATTAACACGAACTAAAATTCAAGCATTTGTAGAACCAACCCCAACAGGATTAAAAGGAATTGTTAGGGGTTTTGATCCATCTAGGTTTGTTGTTGGAAGAGGTGCTGGTGCAGGAAGAAAAGTAACTGATTCTTTAACAGGAATTGTAGCTGGGAGGAGAAGAGTTATTCCTAAAACACAATTCCTTGATGGTGCAATCATTAGAGAACCTGTTGGTAAATTTCGTTTTAAACCAAGATTAAGAGGGTTTGAAATTGATTTAGACAAAGCTTTTGTTAGCAAAGGTGTTAAAATTATAAGAACGAGAGGTGGGAAAAAAACACCTTTATCAAAAACATTTGGAGAGCAAATTCAAATTCAAGAACCAGTAATTGATACAAAACTAACTGCACAATTATCTTCAGTAGAAACTTCTTTGGGAAAAGCAACTTCTTTTAAAATAAAATCTGAAAACATTGGTGCTGTTGTAATCCCAAAACAAAGTCAGAGGGATCTTGTTTCTCAACAATTAATATCAAAACAATTTTTATCACCAAAAACAGACACAAGACAAATTACTACACCTAAATTCTTCTCTGGACTTTCAGAAAGAAGCGAATCTCTTCAAAGAAATTTACAAAGAAATTTACAAGACCTTGTTCAAACACCAAAACAAATACAACAACAAAGGCAAAAATCAGTATTAAAACAAAGGACACAATTAAAACAATTACAAAAACAATTACCAATATTTGAAGATCCATTTATTGGTTTTGAAGGTTTTAGAGGTTTTGGTTTTGGGATACCTCTTGTATTACCAAAGAGACCTTTGTTGGGAGCGGAGAAAGAAAGAAAAGTAAAAAAGAAAGGAGCAAAGGTTAAACGAAAAATTGCACCCTCCTTCACAGGGATTGTTTTGGGGATTCAAGAAGCTCCATTTATTTCAGAAAGATTAGGTGTTACTCCTTTTCAAATTAGGGGATTACGAACTGGAAGAAATAGAAGGAAAAGAAGATAAGCTGTTTGTTTTATTTATTCTCAAAATTCCAAGATATATGAATCTTAAAAAAGTTATAAAGAATAATAGAGATATAAAAGACCCAACAACTAAACCAAATGCAAAAAGAACATCATAGATTTGATTTTTAACAAAATTTAAATAAAAAACAATTAAAACAGTTAAATAGAACCACCATTGGCTTAAAGTCCATTTCCAACATCCTTGTTTCTTTTTTGGTTTCATTGCATATTCCTCATTGTTAGGTCAAAATCTGGGAAATTCATTTCTGGGAAAGTTAGATCAGGAAATCCAGTAATTGTGTTTTGATTTTCTTGTTCTTGAACTTGTTCCTTTTCTGAATTGTCAATTAGTTCTTGTGCTTGTTGTTCTATCATTTAATTCCACCTCCTTCTTTGCTATCTTTTTTTTAACTATTAATTTTGTGGATGTTAAACAATTAGGGCATTGAATAAATTGAGGATATGGAACTTTTAATTTAAGTTTCTTTCCCTTATATTTCCATGAGTATTTGCACCTATGACATTTTTGTCTTTGTTTTTCCATGATTAATTAAGTAAGTAAGTATTTATAAACTTATGGGTTTACTTTAAACTTAACTGGAATATCTTTTCCGTTTAAAATTAGTTGGGTTAATAATCGATAACACCATCTCCTATAACCTTGAAGACTAATTTCAAAAACATCATTGCTTTGATTGAACATTTTTATTGCTTTATTCATTGATGCAATGTCTTGGCTAGTCATTCTTATTGAACCAAGAGTTTTATCATATCTTTTTAATTTTTCTTTTTCTTTCATTCTTTAATTCTTCCTTTATTGGACACCTCTTTGTTACGACGATTATTCCTTTGTGGCTTATCATTAAATTCGTGTATGATTTTGTGGACAGCACTTTTACTTATGAATTTCTGGTTTTTGTTGTGATCCCAATAAAAAACTGATTCTGCTATTTCTCTAATTGAATGATTTTTATTATGTAATTCTAAAACTTCTTTCTTCAATTTTTCTTTTATCTTTTTAGGTCTGCCCCAATTTCCTTTCTTATTTTTAAAAGCAATCTTAACTCTGTCTGATTTCTTTTTGCTTTCTTGTTCAGCCAACCAACCCATCAAATTTAAAACAAGATTAGAAACTATCTCATCAAATGGTACAGGGATTTTATAGAAGTCCTCAAAGTATTTCTGATTGTATGAATGGATTTTACATTTATATAAATCACAGAACTTAAAAAACTCTACAAGCTTTTTCTGATTACGATAAATCCTATCCCAATCCCAAACATATAATTCTTTTATCTCTCCAGATTTAATCTTTCGTTTTATTAATTCCAATATAACTCTTTCTTTATATTGATTCCAGGCACTTTGTTTTTCTTCATATACTTCTGCTTCTTCTCCAGCCATTGAAACACAATCTGCCAATTGGTTCTTTGGGTTCTGTTCTTCTGTTGAAGTTCTTATTAATATTGCTTTCATCCGAGATATCGCCCTTCCATTTTTTCTGTATGTTTTGGAATTGGTTTGTTTTCAATCCCAGCTCCTAATTGTATTATTGAAAACATCCCACAATTTTCACATAAAAGCTGGAGTTCAGAAACTGACGAAGTATATCTTATACTAATAAGCTGGTGCTTTCTGCTGAGACATTCACCATTGCAACAAATGACTTGTTGCTCTCTTACTTCTTGTTGCTCTGTTTGTTTGTTTTCTTTTGTTTCTTTCATTTGTTTGTGTGTTGATTGTATGTAATCCCTACCTTTAACAATTTAAGTTGTTTCGTAGGATTTTTTTGATATATTATCTGAAACTTCGTTTTTTCTACGAATTTTTTCGATATTTACTCCTTTGTCTTTCATACCCCGAATATAGCCCGAGACATCTGGGTATGTTCTATTCAATTCTCTTGCAATGTCTCCAGTTTTGACTATTCCTTTCTCAAAACACTCTAAGACTTTAGATTGTTGTCCGTCCTTCTTCTTAATCTTGGCTAATAATAAATCCTCTCCGTATAGTTCCCTTTCGTCTTCTGGCTCTTCTGTTCGTTCAAGTAACGCCAATAATTCTTTGGTTAGTTTTGCTTTGAACTCTCCTGCCTTTTGTTCATAAGCATCTTGAAGAAATTTGGGGGGGGCAGGAATTCCACAGATATCCACCTCGTCCAAGAAACCAGAACCATCATTACTTGGATAAGTTAGATTATGATAAAACATTTTAGGAATTCTCACATTATAATCCAACTCCAAAGGTTTGACAACACAAAGTTTCTTCTTCTTCAATATTTGACGCGTCTCAATCTGATAGTGCATTAAATTTCTAACACTTTTATCTACAAAGGAACTCATAGGAACGGTAAGGATTAATAGTTGTTGTAAATTTCTAAATGTCTGAACTAAAAAAGACATGATACGATTTTGAATACTCTGGTGTGTCTTGCTTGACATAGAAGTTCCAGCTTCATCCAATAAATTTAATCCTTTTAGCTTTAAATTTGGATTGCTCATTTTCTGAAGTAGTTCTTTTGATTTGAAAGACCAGCAACTTGTCATTTCTTCGAGTGTTGGTTCTCTTCCATTCATATAAATGAAACACCAATAAATGATTGAACATGACGCCCACGATTTTCCTGAGCCCACTTTTCCGACTAATATTATTAAGCAATTAAATTGACCATCTAATCTTGCTACAATTAGAAAGATTAATATTTGGAAAGCTCTTGGTAGGTGTTCAATCATTTCTGGATATCTTTTTTCTGTCATTTTATTTGTCATAGTTTACGGTTCTCTTTCCGCTCAATTCATTCCTCCGTTTGAAAAGTAAAACTAATTCATTAAATTCTCTTCTTACAATTGCATCATAATAATCAATTAATTGTTGTAAGATTGCATTACCTATTGGAGAGGAATCATTTATTCTTTGTGATTCCTCTGATTGTGTTTTAAAAACTTCAATTGTTTCTTGTTCCATATATTTATCAAAGAACATCTTATAGGCATTACTTCTAAATTGAGATATTTTCTTTAATCCTTCTTTAATCTTATCATCAAAATAAAATTGAAGCAAACCATTTAAAGTTTCAACACTCTTTTGATTAACTTTTCGTTGATCTGGAACGGATATGGTTACTATCTTCCCTTCAATAACTTCTTGTTTAGTAAAGCTTGGTCTTGCTTCTTTTGATAATTCTTTTCTGATAAAATCAATTTGACTAATGATAACTTCTGCAAGTTCCTTCCTCTCCGATTTCTTAAATGGGTTTCCCATTAAATTTTGGTCTTCCATATTTAATCTACGAAATTGAAAATACTTTTTCCTTTGTTATGTTTAATCAATTTTCTAAAGCCAGTTATACCAACTAGATCATTCTCTAATGTGTAAAGACTTCCTCGTTCATCTAAAAAAACTGTTCCGTTTGTATTTGGAACATTTGTCAAATGGTGGTCTTCTGGTTCAGCATACCAAAGTTCTGCTTCTGCTTTTTTCTTAATCTCGTTATTAATTTTTTCTTTTACTTTTTTCTTTTCCATTTTTTATATTGCCTCCTTCTGATTTTTTTCTCAAACGAGTAGCTCGTTTTTTCTTTGAGTTTAATCTTGGGTTATTTCCAATTCTCCATCGAGTTCGTCTTTCGCAATCACATGGTGAAAGTGAAAGCTTTGGGCGGTTGCAATAGCGACAAAACATCATTCCTTCTTTTTGTTGTTGTTTCATTGTTCTTTCTCTTTTTCATTTAATTTTTTGATAATCTTTTTATTTTTTTGATAATATTCTTTATAATATTCTTTGTGATATTCTTTAACTTCTAATCTTGAATTATATTCTTTCATGTAATTTTTATGATATTCTTTAAATTTAGGTCTTTGACGATACTCTTTCATATAATTTTTATTTCTTATCTTTTGTTTTTTTGTTTTCATTTTTTTAATTCTTCAATCATTTTATTTATTTCTTTGAGTAATTCCTTCTCAATTTTTTCTACGCTGTGGTTTCTATCGAGCTTCATCCGAAACCTTTTAAACATCTTTTCCTCTTCCTTCATTGTAACTTCGGTTGCCTCCTTTTGATTTATCTGGCGATAGATTGTTTGGAGTGGGAGGGCTTCGGCTCTCCCTTTTCTTTTTCATATTTAATTCTACAAATTTCTTTAAGCCACCTTGAATTTTGCAATTAGAACATTTATAATATCCATGAGTTTCAATAAAAATAAAATCATTATTACACTTAGGACATTTTAACCAACCCTTTCTTTCTGCAAACTTTTTAATATTAATTGATAATGCCCAACCTTTTGGTTCTGTTGTTTTTAAAATGAAAACTTGTTTAGATTGTTCAAACTCTTTTTGTAATCCTGCAAAATCTGAAAGCCATTTAATTGCATCTGCTGAATTAATATTTTTTATCTTCTTAACGAAACTAAAAATATTATATCCTTGCCCACAATCTGTATCAAAGCAATTACACACATCCCCATTAAAACTAAAACACCTTTGACTGCAAGAATGGAATGGACATATAGTTGGATTGATTGAAGTATCAACTCCAAAGTGGCTCAATATTTCTTCCATACTTATATGAGATTTTAACTTATCAAGAAAATCTTCTGAATCTATTTTTGAAGGGATAGAATATTTTTTTTGTTTCGGGTTGGCAGATTTCTGCTTACCCGAAATTACTGGTTTTATTTCTTCAACCTTATCCGTATAAATTTCACTATCAAGGTTTACATAAGGGTTTTTATCATAACTTAAATAACAAGCTCTTGAAATATCTTTTGTTCCCTCATCTACTTTTATTTTTTTATAATGGTTTGAAATTGAAAGCCAATATTTTTTATATTCCTCGTTATTTTTAACCTCTGGAATTTTAACTATAAGTTTCAATCCCTTTCCAGAAGGACTAATAAAAAGACAATAAGTATATTTATTTCTAATAATATCTTCTTTTAATTTATCAATATCTTCAACATCATCTACATCTAAACAAGCCAATCCAGAACTTTTAATTAGATTATCTTTACCTCTCTTTTGAAATATCCCTGCAAAAGTTACATAAATAAGTTTTTGTTTTAAAATATCTCTCTTGATCTTATCATCACACTTTCTAATCTGTTCCAACAAAGGACTATCAATTTTTAATAAATTAAGAAAGTCATTTAAATTAATATCTTTGGAAGGTTTTGTATCTTTTATTCCACCTTCATATAAACTGAAGTTATTTTCTATCATCTAAAAGTTTCCTCCTTTGGTGTCAAAATTGTGTCCCATCCCTTAACCATTCTTTTCAAAATCTTTTCAACCAAATCATAATCTTCTTGCTTTGGAGTAAATGTTGAATCATAATCCCTAAATAAACATCTATGCTTTGTAATTCCATCAACTAATAAATAAGTATGATGATCTCCTCTCGGTCTCCAAACAGAAGATTTCATTGGTTCTTTCGCCAAAAATGTTATATTAGAAGTTATTTCCTGTATTTTTTTTTCATCAATATCACAAGTAAAAGAATTACAAGTATCAAATAATGTTAAAAATTCATCCCTTGAACTGAATTTACCTATTGAATCTTTATAATTATCTCCCCCAACATATAAAAATATACTATTGCCTTTTTCTTTTTCCCCTTTATCCATATTCAATTTATCAATGTATATATGTGTTGAGGTGTGGGGGGGATTTCGTTCAACCATATTTCCATTAAATATAAATTCTTTTTCATCATCATCTTGAACCCAATTCAATTTTCTTGATAAAAATGTAGGATCAAATAATTCAACATGGGCATAAATTGTTTTTCTTCCTGAAACTGGATTTAGAACATCTATAAATTTTGCTGTTGCTTGAACCCTGCATTCATTATCATTTCCAGAACCAACCACTCTTTCTTGTGAATCATATAATAAATTACAAGTTCCAAATATATTTTGAATTTGCGCTTGATGTTTATCCAATTCAAATTCAGCAAGTTTTCCAATTTCATCAATAAAACCCATTCTTTCAGCTTTTGCTAAATATCCTAAGTTTGCTGGTTTTTCTTTGAATGAGGGTGTAAGCATTTTAATTCTGCTGTTTCCACCTTCCAAGATATTTGAACATTCATTAAATTTGTAATCTAATGTTTCTAAATGACCTTTTGATTTTCCTGTTCCAGGAGAACCAAAATAAGTTGTATGAAATGGATAACCATCTCTTTTTCCAGAAAGGATTTGTGCATCTCTTATTTTATTTACTTCTGGAATGAATCTATTGAAATTTCCATTTGGGTGTAAGTCTAAAAAATCTCTCCAATCTTTTTCTGTAATATCTCTTGTTTTTGTAAATTCTACTATTTGCTCTTTTGAAAGTATTTTTACAGATGGGATGAATTCTTTGAGAAAAAATATTCTTGCTAATTTCTTAACGCCAAAACTTCTTTTTAATTCTCCAATGTGTTCCATTTCAACAATCATTCCCTTTAATTCACAAGAACAATTTGGGAGCTTTTCTTGAGAAAATATAAAATATTCCAAATCATTTTTATCAATAACCCTATATAATCTAAAATTCAGAGAAAAATAATCTCTTTGGTATCCTTTAACTCGCCCATCAACTTTTTCATCAAAGGACATATATTTGTATAGATATTGTTCTATCTTATCCCCTTCACTATCTGTTGTATCAATTTTTGTAACCATTTCCTTAATCAAAGGAAAAGGTAATTGGGTTTGTTCTACTAATTGCGGTTTACCAACTACAATATCTTTGTAGTGTGCAAGGAATATTTTTTTGAATGGTTCTATTTTATCATCTACATCATAAGCTTCATGGTGTCCTAATATTTTCTTTGTATGCCCTTTTACTTTATCCCAACTATTCCAATAATCTCCTTTCATCCAACCTATTTCATTTTCTTTATATCCCCCAATTTCTTGAATCCTTTGTTCTTCTTTTAATATTTCTTTAGCACTATCCCATTCCTTTTGTAAATCCATTTTTTGTTTAGGTTTTTTTGGAATTTCTTCCTTACCATTAAATGAATGGACTTTGTGGGTTTGATCTTTATAACTAAATCCTTGATTTGTGTTATCTCTTATTTCATATGTATGGTTATATTTCATTTTTTCAGGCATTTTCTTCTCCTTCAAATTTACTCTCAAACAATTTATCTTCAAATTCTTCTGCGTGTTTATCACAGAATCCAGTGAGAAAAAGAAATCCACCAACATCTAAATGAATAAATTGAGTTTCTAATCCATCACAATATTTCTGTGAGCAGAATCCTGCACAATTGTGGTTAGTTATTGTTTCCATTTTTTCCCTCCACTTCAAATTTCTTTCTCCAGCAAACTGGACATACAGAAGATTTTATTGGAATAAAAGTTTCTCCACACTTCAGACAATTCTTAGATTTAGAAAGGTCAATTTTAAATTTTTGATCCTTTGAACACTTTAAACAAATTTTTATCCAAGAATCAACAACGAATGTATTTTTTAATTCATTACAACAAGGACAGTAACTTCTTGACATTCTTGGGAACTTATTATATTCTTTCATTAAAAGGGTATTATTCATTTTGCCTTCCTCCCAAAGATTCTTCCATTCCAACCAAATCTGAAATTGTTAAAGTTTCACAATGCTCTTGTAAGTGTGAAAAATTAACTTCTATCATTTTCCACCTCTTTCAGATTCCTTATATCTGTAATTTCAAATACATCAAAGATAGAAACATTTAGTTTTGATGTGATAATTTGTGCTTGTTCTAAAGTGGGGTTTATTTGTCTATGAATTATCTTTGAAATAAAAGAACGACTAAAACCACAATCAGAAGCAAATCTAGAAATTTCACGATATCCCTTAATTTTAATAGCTATCATTAGTTTCTCGTTATCACGCCTGTCAATAGCAGGGTTAAATTTTTTTTGTTCTTTTGTCCATTCTATTGTTGAAATAGATCGTTTGTTAAAATCGTTGTGTGGTGTTATTTCATTAAATCCGTTTTCCATAGAATTTATAAACATTAAAAGAATTATTATTATACTAATCAATTTTGAAAGCTTGGCTAGTAATTGGATACTTGAGCCACAAACTCAAGTTCCTATTTCTTTAAGTTTGATCCTCCTCTTTTTGTTTTATATCTTCTGAAAGGTTATTCATTCTTTCTTGATGTTCTTTATCTAAATTTTCTCTTTCTTGTAATATCCTTTCTCTGTTAGTTTTCATTTCAGTAACACTCTGTTCTAAAAAACCATTTAGTATTTTGCTAGGGGTTAGTTCTGGGAATAATTCACCAACTAAATTAAAAAATTCTTCTTTCATATTTTTATCAACTGAAAGGGATAAACAAAACTTTTCTTTCTTTGTTTTTTTCCTAACAATGTTTTCTATTGTTGTTTTTTCCATATAGAATTTAGGTAGGTTTTCTTTATATATCTTTCGGTTATATGACATTTCTTGTCTTGAATTAAATATTTAAGGTTTTAACACCTTTTCAACTGATGAGGGTCAAAGAGCGACGACAAAACAATTTTGATAGTAATAAACTAATGAAATTGATAAATCCTAATAATTCTAAGATATTAAAAATTCTTAGTAAAGATATAAAACTCAACCAAGTTCAACTTCAAAAGGAATTGGGTGTTTCTTACAGACAAACTCAAAGATACATTGCCGATCTTTCAAAGAAAGGATTAATAAGTAAAAAAGTTATGAAGAAAGAACGAGGGCAACCAACAATTCTTTCTCTGAAAAAATAAACCCCTCTCTTGAAAGAGAGGTTGTTATCGTATAACAAAACTATTAATGAAATAATCTTTTGAAATTTTTAAAACTTATCCCTTTGTTAAGATGAATCCACCATCCAATTCTTCGCCACCAATCTTTAATCACCATTCTATTACATGACATAGAATGTCTTATTTAAAAAACTATTCATTCCATAAACCCCAATGTTTATATATTAAATATTATTATATTCTTAATGGAAGATAATACAAAAATAACCAGGATAGTTTTAATTGATGAGGAAAAAAAGCTCTGCGAATATTCAAATTACCATATAAAATTTGATTTGCAGGATCAGGGCAGAACCTTAAAACTCTTTCTTCGGAAGAAGAAATAACCCTAAGTGCTAATATAATCTACCACTCCCTCCTTTCGCCCTGTACATAATGTTAGCAGTTAGAAGGGTTTAAATAATCCTTATTACTAGATTTAGCATGGTAAGAACAGAAGCATTTACTAAAAAAGTATTAGAGAGACTAAAAATAATAAATGAAGCATACCAAAATGAAGGAAGCATGACTATTAGAAGATGTTTTTATATTTTGGTAGGTAAGAATAAAATATCTAATTCTAAAGTTTCTTATAAATTATTATCTCGTAACCTTACTAAAGCAAGGGAACTTGGTTATGTTGGTTGGGATGTAATTGCTGATAGGCACAGGACCATATTAAAAAGGTCTACTTGTACATCTTTTGATGAGATTTTTGATATTGCTTGTCAAAGTTTTAGGAAAAATAGTATGGACCTACAAGATAATTATGTGGAAGTTTGGATTGAGAAGGATGCTGTTTCTAGTATTATTTATGATTATACCCATGATTTAGATGTACCTCTTTTTGTAGGGAAGGGTTTTCCAAGTACAACTTATATTAAGAAAGCTAGTGATAGAATTAAAGAAAGTGGTAAGCCATGCATAATATTATATGTTTCAGACTTTGATCCAGAGGGAGAATATTTTCCAAAGAAAGTGCAGCAAAAACTTGTCCAATATGGTTGTTCAGATTTTAGAATAGAAAAGATTGCATTAACAAAACAACAGAGGGAGAAATATAATCTACCATCAAACAAAGACTTTACAATAAATAAATATCACAAAGATAAGAATTATGTTAAGGATTTCATTGATAAAAATGGAATAATTCAAATAGAATTAGATGCACTTCCAAATAGTGTACTTGTAGACTTTTTAAGAGAAAGTGTTGAAAAGTTGATTGATACTAACCTACCTTTAAAATCTGATGAAGAAAGTAGTGTTGAAGTTCAAAGATGGAAATGGGATAATTTAAAATAAAATGGCTTTCAATAAAATAGAAATACACAATACTGATTTTTCTAAGAGAAGAGAACAATTTAAGAAGAGATTTCCAAAGGATCAAAAAGATGTTTTTGAATATATTAGATTATGTAAACTTGGACAGATTGGTAGAAAGTCAATTTCAGATAATAGAGAAAGAAAAATACTTGATGGATTAATTGTTTTCTTTACTCATATTAAAAAACCAATTGATAAAAAAACACTTGAAGATTTAAAAGAAAGATTTGTTAGTGATAAAATAAAAAAAGTTAATGGGAATAATTATTCTCTTAATACAAAAGAAGATTATATTGTAATAGTCTCTCGTTTTCTAACTTGGAAATATAGAACGAAAGTTCAAACTTGGGCAAGTCCAACCAAATTATTTTCAGAATGGTTTAAGATTAAATCTCAAAACAAAACACCAGAGATTTTAAAGGAAGAAGAAGTTGCTAAATTATTAAATGCTTGTAGAAATCCAACTGAACATTTTTTGATTGCTGTACTTGTGGACGCTGGACAAAGGGCTTCAGAATTTATTAACACAAGATTTGAAGATTTTATTGAACCAACAAAAACATTTCCTTATTATAAAATTGATATTAAAGAGGAGTATTCAAAAACAGAGGGACGAACACTTGGTTTATATCTTAAAGGCACAACTGAAGCCATAAAAGATTATCTCAATGAATGTGTTAAATCTGATTTAAAAGAACAAGTATTCCCACACACCTACGATAACATAAGAGGTTTTTTAAGAAGAATTGGGATAAGGGCTTTAGGTCGTCCCGTTCATTTCCATTTGTTTAGAAAGACATCTGCCACAATGTATGCCCATAGATTAAATCGACAACAACTTTGCATAAGATATGGGTGGAAATTTTCAAGTGATATGCCCGATATCTATATTAAAAGGGCGGGAGTTCAAGAAGATGAGATAAAAGATAAATTTGTTAATACAGATTTACAAAAACTTGAAAAAGAAAATCAAGAATTGAAAGTAAAGCAAGGAATAATGGATGAAGAAATTGAAAAGATGAATAAAGATTTTACTGAATTTAAAACCTATTCACAAAAACTTGCAAAACATTTGAAAGAAACTTTACCTAAAGAAATTCTCAAAAGAAAAGTAAAAGATCCATATTTTTCTAAAAAATAGTTACTACATTTGTGTTATAGTGTATTTAAATCATTTTTTTATTCTGAATATCATGGAAGCTATAATTATCACCTACTCGAACTTTGATTCTACAAAGCAACCAGATACTACAAAAATAAAACCACTTCCATCTAAAAAAAAATCTAAAAGGAAAAAGAAAAAATGAAAAAAGTAATACTACAAATTATATCATTCCACGAGGGCGAAACAAATTCTATTAGTAAATTAAGAAAGAACATTAAGGAAGTTGAAGAAAAATATGATTGCTTCATTAATTTCCAAATTCAGAATGGAACGAATAAATCCAGAGAACCCAAAAATAAATAAAAGAAAGAAAATTAATTTTTGGAGTAATTTTTTTAAAGCACTTTTATTTTCAATTTTAATTATAGCTGTTGCTTTATTATTATCTTATCAATTTAAAGACACTGAACCTATTCCTTATAATCAAATTGAAGATGACGCCAATGTTGAATCAAGTATTAATTCTTATATGGAAGGGGATAATTTAATTATTGAATATACCAATCCTAATAATGAGAAAGTTTGGATAAAAGGTTTGGATAATGAGAGATATTTAATTGATGAAAAGGAAATAATAATTTATGATTATCAACAGAGTGAACGCTTTGAATTACACATAGGGGAGGATTCAGATGTTTTTGAATTTGGAACATTAAGTGTTACTGATAGGGGTTACATAGAAGATTTAAGAAATTCAGATTCAATAGAAACAAAAGATGGAATAACAAAAGAATATATTTCAAATGAAAAGAGAATTATAATAGAAGATGGTGAAAGAACAATTCTTAATTTACAATTAGAAAGTGATTATGAAGTTGTTGCAATCAGTAAACAAAACGCTTTAATTGCTTGGTTTAAATTAGAAGATTTTTCTGGGATTGATTTAGCAGATAATATTAAGTTTTATGATGTAAATGATAATTATAAAGAGTTAGATAAAGATTATGTATTTAAGTATAAAATAGAAAATTATCTTCCAATATTTGATCAAGAAGGAGTTTCTATTAGTAATAAATGGGTAGAATTTAATGATTTATCTGAATTACCTAGTAAGAATATAGAAATAGGTTTATTTACTGATATAAGTTTTGGAGATAAGATAGAATGGGTAATTGAAAAAGAGGGGTTTGAAGTTTTAGAGTGGGCTTTAGTAATAGGAACAAGTTCTGGTTTTGTGGAAATAGCACCAACAGGCGACCCAGATCCACAATTTGGAAATTCTATTGATGATTTTTCAAGGGCAACACATGATACAAGTCCTTCTGATGCAATAAAAATCGTGGAAATTGGATGGTGGAATGATGGGTCAAATGAGGTTGGAAATTATGAAATTGGTTTATATTCAGATGAATCTAACAACGAACCAGAAATTCTTTTACAAGTAAATACAGAAAATGCAAACGGGGTAATTCCTGCATGGGAAAGAGTATTAGTTGATTGGGAAATTTCAGCAGATACAACGTATTGGTTAGCAGTTCAATTTGATCAAATGCCTGGATTTGCAAGCATTGGAGAATCATCTTCTGGTGGAACTGGGAGTGCGAGCAAATCAAGTCAAAGTTCACTTCCAGCGAACTGGGGTTCTAGTACGTCAACAGATGCTGATGGAATTTCAGCTATTTATGCAATTTATGAGATTGACAATCCTCCAACATTCACAACAATACCAGATAACCAATCAATTCTTTATTTGAATGAATCTTTGAATGTTACTTTTGTTGGAACAGATGAAACTGAATTTGATTCTTATGCTGTAAATGATACAGACAATTTTCAAATGGGTTTTGATTCAGGATTTTTAATAAACAATACTCCTTTGGGTGCTGGAAATTATGATGTTAATGTTACAATAAACGACACAGTAAATAATATTAATTGGACTATTTTTACTTTGGAAGTTAGTCAAAGTTCAAATAGTTGTTCTGTTTTATTTAATGAAACTTCTCCTCAGGTTAATGACACAGCATTTAGAGTTTATTCATATTGTTCAAGTGGATTTCAATTATATAGAAATGGAAGTGTTGTTGGGAATAATTCTCAACAATATCCTTTAAGTGCTGGTATTTATAACTATTCTGTATTTAGGAATGATACAATAAATTATTCTAATATTTTTGATGATGAATGGTTTACACTAACACCAAAATGTTATGAATCTCTTGTTAATACTTCATGGTCTTCTTGGAATAATATCTCTTGTCTTTCTGGAGATTTAATGAACCAATCAAGAACCAAAACAACTTATGATGAAAATGTTTGTGGAGCTTCAAACATAACTTATTATGAATATAGACAAACAGAATTTTGTGATTTCTGCACCCCTTCATTAGATTATTATTATGGTGATTGGGCTAATATTGATTGTCCCCATTCTGAAATTTGGAATCAATCACGAGAAACAACTTACTATGATACAAACTTTTGTGGTGAAGTTGCTAATGTAACATCTTTTGAATATAGAAACTATGGAGTTTGTGAATATACTGGTGCTTTCGTTCCATCATATTTTGGTGTCCCCTCAAAAAATCAAACTAGAGACCTTCTCGGAATATTTACTTTTGTTAATCAAGAAACTAATAATTTATTTTTCCCAATTATGCTCGTTGTTTTATTTATGATACAAATGATAGGGGCAATGGCTTCTGGAAGTTCAGGGGCTAAAGCGTGGGTTGGGGCAGGATTCATTTGCTCTGTCTTGTCCATTCCTCTTGGAATACTTGCATTTGTTTCTCAGAAATATATTTATTTGTTAATCTTGATGACAGCTCTCGGTGCTTTTTGGCTCAAGTTGAGTTCGAGCAAAGAATAAATTATGTGTTATAGTGTATATAAAACAAACAAAATACAAAACAATAAGATGAAAAATAATAATAAACTCCCTCGATTAAAGACGCTCTGGTTTCTTCAATTGGGGGAGAACAATAATATTTCTTTAATTGACGGGGGGGTTATTCTTTTCCCCTCCCATTCTATTCAGGGGAGAAAAAGTTTTCATCAAAATACTTTTATCATAAACTCCCCTGTTAATTTTATTGGAGGTTTTGGAAAATGAAATTTAGAATTAGAACTTCACTTTATGTTTTTTTTATTGCTTTATTCTTAGTAGCTTTTTTCTTTGAAGTTATTCCAATTTCAATTGAAAATGCAATTCAAGATGAGAAACAATTTGGAGAGATTTATCTTACTGAAGATGAAAGACTTTTTGTTGAAAAGAAAATAAATCGTTCTGGAACTTACTGGACTTCTTTGATTGGACAATTAAAAGCTGGAGATCTAAAATCTTTTTCATTATCCTCTGGCGTTCTTATGACATTATTAGGAGGTATTTATTTTTGGAAAGTATAAAATGGTAAGCATAATTAGAAGAATATTTCCTAAAAGAAAAAGGGTAACTCCATCAAAAACATTGGGTCAAGTTTTTGCAACACCACAAGAGGTTTCTTCTGGACAACTTCGAGGGGCGGGAATTTCCGTTCCTGGAAGAACAATCTCAACGACGAGTGGTTTAGTTGTAGCCCCCACACAACCAACACCTTCTTCTCTTGTTCCTTCTGGACGAGTTAGTGGTGGAGGAGGTGGAATTTCTCCAACAACAACAGGAGGAGGTTCTACGGTTGAACAATTAAGACAACAAACATCATTTGGTGGACAAACATTATCACAACAAGTTTCAGAACCAACTCAAAGAGATATTGCTTCTCAACTAAGAACTCCGACTGCAAGAGAACAAGTTTTTCAACAAAGTTTTGAACAACCAACTACTGCATTTGGAAGAACACCAACGAGAGAAAGTTTTCAACGA
>Ga0209976_10000967_pt1 | contig 17404 bp, 19 predicted proteins | sample SumtaG_FD_182806 | JGI IMG/M metagenome (GOLD analysis project Ga0209976, IMG submission 182806) | Deep subsurface microbial communities from Indian Ocean to uncover new lineages of life (NeLLi) - Sumatra_00157 metaG (SPAdes) (version 2) | ecosystem: Environmental > Aquatic > Marine > Oceanic >...
GAAACTAGAAGGAAATGAAACTCTCTCTGATGATTTAAAAGAGAATACAAAAGAAAAAATCGTATTCTGGATTAATAAACTCTAATTTGTAAGTCCTTGCTATTTCTGTTTTTGAAATTAACGAAATGAGAGAGAATTTGAAGATAAATAGTACTTCAAAGAATGAGTTGACAAAAGGTTACTAAGTCTTCTCTCTCTCACTGAAGTTAAGTAAAAAGTGATCATTTTGAATATACGCATAGATATATTTAAAATCCACTATTTTTAAATCAGATGTGAAAAAATTGGATCAATTAATCCTTAAGTTTTGAAATAGCAGCTAACTCTGCCATTTTTTGAAATATAGATTTAACATTCTCACCTGTTAAAGCTGATGTTTCGTAAAATTGAGAATTAATTTTTTGGCTCAAATGTTCTGCCATAGGTTTTATAATTTTTCGGTCATCCTTTAAATCTATTTTATTACCTATTAAAATTCGTGGAATTCCGGATAATCCGTATTTAACTGATGTTGAAAACCAATTATTTACATTACTAAAAGAACTGGAGCGAGTAGTATCGTAAACCAGCATCATTCCATCTGCTCCATTGAAATAAGGTCGATGTAACATATAGAATTGAGGTTGTCCGGCTATGTCCCATAGCATTAATGAGACCAAGACTTCTTTTCCAGTATCATCCTTTATTGTAACTTGTTCTTTAACGATGTTTACCCCCACGGTAGGGATGTATTCAGATTCAAATTTTTCAGAAGAGAATTTTCTCAAAAGGCTTGTTTTGCCTACTGCAGGGTCACCAACAACGATTATTTTAAAAATATATTCAGTTCTCTCGTGAAAAATCAATTTATCTCCAGATTTATTATTCTCTGTCATGGTTTTTAATTTATGATATGATCTTTTTCGATTTTTATTAATAATGTAATGAAGTTCCAATATAAAAGTTTTAATTATCGGAATGAATTTTTAAGTTGAAATTTTCTGGAAATTTGGAATTTTGATGTTATAAAATTATCACGAGATATAAAGTAAATTTCATCTAAAAGGAAATTTAAAGGCTTCCACTTATTTTGCAAATCCTCCATTATCCTTTCTATTCTTAACTTACCTTTAATTTGCCCCACACTCAAATGGGGTGAAAAACCTTTTTCAAATTTATTTACATCATCACAATCGGGGACGAGTTTGAGGAAGTGTGATTGAATTTGCCTTATCAGATTAACTGGTTCTGGATTTAACCACATTGTATATTGTTGATTTTTATGGCTAAAATAATGAAAACTATTAAGATTAATTTCAAATGGTTTTATCGTTCTACATTTCTCTATAAACATCTGTTCTATCGCCGGATATTCCTTTTCAGGTCTGAATGGGTAAAGCAAAGTTATGTGAGGCATCCATCTATTAATGTGACGATCATAAAATTCGCGGATCTCTTGGATTGGGAGCCATATACTTTTTGGCGGTATTATTACCGCTGCGGATGAATAGACTTTACTCATGAGCATTCCTCACTAATTGAATACAGAATTTATCTCATAAAATACTAAATTTTAAGTTAATTAAAGTTTATAATATAATCGCAATGAAAATTAAATTGAGACATTTCGTCCGTAAATCCGATCTTAAACCAATTAAGGATGATATCTTAAAGCAATATGATCAAAAATTTGTTGATCAAATATTTCCTGTAAAGTGTAAAGTAGAAATTATACAAACTGAAGCAGGCGATACATTATATGCTATAAATAACACCTTAAAATTATGGAAATCGCGCGATGGATATATACCTGTTCTAAAGTTGCTAATAAATAAAAAAGTGGATTTAAAAAGAGTAATTGTAGACATGGGAGCAATCAGATTTGTTACTAATGGAGCAGATGTTATGCGTCCTGGAGTAACTCATATAGATTCTGACATTAAAAAAGGAGACATATTGCAGATCGTTGATGAGAAACATAGTAGAGCTTTAGCAATAGGTAGAGCAATGTTTGATGCTTTAGATATGGAATCACGAAGTTCTGGAAAAATCATTAAAAATATTCACACAATACAAGATTCCATATGGGATTTTGAAAAAGAATTTATATAAATTCTGCCTGTAGAATTGAATCAAACTTTTCTCTTTCAGGTTCAAGAAGTAATTTAGAAGGACAACTTTCAATTTCATAAGAATCTAACAAATAACCACATTCTTTAAATTTGCACAAATTAATTATGATATTAAGCCCATCCTCAATAATTTTCTTATCTTCGGCCTCATCTGACACCTGCATTAATTTAATTATTGAATTAGACTTCCATAAAACATTTTCTTGAAAGTTGTTATCCAGACCAACAAAATCTTCAAAAATTTCTGTAAAAAACTCAGCTTCTGAAATCATTTTTAGCCTATACCACCTCAACTATTAACTGATTTTAGGCAAATATTTTCTCTCTTCTATTACTACTAGTATCTATTAAGGCGTTAACATTTTTTAATCCCATTAAAAAAAAATTATTACGTTATGCTATTACAAACATTCGTAATTCATTCAAATCTGGTTGAAATCGTTAAAAAACACTTGATCCTGCTTCGAAAATCGTTTACTATATTTTTTTTTACATTTTAGTAAGTATTTTGTTTCTAAATTGCTAATTTTCAACTCACTTACTAATGAACAATTTAAAAATTTTTAAAATTAATATTCTGATGTTATCTACATACTTTTAACTGAATTTTCTCGAATCGAAGTCGACCCCAAGTAAATTTTTTTTAGTAAATAGTCCTTAAATTTTTACTTTGTTATTTATAAGGGAATTTGAAATGATTATTTCTTGTGGAGTATAAAATTAAAGGACCTCAATATTGATGTGATATGTTCTTTGCATATTACATTGATGTTATATCATAATATAATTGGTCCTAAGATTATATTACTCAGAACTATATGTCGATGATGTTAACGAGTATATAAAAAAGTATATCTCGATGACTCATCATAAAAAAAAAGGTTGTGTGTGAAAAAAAAATGAGTATGTTTCGATCGTATTTTTTAAAAAATGGATTTTACGCGAAGAAAGGAAATGAAAAAGTTGTTAACACAGAGAAGGTGTATATTAAGCATACTTCAGAGATAGGTGGAATTTACGCTATCGTTCAAAGTGACAGGAAAGGAGTTAAAGTAGTAGCTGATGGGAGTGAATTTTTCTTTAATAATTTTGATAAACTAGATAATTTCTTGAATCGACTCCAGCAGAAAAAAGATGATTTCATGAGGATTTTGAGAAGAAAGAATATTTCACAGAAGCTACGCATGTTGGATCTGTAATTTTTACTTGTGTATTAAGGCTAAGCTGAAGGATTGAATCTAATATCGAATTTTCTGAAATTGTCCTGAAACCTTTCTGAATTTTTTTGCAGCAGGAAGGGAGAGATGTTGTTCCACAAGTTGAATTCTCGATGGATGGAAAAATTCGTCATAGATTTCTACCTGTAAATTTCTTCGAGGCGTTGTAAGTTCTTGGAGCTTACCGCTTTTTGTATCATGCTGTCAAAATCTTCAATTATGCTTGTCATCTGAATTGTGGGATTATGTGGATTTAAGGATAAGAATAATAATCTAATTTTCAATTTAAATACGTACAGCTTATAAATTTTCTGATTTCTCTAAAAAAAGTAAAGATATATCTAATTATAGGAGATTAGATGAGAGTTCTTTGTGATTTCTCTAATTTTTTCATAATTACAACTATAAATGTCTCTGTATTTCTTTTCCTCAAGTTGAAATAATTGTCCTGAGAACTTTTATTATAGGTGAATGTTCCAAAAATTTTTAGAAGGAGATTAGAAAAAAATCTAAAAGTATCCTGTGGAAGATAACAAAAGATGAGATTAAAAGCTGTACAGTCTTGCTATGCGATTATCTATATTATATTTTAGGAGTGTTTAGGGCACCCCTTTTTGGTTTGCTAAATAAAATCTTTTTATTCTTTTGCACAAATTTCCAACTAAATCCTTTAATATTTTGTAGAGGGCCATCAATTCCCTTTGGATTCCCTGTCTTAGTGAAAGTAATACTGGTGTTTTTGATTGCTTTGAGTACTTTATGTGGAGTCCCAAATTTCTCAATAAGGAGCTTTGCTTTCTTTGGGCCAATATCTACCAGTCCTTCTATGATGTAAATTCTCCGGTCTTCTTTTGACATTTTTTTGGGTGCCTTTCTGGAAAGAAAGGGCATATCATTTTTTACTTGTTCCCTGAAAGCGATTCGTTCTATTACTATTGCAGTTTCTTCAAGATTTCTGGTGGGGATCACAGAAATTCCAAGTTTATAGGAAATGAACGCAAGTGCTCCGTAGATGGAAGAGATTTTCATACCTACATTGTTGAATACCTTATCATTCAGGCCTTCGAGTATCAAGATGGGATTTTGATAAGTATCCTTTAGACGAAGCAACTGTTCAAACAAGCGGTTGTCCATTATGGAAGATACAAAGTCGAACCCTTCCTTACGTTCAATGGCAACTTCTTCCGAGATAACAATATCGGCGATATCCAATTGTTCTGAATCGTAGGTGATAATATCTTTCTTCTTATCTAAGAGAGCCATGAGTTTATGCTCTCTATTATCAACGAGGATATGGAGTAATTTTTTTGGTACCTTGATTTTTGCAGGAAGCTTATTTACGGTCATGAATAGTTACTAATTTCTAGGTTTATAAAAGAAAAAAAATCTAATAAAACAGAGGAGTTATAAGGTTTATAGAAATTAACAAATTAGGAATTGAACATTTCAGACGTTGTAACGACAAACTCAGGAGCCTTTAATTTTGGCGTGTCTGAGGAAGTTTAGTAAGTCTATTTAGATTTAAATAGTATCTTGGTCTACCTTTTATTAAAGACAAAACCATATTTTAGAAGGTCTCAAAACGGCATTAAGGAGGTAAAGCATAAAAATACTTAAATTAGAAAAAAGGAAGAAAGAAAATATCCTGTAATCTACGGAAATATTTTAAAATCCTATCTAACAGAAAATTTAAAATTTTAGGGAAACTTGATTATGCAAAATTTGGATTTAGAGTGAGATTATTCATCGTTTAATGTGATCTGATCTTAAAGTTTAAAAGTAAGAAATACAGATTAATATTTAAAATATAATTTTTATTTAAATCGGTTTAAATCATTATTGGAGGAATAAAAAAATGGCTAAAAAAACCGCTGTCGAAACTCTTTTTGTTAAAAGCAAAGTTCGAGAATATATTAAAGGCAAGGCTTGCAACACAAGTGGGGCCGTACTTGATGGTCCTGCACTTAATAATGCGATCATTGATATTCTCGATAAAGCAATAGCAAGAACTAAGGCTAATAATCGGAAAACAGTCCAAGAGAAAGATTTATAATCTCAAGGATAAATTTTAAACTTTTAATAAAAAGTCTTGAGGTTGTTTTTAGTCTTTTACCGAAGACCTCTTTAAAATTATCGATAACAAGATATATTAAATTAGTGATCTAAATGGTATTCTAAATTGAACTATTATTGTTGAAATCTAAAAATAAAAAAAAATACTATATTATTTATTCTATTAGGGTTTGGACAAGGAGAGAAGGAGCCTTACAGTAAACTAATGGACTTGGGTTTATAGTTATTACGGACCACCTGATTTCTATAATATGAGTTCCTTGAGTTAAATTTACAACAAGAATTTGCATGCTCATACGGTCCAAATCATAGTTATTGAATAACAACTCTTTTTCTTTAATATCATCAATATAGAATGCAATAAGTCCATAGACAGTAGAGGAATGAATACGAACAGAACCTATAAAATTTCCATACAATGATTCGTCAGCATTTACCTGAACGGTTAAACTCATATCTTCCATCTTTACATTAACCGATGAGCCAGTAGTTTTTATATCACTTTCAGAAATAAACCACGATTTTTGGACCCCCGATTTTGTGTCCATAATTGATTGTATCGTAATTCTTGAGAAGATTCCGTATCCTAATCCTGATGCTCCTAAGATTAAAGCAATGAAACTAATCACGCCAGTTTTTTTACTTGACATTATTCATGACATCCATTTTTAAAATTTTGTTTAAAATTATTTATATATTAAGACTCTAGGGTGATATAAAAAGACGTAATATAATTTTTTCTTTTTTGTGGATCCATCGATTCTTGCAGAAAGCGGAACATCTGAACAGAAATAAATTACTATGTTAAGATTCAAAAAAGATACACCTACAAATTCGAGGAGATAAAATGTGTGAAACATGCTCAACCGAAGAGCAAATTTATTATTCTTTTCCCTTAATTTTTTGTAAGCAATGTGGTGCAGAATTTTTTGGAGTTAAACAAACCGATGAGGGCCATCTCTCACCAGGATATTATAATCCGTTTGTAAGCGGGAATAAAATTTCCATATGGGAACATTCTCTGTTTTTGTTAAAAATCTAAAATTTTGATGAACACTATATTATAAGTGCTAAATGTATTGTGTTTAGAATATAACATATAGTTCGAGCAAAAAAGAACTCGATACTACAAAATTTAGAATAAAGACAATAAACTCACATCCTAAGTGTAATGCTATTTTCGATTTTTATTATGCATGAGTTTCTCATTTCAGGAAAAAAAAATTAAATCTTTTCTCTTCTTTTCTCCCATAATAAAAATTGTCGCAGGGTTAGGCGCACTTCCAGGAGCTATTATTGGGGGTAAGCTCGGAGATAAATTTCATCATATTATGAAATATAGAGGGAGACTTATTATCTCATTTTGTGGGCGTGTCGTTGGTATTATATTTCTATTACTATTTTATTCGTATATATCTAAATCACCTTCATTAGTGATTTTAGGCTTTTTAGGATATTTTTTATTTTCCTTTGCTAACGGAAACCAATTTGCCGTCTATTCTGAAATGTGTGGACCGAAATCAAAAGCGTTAGCTAACGCAATGAATGGTGTCATGTTGAATATAGGCGGAATTATCGGTAATGTGCTTACTTCCGTTTTGGTTCAAGATGGCTTTTCAGGATTATCATTCGCAATTTGGATGGTATTAATAATTTGGTTGTGTGGAACGATGTTTTGGATAATATCATTTCTTTATTATCCTCTTGAAGTCTTAAAAAAAGAAAAGCGTGTGCTTGAAATAAGCATATCACAGAAACTTTAGAAATTGAATTTTTGTTTTAATTTATTATTATTTTAAATTCTATTATTAACGTTATAAAATTTTAATCGATTTGCTACGAGGATTAAAATTAAATCGAAACTCATCAAAAATGGAAGAGGGAAGATGATAGGAATTAAATTTTCCCCTTGTGAATTAAGTATGAACATGGAAGGTATGGATATCATTAAAGGTATTATTTCACTAATAATACCGATCAACAAAAAGCGCTTTTTATTGAATTTTCCAATAAACAACAGAAAAATATCAAGCACAAAGAAAACCCTAAAAAAACAGTATACAAGATAATACTGAAATGCGCTGAAATATCTTATTGAATACCAAGCGGGCTCAAAAGGTATTTCCCATACCATTGAAACAAGAGAATTTGGTCCAGGACCTAAATCTATGTGGATACCAAAGGGAAGTAAAAAAACTATAAGAATTGTTAAAATTCCAATTATAATTAATAAATATCTTTTCATGAATGAAAAGATATTGTCAAATCTTATAATGCTTTTGATTTAGGATTGTTAGAATCTATTTCATTCACCATTGAAGATAGTCAACAATGGCCAGGATCCTTCATTCAGAATTTTGCTAACTATAGTGTCATAAACCTCCCATATCAACGTGTAGGAATTCTTGATTTAAAGCTATACAATCTTATCAGCGATTCCATCGATACTGATACATAAAAAAAATATATATATATAAAAGAAATAAAAGAAAAGATTTACAGTTGGATCGACTAAGAATTCTTAATTCATGATTCCTTATTTTTAATTTCTAAATTTTAAATGCACGATAATTGCACTAAATCATCCAAGCGTTTTACAAGGCGCTCGAAGCCTTATTTCGTCGATACAACTGCTCATCTAAAGTAATGATTACTATGTAAAATCGATTATTTAGATGAGTGTGATTAATTTTATTTGATACGCTACTCAACAAGCTGAGTGTTGGTATTTTTTATTTCTAAAATGTTTTCGAGTTTCATTTTTTTCTCTTCTAATTGTGAGATTAAATTATCTAATTGGATATCGGTTAATTGAGCAACTTCTTTTTCTTCTTCTTCAGTAGTGGAAATTTTTCTGCGTCGTGAACCAAATATATCTCGTTCATTTATACCGTCAAGTTGGGCTAATTCACTTCTTATATCGTCGATTAACAGCTTTAAATTGGCTAAGGTTATTTTATCATTTTCTACGTTTACGATGGTTTGGATATTAGTCTTCATTATCTTCTCTCGTAAGGTGCTGATCCTTTTTGCTATATTGTTAATCTCTCCTGAGATATTATTGAAATCTACAAATTTTATAGTTTTATTATCGGTCTTAAAATCTTCTAATTCTTCGCTCTTTGGAATTATGATGAAGAAGTTCTCTTTTCTCATCTTGATTTTTCTTTTCAGCTCATTTTTGAGTTGTCTGATTTGTTTTAATCCTCCTGAAACATTCATATTTTTTCACCTCCGGTGTTTTTTTTATTTTTTATCATTTTATTCTTATCTTTAAACACAATACTCCTGACATGATTCGAACATGTGTTTCCGAATCCAAGGTTCGGAGTGCTTGACCACTACACTACAGGAGTTTCTTTTCTAAATGAACCTATTTCTATCTACTTATTAGGATCACTTCCTAATTTATAATTTCAAATGACTTAGCTATCAAATCTTTCTCAGTTATATTATCAAAAGAGTATATGCAGATAAGAGTTATTTACTGGAATAATGAGTATTGAGTAGTTTATGTTAAAGTGATATGCTACAAACTCGCAAAGAACGGAGAGGTAAAAGGAAATTCGTAGTATATTATTGTAATATTTGAGACGAGATTAGAGAGACTAAGGGATATAGCATCCGCTGGAACTAAGCCCCTTCTGCAAGGGGGGTGGTTGCACATACCATGTGACTCGGCTCATAATAGTAATAATATCGTTAACTTCGTATATAAATTTTATGATTTAAAAGTGTTTGGAGCCAAAGTTTTTCAATCAATATTATATTTATTAGTCTGAATTTTTATGGGGATAATATACTACGGTTTCTTATTTGTAAGATGGAGCATAATATAGATGGTTTCACTCAATTTTAGGATTAATTATGAGATAAACAAAGAACAGATTAATAACGCTCTGAGAGATGTTGGATATGAGTATATTGGGGTTAATAATAAGGCTATAAAGGTCAAGGATGAATATCTAAATACTGAAGTCTTCATAAGAAACACTAAAAATGGAAGATATCATTTATTTACGGCTCACGGTAAAAAGTATTCTGGAACTGAAGAATATCCTCAATTAAAAGTATTCCTTCATTACGACATTAAGAAAATAATTAAAGGAAAAGAAAAGCATATTTCTGATAGTAATGAGAAGCGAAATATAGCTGAAATTTACAAAATTGACAAACAACTTGTCTCTGCAAATATTGGTTTTTTAGAAGAGAAGGATAAAAAATGTGCTCATACCACGATAGATTTAAAAAATAAAGATGCGTTACTCAAAGTTCTCAAGGCAGAATTTAAGAGTTATGATAAATGGAAATTTCGAAAGAAATATAACTCTTCTCAGTGTACAATTGCTTTGTTCGAACAGGAGAATTTTATGCATATTGTCTGTGTTTTTGCTGAAATAAAACATAGAGATCATATCTTAAATAAAGCAAAATCAATAGCAACACTTAAGAATATACTTCTAAAGATAAGTAATGATAAGGTGAAGCTAGTATAAAAAAAGATAGATTAAAAAGCCTAAATTTACTGACCAAGATTGAGAATGATAATGAGTGAAAGAAAAAGAAAGGGAGAGGAGAGAAAAGATGATTTTTTAGAAAAAAACACCATCGGATATTATAGAAATAAGCCCGTAATTAGAGCTTTTGGGAAATATATGTATATTGATGATAACGGAAGGAGTAAACCAATTCCCCCATCGCAATTAAAAAAATGGAAGGATAAACAAAAAGCAAGGGAAGATAAATTAAAAATTTAGTTGGCCTTGAAAAAATAAAGTATCTTTTTTCTTATCTTTTTGCTTGCTTGTTTTTTCTTCTCAGTCTTTTCTTCTATTCCTGCCTTATCCAGCACCTTTTCTCTAGGAGTCTTATCTGTTCTCTTTTTTGGCTTTTCAAATGGTTTCTCTGAATACTCCAACTTCGCACGACAATCAGGGCAATAATCCTTTGGTCTTGTAATAAATTAAGATAATAAAAATTCAGAGGGCGACAGATTATCAATTTGATAAAGATAAAAATATAAGAAAATTTAAGTAGTTAAAACAAAGGAGATGTTTTATGGTGGTTAAATTAGGATGTAAGAAGAGGAATTCATCAAAATTCATGCTAGTTGGAAGGAAAAGAATAACATTTAATTGGTAACTATTTTTTTATAGTTGGAATTGAAATTGTTGATTTATAGTTTCAAAATAAATTTTTAAGGAAATCAAAGAGAATGGTATCTGAAAAAATTTTTAAAGATTTGCTAAGCTCGAAAGCCCGAGTCAAGATTCTAAAGGTGTTAGCATTGAACGAGGAAATCACTATTTCACTACTAATAAAAAAGACTAGGTTAAACGATGCAACTGTAACAAACCATTTAAACTATTTAAAGGAAGTAGATTTGGTTCAAGAAAAGAAATTTGGGCGGATTAAAATCTATCGACTAAAAAAAGAAGATTTTGAAGTAAAGGTTGCTTTAATCTTTCTGAAAGATATTACTTAATCAAGTATTAATATTCCTGAGTTACTTAATAATATCCTTTGGGATTGTATTTCTTAAGTATTGCTATATATTCCGTACATATTTTACATTCGGATAGCTTACAAAATTGACTTTTTGGGAGCACACAGATATAGTCGTAAGGACAGGAAAATAAATTTGCTTCAGGAAGATTTATAATTTCACTTGCCATGTAATCAAATTGAATTGTATTGGACTTTTTTAAATGAAAAATTTAAGAAAATATAAGAAAATTTGCACCGATTTTTTCTTTATATAGAATCTACAAAATGACTTATTACACTTTGTAGAATCAAAATTCGTGATATAAAAAATGGCATTAGAAGAATTAATATCTCTGGAAAATATTATTTGTGCGGATTCACAAGTTAATTTGAAGACGACTTACACAATTCTTGATATGAAATTGTCCAAATTATTCGGTGATGTTATAATTGAAGTAGAAAAAGGGATCTTGCCAATTTTAGAGATGGAAATACTATTCTATACCTTGAAAAGTGTTGTATTTTCTGATGAAATTGAGGGAAATAGAATCCTCTTTGAATTAAGTAAATGTATAAATCAGCAATTATACACACGTGATAGCCGATGGTCCTGTGAAACCATTTTAAACATGTTGAAAATATTACTTAATTTAATCACTCATAATATCATCATTAACGGATCGTTAATCTGGTATATGAATGAAAAGATTGAATGGGACCTAGATTCCCCGATTTATACCCCGATGGATACGAGCATATAAATGGCCTGTTCTGAAAGTTCTTATGTCTCAGTTCATCACCATTAAATATCCAAAGGAAGAAGAATAATAAAATTACAACCCTTCGAGTAATCACCTTTAACCTTATCCTCTACCCAGATTTTTCCATGATAACTATGCACTATTTTTTTCACAAGCGTTAATCCAAATCCCATACCCTTTGTCATTTTGTACTCTTTATATCCTTCCTGAAAAATGAAATCCTTTCTTAAATCTTCTATTCCAGTTCCATTGTCAATAAATTCTAATTTAATGAAATTATTACTGGCTTCTTTTAATTTTGAGGTTCTTATTAGAATTTGAACAACATCGTTTTCATTATATTTGATGGCATTTATTAATATATTTTCAAACACTTCTAATAATAACTCATTTGCTTGAATGAAGACCATTTTGCTTTCTAATTCCTCTTGGATTATTACATCTTTTTCAAGATAATGGGTTCCTATCATTATTTTTACCTCGTTAATTTTGTCAATCAGATCCATTCTCGCGAGTGGGATCTCTGAATCTTCAATTTGAGATAATTTACGGACATTAGATATTAATTTCTTTGAGCGATTTACTTGATTCTTCATCCTTTCGTGAGTTTCTTTCAGCTTAAACAATCGTTTAGGCTCATCAATATACCCTGAACTCTGCTCTAATGCCATATAAATGTTATTAATAATATTGCTAATATCATGAATAAATAAATCCTTATAAAAAGATACGCGATTAAACGCTTCAAGTAAAACTTCATCAGTCTGAAGTCTTCCTAATGTTGTACCCACTTCTCGTCCAATAGTAATTAACAACTCCTTTTCCTCAGAAGAGAAACCATGTTCTTTTTTCGAAGCAATATTTAATGCTCCAATTGTTTTTCCCCTTGAAATTAAAGGTATACTTGCAATTGATAAAATCCCCCATTCTTTATTCCATTTAGGACTAATTTTTGAATAGTTCTCAATAAAAATAGGGAGATTTTCTAGAAACACACGATTATATGGTTTATCTTCAATTCTAGCAGCTTTTACTTTGTCGATAAAAGATGAAGGTAATCCTTTATGATACATTAAATTGGCTATATTTGTAATTGGATCAAGAAAATAATAGCCACCGCCATCAAAATTCATTAAACTTATTGTAGAATCTAATATATCTCCTAAAAATGTGTTTAAATCTTCTGCGGTATTACCTAATTTAACAATCTGGTTTAAAATATTCATCTCAATATTTCTTTGCATTAATTGTTGCTCTACTTCTATTCGCTCTGTTATATCTTCTGTATGAACAATTACAAAATTTGGTGAAATAAACCCATAAGTAACATAGAGATACTTTTCTTTCCCAGATATTTGATAAGTATAACTCATCTCTCGTGAAAACGTCGTTTTCTCTCTTGTACAGCGAGTTAAATCATCTAGAATATCTTTTTGATCTTTATACAATACCGAAGCTTTTATCCCTAAAAGTTTTTTAACACCTCCCTCAGTGATCTGGTCAGCAGCATTATTGCAATTAAACAAAATCAAGTCATCATTTACGATTTGCCACGTGAAGGTGGGAATTGGAAGTTCTCTAAGAAATATTTCAAATTGTTCTTTATAACTATCAGAATTTTTATTCATATCTAACAAATAATCACCAGTATAGTATAATATATTAAGAGTTTTTTATTTAAAATATAATTTTGAAATAGAACAATAATTTCTTCTAAATTATCATTCACGAGAAAAGTTTAATAAAAATAATATTGAATATCCTTGTTTTTAATTATTTCTATTTTCAAACATAAATGCTTAGCCTAAGTTGTCATAGGATCGCATCTTTATTGTAAAATCTATTATCTTATTTTTTAATATTATGATATTGAGGGTGTCATATAAAGAAAAGAATTTTTAAGATTGATTAATTTTTAAATAATCTTATGGTAAATACGGAACCCTTGTTTAGTCCTTTAGACTTCGCTAAAATTTGACCACCATGTAACTCAACTATTTCTTTTGAAATGTCTATCATGAATAAGAAATCCAGTGATGATTCAAACAAGTCATTATACTCAATCTTAATTTGTACTGAATGTGCACTCATTTTAGAACATTTCACAGAAGTTAGTAATGATCTTTTAATAAAAAATTTCACGAGAATAGTATAAAGACTATAGGTAAAGATGAATTATTTTTCAACTATTGATCGTAGATTGTAATTATATATTTCATTTCTTCCATTTGTTATGCATAAAAAATATATAAGAAACCATCATACAATGTTATTTATGAAATTCAAACAAAAAAACTTAGTTTACTTAACTATTGGATTAATAAGTGCTATAATCATATTAGGGGCCATATTCTCACTTAATGGGATTCAAACTGTCAGTATTTATGAAGAAACCGATTTCAATGTTCAACCATTAAGTTCAGATTACGAACAATTTTCAAAAGGCAATTTTTCTGGCTATCAATTCTCATCTTATAATCTTTCGGTTTTTCTAGATGAAGACACTTCAACAGTAGCAGGAAATTTAACTGTAGATTATTATAATGATGATTCTGTAAATTTTACTCAAATACCTTTCCATATTTATGCTTCTGGAATGCAATTTGACAAGAGACCTGGATATATTGAAATTTTAAACGTAACTACATTGGAAGATCCTAAAGAAGAATTAGCATTCGATTTCTTTAATAGTACTCAATTAATGTGGGTAAATTTAACTAGCAAATTAGAGCCGGGGAACCGTACTTCTTTTATAATATCTTTTAATACAACGCTTCCTGATGGAAATAGTGAAAAACTAGATAGGGCAAGTGATTACGGTTGGGATCATAATCAGTCACGTATTTTTAAATTTGCAAGTTGTTATCCATTGCCCTGTGTATATGATGAATTTGATGGCTGGAATATTGACCCGTATATCTTAACTGGTGATCCTTTCTATTATGATATGGCTTATTACGATTTAATCGTCAATGTGCCTGAAAACATGACTGTTGCTGCTACAGGAGAATCAATAGAAAACATGACTGCAGGGGGAAGAACAATTTATCACTACAATGCACATCTTCCAGTAAGGGAAGTAACTTTTTCATCATCTCGGTATTTTATAGTAGAATCCCGTATCGTTTTTGATCCACTCTTTCCTGAATTCAATGTTACCGTTTCCAGTTATTTCCTTCCAAAATCTATTGATTTGTGGCAAGGCTTTGCTTTAGATGTCGCTATAATTTCTGGCATGTTATATTATACATTTGGAGATTACTGTTATTCCACTTTTAACGTTGTTGAGGAATATACTCATTATGGGGGCATGGAATATCCTTTACAAATTTATGCTTCAGAAGCAGCAGATAGACATCAATATCCTCAATGGTATCTTGAAACGATTATTGCCCATGAAACAGCCCATCAATTGTTTTATAATCTGGTTGGATTTGACCAAGTTGATTGGGGTTTTTTAGATGAAGGTATTGTATGTTGGCTTACAGATTGGTATAAAGATACTTATCACCCAGAGTGGGATATATTTGAGCCATATTGGGGATTATATAATGTTAGACATTATTCACTGGACAATGGTTTACCAAATAAAATTAATCAGTCTGTTCCTGATTGTTTTATAAGCGGCACCGATTATTATTACTTAGGTTACACTAAAACAAACACTATTCTCGAAAAATTAAGGTCAACATTAGGTCACGAGAAATTTATTGAAGGACTTACCTATTTTTTCCAAGATAATTATTTTGAAATAGCAGATTTAACAGATTTACAAAATGCATTTGAAACTGTTGTGGGAGAATCTCTTGATTGGTTCTTTTTTCCATGGTTTGATAATCCTTACCTTCCTAAATATAACTTTGTTAATGTAATATATGATGCTACGACTAAGATAATCAATATTACAATTGAAGATATCAATGAAAATTTAAATCCGTATAGTTATTCACAACAAGTTCCCCTTAATATTTTCAGCTCTGATTCAAGTATAATATTCTCTGATAACGAATGGATTAATAGTACAACTACTTTATTAATACAACTTGAAAAAACTCCCCAACGTGTAGTATTAAATTATTCTGATTTTGTTCTTGTCCAATTTTCAGGCTATAATATGGATTACTTAGAAACTACTGCTATAACAATTATAAATGGGCAACGACAACAAATTCCGGGTTATAACATTATATTTATTCTTCTTACTTTTAGTGCAATAGGGTTGATAATAATATCTAAGAAATCACTAAATTCTATAACTGAATAAATCTAATCTTTTTTTTTATTTAATTTCAAACAAAATTTAAACCCATAAAATTTCTTGGTTAAATTTAGAAAATGCCTTAAATCACTAATCTAAAATAAGAAAAATTAGCTAAAAAGATCTTCTTTGAAAAAATGTTGTACGCAATTCTCCATTTATTTTGAATTCTTTTATCATAAATGAAATTGTGAATATCTAATAAGAAAAAATAAATTATTTCATTAATTTCATAAACCAATAAGATTTAATGTAATATTTCAAATCAACAAAAATTTTAAATTTTTTCATTTCTTATATCTTATATTTTTATTGGTACACAGGTCTAAGTCCTGTTTTAAAGTGCCTAAGTCGTAATTCAGCTCTTCGCAGCATTATAAGTTGGGGATATCTCAAATTGTTTAGTTTTAGATTAAAAAAATTTAAATCCGGATATAATTCTTAATTATAAACTGGTTTTAATCCACTTTGGAAATGGCGTAGGTGTAATTTTTTCCCTCGAATTATTTTAACTTTAGGAATTTTTTCTTTATGATGATAAAGCTCTGTAATGGCAGCTACGGCATAATCAATATGTGAAGCAGAGTATACATTACGTGGAATAGCAAAACGGACCAAATTTAGAATACCATTCCTTTGTTCTGGAGTTTTATTATCCCATTCAAACGCAAAAGGCCCTAATTCGCACGCTCGAATCCCATAATGCCTTAATAATTCGATGGTAAAGCCTACACCGCCGAAATCATCGACCTTCATCTCTGTTCCCTCAAAAAATTTATTCATATTAATGTAAATTGCATGCCCTCCCGCAGGAAGTATAACGGGAATTCCATTTTGGGCAAGTTTCCTTGCGAAATCCCTAACCTGGTTTTTCCGTTCATTTAAATATGTTTCCTGTACAACTTCATACAAACCCGCTGCAAGGGCCATTATATCTCTCCCGGACATTCCACCATAAGAATCATTCCCGAAAGTTAGGATCTGCCGTTCTTTTAATTTAATTCCAATATCTTCATTAATGGAAAATTTAGTATGAAATATCCCTCTATCTTTAAAGAAAAATCCTCCACCAATATTTGCTAAGCCGTCTTTCTTGAAACTAATTGTAAATCCATCAACGTAAGAAAACATTTCTTTAACAATATAAGGTATAGAGCGATTCCTATACCCTTCTTCAAATTCCTTTATAAAATTAGCATTTTCAGAGAATCTGCAAGCATCTAAGAAAAAGGGAATATCATATTTTTTAGCTATTTCATGAACTTCCTTAATGTTGCTCATCGCAACTGGTTGACCTGCCGCAATATTATTTGTAATTGTTAAATATATTATAGGAATAAATTCTGACCCTTTCTCTTGGATAAACTTTTCTAATTTCATAATATCCATATTTCCCTTGAATGGGTTTCTTTTATCCATCTCATCATATGGAAAATCATCCAAAAGATTAGCCGAAAATAAGTTCACAGGGGATGAGCCATTCGCAACTATGTTTGC
>Ga0209976_10000968_pt1 | contig 17389 bp, 20 predicted proteins | sample SumtaG_FD_182806 | JGI IMG/M metagenome (GOLD analysis project Ga0209976, IMG submission 182806) | Deep subsurface microbial communities from Indian Ocean to uncover new lineages of life (NeLLi) - Sumatra_00157 metaG (SPAdes) (version 2) | ecosystem: Environmental > Aquatic > Marine > Oceanic >...
CCCACAAGTACTTAAAAAACAAGGGGTAGATATAAAACTCTTAGAAATAATGGGTCTAAAACCGCGAAAAAGATTGTTTAAAGAGTGGGAAGAACTAAATACTAAAATTAAGGGTTCAAAAAAAACTGTAAAAATTGCGATTTTAGGAAAATACTTCAATTTCGGTAAATCAGTTTTGGCCGATGCTTACATTTGTGTTATCGAGGCCATTAAGCATGCGGCATGGAAAAGTGGGAAAAAGCCGATAATTCAATGGTTTGATGTAGAGAGGTTCGAAGACAAAAACAAAATCGACAAAATCAAAAAAGATTTAAGTGAGTTTAATGGCATTATTGTTCCTCAGGGATGGGGAATTCGGGGCGTAGAAGGAAAAATTAAAGCAGTAAATTTTGCAAGAGAAGCAAAGATCCCATATTTGGGCCTATGTTTCGGTATGCAAATGGCAGCAATCGAATTTGCGAGAAACGTATTAGGGATAAAAGACGCAAACTCGGAAGAAGTAAAACCCAAATCAAAAAATTGCGTAATCCACACGATGAAGCATCAAAGAAAACTAATAAAAAATAGTAAGTACGGTGGAACTATTAGGTTAGGGGCATGGCCATGCAAACTAAACACAAAGTCCACTCTGTACAAAGCTTATAAAAAACATTCTCCTTCTCGTTTGAAGAAAAATATCGTAATGGAGAGGCATAGACATAGATACGAATTTAATAACAGGTACAAAAAGGGGTTCGAAAAAGCTGGTTTTATTATTTCGGGCACTTCTCCCGATGGAAAACTAGTGGAAGCAATAGAATTGCCAAAGAATGTTCATCCGTTTTTTGTAGGCACGCAGTTCCACCCAGAATATAAATCGAGGCCACTAGACCCACACCCAATATTTGTGGAATTTGTGGAACAAAGCGCTAATAACTAAACAATCTCTCTAATAACGTATGTGGTTCTAGAAGAAGATTCAAAGTAAGTTCTCATTAACAGTTCGCCTATCATACCCATCATCATAGACTGAACACCCACTATAACTAAAAGTACAGCCAAAATTAATAACGGCCTCCCACCAATACTCTGACCCATTAACTTCAGTACAAATAGGTAAAGGCATGCAAGTCCACCCAAACCAGTAACTATCGCGCCTGTAAATCCAAATAACCTCCCAGGCATAGCACTAAAGGGTTTTTTGGCGAAACGTAGCAAAAAGGCCAAAGTGACAAAATCCAAGGCCACCTTGATAGTTCGCTTATGGCCTTTATAATAAGATTCTCCGTAGTCCCTATCTTTAAAATCCACATCAAATTCAATTGTTTTCGCACCGTACAAATGAGCCAAAGCCGGTAAAAAGCGGTGCATTTCTCCGTAAAGTTTAATATTCTCAATAATCACCCTACGAAAACCCTTCATTCCAGATCCTAAATCTTTTATTTTTATTCCCGATATCCAAGAAGCTATTGTATTCGCTCCAGCGCTGCTGATTTTTCTTTGTACCTTTCCCCACCTGCCTACCCTGTTTGTGTTAACAAAATCGTAACCTTCATTCAAATACTTTATTACTTTACTTAAGTGGGAAGTGCTAGTTTCTAAATCTGCGTTTATCGTAAGAATGTGCTCACCCTTAGACAAATCAAAACCTGCTTGGTATGCGCAACTCTGACCAAAATTACCCATTAAATTAATACCTTTTATTTCTTTATGCTTTTTTGCATATTTGGAAATTACGTTCCAGGTATCGTCGGTGCTTCCGTCGTTAACTGCAATGATCTCAAATTCGCTACTCCTAGTCTTAATGAAATCCAATAGCTCGTCAAACATTCTGTTTATATTCTTTTCCTCGTTGTAGCAAGGGATAACTATTGATACAGATTTATTTTTTGCCATATTTTTTCCTTAAACCATTTTACCTCTTTTTTCAAACCTTCACTTGGAGGAGTTGTAGGATTGTATCCCAGTATTTTTCTTGCTTTGCTAACGTTAGCCCTCGTTTCTTTTTGATCTCCAACCCTTTTTGGAGCGGTTTCCATGTTTGGCGCTTCCCCCATAATTCCTTCAATTATTTTTAGTGACTCCCCCGTTGTGATAGCCTCTTCGGTTCCAAAATTAAATATCTCACCGTTGCACTTTTCCAAATTTTCCAAAACCAATACCATACCATCGATTATATCTCCTACGTATGTGTAACTTCTTATATGTTTTTTGCTTCCTTTATAAAACTTCAGCTTATATTCTGGGTTTAATATTGAATTAATAACCTGTGGAAATAGTTTCTCTGGGCGTTCTCTCTCACCATAAACCGAAAATAAACGCAAAGAACAAGCTGGGAAACTCTGATCCCTTTGATACGCCAGCACAAGTTGCTCTGCAGCCAATTTAGTCACGCCATAGTACGAGGTAGGCTTGGGAGCAGCATCCTCGGAGTCTGTCGCGTGGGCACCATAAACAGAAGATGTAGAAATGTTTACAAACATTTTGAGGTTCTTTGAATCTTTAAAGGCCTCAATTAATTTATGCGTAGCAACAAAATTATTTTTTAAGTATGCCTCAAAAGGCGTTTTGTCGCTTATACCGGGTTGAGCAGCCAAGTGAAAGACTACATCTATTCCGTTGATTAAATCTTTTAGTGGGTCCGCAGATAGATCCAGTCTTTCCACTTTTATGCCTTTGTCTATAAGATCCCTTTTGTTTAGATTTTTCAGTTCTAAAGAATAATAATCACTAATACTGTCTACACCCACAACATTGTGCCCAAGTGATTTTAATCGTTCGGCCAGATGAGAGCCAATAAAGCCCACTACGCCAGTGATTAAAACATTCATATTTAAACTATACCTTAAATTTTTTAGGTGGAGTGATGTTTGGTTCTCTCCCGTAAATTGGGTATTCTAATTCTCCAATCTTTTTTCTTCCCAACGCCCAATTAATCACGTTAGCAATTACGGCTCCAACTTTTAGTCCAGTAAAGGATTTACCTGGACCAAGGTTTGAACTAACTTTTTGAATATCTTTTGTACTTAACCCGTTTTCTCTAATCAAGTCTCTAATTGTACTGATAATATCAACGTCCCCACATTTCTTAGCAACTAACCTACTGTCTTTGTACAAAAAAACAGATTTATTATCTCTCACAGTTGAATCGATTTTAACTTCGTACATGGACCCTCCTAACGCCTTTTCCTTCGGTGCTAAAAATAAGATTAATTGCATCTTTTGGCAATAGCTTTTCAATAAGCTCTGGCCATTCAATTATATTTATTGCCGAGTCATCCTCAAACATTTCCTCCAAACCAAGATCCTCGATCTCATCACTATTGGTCAATCGATATAGATCTATGTGATTCACAACCATCTTGTTTCCGATATATTGTTTAGCGATTACAAATGTAGGACTTTGAACCCTAGAGCTCAATCCCAACGCTTCTATCAAAAACCGAGTAAAAGTTGTTTTACCACTACCAAGTTCCCCATATAACGCTACCGTCATACCAGGCTTTATTTTTTTTGCTATACGCCTAGCAAACTCTTTAGTTTCTTTGGGAGAATGTGAGAGTATCTCCATAAAACCAACGCTGCTAAAACAGCTCCAAAACTATCTACTACCACATCAAAGAAAGATGAAGATCTGTAAAGAATAAAACTCTGATGAAACTCATCTAATACACCATATAAAACAGTTAGTGCGATCGAGATAGGTATGCTTTTAGTGGGTTTATAAAATGATAAACAAAGCATGAAAAAAAGAATGAAGTGACCGTTGATATGATATGCCTCTCTACCCAATCCAATATAATCAATTGTAGGTCCCGAAATGGAAGACAGCAAAAAAATAGATGCCATAATTAATATCGATAACCACCATTTTTTCACTTTGCCATTCTAACATTTTTGATGAATAAACCGCCAAAAAACGCAAGAGCAAGTATCTCGAAACTAAGGATTGTTCTGTACAGATCCAGTTTTAATCTTTTTTTAGTACTATTACCTCGATTTAATAAACTTATTTCTTTGTCGCTTACCAACTTCTGGTTTACTTTCTCAATATAAGCTTCGTGCGACTTCTTACTCCAAACGTTGTACGGCGATGTTAAATACGTTTTTAAATTTGTTACATCTTTTACTTCAAATTGGATTGAAATTTTCTCTAGACTTAATGATGAAAATCTAAGTTTAATTTCCTTCGTAAGTTTCGGTAAATCGTTCCAAAGCGCGTTATTAGAAACCCACTTATCTTTCTCTTTATTGAAAATCTCAACCAATCGATCTTCTGATTTTGGCCTAATTAAAAATCTAGTCTCGTTTAGATCATGTAGAACATCAACATATAAAATACCGTCATCTTTTATAGTATTGGTTCGAAATTTCATATCAAGAGAATCGCCGGCAAAACAGGTTCTCATTAACAATAATAAAAGAAGCGGAAATATTTTCCTCATGTAATAAAAAGATACTTAGCGTTAAGTTTTTTTCAACAGTGCGAATTCTAATAAAAATAGAATCACCTTAGATGCCAATACAAAGTCATATAGTCGTTGTCGTGGAATATAAAAACACCATTGCCTCCATCTCCCAAACAATTTCTGCAAAAGTACGCTTCCCCATCCTCAACCGCGTATACCGGAGCACCATACGAACCAAACATGTCATAGGCGGGATGTGGTTTTCCACCGTATAACCTAGATGACCAGCAAGTGGTTCCAAAACCCTGCGAAACAGTTGGGCTATCAATAGGCCACTTCCAAGAACCTTTACCAACATCTCTGTATCCTGGAGATTCGCATCCAGTATTCCAATAAACATTTTTTTTCTTAAGCATATCTTTGGGATTTATATAATCAGAATAATACCAATCCCAACCATCGATATCATCAAAAGAAGAATACCTATATACACCCAAGTGCAGATGTTCTCCTTGGGAGTACCCCGTATCACCTTGGTACCCAATAACCGATCCCTTTTTAATTCCCTCACCATCATGATATTTAAGAATATCAACTGCACCTGTAATCTGGGCCAATTCTTTTTCCGCCTCTCTAAGAAGTTTCTGATATTTCTCTTCGTCGTTTTGAGTAATTTCTAGTAATCTTTTTTTCTCATTTTTTTGGCCATCCAACTGACTTTTGTATGCATCCAAATTTGCCTTCTCAACCTCAAGTTTATTCTTTAAAGCTACCTCTTCCTCCTTCTTTTTTTCGAACAAACTTTTTTGGGTGTTATAACTCCTTTTTGTCCGCTCCATTTCATTGAGAAGTTTTCTATCTTGTATCTCGATAAATTTTAGATATTCCACTTTTTTCACTAAGCTGCTCATAGTGGAAGAACCAAAAATCACTAACATTGGATTTATTTCACGGGTTTTGTACCTTTCTCTAGCCCGAATATTAAGTAACTTCCTTTGATATTCTATTGACTCTTTTAAACGATCTATTCTTTTTTCCAAATCTTTGATTTCTTCTTCAAGTTTAATAATTTGTTTTTGTGTTCTGCTAATTTGAGCTAACGAGTTTTGAATCCGAGCTTCGGTAAGACTTATTTGAGTATTCATGTATGAGATTTCGTTCTCTAGTGATTTCGCTTTTCCTTCCAAATCATCAAGCTTTTCCTTATACTTCTCGATCTTTTTTTCTAAATCATCAGTATCCACCTGGTCTGTATCCTCTGCCCAAACAATCCCAATAACCAATACAGGGATTAAGAGAATCAAAAACGTTATCTGAAGAAGCTTTATATTCATACCTTAGAATTTAAGATATTTCTTGAGGGCAATTGTACTACCAAGATATCCTAATAAACCTCCGGATAGTATTAAAATAATGGCTAAGCACACAGAAAAGATTATTGGATTAACCGAAACGCTGTGAATAAACCCAAAGGCTAAATCTTTAGTTAATAAACCGGATACAAAAGATACCGTAAAGGCCAAAACGTACACCGAACTAGCAATTGTTGAAGACACTAAACCGTATAGCAAGCCTTTTCTTACGAAAGGGGCTCTTAAATAATCTTTAGAGGCTCCCACTAACCTCATAATTTCCAGTTCGGGACCCTGCATGTGTATTCTCGACCTAATCGTTGAGACGACAACTGAGTAGGAGACAAGCAAAAAAATTCCAACCAACACAAAACCAACAATATAAGCGGTACTACTCCAAAATCTAAACGTTTCAATTACATCCTTAAAATAACGTACCTCTTCTACACCCACAAAAGAGGAAAATTCCTCTGAAAGCTGTGATAAATCCACAATGTTTTTTGCTTTTACCTCTAAACTTGCCGGTAAAATACTCGCCGTTACAGACTCTAACAAAGCCTTTTCATCCTTATTCATTTCAGTAAATATCTTGAAGGCGTCTTCTTTCGATACGTATTTTACTTCTTGAACTCTAACATCATTTTCAAGATTCTGTTTTAAGCTTAAGATGTTTTCTTCTACAAAGTCGTCTTGGAAAAAAATGGTTATTTGCGCTTGATTTTCCAAATATCTTAAAGCAGTTTGGGTTAAAGTTACCACGGATATAAAAAGCCCAAGAACCAAAAAGGCGATTGTCATTACCAACATGTTCGATGCATCGTGTAATTTATCTTCTTTTCTTCTCTTAAAAAGTTTAATCCGCATACTTTCCTCCCTTTTTGTCTGAAGTTATCTTTCCGTTCTCAATCCTAATGACTCTTTTCTTTGCCTTGTTAACAATGGTCTCATCGTGGGTTGCCATAATCACGGTTGTTCCCAAAGAATTAATCTTCTGTAAAATTTTAACCACCTCATTAGATGATTTTGGATCAATCATTCCCGTTGGTTCGTCTGCTATCAAAACATCTGGTTCGTGCGCTAGCGCCCGTGCGATGGATACTCGCTGTTTCTCTCCACCCGAAAGTTGGTATGGATATTTTTTACCTTCTTTGCTTAAACCAACCATATTTAAAACATTCGGTACAATTTCCTTAATCTCTTGTTTCGAAGACTTTACTACCTCTAAAGCAATGGCGACATTTTCAAAAACAGTTTTAGAATCTAACAACTTATAATCTTGAAAAACAACTCCAATTTTCCTTCTCAATTGATGTAAATCTTCTGGCTCAATTTCCAAAATATTTTCTTCATTAAATAATATTTTTCCAGAATCTGGCAGCTCTTCCCTTATCAATAATTTGACTATGGTTGATTTTCCAGCACCCGAAGGACCTACTAAAAACACAAACTCTCCGTTATTTACACATACATCAGCTTTATCTAGCGCCTTGCGCCCATCGTACTCTTTAGTTACGTTTTTAAACTCAATCTGAATCATTATCTATAATAATTTCCTCCACCAATAAATAGTCCTCGCCACCGAACGTCTTTCGCATTTGTCCCGAAACTGTCACAAATAAACCCTCAACAATTGATAGCTTTTCATCTTCGGCCTTTAATAAGATTATATCCTTTCCGTCACTGTCGGAAAGCACATATTCAATTCCCTCCTCCTCATAAAAATCTGCGCCCATGAATGATACTTTTCCAGAGCGAAAATTAACTAACGTCTCTATTTCCTCCGTTTCAACATATTGTTCATCTTCTGTTAATGTTTTATTTATAAAATAGGTCCGAATGGGGATTGCAAAAGCAAAAAAAATCATCAAAAAAGAGAGCAAATATAGTAGTGGTTTACCTTTAATGTGGGCAAGCATAGCTGCAGAGATTATAACAAAATGCTAAGAAAAACCGAATTGTTAACAAAAATCGCAGATAGAATTCAGACCACTTATTATCTATTCGACAAGGAAAAAAAGACTCTGTTACCGATCGTTTCTCCCGACAAAAAGGATCCGTCTGCACACAATACAATTTTGAAAATATTAAAAGCTTTTAACTCGGAGATTCTAAGTATAAGAATTTCCCACATTAGAAAAGAAACCTACCACGTTTATGTGAATGTTGAATTTAATGGGAAATTGATAGAAATAAACGCAGATGTTTCAGACGCACTGACACTCGCTCAGCTTAAAAAGGTTCCAATATTTCTCGACGAGTCATTACTAAAAAAGTGTGGGATAAAAATTACACGAAAACTGCTTGAGGAAACGCTATTTATCTAAATATTCAGCAATATTCGCCTCGTGTTCCGCTAATACTTCCGAATAGTGGGTCTCACCAGACTCGTCTGTTAAATAGTAATAAAAATTTGTAGGCTCATAATTAAGAACCGCTTTAAGAGACGAGATGCTTATACTTGAAATTGGGACCGGTGGTAAACCTATATTTTTTCTTGTATTAAAGGGGCTATCGATATCTAAATCTTCAAACGTGAGCCCACGTTGCCACCAATCAGCAGAATTAACGTCAATGTTCTCTGTACACAGGTTGATTCGATCTGGCGAACAGTAATTTTCCACATTGGCCACGACATATTGTGTGGTCGCATCGGCCTCCAGCTTCATACCCTCCCTCCACCTTTTTATCAAAATTCCAGCCACGAGTCTTCGGTCATCATCTTTTACCACTTCTCTTTCAACAATAGATGCAATAATTACCGCCTGTTTACTACTCAGTCCCGAGGATTCCAAGTATTCTTTTGATAACAGTTCCTTAGTTCGCCTGTCAAAAACCTCCCTCAAATGCGTCACAATCTCCTTTGAAGTCACGTCCCGACTGAATATGTATGTGTCTGGAAACAAATATCCCTCAGATCTCTCGGCTTTCTCCATAAATTGCTTGTAAGTAACGTCTTGATAAGTTTGGGAAGCTTTTCGCGCAAACTCTTCTATCCGCCAACCCTCCAAAAAAGTGATCTTTTCGTCGAGCGTGCCGTGTTGAAAAAGCTGTGCTAAATCTTGTATGGACGATCCAGCCTTTACTGTGTAGATTCCAGCTTGAATATTTTTATCTACTTTGTTAATCACAGCAAAAAAACTAAAAAGAAATCTGGAATTAATAGCACTTTCTTGATAAAGATTCTCCGAAATTTCAGACAAGCTCTGACCCTTTTTTATCTCGAAAGTAACTTCTCTCGACGTTTGAGACGGCCTCTTAACAGCAAAATCATAATACAGATAGAAAAGTGGTGGTAAAACTACAAATAAAAATATTAAAGATATAATCGTTACTTTTATTTTGGATTCTCTCGATAGAACATGAAATTTTTTTGGATCTAGCTCATCTGACACACGCCAATTGTAGCACAGGGGGTTTTGTAAGATTAAAAGCCGGTATTATGGTAAAATCTGCCTGCAGGAAAATGGCTAATCGCTCAGCTTAGCTGGGAGGAAAGTCCAGACTGCGTAGGGCAGGGGGATGGAGTGTAAGCTCTGACCGGTAACGGCTGGTGTTCTACTAAAGAAATTTGGTGGAAACAGAAGATGAATCAACATTTTCTGAGAGCAACAGAGACGAGCTTTTTCCTAAATCGCGCCTAGCGCGATACGGAGAATGTGTGAAACGGGCAATCCCACCCCGCAGCAACCCACGAACTTACCGCTTAAGTCGGCCCGGCAAGGTATAAAGATGGGGCATAGATAGATGATTGGCTTAAAAACAGAATCTGGCTTACAAGTTTCCTGCGTTAAGTGGTTACTTTGAACGAACGAGCACCCTCCTTAGGATTATCGTCCCTATCATCGTTGTTGGTATAGCGAGAACTGCTCCTATAATCCCAAAAAACTCACTCCCGACTAGAAGCGCTAAAAGAATAATTAGTGGGCTAAAACCGGAAACCTTCTGCATAATCTTTGGAACCAAAATATTATTTTCCAATTGCTGAATGACAAAAAATAACACAACCACACCAATCCCCTTGATAGGAGCGTCAGCAAACCCAACAATAGCCGCCAATACAGCTGAGATAATTGGACCTAACATAGGAACGATTTCTAGTAACCCCGAAACCAAACCCAAAGCCAATGGATAATCTACATCCAAAATTATCAAACCAACCGTGCTTACAGAACCCACAATAAACATTAACAAAAGTTGGCCTTTCACCCACTGACCAATACTCACCTCAATCTCCGAAAGCGTGTCACTAGCTCCCTTTCTAGTTTTATCGGGGAAAAAAGAAAGAAATCTCTCTTTGAGATTCTCCCAGTCTAAGGACATATATATAGAAATGATTAGTATGCTAAAAACCATGACCAAATTAGAAAAAACCGAAAGTGTGACAGAAAGAACTCCGCCGGAAACACTTGCGAGCTGTTTTACTATCTCATCCATGGAACTATCTAACACGGTACTAGAAAGGTTTATTTTTCTAAAAAAACCAGACAACACTGTAAAAAGATTGGATATCTGAGAAAGAACTGGTGGAAGACCTACTGTTAGCACAGCTATCAAACCAATTACCAACAATAAATAAGAAATTACCACGGCTAAACTTCTAGATACGGGCTTATTAAGAAAAGTTTTACTTCTGATGTAGTTTACAAGATGCTCCGTTGAAATAACAATAAGAGTGGAAACAAGAAAAATACCAAATATTGGCCCTAAACGATAAAAAACATATCCCGCTAAAATAAGGAGAAAAGCGAACAATATAGTCTTAAACGAAATTATTATTTCCTTATCCATTTTCAAATAAAGTATATACTCTCTTCTCAAATCCGTCATTAGAGACGTTTACCCATACTACGTGCGGCATTTTTTTAAAATAAGTAAGCTGTCTTCTAATATAGGCGTGAAGATCAAATTTTGCTCTTTCAATACCCTCCGCCTCTGAAATATTCCCCAGAATCGTTTTCGCAGCAGATTTATAAACTAATCCGTTTAGTTTGCGTGATTTGGAATATTTAGATTTCAACAATTTCTCTGTCTCATCTATCAAACCATTCTTCCAAACAAAATCAAACCAACGATCGGCCCTATCAAATAAAAAATTATTACGAGCGGTTAAACCAATAAACTTATATTTAATATCCGATAAATAGGGTAGGGGAATGCTGGAACTTTTTCCCGATACGTTTTTCTCGATTGATCTGATCAGTCGAACTTTGTTTTTAGTATCAACACGTTCGTACTCCTTTAGATTTAACGACATCAGTTTTTTCTGTAGTTCTGTTAGTGGTAAAGACTCAAGTTCTTTCCTAAGAATAAAGTCGGGTTTTGTGTTTGAAGGCTTAATACGACCTGTAAAAATATCTATATAAAATCCGGTTCCTCCCACTAATATAACCTTTTTTCCCCTACTAATAATGTCTCTTGCCTTTTCCAAACTGAAAATAGCAAAATCATAGGCTGAAAAAAATTCGTCTGGGTCAACTAAATCGTACCCCCAAATATCAATGGTATCGAGAGTCCATTTATTCTTCCCCAAAACCACTTTTTGAGAAGCATTAGTAGGTGACTTTCCAGTTCCAATATCCATAAACTTGTACACCTGTCGCGAGTCAGCAGAAATGATCTCTCCACCATACTTTTTACACAAACCTAACGCTAACGTAGTTTTTCCAGAGCACGTTGGTCCCAATATAATAGTTACGGTTTGTTTTGTTTCCATATTTTTGTTAGATAAAAATGGCGTCGTTTTTTTTCTTTTAAAGACACGTCATTCTTATATTTTTTTTTGGCAAATGTGCCTTCACGAGGAGAATACATCGAAATAAAAGCCACAGGAAATTTTACCTTTTTAAACAAATTAACGGTATCCATAAATTGTGTTTTCGTTTCGCCAGGAAAACCAACGATCGCGTCCGTTCCGATTTCTATTGAAGGCCTGACAAATCGTAGCGAGTTTATTAAATTTATAAACTCCTCGATTGTGTGGCGTCTGTTCATTTTAGTAAGGATGTCGTTATTCCCAGATTGTACTGCGATGTGAAGATAGTTAGATATTTTCGGAAGCCTAAACACTTCTACTAAATCTTGTGTAAAATCAAAAGGATTAGAAGAAATAAACTCAATCTTTTTAATTCCTTCTAACTCATGGATTTCCCTTAACAAATCAGCAAAAGGCAGTTTTTGCTTACTTCCAACACGAATGTTAAATTTTTCTCTTTTAGATAATCCCCACGAATTAACATTCTGACCACACAAAAGAATTTCTGTGATCCCGAAATCAATAGATTTAGTTATATCCTCAAGTATATCTCCCCTACTCCGGGATGTCTCCTTGCCTCTAGCATAAGGAACAACACAATATGTACAAAAATTATCGCATCCAGAAGATATATTTATGTACGCCCCGGGCTCGGCCCGGCCCGGGCCGAGCCCGGAACGCAAGTAGTAATCTACAAACTTTGTCCTATTCTCCAGGGACTTAATGTCATACCTCTTCCTATCCCCTCGAGCACTTCCAACCATACACCCGGTTAAAACAATTTTGGGGCGTTTTTTCATCTTTGACACGAGTTTTCCAAAACCGTAAACTTTGTCTTCGCTTTTTTGCCTTACAGAACAGGAATTAATTATGAATAAATCTATGTGTGGAAATACTTTTTCTATTATTTCCTTATTATCTTTTACGTTTACGTCAATGTATCGTTCGTATCCAAAAGAGCTAAGTAGTGAGGATAGTCTTTCCGAATCTGCAACATTCGCCTGACATCCAAACGTTTTTATAAAATACTTTTTTCTCTTGATCACAGGAAGATTATATTACCGGTTCGCCGTTTTTTATATTTTTTTCGGGAATAATAAAAATAGGTTTTGAATTTTCTTCAGACATCAACACCATGCCCTGAGACTCCAATCCCATCATCTTTCTCGATTGTAAATTAACAATAAAAACACATTTTTTTCCGAGAAGATCTTCAAGCAAATACCACTCAGAAATTCCACTCAAAATCTGTCTGGATCCTAAATCACCAAAGTTTATTTCAAGTTTTAACAATTTTTTTGATTTCTTTACATTTTCGGCACTTACTACCTCCCCTACTCGAATATCTAGTTTAGAAAAATCGTCGTATGAAATTGTCTTTTTTATACCTTTCATGTTCGTTGACTATACCCCATTTTTCCTATAGTATCCATATGTTATGCCAAAAAGAACGTGGCAACCGAAGAAACGTAAACGCGTAAGAAAACATGGTTTTTTAAAAAGGATGTTGACTCCTGGTGGAAGAAATATTCTTAAAAGAAGAAGGGCAAAAAAAAGAAAACGACTAGCTGTAACTTTCAGCACTAAATGATGCTTAATAAGGAAAATCGTCTTAGAACCAGATTCGAGTACAAAATCTCCAAAAAATACGGAAAACATCTTTCAGGTAAGTATTTTCACCTCTATGTTCTTAAACCAAAAAATTATCAAAAGGATACGAAGGTGGGCATTGTTATTTCTAACAAAGTAAGCAAAAGTGCCGTAAAGAGAAATAGACTTAAACGGTTGTTTAGAGAAGCTATCAGAGACAATATGACACGATTAGAAAATAGGTCGTTATGGATAACCGTTTATCCAAAAACAAGTTCTCTTGAAAAATCTTATGAAGAAATTAGCACTGATGTTACTCAGGTTTTACAAAAAGTACCTCTCTCCTAAAAATTTTGGGATACGAACATGTAGGTTTGATCCCAGCTGCGCTACATACACAAAAGGGGCCGTGGAAAAATATGGGATTTTTAAAGGCATCATTATGGGAACATGGAGAATTTTGCGTTGTAATCCGTTTTCGAAGGGAGGTTACGATCCAGTAGAATAAATTCTGGTAAAATGTTGCTTATGCTCTCTATAGCTTGGAATACACTCTTAGTGAACCCGATATTGAATATACTTATTGGCCTCTTCAAAATAAGTGGAAGTCTTGGAGTATCTATAATTGGTCTAACTTTTATTATTAAAGGTATATTGATACCAGCAACCTTACCGACAATTAAAAACATGAAGAAGCAACGGGAATTACAACCAGAGCTCAATAAAATTAAAAAGAAACATAAAAACGATAAAAGAAAGCAAGCAGAGGCCCAAATGGAGCTTTTTAAAAAACACGGGATTAATCCAACTTCTGGATGTTTAACCCAAATCGTAACACTTATTGTGATAATCGCATTATTTAACGTAATTAGGAGCTTCGCCCTCAATGGAAACATTTCTTCGATAAACCCGCTTTTGTATTTTGATATTTTACGCTTTAACGAATACGACATTTTGGATACTACTTTCCTTTATTTAGATTTGGCCAAACCCGACCCCTTTTACATCATGGGCACGGTTTCAGCGCTTCTTCAGCTTATCGCGACAAAAATGACGATGCCACTTATTAAAAAGGCCGAGAAAGTTGCAAAAAAGACTCCTGAGAAATCTGATGACATGGCACTAATGATGCAACAACAATCAATGTATATGATGCCTATTATGAACTTTATTTTTGGAATTACTCTTCCCTCTGGAATAATGCTTTATATTGTTACAACCACAGTATTTACAATAGTTCAAAACTATTTTGTAAGTGGGCTTGGTGGGCTTAAACCCTGGATTGAAAAGCTAAATTTTGGTAAAAATGTTACCAGTATATGAGTGAGCAACTAATCGAAAAGAAATTAAGCGAAATCTTTGGGTTTTTGGATGTAAGTCCTGAAGTGGAAATAACTCCGCAGGAGGAGGAGGGCTACAATGTTTTTATAGAAGGCCCCGATTTAAACTTTTTAATCGGGCGTTATGGAAGGGGTTTGGATGCTCTTCAAACAATTCTAGGATTGATGCTTTTTAAAGAAACTGGCGAATGGATAAGAAACTCTGTAGACATCAACGGGTACAGACAACGAAGAGTTGAAAAACTGCAAGATATGGCAAAAGGGTTTATCGATCGAGTTAGGTTCTTTCAAAACGAAGTAATGTTACCTCCCATGGCTCCGTGGGAAAGAAGACATGTACATATATTTATTTCTGAATACGAAGACATTGAATCCGAAAGTGTAGGTGAAGGTAGAGATCGGAGAGTAACTTTAAGAATCAAGTAGAATTGCTTCTTTTTATAAATAAATCTTTTAGAATAAAACAATGAAATTTTCTGTATTACAAGAAAACTTTGCCAAGGGATTGCAAATCATTTCTAGAGCAACTCCCACAAAAGCCTCTTTACCTGTACTATCCAATGTTCTTATTGTGGCAAAGAATGGATCTATAGGTCTTTCCGCTACAAATCTTGAGACAGCGATCATAACTAAAATCGGAGCATCAATAGACAAAGAGGGATCTGCTGCCGTACCTGCCAAACTCATTAAGGATTTTGTTACAAACCTACCGCCAAATACTATTAAAGCAACGTTAAAGGATCACGTTCTGCATCTTCAGTCAGACAAAACAAAATCTAGATTCAATGGTGTAAACCCGCAAGATTTTCCTGTCCTACCAGATAGACCTAAAAAGGCTAAGTATATTGAGCTATCTCCAGAAGATTTGATACTAGTGGCAGGAACAGTAGCATTCGCAGCAGGAAACGATGTGAGTCGTCCGGTATTAACCGGCATTTACCTTAAGTATAGTAGGGGTAAACTTATAGCAGCCTCCACAAACGGGTTTCGACTTTCGGAAAAGAAAATAAAAGTACAAGGTAATTCCGATAGTTTTTCTACAGTGATTCCGGCAAAAACGTTTCTTGAGGTGGCGAGAATATTTGGAAACAGTGAGGAACCAATTAAAATCGTTGTTAATGAAGACGAAAATCTTACAAGTTTCTTCGCCGACGACACTTTTGTAACAACTAGAATGTTGGAAGGACAATATCCCGACTATAATAAAATTATTCCAAAGGATTCTTCTATCAGTGCTGTTTTTTCGGCTGAGGAGTTTTTAGAGGCTGTAAAATTAACTAGTATTTTTGCAAAAGAGAGTAACAGTACGATAAAACTGCGTTTAGATCCGGAGGGTGAAATAAAAGTTGTTTCTCTTTCTGGAGAAACTGGCGAACACGAAAGCACGTTTCCAGCAGAGATAGATGGAAAATTGATGGAAATCGCTTTTAACTCAAAGTATCTACTAGATTTCTTAAGTAATGTAAAACCCAATCAATTAACACTTACCGCAACGGGAAACACCTCTCCGTGTGTAATTACACCAGACAATCATCGGGACTTTCTACATATAGTAATGCCTGTTCAACTTTGATTTCCTTATCTTTTTGGAAATGTTTGCTTGTCACCTAGGTTAATTGTACCTTTTTGAAGTTTTGTGTCTTTCTGATCAAGATTTTGAACCGACTCAAGAATCCTTTCGGACACAGTTTTCTGGTTTGGTTTACCATGAGTTTGTTTCTTTTGTGAAGTAGTAACTGGTTTTATCTGTGGAGGTGAAACAATTTTGGATTGAACAGGTTTGTATTGTTTATATACCGATTTTCTCTCAAGACGTTGTTCCTTAGGTGTAGCTTTTTTTTGCTCTCGAAGTTTTAACAGTTCCTCGGGGTTTGTTGTTACCAGTTTGTGTTCGGCTTCGGATGCTACCACACCCATCGCAACGTGGTTGCTTCCTGCAAAAAATAAACCATCTCCCACCGCTGCCGCGAGTAAAAATCTTTTCTCTCCCTCGGATAGATAAAACACTTCGGACACCTGTCCTATTGCTGCTGGATGTTGTTTAAATAAAACCTGAATAGACGAGTTGGTCACAATGGCTTTTCCGTACACGGACTTAAGAAAGTCGTCTACATCCTGGGTAATTGTTGTAAGCCCCAAGTAATATTTTCTTGCTCTTTTTGCAATACCATAAATAAAACGTGCGCTATCTTCATTTTCAAGCAAGTACCAAGCTTCTTCTACAATTAATGTACGTTTTTTTAGATCTTTTTTGATCGTGGTCCACACAAAATCTAAGATTATATAAAACGCAATTGGTCTCAAGGCCTCCTCCAGGTTTTTAGTGGAAAAAACTGTCATTTTACCCTTAAGATCTATTGTTGATTGAGAATCAAATATTCCTGCCATTGAACCACGAATAAATTTCTCAAGCCTTTCTGCCATTCCTCTAGATTCTGGAGCATCACCACCTAGAAGAACTTTGTACAAATCCTCCATAACTGGCGGCTCTCTAGACATCTGGGTTTCTGGATCAGTAGTTACCCCCTTTAATCTATATGTTTCGATCAAAGCTTTATCTAGCAACGACTCTTCTGTCGGAGTTAAACTTCCTAACATTAATTTCAACAACGTATGTAGTGACAGTACTTTTTGACCTAACTCGTTCTCCCCCTCTACAGCAATTCCAGATAAATCAAATGGGTTAATTTTTGAGGAAGAGCTAGCAGAAAAATCGATATAGTTACCACCCACCGCATCACATAAAGACCTATATTCCTCCTCTGGGTCGATTACTAACACTTCTGCACCAAAAACCATCAAACGCAATGCTTCAAGCTTAACAAAATAAGATTTCCCCGCCCCAGATTTTGCAAAAACCACTGTGTTTGCGTTTTCTAGAGAAAATCTATCGAAAATTATTAGGGACCCGTTGTGTTTATTAATTCCGTACATAATCCCCTCATCCATTGTGAGGTTTGAAGATGT
>Ga0209976_10000970_pt1 | contig 17360 bp, 19 predicted proteins | sample SumtaG_FD_182806 | JGI IMG/M metagenome (GOLD analysis project Ga0209976, IMG submission 182806) | Deep subsurface microbial communities from Indian Ocean to uncover new lineages of life (NeLLi) - Sumatra_00157 metaG (SPAdes) (version 2) | ecosystem: Environmental > Aquatic > Marine > Oceanic >...
CCACCTGTCCCGCCGTTCTGGGGCAGCCGGGTGGTGACGGACGTTCCCCTGTCGAAAGTAGTGCCGTATATCAACCGGGTGGCCCTTTTTCGCGGGCAGTGGGGGATGAAGAAGCGGGGCAAGACGGCCGAGGCATACAACCGCCTGGTCAGTGAGACCCTGGAACCAACCCTGCAACGGCTGGTCCAGCGAGCACAGCAGGAACAACTGCTCCAGCCGGCGGTGGTGTATGGCTACTTCCCGTGTAACTCGAAAGGAGATGCCGTTCATGTTTACACCCGTCCCGAGGACACCGCGCCCCAGTTGACCATTGACTTTCCCAGGCAGGCCGAGGAAAACGGCCGTAGCATCGCAGACTTTTTCCAGCCGGTGGACAACGGCCGGAAGGATGTGCTGGGAGTCCACCTGGTGACGGTAGGTTCCCAAGCGACTGAGGAAGCCCGGCGGCTTTTCGAGGCGGACGAATACAGCGAGTACCTGTATTTCCATGGATTTGCCGTGGAAGCCGCCGAGGCCCTGGCCGAATACTGGCATAGGGAAATTCGCCGGGAGCTGGGTATCGACGGTAAGGATGGGCCTGATATTCCTTCCCTGTTTCGCCAGCGCTACCGGGGCTGTCGCTACTCCTTCGGCTACCCCGCCTGCCCCCGGCTGGAAGACCAGGATCACGTCTTCACCCTCCTTAAACCCGAGCGCGTCGGTGTATCACTTACCGAGGAGTGGCAGCTGGTACCGGAACAGTCCACCTCCGCGATTATTGTACACCACCCGGCGGCAAAGTATTTTTCGGTGTGAAAATGAATCCCGGATCAATATTAATGCCCGTATTGACGAATCATCTGTTTCAGGGCTTGGGCAACATTACTTATTGAAAAATAGTGTGTATAAGCCAGGGAAGAGAAAAATGTTAGACCGTAGTTGCTTTTTATATTAATATCCTATATAATTAGGTGCCGAATATTCTAAATTCCTGGTGCCTTAGTCATGATTAACTATCAAGTCATCACGTCCCGAGGCAAACCCCGCTTTGCGGTAGTGGAGTATCAGACCTTCCTGAAGCTCCTCGAGCAGGTTGAGGAGCAAAAGAAGGAACGATCGACCGTTCAGCGCACCCGTCGGCGGAAGGAGCCTACAGCCAGCGAGCTTACGCAGCTTATGCGCATCAGCCCCATCAAGGGCTGGCGGCTGTTCCGCAACCTGACGCAGTCTGAACTGGCGGAGAAGACGGGGCTCAAACAGACTCACGTGAGTCTCATGGAGGCTAACAAGATCAAGCCGCGGGAGAATACGCTAAAAAAACTGGCTGAAGCCTTAAACTGCGACGTCGACGACCTGACCGTCCGACGCCCGTAGTTCCCGGCCGGCTGGAAGTGGCTGCTGCATTAACTGTTGCGCTACCTTATTTTCGATATTGAGACTATTCCCCTGACCGGCTTGCCTGAGCCCCTGGAGCTGGAAGTGGCCCGCCGCACAAAACGCGAGGTGGAAAGGGGGGAACTGGAACCGCCTGAAGCGGAGAGTCTGGTGCGCTCGGTATCGCCGTTTTTCGGACGCGTGCTGGCTATCGGGATGCGCCTCTACGACGACAAGACCGGTGATAACAAGGACAAGGTTATCTCGGAGGCGACCGAAAAGGACACACTTCAGCCCTTTTTCGAGACCGTCAACCATCCCGCCTCCCAGGACCTGCGGTACGTGCACTTCAACGGCCTGGGATTCGACGTGCCCTTCCTCATTATCCGGGCCGCCATGCACGGCATTGCCATCAGCAGTTATCGCTTCCTGAATCAGCGGCGCTTCAGCTACGACCCCCACGTCGACATTATGCAGTTTCTCTCGCGCTGGGGCCGGGAAGGTGTGAGCCTGGACCTGGCCTGCCGCAGCTTCGACATCCCCTCACCGAAGGAGGGGGAAGTCAAGGGCGAAACGGTGGCCGCCGCCTTTGAGCGGGGCGAGCTGGAGGCGGTGCGGGAATACGTCATGCGGGACGTGGAAGCGACCTACCAGCTGTTCCTGAGGATTAAGGGGTATCTGTAAACTTATACCCAGCCGCTAGTATTCGGGCTCATCGCCCCTTAAGAAAAGATAGTGCCACAACTTTTAATAAGGCCCGCTCTAATGAAAGCAAGCTTTCTTAAGGAGGCTGCTTGTTCGCTATTCCTTTACTACCGTACATTGCTTAGCAGCCACTCATACAGCTCCGGATTGTCATAGGTCCTGGTCCAGGAATCGTGGTCGGCGTCGGGGTAGATTGTCAGGCGGGGGCTGCCGCCGCAGCGCTTGATGGCTGCCACCATTTTCTCCGACTCCTCCGGTAGCACTAAGGGATCCTTCGCGCCGTGAAAAATCCATACCGGAAGATCCTTGAGGCGGCGGGCCAGATAGGGTTTCCCACCACCGCAGATGGGAGCGATAGCTGCGAAACGCTCGGGCTGGGCCAGGGCCAGGCTAACTCCACCTCCTCTAAACCGGGTGGTTTAGCACACCCCTTTCCCCGCCTGATCCTGATGACAAGGCGGGTTAGTGTAAACTTCAATCTGGCTGCAGGCCGTACCATCGGAATTAGTTACGAAGGTGACCATCATGAAGTCCGTTGTTCGTGGTCTGTTGTACGTGATCAGGTACCATCTACGATGGTGATAAATTAATTACGTAAAGACGTCCAAGTATTCATACCTTCAGGGTAAGAAAAAATATTCTGTTGCACCTCTAAATCAGCCGTAAAAGGATGAGTAACACATTAAGTTCGGGCGGATTACCGTTGATCCCCGGGTATGCATCGGAAAACATAAAAAGGAGTCCATAATGAATATCTACGCAGGGAATTTGTCCCACGAGGTAACGGAAGAAGATTTACAGCAGGCTTTTGAAGCCTTCGGGAAGGTCGAATCCGTCACTATTATAAAAGACAAGTTCACCGGGGAATCAAGAGGATTCGGATTCGTGGAGATGCCCGCTAAGGCTGAAGCCCAAGCAGCGATCGACGGTCTGAAGGATACGGAGTTGAAGGGACGAGCGGTTAATGTTAATGAGGCGCGGCCTCGTGAAGACCGTAAAGGAGGGGGCGGAAGACGAGGTGGTGGGCGGCGCTTCTAGCAGGTAGCACTCAGAAAAACAGGGTCAGAGTAGCACTTCGCCTGACAGGCGCATCAACTGACCGTGCCAATGCGCGGCAGCTGATGCACTGGCCGTTAGCCCGCGTACACAATTTGAAGAGCAGCCCAGCGCTGGTCACCTTCAATCTTTACCCTAATACCCTCGTTCCCAGTCCACCTGATGCAGCAGCGGTTCACCGATTCGGTAGCGATTATTCATGCTTCCTTGTCCGCGATTATGTACCATCTGCGATATTAAAAAAAATCATTTAAGACACTCAAGTATTCGTACCTTAGGTGAAGATATAAAAAAATACTTTTGCACAATCAAGTGAGCCGTAATAAGGATGAGCGACGCATGAAGTTCGAACGGATTACCATAGACCCCAACGTATGCACCGGGAAACCTTGTATCCGGGGGCTGCGCTTTCCCGTGTCGCGCCTGCTGGGGCTGCTGGCAGCGGGTGAAACTTGTGCAGGTTGTCTGCGAAAACAGCTCGGCAATATGCTGATTTGCAGCTTACTATAGAGTAGTGTTACACACAACGCCAATAAACCGGCAGTATATCAAGAGCCGGATCGACGGGATCAATCGTTACTATGCTGTAAAAATGCTGAAAAGTAATAGCTATACAAAGGAGGGATCATGCGCTTTATTGTAAGAAAGCATTTGTCTAATTACATCGTCCTTGGCCTTCTAGTGATTAGCCAATGGACGTTTGCTCAAGATTTTGAAAAAGTCCAAATCACGACAGTTAAAGTCACAGAAAGCGTATTCATGCTTGAAGGTAGCGGCGGTAATATTGGTGTCTCCGTTGGTGAGGATGGAGTCTTGCTCATCGATAGCGAGTTTCCCCAAATGGTGGAAAAGATTAAAGCTGCAGTTGCCAAGCTCAACGGGGGTCCGATTCGCTTCGTTCTAAATACCAACTGGCACTTTGATCATGCGGATGGAAATGAACTCCTGGCCAAAACCGGGGCCATTGTCATTGCTCATGATAATTCTCGTATGCACATGTTGAACGAACAGACCATACCGGAATATGATCCAGATTTAAGGATACCGCCTTACCCAAAAGCAGCTCTTCCTGTGATTACTGTTGCCGATTCCCTTACTTTGCACTTTAACGGCGATGAGATCCAAGCGATTCACATTCCCAATGCACACTCGGACGGTGATTTGGCTTTTTATTTCCGGAAAGCGAACGTCATTCATACCGGGGACCTTTATTTCTCCAACGGATTTCCTTTCATCAATATTTCCAGCGGGGGTTCTATTGCTGGTATGATTGCAGCCGCAGAGAAGATCCTCAATAAGAGTGATGCCAACACGAAGGTGATTCCTGGGCATGGGGCCCTATCGGATCGTGAAGAAGTGCAGGCCTATCGAGATATGTTGGTCACAGCACGAGACCGGATCGCAAAGCTCATCAAAGAAGGGAAGACTCTTGATGAGGTCCTCGCAGCGGAGCCGACGGCAGCTCTTTACAAGGGCGGGAAGTCTTTCATTTCGCCCGAACTGTTCGTCAAAGTCGTCTACATGGATATCGCAAAGCAATAGAGGAGATTGCCGGCAGGCAGCGTGATCAGCTGTTTTCCTACCATCGGTATCTGGACATGTTAAGGGAAGGCACCGAGTTGTCGTAGGAAAATATGAGTGGCTTTCCGCCATAGGACTACCACTAAGAAAAGATAGGCCCTCAAGTTTTCTTAAGGCTCTTTCTAATGAAAGTATTCTTTCTTAAGGTGGCTGCCTATTAGTCATCAGTTAACATTTCTGGCAGGAAACGTTACCTTTTACCTTTCTAATTAACACTTATTGGCCTAAGTGTTAATACCATTCCGCATTCATAACATTATTACCGACGTACATGAGGCAAGGAAAAGCATCACTTAAGGCTGGGAAATTCGTCACTTTCCGGCGGGCGCCACTACCACCGGTTGGGTCCAAGCCACCTCCACTTCTCCCTCCACACACGGGTTGGGCATGAGCTTGTCGGAGATAACCTTTGCCCGCACGTAAATCTCGTCCCCGGCAAAGCGATATTCGGCGCTGGTCCCTTTCACTTCCGCCAGAACCTCACCGATGGAGGGACTGTAGCGCCGGGTGAGGCGCAAGGGTTGGCCGTCCTGGTCCACCACCGGCTCGCTGCCCGGATCGTAGCCGCGGCGGGTACCGATAAAGCAGGTGGTATACTCCACCCCTTCTTCCCCCTCGATCTCCACGGTAAACTGGTCTTTCTCAATCCGGATAGCTTTCAGGTCAACACCGGTGCTGGCGTAGAGATCCCCGGCTTCCATGGCCGCAATGACCGCTTCCGGGGTGAGCCGGTCCGCTTGCACCATGACCCAGCAGCGACCGGGATTGCTTTTATCGATTGACATTTCATGGTAGCCGTGAGTGTCATCCACCCCGATGCCGTACAGGGGACTTGCTTTCTGCTCAGCCAGGCGCTTGGTGAGCACGATATCCCACAGCCGGTCCTGGCTGGTCTGGAGGCTGTCCCCGTAAGTGTCGTCGCCATTGTAGATCTCGAAAAAGTCCATCTCCGGCACTTCCAGCAGCTCCTCCGCCGTGACTGACCGCTGCCAGTTCGGGTGGTTCAGGTGCGTGATCATCGGTTGGCCAGTGCGCTGCCGCTGTTCACGGACGGCCCGGATGTTATTCCGCATCGTCTCCACCACACTGGCTCCCCCTTGCCGCGGGATGAGCTCAACTATGTTGTAGGCATTAATGTGGATGGGTATCTCTTCAAAACCATCGGAGATCTCTTCACCGACCAGGAGTATGAAGCGACCTTCTTCTTCGTACAGGGGACGATACTCCGCAAAGGTTTTCAGGCGAATCTGAAGCGTGTCTGCTACCGTCCGCTCTTCGATCCAATCGGCGCCAAAGCGCTGCCGGTACTTCTCCAGAGAGACCATGCCGCCTTTGAGCTCATCGACCTTCACCCATTTTCCCCCTTCCGCGAGAATGTCATGGTCGGTGAGGGCCAGGAAATGGTAGCCGTGAGATTTGTACCACTCGACCGCCATCTCGGGGAAGTCGTCGCCGTCACTCCAATAGCTGTGGGCGTGGAGACTACCGCGGTACCACTGCAGCTCGGCCGCCGGCGGCGCACAGGCAGCGGCAAACAGGGCAATGCCCAGTAAAAACAGTAATCTACCTTTAAGAACGGTAACCTTCTTCATGATTCACTCCTTTCGTAAATATAAATTTTCACTTGGGATAGAAAGGCTATTGTGCCCTGAAGTCCGTTGTCTGTGGTCTGTGGTTGGTTGTCCTTAGTCCGGGATTTGCCACCACCTGCAAGGAAGGTAATTTAGTTTCTTCTTGATATTACTAGTATCCTTAATGTTAGGTGAAGGGCTGAGGTGCTGCGCTATGCCGCTTACCTGGCCGAAGAGGAAATGGTGGCATAGCCACCCTTAATACATTTTATTCTTCCTAATACCCCCTTCCCCATTCCACCAGGTGCAGCAGCGGCTGGCCTGCCTGGTGTCTGGTCAGATTGGCCTCGAAGACATCGGTGATAGGCCCGGGAAGGCTCAGGGCCGCCACGTGGGGCGTGATGGTCACGCCCGGCATTGACCACAGGGGGCTGTCCTCCGGCAGGGGCTCATCGGGAAACACGTCCAGCACCGCCCCGGTAATCCAGCCCTGCTCAACGGACCGGACAAGGCTGGCCTCATCAATGATGTCCCCCCGCCCGATGTTGATAAATACAGCTGAGGGCCGGCACTTATCGAGGGTCGCGCCGGACAGCAGGCCGCGGGTATCAGGTGTGCTGGGGAGGATGTTCACCAGATAGTCGGGCCCGGCGAGGAATTCGTCCAGTCGCTCCGGCGTAAATACGCGCTCCACGCCGGAGACCGGTTCCGACCTGGTGCGGAGTCCCCATACGGTCATACCGAAGGCCCCGGCCGCCCTGGCAACCGCCGAGCCGATGTCTCCCACTCCCAGGATGCCCAGGGTCAGGTCTGACAGCTGCCGGTATACTGCCCGCTGCCATTTGCGAGCCTGCTGCTGCCGGGCCACCTCCAGCAGGTGGCGCTCCCGGGCCAGGATGTGGGCCAGTACGTACTCGGCCATCATGGGACCGAACACCCCCTTGATCCGGGTCAGCTGGTAGTCCCGGCGCGAGCTATCCTGGAAAAGGGAATCGACCCCCGCATAGGTGGACTGGAGCCACTTCAGCTTCGCGGCCCGGTCAAGGTGGGGAGCCACCAGCGCGGGATCGGCCACCACCACTTCAGCCTGGGTGATGGCCTGGTTGGTGTCCTCGGCGGTCTTAGTCCGCACCAGCTCGATCCCCGGAAGTTGCCGACCACGCAGCTCCTGCTCCAGCCCGCTGATCCGGGTCACCAGCAGGACGCGCAGACCGGCACTATTATCGGAGCGCAACATGACCGGGTCTAGAAATCGTCGGGGAGTTGGCTGTCGAACAGCAGTACCGCTGGGCCGGTGACGGCCACATTCTGCCACTCACGGTCAAACTCCACAAGCAGCTCACCGCCGGGATTGATGATCCTGACAGGGCTGGTCATGCCCCCCGACGAGGCCGCCTCGAAGCAGGCCGCCGTGCTGCCGCTGGCGCAGGAAAGCATCACCGCCTCCACCCCTTTCTCGTAAGTGATGACCTTCAGGGTGTGGGGATCGAGGCGCTGGTAGAAGTTCACGTTCACTCCCCGGGGCTTGAAGGCATCGTGGTAGCGGATAGGCGGCCCGTTCCGGGCCACCAGCTCCTCGTTGAGCTCGTCCACTTCGGTGGCGAAATGGGGCGCTCCCGAATCCACGTGGCGGCCCCGAAAGCCGCAGACTTCCATCATCCCGGCAACGTGGCAGGGGGGCAGGATCTGCAGCCGTACCTGTCCATCGGGCAGCAGTTCGGCCTCGTGTTTGCCGGCGCCAGTCTGCACGATGACCTTCCCACTCACGCCCTTTCGACGGCCATAGAATGCCACCGCGCAGCGGGTGCCGTTGGCGCAGAGAGTCTCCCAGCTGCCGTCGGCGTTGTAATAGTCGAGCGCAAAATCCACGCCCGATTTTTCCGAGGGAGATATAATCACGACGGCGTCGGCGCCGACTCCCTTGTGGCGGTCACAGACCCGCTGGATGAAGTCCGGGTCGCGAATCAGGTCGGGGCAGTGCTCGGCGTCAAAGAGGACGAAATCGTTGCCGTTGCCGTGGGCCTTGGTGAAAGGGATCATGATTCACCCGTGGAAAATAAGCCTCCTGCGGACACAATTATTTCCCCTTCATCAGCCGGATCAGCCCCGGAACATCGTCGAATCTGTCTACCAGCCAGGCAGGCTGCTCAGCTTCGATAGCGCGCCGCCATTCGGCCTCCTCCCGGCGGCAGACAATCAGGCTGGCGATTCCGTTCAGCCGGGCGACGCGGGCGTCGTTGGGTGTATCACCGATGAGGATAGTATCGGCGGGACGGAAGGATTCATGAAGCACCTCCCAGGCGCGCTCCCAGGCGATCCAGGGCAGGTCCTCGCGAGCGTTGCCGTCGCCGCCATACACGCCGAAGGCGAACAGCTCCCACAGACCGGTGCGGGCCAGCTTGACCCGGGCCCCCCGTTCCATGTTGCCCGTGAGCAAGGCCGGCACCCAGTTTTCGGCCAGGCAGGCCCGCACCAATGCCTCCGCGCCGGGAAAAACCCGCACGTCGTCAGAGGCCGGCAGACGTTCTTCCTCAATGGTCAGGAAGTGCTCGACCACGGTGTTGATATCGCCGTTTGAGGGGGGATGGTCGGTGCCGTACCGGACCAGCGCGTCGCGGATAATGATGGGATCGGTGAGTCCGGCGACGTCGTGAAAGGTGAGCTCTACCTGGCGCCCCAAGAAGTGGGAGAGTGCTTCCGCCAGGGCCTGCCGGGGGATCAGGCCGGGCGAAAGGAGGGTGCCGTCAACATCGAATAGGACCAGTTTACGCTGGATCATATTTGCCCTGTTCGCTATTATCTGTTATCACGATTTTGTTCCTGTTGCCCTTCAATCGCCTGGTGCTGAACCCAGTGCTTTTGCTAGCCGATACGGCGGCGTTTTAAAAGATACTCTGAGAGGGCCAGGTCGAGCGGCTTGTCGGTTGTGATCTGCAGGTAGTCGATGTTCTGCTGCCGGCAGCGGGTGCGGTAGGCTTCGATATACTGCTGCATCTGTTGACTATACGCCTTCTGGATATGCCAGGGCTCGGTAGTGATCATTTCTCCGGTCTCCAGGTCCCGGAAGCGGGTACGGGAGGAAAAGGCAAACTCGAGTTCCTGGGGATCAAGGATATGGAAAACGATGACCTCGTGGCGTTTGTGGCGGAAATGCTTCAGGCCCATTAGGACCTGGTCCGGATCGTCGAGCAGGTCGGAAATCAGGATGATGAGACCTCGCTTAACGATGGACTTGGCCAGCTGGTGCAGGATGGGCGCGATTTTGGTCTCCGGCCCCGGTTGGATGTCGGACATTTGGCCCAGGATGGCCTCCAGGTGGCTGCGTTTGGCCCGGGGAGCCAGATACTGGCGCAGCTGGGAATCGAAAAGCGCCAGGCCGATGGCATCCTGCTGCTTGAGCATGAGGTAAGCCAGGGCCGCCGCCAGCGTCTGGGCGTAGGTCAGCTTGCTCACGCTGTGGGAAGCAAAAGTCATAGACCGGCTCTGGTCCAACAGCAGGTAGCTCTTCAGGTTGGTTTCTTCTTCGAACTGCTTGACGTAGTAGCGGTCCGTTTTGGCGTACAGCTTCCAGTCCACGTGGCGGATTTCGTCGCCAGGGCCGTAGGCCCGGTGTTCGGCGAACTCCACCGAGAAGCCGTGATAGGGGCTGCGATGCAGGCCGATGATAAACCCCTCCACCACCAGCCGCGCCCGCAGGGAGAGGTTATCCAGCCGGGAGACGATGCTGGGGTCCAGGTAAGTAGTGCTCAGGTTAGCCATGGACCGGCAGTCTTCACGTCTACGAGGATCGGGACCTGGTCTCTACCAGACGATCAAGAATCTGGTCGGTATCAACCCCTTCCGCCTCGGCGTTGAAGTTGGTAATGATCCGGTGCCGCATTACCGGCTTAATCAGCGTGTCTACATCGGAGATGTCGGGAGTGGACCGGCCGTCCAGGACCGCCAGGGCCTTGGCCCCCAGGATCAGGTACTGGCTGGCCCGGGGACCGGCGCCCCATTCCACCCACTCGGGGATGAACCGCGGCTGGACGTCCAGACCGGGGCGGGTATCCCTGACCAGGCGCACGGCATGCCTGACGACGTTTTCGGCCACCGGTACCTGGAGGATAAGCTCCTGGAAGGAGAGAATGTCTTCGTGACTGACTACTTTGGCGGGACTGGTCCCCCCCGCGCTGGTAGTGGACTCGACAATTTTTATTTCTTCGTCATTGGAAGGATACTCGATGCGCAGGTTGAACATGAACCGGTCCAGCTGGGCTTCCGGCAATGGGTAGGTGCCCTCCTGCTCGATGGGATTCTGGGTGGCCATCACGAAGAAGGGCTCATCCAGGGGATAGCTGGTACCGGCGGCCGTTACCTTGTGTTCCTGCATGGCCTCCAGGAGCGCGGCCTGAGTCTTGGGCGGAGTACGGTTGATCTCGTCAGCGAGGATGATATGGGCGAAGATGGGCCCCTTGAAGAACTTGAACCTGCGCCCTTCGGCCTTGGTCTCCTGGATGATCTCGGTCCCGGTAATATCCGAGGGCATCAGGTCGGGGGTAAACTGTATGCGGCTGAAGGAAAGGTCCAGGACCTCAGCCAGCGTTTTAATGATGAGGGTCTTGGCCAGTCCGGGAACCCCTTCCAGGAGTACGTGCCCCCGGCACAGCATGGCCAGGAACAAATGCTCCAGGATCTCCCGCTGACCGATGATGACGTGCCCGATTTCCCGGAAGAGCTGCTCACGGGCGGTATTGAGCTTATCGATGAGTTGCAGGTTATCCATTCCTATATCCGAATTGGTGAGGGGTAAACTTATAACGAATCGACCCTGAATGAGGCATCTTTTGATAGGGCGGGAAGCAGTGGCAGTGGCAGGAAAAAAGAGAAGAGAATTGAACCGCCAAGACGCCAAGGACGCAAAGAGGGAAAAAGTCAAAGAGGGGAAAACCACAGAGAGCACAGAGACCACGGAGAAAAGAGAACAGCGAAGAAGGAAAAGAGAACCGCCAAGACGCCAAGGACGCAAAGAGAAAAGACAAAGAGGGGAGAAAGAGGCAGTGGCAGTTGGCAGGGAAAAGAGAGGGAGCCGCCGGGAGCAAAAGGGGGTGCAGAACCCGGTGCAAAATTAAACAAAATCTATACAGAATTCGTTTTTTTCAAGGCGTCACCCGACGAGAGGCGTAAATCGCCCTGTTTAAAAATAGCCGCCCCAAAGCTAGCGGCGGGAGCAGAAACGTGGCGATAGCCTCGGCGTCCTCGCTTCGCTACGGACAGGTAGCCTACGGCGAGCCTGGCAGCGGTGTCATCATAGCGCCGGAATATAAGAAAACGGGAAGGGGCTGTCGTTCGCGCGGTGCGCGAGGTGCCCCCCGTCTTTGGCCCCGCATTCTGCGGGATTAGGAGCGGGGTAAACTTGGGAGCCGTCAGCGGTCAGCCGTCAGCCAAGAAGAAAGGAACTGCAGAGGGCAAAGAGGAAGGGAGAAAATCGAATGCAGTATATTTTGGGGCGGTCTGTCGTTCGAGGTCCACTCGTACCAATCTTCCCTTTGCTGGGGCGTAATCTTGGAAGCTTCTTCTTCAACCATCCGCTCGAACTCGCCGAGTTCATTCTCCAGCGCAGATTTTAATCGTTTCACGTATTCCTCAATCAGCCTAAGGTCGATTTCAATACCCATCCTCGCCCATTGAAATTCACTATAGGCTAGTTTCACGAGATTTTCTCATTTTTTTTATTTTATTATTCTCAGGAGTGAGAGGCACAGCAATTCTGCCCGTTTTAGATAAATAAGAAGTCAGCTTATCTCCCGCATGCATTTTAATGACTTTAACCCAATTACATATAACTTTCATATTCAGGATTTCATAAGACCACTAGCTTTCTAGATTTAGCTTCCACCTACTCTATTGGCTCTAACCACTTCCTATCTGCTATAGTCTCTTGATATGGACCCCGATAGTGTACTTTCTTATATCTTTTACTCTTTCTCTTTTTAATTATTATCAATTCTATTATTATTTTCTTATATCCTTCCTTTTCTAATTCCTTATAAGACTCAATAAAATATTTTTTTTCATACTTTTTAAAAAGCAATTTAAGTCCAATCGGTTTAGATAGTCTTATTAACAAGTAATCAACCGATTTATCTTTATGCTCATTTAACTTTTTTTCAATTCTAGTAACGCCTTCTTTAAGTAGAGAAAATGTTGGTACTATTGCTACTCCTTCTTCTGCTAAAAGCTCTGGAACGATTTTTAAAAATGGAATGATTATCTCGTCTCCATAATATCCACCGTCAGAATGGATATAATTTGTACAACCTTTTGGTGTTGGTTCGAATGGTAAATTAGCTATACATAATTGAAATTCATTTCTATTCGTTAGCTCTTTATAATCATTTAATTCTGTTTCGATATCTACATTATTAAGTTTCGCGTTTACATAAGTTGATATAATTGCTCTTCTATTAATATCTATACCTAGTACATTCCATCCTCTTTTTGCTGCTACTATTGATAGCATACCAGATCCTACTCCAACATCTAAAAATTTAAATGTACCAAATGGATCCGTGATTAGTCTCGAAAGAAATAAACTTTCAGGATATGGTGGAAATATTGAATCAATACTTGTCCGCTGAGGGTTTTCGATATAAAGACTGATATCCTTCCATTGCATAAAATATAAATCACCTAATACATATCGAATTAAAAGGTTCTCTGGTTTTATATGACTTTTATAATATATTATAGTTTCAATTAATTTTGGATACATTTCTATAATATATTTTGTTAAATCCAAATTATTCATATAAATCGTTTACCGAAAGATTATTATTCAGCTTTTATTAGAGTAAATATCTCTGTTGCTACGCGCTCCTGCTCTGGTGGTAGCTTTAAAGGATTAGTTGAGCTTCGAGGGTTTGGCACGTTCCAGACCTTGCTGGTTGTCGCTGGCGAACCTGATAATAATGCTACTTTATCGGCAATTAGAGCTGCTTCTCTTATATCATGAGTAACTAACAAGATACCCTGCTTTATTTCTTCGAATATCGATTGTATAAGTTCTTGCATTTGAAGTCTTGTTATCGCATCTAATGCACCGAATGGTTCATCTAAAAGAAGTAATAACGGATCTGCAGCAAGAGTACGTGCAATAGCTACCCTTTGTTGCATTCCTCCCGAAAGCTGGGAGGGCCACTTATATTGGTGTTCCAGTAAACCAGTGGATTTTAATAATCTTTCAACTTCATCTTTAACAACTTCTGGTCTTGTATCTGCACCACATTTTGAGCCTAGCTCAATATTTCCTCTTACTGTGAGCCATGGAAAAACACAATATTCCTGAAATACTAATCCTCTCTCTCTTGCTGAACCTATAACTAACTTTCCATCGAGTATTACTTTACCATCTCTAATTGGAATCAATCCAGCTATAGCTTTAAGTAGAGTAGTCTTACCTGAACCTGATTTTCCAATAATTGCTACTATTTCGTGTACATTGCATGAAAGATATACTTTAGATAATACATCAACATATTCATCTTCTTCGTAGTAACCTACAGAAAGGTCCTGTATTTCAAGAAAGTTATTTTTTCTTGTCATTCTTCAACCATGGACATATTGTTATTCTAGCAAATTTCAAAATATTATCTGTTAGTATCCCAAAAATACCTATTACTATCAATAATACGACAAGCCGTTCCATGTTTAGAACGCGATAAGATTGGATAACAAGATATCCTATACCTCGAGTAGCATTTACTACTTCTGCAACTAAGAGATATGACCAAGCCCATGCGAACGTGATACGTACAGTATTTAATAAATTGGAAAGACTAGCCGGTATTGTTATTTTATAGATTAGCTTTAATCCTTTCAATCCTAGAGTACGGGCGCTTTCTTCAAATTCTTTTGGAGTTGTTAAAAAATCAGATATGAATATAAATACTAATTGAAAGTATGTACCTATAAATATTAATATAACTTTTGTAAGGTCACCAATGCCAAAAAGGACTGCACATAAAGGTACAAATGCAGGAACAGGAATATATCTTATAAATTCATGTGAAGGCAATACAATCCTAGAATATATTTTTAATCTAAAACATAAGATACTTGTCGGGAGAGCAATAATTATTGATAGCCCAAAACCCTTTAATACTAAAATGATACTCGCAATTAGATGTAAATAAGTATCTTTATTTATAATTACCTTAGGTAGAACTTTGCCGATATTTCTTGCTGTTGGCATGAGAGGACTATTTGTTATATGTGCAACACCATCCCATATTGCTATAACTAATATCATGGATGCAATAATCCATCCTATAGATCTTATAATTCTCATTCGTAAGTCTTAATTATTTACTTTGAATGTACGTGGTATCTAATAAAACACTCTCTTTTAAATTAATATCATTATCGACATATCCTGCCTTTCTCCATATCCGCTCAACTCTTTCTGATAAAGTAGCTATTTTCCCTTCTAATAGCTCATATCCTTCTTTACTAGAAAGTAAATAGGCACCGGCTAACATATCACCAACCTCTGATGGATCAATTCCTAACTCCTTCCCTATAATAATATATGCTACTTCTTCATTATCTTTTATATATAAAAGAGATTCATCCCAACTATTTTTAAAATTAGCGATTATCTCTCTGTTGTTATTAAACCATTCCCTATTAGATACAAAAAGATCTATTATCGCCTCAGGATAATCCTTTGAAGATGCAATTATTTTTGAATTTTCTCTTTTTTCGATAGCTTGACTTAACCATGGTTCCCAAGTTACTGCAGCATCTATATTTCCAGATATAAATGCTGCGCCTGCATCGTCTGGCGTCATCGGATTTATTCGGATATTATCTATTGGTATTCCATTCTTATCTAGTACATATAATAAGAAAAAGTGGTTCACAAAACCAGGTTGTGCTGCTATAGGTATTTTAACTAGATCATTTAATGTATTTATACCTTCTGCTACAACAATACCATCTGAACCATTTGAGAAATCAGCACATGCGAATGCTACTGCATCTATTCCTTGTGATAATGTAACTGCTAAATCGTCCAATGTTGATCCAAGTATTTCTATTCTTTTGGCAATTAATGCCGCTCTTCTATCAGGTGCATTTTCTAGTTTAATAATATCTACATTTAAACCATAATTTTCAAATATACCCTTTTCCTTTGCCACATATAATGGGCCAAATCCAACCCATGAATTAACCGTTACCCTAATACTCTCAGGTTTAATCTCTTTCTTACAATGAAAGCATACTATAGTAATCGTTACTAGCAATACTATCTTTAAATATTTGTTTATACGTTTCATTTTTTCACCTCCTTAAGATGTTCTTATTGTTTCATTAGATATTTGGTTTTGCTTAGAAATTAATGAATTTATTATTGTAAAGGTAATAAATATTATCAATCCAATTCCAATAATAGTCCCAATACATTTAAAATACATTATAATATATTCATTTAACAGACTATTTCTATTGGTGTCAATTGATGCCCAAAATAAACCTGTGGAAAGAACAAATATATAGAGTAATGAAGCTGAAAACATAGCTAATAATTTAAATAATCCGAGCTGATTCATTGCATTCATAATAGAACTGTATTTATTTCTGATATTTGAAATTATTCGCTGACCATCTATAATTGTTACTAATATAGAAAAAGAAAGAAAATAGATAACAGGGCTATTGAAACCGCCAGAATATTCTACTAAACTTAAGTATAAGCCAATATCAATAATATTGAATATTGGTTCACCTTCAGAGAGAGACAGATAATTTCCAAAATATGAGACTGCAACAATAATAAGATAAATCATGGAAAATACAATCCATACATAAAAAATAGACCTATTATTGAGTAATTCTGAACTAGAGCGAAAATATTCATTAACATTTGAAGAAATAACTATTACGAATTCATCAATGTTATCAGCAGTACAAATACTTGCATAATAGCGCAATTTAAGACTCTCTACGAAAGGAGTTATAATAGCATAAAGATGAGGAAAATTATGAGGATCCAATTCAAACTGCCCTGCCATCTCGGGTGTTTCAAAAAACATCCTTTGAATGTGAAATCGAGCATTATCTGCAGCTTTATCAACTAAGGTAGAACCAGAAACTATCTCACTAAAATCTGACATGAGCAAACCGTTAATAGTAGCAACTTTATCATCAATTGCGATATTAGTTCGCGATAACTGGGAAAAAACAAATATTATAGATAAAATTATCCCAATACAATTCAACCAGAAACCTGGAAATGGATCGATAAAGGAATTATAAATGCCCAGACGCAAAGATACCATATATGTAACACTATATTATATAGTGAGTTATAAGAAATAATGCATATGAACTCATCGCAACAATAAGAATATAGGCATAAAAATGAATGCAGACAATAGATAAATGACAATAAAATACATCTAAGGAGAGCAATGCTCATACAGCAAAAAACAGGATACAATAGATGAGACATTACAAGATTAATTATACAATGCACAAAGATAGCGTGTCAATAGGCAGAAATAAATACCATACAGCATCCCCAAAACAACAATATATTGAACTATTTTCAAATCTCTCGACGAGACCTTACAGACTTAAAATCTAGTTTGAGACTGGTTCCTTGACCACCGCCACTTTGCCTTTGGGTGAAAAGACCCATCTATCCAGACGGGAGTAAGGATTTGTCTATGAAGGGGATTATGGGCTGGCTAGGGGCTCAGCAGTAAGTACTGGGGCTTGGGTGCGAGAGAGACGACCTCACCCCTTAATCCCCTTGCCATAAGGAGAGGGGTGAGGTCTGCCAACTGCCACCCGGATACACTGCCGTTACGCCGGGCAAGCTGCCAACTGGATACTTTTCCTTGCAACAGGACCAAATCGGTCGTAATTTATCAAAGACTAAAATGGTCGTATTTACGCAACTATGCTGAAACTGACGCGGAAAACCGAATATGCACTCATGGCCCTGGGTCACCTGAGTAGGACGGCCGAGGAGGGCGTGACTAAGGTGCGAAAGATCGCCGACGCCCACGACATCCCCTTTCCCGTCATGGCCAAGGTGATGCAGCA